>Ga0209096_1000212_pt1 | contig 83080 bp, 64 predicted proteins | sample AD_UKC034_MetaG_FD_184407 | JGI IMG/M metagenome (GOLD analysis project Ga0209096, IMG submission 184407) | Active sludge microbial communities of municipal wastewater-treating anaerobic digesters from USA - AD_UKC034_MetaG (SPAdes) (version 2) | ecosystem: Engineered > Bioreactor > Anaerobic >... | reverse complement strand
CCCCTTGTCCCATCAGCGCCGCCACCTTCGTGATCGCCGCCGTCAGCGTCGTCTTCCCGTGGTCGATGTGTCCCATCGTCCCCACGTTTAGATGCGGTTTGCTTCGATCGTATTTTTCCTTCGCCATAAGAGTCTCCTTGATATAAAAACGAGTTATGCTTTCAAAATTTCTTCCGCTACCGATTTTGCCACCGGCGCGTAGTGGTCAAATTCCATATTAAACACACCGCGTCCCTGCGTGGCGGAGCGGAGTTGCGTGGCGTAACCAAACATTTCCGCCAACGGAACCATCGCGCGGACCGCTTGCGCATTGCCCAAGCGGACTTCCATGCCTTGAATTAATCCACGTCGGCTGTTAATTTGTCCCATCACATCGCCAAGATATTCTTCCGGCACAACAACTTCCACTTTCATCATCGGCTCGAGCAAAATGGGATTCCCTCTTTGCACGCCTTCTTTGAAGCCTAAGATCGCCGCCATCTTGAACGCCATTTCGCTTGAGTCAACTTCATGGAAGGAACCGTCGAACAGGGTCACTTTGATATCCACGACGGGATAACCAGCAAGCACGCCGCCATCCGCGGCTTCTTTGATTCCTTTTTCAATCGGGTTAATGTATTCTTTCGGAATGGCGCCACCAACGATCTTGTTTTCAAAGACAATGCCACTGCCGCGCTCGCCCGGCTCAAGGGAAAATACAACATGCCCATATTGACCTTTACCGCCGGATTGTTTCGCGTACTTGTAATCAACTTCCTTGATCGCTTTGGTGATCGATTCGCGGAACGCTACGCGCGGAGCGCCAACATTTGCCTGAACGCGGAACTCGCGAAGCAGGCGATCCACAATAATATCGAGGTGTAGTTCACCCATGCCACGAAGAATTGTCTGACCGGAATCTTCATCCGAGTTGACGTGAAGCGTCGGGTCTTCCTCTGCCAGCTTGCGAAGGGCCTCACCCATCTTCTCTTGATCCGATGAACTTTTCGGCTCGACGGCGATCGAAATCACCGGTTCGGGGAAGGAGATCGTTTCAAGGACAAGGGCTTTCGTATCGCACAATGTATCGCCGGTAAAACTTTCCTTGAAGCCCAGCACCGCGCCAATGTCTCCAGCGCGGATCTCGGTCACGTCTTCGCGGCGATCGGCATGCATACGAATCAAACGACCGATACGTTCTTTCTTGCCTCGCTTGGTTGTATTTTGCACGGTTTGCCCCTGGCTAACAACGCCGGAGTACACACGAACGTAAGCCAAGCGACCCACATATGGATCGGTAACGATCTTGAACACCAACGCGCTCAACGGGCTACCATCTTGCGCGGGTATTTCAAAAGTGTTTTCCGGTTCATCGGGAACCGATACGGTGACAATCGGTTTATCTGCCGGGGATGGAAGATAATCAATAACGGCGTCCAGCAAAACCTGCACGCCTTTATTCTTTAATGAAGAACCGCAGAAAACAGGCGCGGCTTTGACGGCAAGCACGCCTTTGCGTAATGCGGCTTTGAGTTCATCAATACTAATTTCCTGACCTTCAAGGTACTTCATCGTCAGTTCATCGTCAAGTTCCGCGATCTTCTCCACCATTTTCGCGCGGGCTTGTTCGGCGTCTGCTTGTATTTCAGCCGGAATTTCCGTTATTTTAGGTTCTTTTCCGAGATCATCTTCCCAAATAACTGCCTTCATTGAAAGAAGATCAATTGCGCCCTTGAATGTCGCTTCGAACCCGATGGGAATTTGCATCGCGATAGGGTTGGCGCCAAGGCGGTCAATGATGGTGTCAATTGTGCGTTCGTAAGAAGCCCCGACGCGGTCCATCTTATTAACGAAACAGATACGCGGCACGCTATAGCGATCCGCCTGACGCCAAACGGTTTCGCTTTGAGGCTCGACGCCTTGGACCGCATCGAAGACCACCACCCCCCCGTCCAAGACGCGCAGCGAACGTTGAACTTCGGCAGTGAAGTCAATGTGTCCCGGCGTATCAATCAAATTGAACTGATAGCCTTTCCATTCAGCAGAAACAGCCGCAGACACGATCGTGATGCCGCGCTCGCGTTCCTGCACCATCCAGTCGGTCACCGTGGTGCCATCGTCAACGGAGCCAATTCGGTGAGTCTTGCCGGTATAGAACATGATCCGCTCGGTCGTGGTAGTTTTCCCGGCGTCAATGTGGGCAATGATCCCTATATTTCGATACTTCTCAAGCGGATACTCGCGAGCCATTCTTAGTTAAACACCTTCTGTTTGGATTTCAAAACAACTAAATACGATAATGCGAAAAAGCGCGGTTGGCTTCCGCCATCTTATGGGTTTCGTCTCGCTTGCGGATCGCCGCGCCAGTTTCGTTAAAGGCGTCGATCAATTCGCCGGCGAGTTTGTCCGGAAAGGATTTACCGGAGCGTTCGCGCGCCGCGGTTAGAATCCAGCGGATGGCTAGCGTGGTGCGACGGTCTGTCGAAACTTCCATCGGTACTTGGTATGTAGCGCCGCCTACACGTCGCGGTCGGACCTCCATGGCGGGTGAAACATTTTTAAGAGCGCCATCGAAAACATCCATAGGATTCTTTTCCGTGCGCTCTTTGATCAAATCCATCGCGCCGTAGATCAGCCCAATGGCGGTGCTCTTTTTACCGCGTTTTAAGACGTGCTGAACCATCGTCTGCACATGGACGCTGTTATAACGGATATCAGGGAGAATCTCCCGCTTTTCAGGTTTTGCTCTACGCATCTGTCATTACTCCATCAATTTACTTCGGACGCTTCGCGCCGTACTTGGAACGCGCCTGCTTGCGGTTGGCTACACCGGTCGTATCCAGCGAGCCGCGGACAATATGATAGCGAACGCCGGGCAAGTCCTTTACACGACCACCGCGGACAAGAACCACGGAGTGTTCCTGCAACTGGTGACCTTCACCAGGGATGTAGGCGGTCACTTCCAAACCATTTGTAAGGCGCACGCGTGCGATCTTACGAAGCGCGGAGTTTGGCTTCTTCGGCGTCATGGTGCGAACGACCGTGCACACACCGCGCTTTTGCGGTGCTCCTTTATCCTGGCGGATACGCCGCTGTTTATAAGTGTTCAAGGTGAATTGAAAAGCCGGCGCCTTGCTTTTCGCCTTCTTGCTTTTGCGGCCCTTGCGGACCATTTGATTGATTGTCGGCACGATCAGCCTCCGATAATAAAATTCTTCACAAAGTTTTTTTGCACAAAATGAGGCCATCAAGTCGATATGTGATGGCCTCACAAGGTAATGCCATTCAAGCGGGGGTAATGCCGCCTTTTTCAATTGGCAACGGAGCGAGATTTTATCACGCTATTAACATAATCGTCAAGATTTCCGCTTCGTCGCAAGGTTGTCTCCAATGCCCAGCAAACCGGTATCCATGCGAGGCGGATGCTGTTTCTCTTCATCTTTTCCAAACTTGACAACATCACCGCCTTCGCTAACAGCTTCCACTGCCAAACCCAGTGATTGCAACTCTTTGACAAGCACCCGGAACGATGCGGGGATGCTTGGCTCCTCGATCGGTTCGCCTTTGACAATTGCTTCATACGCATTGACGCGTCCCTGCACATCATCAGATTTGACTGTCAGCATTTCCTGCAATGTGTATGCCGCGCCGTACGCTTCAAGCGCCCACACTTCCATTTCACCGAAGCGTTGACCGCCGAACTGCGCTTTACCGCCAAGGGGTTGTTGCGTCACCAAACTATACGGGCCAGTCGAACGCGCATGAACCTTATCCTCGACGAGATGGTGCAACTTTAATACCGTCATCACCCCTACGGTAACCGGCTGATCGTATGCGATACCGGTTTTACCATCGCGCAGGGTTTGCTTGCCAAGGATCGGCAACGGTTGGCCGGTGGCATTTACGATCTCTTGAGCAACCTCCATCAAACGCGCCTCAGCCACACGACCAGAATGACCTTGAGTCTCGATCCACAAATGCAAGCAGGCGTTCACCGCCATGTCGTTATAATCTGTCCGATCCTTCGGGTTGATCTCATCCGGATAAAAAATGGTGTCAGGATCGTAATCCTTATCACGCAACCATTCGGTCGCTGTGGCAAGGCGTGCATAATCCACATCGTTCAAATCATAGGCGTCATACTTGCGTTTACTCAGCCATTCCTCAAGGTACAGGCGGCGGACTTCATCATCATCTTGAATGGACTCTGGATCATACTCCTGCTCTTTGATCCATTCCCATGCTTTCACTCCCACTTCCTTCCACGCTTCATCGATGATCCATGCGCGCGCGAGTTCAGCTTCGATCTCCTCCTCTGATGCGCCATCGAACACCGGCGTGACCGCACGATAGCCCAATCGTTTTGCCGCCCACCCCAAATGAACCTCCAGAACCTGACCGATGTTCATACGTCCTGGAACACCCAGCGGATTCAAAATCAAATCCACCGGGGTACCGTCTTCGAGGAAAGGCATATCCTCCACAGGCACTACCTTCGAGACAACGCCTTTGTTCCCATGTCGTCCCGCCATCTTATCGCCCGCGGTTAATTTGCGGCGTTGCGCGACCGAAACGCGTACCATCATATCCACGCCTGCCGAAAGATCAGAATTTTCTTCGCGCGTGAACACTTTCACATCGACAACCTTGCCGCGCTCGCCGTGCGGCATGCGCAGAGATGTATCTTTCACATCGCGCGACTTTTCACCAAAAATAGCGCGTAAAAGTCTTTCTTCGGGTGTAAGTTCTTTTTCACCTTTCGGCGTAATCTTACCGACCAAAATATCATTTGGACCCACCTCCGCGCCGATGCGAATAATACCGTTCTCGTCCAAATCTTTGATCGCGTCTTCACCGACATTCGGAATATCGCGGGTAATCTCCTCGGGCCCTAGCTTCGTATCGCGCGCTTCCACCTCATATTTTTCAATATGCACCGACGTGAAGCGATCTTCCTGCACAAGTCGTTCAGAGATCAAGATCGCATCTTCAAAATTTCCGCCTTCCCATGAAAGGAAAGCGATCACCACATTTTGGCCTAACGCCAACTGTCCACTCTCTGTGGACGAAGAATCGGCGATGATATCGCCTTTCTTGATCTTCTGCCCTTTGACGACAGCCGGGCGCTGATCAATGCATGTGGATTGGTTGGATCGTTGATACTTGCGGAGTTGATACGTGTGATGACTTCCGCCTCGTTCACGGACAGTGATTGTGTTTCCGGTTACCGACGTTACTTCACCGTCAGCCTCTGCCACCACCACCTGACCCGAATCCAACGCGGCGTGGTATTCCATGCCCGTGGATACAAGCGGGACCTCTGGGCGCACCAGCGGCACAGCCTGCGCTTGCATGTTAGACCCCATCAACGCGCGGTTTGCATCGTCGTGCTCAAGAAACGGAATCAGCGCGGCACTGATGCCAACCACCTGATGCGGCGCAACATCCATGTAGTCAACCGATTCGGGCACTGAGAAAATAAAGCCCGAGTGATATCGGCAGGATACGCGCTCGCGAACATATTCTTTTTTCTCTGTAAGAGGCGCATTCGCTTGGGCAATCACATATTTGTCTTCCGCATCAGCAGAAAGATAATCAAATTGATCCGACACGTACGGAACAATCTCCACCGGCCGAGCCAGTTTTGAAATCTTCTTCATCATCTTCGAGTCTATCGTTTCGCCAGCCTCGAACAACACTTCTTCCGATTTCGGGTCGACAATTTTTTCGCGCAAGGTACGCCCTTCAAGGCGCTCATCGTCCGCTTCCATAACGCGGAAGACTTTGCGATATGGAGTTTCGATGAAGCCATACTCGTTGACCCGCGCAAACGATGCGAGGCGGCCGATCAAACCGATATTTGGCCCTTCGGGCGTCTCAATCGGGCAGATGCGACCATAGTGCGAGTGATGCACATCGCGAACATCGAAACCAGCGCGCTCACGCCGCAAGCCACCAGGACCCAATGCCGAAAGAGTGCGTTTGTGGCGCAACTCGGCAAGCGGGTTGGTTTGATCCATAAACTGAGAAAGCTGTGATGAGCCGAAGAATTCGCGCAGGGCGGCAACTACCGGGCGGATATTGACCAGCGTCACCGGCGACAACTGCTCCTGGTCGCGGATGGACATGCGCTCTTTAATCACGCGCTCCATACGCCGGAGCCCGATGCGGAGCTTGTTTTGAATCAATTCACCCACTGTCTTCACTCGGCGGTTACCGAGGTGATCAATATCATCCGCAGGCTCGACGCCGTTGTTGATCTGGATCATTCGGCGGATAAGTCGAATCACATCATTCTTGGTGACTGTGCGATGCGGAATCGGGACATTGAGATCGAGTTTCTGATTTAACTTATAACGACCGACGCGCTCAAGGTCATAATGCCTCTGGTCGAATAACTGCTCCTCAAGGAATTGTCGGGCATTATCCAGCGTGGCAGGATCGCCGGGGCGCATTTTCTTGAAGAACTCAATGAGGGCCGCTTCGGCAATCGTCAGCCCGCCTGAAAGGTCCCATTCAGGTTCCTGTTTTAAAGTAGATGGCAGAAATAAGCGCTCCGGATTATTGTCCACATCTTGAAACAGAGATAGCAATTCTTCATCCGTTCCGAGCTTGAGCGGTGAATCTTTTATTCCATCATCGACCGCCGCCAACGCGCGCAGGAACACCGTGATCGGCACCGTGCGTTTGCGGTTGAACTTCAAGATGATGTAATCGGATTTGCGGGTCTCGAACTCCATCCATGCGCCGCGATCAGGGATCAACTTCGACATGGCAAGCAGGCGTCCCGTCGCGCGATCCGTGGGAGCCTCGAAGTACACGCCGGGGGAACGAATCAACTGCGACACGACGACGCGCTCGGTCCCGTTAATAATTAACGTGCCTTTGTCGGTCATCTCGGGGAAATCGCCAAGAAAGATATCCTGCTTGATCGGCTCGGGCACATCGGCGCCAGCCAGTAAGACGGAAACGTACAATGGGCTTGCGTAGGTAAGGTCTCGCTCAACACACTCTTCGATGGTGTGTTTGGGATCGCCAAACCAATATTTTAAGCCCCATTGCTTGGCTTCGGGTCCCCGACCGGGAAAAAACAACTTCATCCCCTTGTTGTATGATTCGATCGGCGACACCTCATGGAAGAGGTCGCCCAATCCCTCTTTTTTAAGGCGTTCGAATGAATCTAACTGAACTTCGATGAGATTGGGTAGTTTGATATTGACAGGGATACGGGCGTAGGTTTTACGAGGCAGAGTAGAAGACATTTGGTTCGCTCCTGGCTGTATGTCTGTGCGCCGTTACGAAGTACCCACTCTCATCCCTAAATTTAGTGCTTGCCGGGTAACAGGTGCAATTCAAATTTGGGATGCGTGCAAGAGTTAGTAAACACACGAAGCCATCCCGCATGATGGGCGGGATAGCAAAACTCGATTATATATGAAGGGCTTGATATATGCAAGGGATTTAAGTGTTGAATTTCAATCCAGTCCCCGACTGCGATTACGACGATTCTATCACAAGCAATGTATTTCGCAACTTGAGTAGGTTACACGGGGTTTAGATATACAACATCAACTCCAAGTTCGGGAGGACTCAATGGCGACAGTGCAACCCACAATCAATGATCGGCGTGAAATTTTCGGCTGGGCAATGTACGACTGGGCAAACTCGGCGTTCAGCACAACGATCGGCTCGGTGTTTCTAGGACCTTATGTACGAGGGCTTGCAACAGCAGTAGCCGAGGCTGAGTATCTTGCAAGGACCGGCACAGCCTGGACCGCGGCAAGCGGGCAGCCGTTAGTGGTTTATTTTCTTGGTCTTCCCGTTGCGCCGGAGGCGGTCATCGCCTTTGCCATCTCGCTTTCGGTCGTGTTTCAGGCTGGCTTTTTACCCATCTTGGGCGCCATCGCCGATTATTCTCACCGCCGCAAACAAATGCTTCAGATCTTCGCAACCATCGGCGCGGTGGCGACGATCAGCATGTTCTTCATAACACTGGAGACTTGGACGCTTGGTCCCCTTTTGTTCATCATCGCAAACCTATCGTTCGGCGCGGCGCTGGTTTTCTATAATGCCTACTTGCCAGATATTGCAAGCGAAGAAGAACGCGACCGGGTCTCATCCTACGGGTTCGCCTTGGGATACATCGGCGGATTTGTATTGCTCGCGCTTAATCTCGTCTTGTATCTGCTTCATGAGAGTTTCGGGATTTCAGAAAGCATGTCAGTTCGCATCAATCTTGCCTCGGCGGGAGTGTGGTGGCTGGCATTTTCCACCGTGACGTGGCGAAGGTTACGCTCACGCCATGCCGCCCACGAGATTCCACCCGGTGAGAACCTGCTGACCGTCGCTTTCAAACAGCTCTCCAAAACAATGGAGATACCGGCGAGATCCGTCGCATTTTATCTACTCTCTCCCCTCCTAATTTTGATCTGGGCTCCCCTGATCACGCCTTTTATCACGCAACTGATCAGCAGCGGGCAATTAGACGCAGACCTCGCGATCTTGCCGGTCTTCGTTCCGTTGTTCGGTCCCGTTATCTTGTTGATCCGCTTCCTGCGTAACAAATATCGCACAACACCAGAGACCTCGAAATTCCTTACCTCGTATTTGATCTACAACGACGGCATCCAAACCGTGATCGCCGTCGCCGCCGTGTTTGCCGACGCGCCATTGATCCGCGGCGGACTTGAGTTGGGACAAACAACGCTGATCTCCGTCATCTTGCTCATTCAATTCGTGGCATTCTTTGGCGCGTTATTCTGGGGCAAGCTTGCCAAATGGATCGGCGCAAAACGAGCCATCATCGTCAGCCTTGTCATTTGGGCGGCGGTTGTGATCTACGCTTATGGCGGTATGAAAGGCGACTCGCGCGCGACCGAGTTTATGATTCTAGGCGCCGTCATTGCCCTTGTCCTCGGCGGCTCACAGGCGATTAGCCGAAGTTTATTTGCCCAGATGATCCCCAAGAATAAAGAAGCGGAGTTTTTCTCGATTTACGAGATCAGTGAACGCGGCACCTCCTGGCTCGGGACGCTGGTCTTCGGGGTGGCGGTGACAATCTTTGGCAACTTGCGGATCGCCATCCTTGCGCTAATCTTCTTCTTTGTGGTCGGCTTGGCAATCCTGCCCTTCGTTAACACAGATAAGGCAATAGAAGATGCAAAACGAGATAGCGCTCACTAATCAAAACGGGCTGAGAAAAATTCTCAGCCCGTTTTTGTTTACAACTTCGGCAGGACAATGGTCTTCTGTCCCTGGTACTTCCCTTTTTTATCTGCATACGAGACCTCGCATTCTTCGTCCGCTTCAAAGAATAGGACTTGCGCCAAGCCTTCATTGGCGTAAATCTTCGCGGGGAGCGGTGTGGTGTTCGAGATTTCGAGTGTGACGTAGCCCTCCCATTCTGGCTCGAATGGTGTGACGTTGACGATCAACCCGCAACGCGCGTATGTGGATTTTCCCAGACACACGGTCAACACCTTGCGAGGGATGCGGAAATACTCGATAGTACGCGCCAGTGCGAACGAGTTCGGCGGGATGATGCAGACATCTCCTTTGAACTCGAACATGGATTTCGGGTCAAAGTTCTTAGGATCAACAATCGCAGAGTGGACGTTCGTGAAGATCATGAATTCATCCGCCACGCGAATGTCATATCCATACGACGAAACGCCGTAAGAGATCACTCCCTGCCGAACCTGTTTATCAATAAACGGTTCGATCATGCGTTGTTCAACTGCCATCTTGCGAATCCAGTGGTCGGGTTTGAGTCCCATAATTTCTCCTAATTTTTTCGAACCGCGAAGGCGCGAAGAACGCAAAGAGTATTTTAGGCTTCGCGAAGGTCAATAGCCTTCGCGCCCTTGGCGACTTCGCGGTTAAAGATCATTTCACAACGATCACAACCTGTGTGAGTTTTCCTGATTGTACTTCAACCCACCTTTCGTAAAAACCGCCATGCACGAACGTAATCCGATAACGACCAGCGGGCAGATCGTTGATTCCCACATTCTCATCGCCAAGCGCCAGCGTTTGATGATACGTTTCGAGATAATTCAATCCCAGAATTTCGCCCGACGCAGAAACTTGTTGGAGCGTGATATTGGCATTCTGAAAAATTGAATTCGCATCCCGCATCAAAATCGCCAACGCTCCAAAATCTGGTTTGCTTGGCAGTAGCCACAATTCAGGATTGACCATCGAAAAATAATCTTCAACGTCCCCGCGACGGACTTCAAAATGCAGGTGGCTTCCAATCGCTACCCCGCTGCGCCCCACTTCGCCGATCTTCTGCCCTGCTGAAACATGATCACCTGCCGCAACATCGATTTTAGAAAGATGCGCGTACAACGTGAATAATTCATTGTCATGTTGGATCACGATTAGGTTGCCGTAAAAAATTGGCCACGGCGAATAGACCGCCACTTCATCTGGACCTGCAAAGATGACCACCCCGTCCCCCGCCGCGTAGACGGGAGTCCCCAACTCGTTGACGAATTCCACGCCGCGATGCGGGTCTCGCGTCCCGTTGCCTGTTGAGGCGAACGGATACGTTCTCTCCACTGAATCATTCGCGGGAGGATGGATCGGTCGCTGGAGGAGGAAGTGTCCGTCGGTGATGCAGAAATCTGCGGTGAAAGGGTCGCAGGGGATCGGTGTTGGTGTCTGAGTTGATGTTGGAGAAACAGTTGCTGTCCGTGTGAGAGGAATAATTGTAATGGTTGGCTCAAGAGAAGGTTGAAGCGTTGGCATTGGACTAATCGCTGTTACGACTGTCGGGGTTGATGAACACGAAGCAAGAAACACAACACAAAGGAAGCTTGAAATTATTCTCATGCGGACTGTAGAAACCCCAAAGGGGTAAAACGAATATCAGTACTTTACGAAAACGCGTATTTGGCGGTCTCTACCCCCAGGTTTGCGCTCTCTAGCGCAAACTACGCGGGATTTTACGTGATCTACTGAATATAGATTGTTTTGTTCTATTTTGTTCAAGAGCAATAGCGACATGAATGTCGCATTACAGAATCCTATTCGGATTTACCAGCGTAACTTCATCAATTAGATCCCACCGCGTTCCTTCATCACTTTGCGGATTTTTGTTTCAAGGGCATCAGCCTTTGTTTCGAGTTCGACAAGTTCACTCAAATAGCCGTCCCCAGCGGATTTATCTGGCAATGAGTGGATGTTGATCCGCACATTGTACGCGGCGGCAGTAAGCGACGCGCGAGACATGGCAAAACCTGATAGCGCGTCGCTGATGGCGTTGAGGTTGCCATGCTCCGCACACTTGAGCGCAAGTTCCATGATCTTGACGGATCGTTCCGCTGAATGAAGAGGGATATGTGCGGCATTCATCGTGGCATGTTGGATCGCGGCAGTGCGCGCTTTCTGTTGCTCTTCCGTATCTTTTGGCAATTTGAACGCGCCGATGACCGCCTCGAACGAAGCGGCGTCATCATCCACGGCTTGGGTCATTTCAGCGCGGAGTTTTTCAGCCATCACTCGCACGGCTTGCATCTCGGCTTCCACTTCGGCATATTTTTTTCTTCCAATCGTGAGACCCGAAACCATCGCGACCAACGCGGCTCCCATCGCGCCAGCATACGCGGCGGCAGAGCCGCCGCCAGGCGCGGGTAAGGCGGACGCTAACTCGTCTAAAAATGAAGCAGACTGAGGGGGGAGAGAAGCGGCGGCGGAGGGCGATGAAAAGAGTCGAGACTCGAGAATCTGTTCGGGGGAGAATGAATCCAATTGTGTGTACCAGACCGCCGCATCCACCAGCGCTTCTTGCGGGATCAACCCAACGAGTTCGCAGTGATGGATGTTGACGCCATATCGTCCCGCTTCGCGTCGAATGAACTCGACCACGCGCGCGATGGGCGTTTCGTGAAAGTTGGTGAGGTTCATCGAGACCTGCGCGCGACCGTCCACGAGCAAGCCGAGACCTTTGACGTAACGAAGCCCGCCCGACGAATGACGCACCGCCTTGGCGATCTTTTTCGCGATGCTCACATCGTCAGTGGCGAGATAGACGTTGAACGCAATGAGCGGAGCCCGCGCGCCGATGACAGTTGCGCCTGCCTTCGGTAATTTGCTTGGACCATAATCGGGTTTGCGATTCGGATCGGATTCGATTTCGGTTTTGAGTCCCTCGTATTGCCCCTTGCGGATGTTTTCAAGATTCGCGCGTTCGGGACGCGTTGCCGCCGCTTCATATAAATAGACGGGGAGGCTGAGTTCGCCACCGACGCGTTCGCCCAATCTTTTAGCGATAGCAACACACTCATCCATCGTCGCGCCGCTGAGCGGAACAAATGGCACAACATCTGTCGCTCCAATGCGCGGATGCTCACCTGTGTGCGCGTCGAGGTCAATGAGTTCGGCGGCGGTCTTGATGGCGCGGAATGCGGCTTCTTCCACGCCTGCGGGTGAGCCTGCGAAGGTCAGCACCGTGCGGTTGTGGTCGAGGTCGGAGGAACGGTCGAGGAGTTTCACCTCGCTGACCGCTTTGATGGCGGCGACGATCTGGTCAATGATTTCAGGTCGCCGCGCTTCGGAGAAATTGGGGATGCATTCTATTAGTTGAGTAGTCATATAGTCTTTTAGTCCGTTGGTTGGGTAGTGTGGGTTGGGTTAGTGAATAACAAATGCTATTATAGCGGTAGATTTTATTTGCGGGATCACAGAATAAAGAAGCGATCATCTCTGACACAACTCATACACGACCATCCGTAAAAATCGCGCCTCGTGGTTAGTCAAATCGATAAATCTACTATTACGAGGTGTATACGTGAGTCCAAACAATTGGAATCAGGGGATCATTGACGAATTTCGAGCCAACAACGGCAAAGTTGGGGGACGGTTTGAAGGCAAAACTTTACTTCTCTTACACACAACCGGGGCAAAAAGCCACAAGCCGCATATCAACCCGGCGGCATACGTGAAGGACGGAGACCGCTATGTGGTCATTGCTTCCATGGGGGGCGCTCCAACCAACCCAGACTGGTATTACAACATTGTCGCCAATCCAACCGTCACAGTGGAAGTGGGAACGGAAGAATTTCAAGCCGAGGCGAAAGTGATTAAGGATGAGCCTGAGCGGACTCGTCTCTATAATAAAATGACTGAAATGATGCCAGCCTTTAACGACTATCGTCAAAAAACGTCGCGCGTCATCCCGGTCATTACTTTAGAGAGCAAGCCTTAACACTTCCCCGACCCCATAGGCTCCTTACCTCCGCGCGCGCACAAAGTCATCCATCCGACGCTAGAGAGCGTCTCCTACGCTCCACCTCTTCGAGCGCAGCGGACGTTCTCTAACGTCCGCCTGGCATGTGTTGCGCGCACACGTACCTCCTGGCTTTGTCAGGAGGTTTTTGTTTAGGGTATCATCGGCGAGTAATTCAAATCGATAGTTCATTAACCCGGAGACCAAAATGAAACCTCTTCGTCTGCTTCTATTGATTATGGTAGTCCTATTCACCATCGCCTGTAACGCCATCCTGCCTACCGAGGAGCCGCCGGGCGTGGGCGAGACAGCCGAACACGGCTACGCGTTAAGCGAACCCGTCATTGCCGCGCTGGAGGAATACAAAACAGCCAACGGCGTCTATCCCGCCTCTCTTGATGAACTTGTGCCGGACTACATCTCTGCGGCGCCAAAGAAGAATGATGGGTTGGATTTTTCGTACAGTTCTACCGGCGAGAGTTTCAGTTTTTCATTTCACTACACAGGTCCCGGCATGAACACCTGCACCTACACGCCCGAGAAGCAATGGCAATGTTCGGGGGCGTATTGAATCTTCGTATCAAACATAACTAACCCACCTTACGCAGTGAACTTCGTAACGCGAAATTTTACAGATTAACAATTAAACCAAGCAAAAAACTTCAACGCGAATTACGCGAAACGATCGAAAACCGCGAATTTTTTTGCGAAACTTGTCCTGAGCCTGTCGAAGGGTTCGCTCAATTCGCGCCTTTCGCGTTAGAAAAACGCCTCGATCGGGGTTGCTCGATTAATTTGGAAAAGACCAATAGTTCGCATTCAGGTTATTCTTGCGCAAGAGCGACATGAATGCTTGTCCTGAGTTTATCGAAGGGTCGCATTACGAAGACCAGACTGGCTTCATCTGTGGAACATCAGTATCTTACACAATGCTTTTTGTTCACATATCTGCAAGCGGCTACTTTTCCGCTTCCACTTTTACCAACACCGCGCGCGCAACAACACGCTTGAGATAGGCGTTCGTCTTTTCATCGAAATCTTTGCAGGTAATCAACGTCAACCACGATTGTTCCTCATGCTTGAACACCGACGAATCCGTTGGGCTAACTTCGCGATTCGCGCGAATTTCATAGATGTATTTCTGTCCATTGGCATGGAGGATGATCTGATCGCCATATTTTAACTTGCTCAAATTTACGAACGGACCCGGCAAGCCGCTCGCCAACGCCACATGACCGGTCAACACGCTGTTCCCCTGCAAGGTTGGGAAGGCGCTTCCTTCCAACCACCCAGCCTGTTTACCCAACCAGGCGACATTCCACCCCCCATTGCGGAGCGGCACACCGACGATGTTCATCTTCACGCCGAGCGAGGGGATCTCAAGCCAGATATCATCGGCAAGCATGGAATAGGATTCTTGAGGCACACGGCTCAAGTCTGTGACGGTGTTCGGGGCAAAGCCGGTAGCGGGAATATTTGCCCGGATGTTATTCGATGAGCCAGTACCCGGCGCGCCCAACACCAGCGTTGAACTTACGCCATACACATCGATCGGATCACCGGGGTCGTAATCGCGTTCGGTGGAAAAGATGTTGTTGTTCTGTTGACCTGGCGGATTGCCCACCGGGCTGGGCGGAACGCCCGGCAGACTCGTCCATGCCACACTGCCTACATTCGTGGCAGGCACCGCCAACACAGTCACATCGAACGTGATGCGCCCATCGCCGCCGCCCAATTGGAAGTTGCTCCACGTGGCGGAGATCGTCCGCGTGCCGGCGTTATACAAACACGCGCCCACATCCGCAGGTTGAACGCCGGCATTGCAGTCCAATGAGCCGAGTACCATATCCAATTCCACCGGTAACGGATCGGAAACAACAAGGTCATACGCGTCTGTTTCGCTCGCCGCGGTGTGATCGATCGTCAACGTCAGGGTGACTACAGAGCCGACAGATACAGTGGATGAACTGGACGTTTTCAGAATCGACACATCCGGCTCCACAATAGTCACCGTGGTTGTGCGCGGACCTACTGTGCCGGAATCCGAACTCCAGACCGCGCTGTTGTCGAGATCCACGCCGGAGACGTTCGCCGCGCTATCGAGCGCCACAGCGCGATAATCGATCGTCAGGATTTGCGGAGCGCCGGGGTTGGTAAGCAAGCCGAAATTAAAGATGACGCGTCGCCCCACATCCACAGGCGTTCCGCCACCGGCATCGTCCACAGTTGGGTTGGCGCAGATGGCGGCAAAGCCTCCCGCGATTGAAGTGGTCAACGTACCGGCGTTGATCGCCGCGCAATCCATGAACGAAAGACCGCGCTCCATAGTATCCACCAACTGCGCGTTGTTAAAAGTTCCGGTCGGAATGGTGATTTGAACCCGATAGGTAACGATCTCGCCGATGGCGACATCCGGGTCGGTGGTAAAAGCCTGATTGCTTGAAAGCAGGGTTTTGGTAAAGCCGCCGGGGCTGGCTTGTTGAATGAAACCAAAATCGAGTGTGGGATTCGAGGTGGTCCCGTTGTTCGGTGTGACTGTGTTGTTCGATGCCGCGCCGGCGCTGCCCGGTGTGAGCGTGACTGCCGCGCTTGAAACTGCTCCAGAACCTGTGCCGATGCCGTTATCGTTGTTATCCGCATTCGTATCGGGGTCAGTGGAATCGGCGGCGTCGAACGAATCGATGGTGCTGAGGTATCCCGCAGGCGGCGTGACGCGCACAATGTAATCGCCTTGCGGTAAACCGCTAAAGAGATACGCTCCGCCCGCGCCGGTGAGTACGCCGCCTATCGCATCGTCTGCGGTTCCCAAAATACCGTCGGGACCGACGTTGATCTCCGTTACGCCATCCGATGCAAATAATTGAACGGTCGCGCCGGCGATTGCCGTATCGCCCGCGTCGAACACGCCGTTGATGTTCACGTCTTCAAAAACAAGGTTGCCTAACTGCTGACGATAGAAGCCGAAATCCACAGTCATATCGGCGCGATTATCCGCCGCGCCTTGACCCGAGCCGGAAAGGTCTGTTTCGCCGGTGGGTTCTATCGAGCCGGGACCAAGCGTAATTGCCGAACTAATCACCGCGCCATTGAATGCGCCGGCACTTTGGCGCGTGCCGTTATCGTCTGTATCCGATACAACGAGATCGGCATCCGGCGCGGCAGTTTCTCCGATCGCGCCTGCTCCTCCAATTGTCGTGCCACTGCTCCAATATCCTTCAAGCGCTCCGCCGCCTATGAAGTTGCTTGCGGGAATTACCACCACATAATCGCCGGCAATCAGGTTATCGAAGCGATAATATCCGCCGCCTGCTGTTGTGGTAGTCCCCAACACAACGCCTGTAGGGTTGCCCGCCTCCGCCGCGTAGAGTTGCACTGTCACGCCATTCACCCCAACTTCACCCGCGTCGATGGCGCTGTTATTGTCCGTATCGAACCAGATTCGATTGCCGAGGCTGTACGGAACTGTCACCACGCCCAGATCAACACGCGGTTCGTCTGTTGCGCCAGTGGCATTATTGGATGCCGCTTCAGCGCCTGGCGTGAGCGTCACCACCTCGGTCTGGATGACGCCGCCCGCGCCTAACACGCCATTGACCGATCCGTTGTCGTCGTTATCGCTCGTGTTGACATCCGCATCGGGCGCAGGTTCGTATGCCCCGCCACCCGAACTGGAGGTCAACCCTTCGAGCGTGCCGCCCACGTTGAATTCCGCCGCGGCACTGCGCACGATGTAATCGCCGGCAGGCAGACCGGTAAATGAATAATCGCCATTGCCAGCGGTCGTTGTTGTGGCGATCACCGTCAAACCATCTCCGGAGAGCAATTCCAAGTCGACGCCGTTGATGCCGATCTCGCCGCCAAGCAAGCCGTCATCGTTCGTGTCTGCCCACACGCGATCACCGAGGGTCATGGTGTAGAAGCCAAAATCCACGGTCATATCGGCGCGGTTATCAAGCGCGCCCTGTCCGCCGGAGAGATCGGTCTCGCCGGTAGGTTCAACCGAGCCGGGACCCAACGTGACCGCCGCGCTAAGTACCGCTCCGCTGAATGCGCCGGCGTTTTGAAGAGCGCCGTTATCGTCGGCATCGTTGACAACAAGATCGGCGTCTGGAGCGACGGGTTCGTTGAGAGTCCCGTTCGGGAGGCGAATCGTGCCGGAGGACCAGTAACCAGCCAACACGTCGTTGGAACCGTTGACGATGAAATTGTCCGCCGCGATGACGATCACATAATCCCCGGCTACGAGATTATCAAAGCGATAATATCCGCCGCCCGCCGTAGTTTGATTGGCAAGCGCCGCGCCGGTTGGGTTGCCCGCCCCATCTGCCACATATAACTCGACCAGAACACCATCGATGCCGAGTTCGCCGGCGTCCAGCGCGCTGTTATTGTTCGTATCGAACCAAACACGGTTACCAAGACTATAAGCGCGCACAAAGCCAAAATCTACGGTGAGATCAGAGGTACTGCCGGTTGCATCTGTTACAGTGATGTTTACGGCAACTTCACCGGGGGCCATGGTGAGAGCGCCACTGCTCACGGCTCCACCGGCAACACCAATGCCGTTATCGTTATTGTCGGTGTTCGTGTCGGGATCAGCCGTATCGGCAGGCGCGGCAGTATCCACCGTGCTGGTGAATCCTACCGGCGGCGTGACGCGCACAATGTAATCGCCCGCCGGCAAACCGCCAAAGTTATACGCGCCGCTCACACCGGTGATCGCTCCTCCCGCCGCATCATCGGCTGTGCCCAGAATACCATCAGGTCCAACATTGATCTCGGTGACGCCATCTGAAGCAAACAATTGCACCGTTGCGCCAGCCAGCAAGGCATCGGTGCCTGCATCGTAATCTCCATCGCCGTTGACATCTTCAAAGACGAGGTTGCCGATATCGACCCGGTAAAAGCCAAAGTCGACTGTGCGGTTGGATCGGTTATCAGGCGACTCGCCCGCTTCAGGATTCGTTACCGGATCTGTTTCACCTGTAGGTTCCGATGTGCCCGGCCCCAACGTCACCGCCGTAGATGCAACATAATCAATAGCGCTGCCGGTCAGGGTTGTGCTCCCATTATCGTCGTTGTCAAGGACAGTTATATCCGGGTCGTTCGCCGTGGCATCTGCGATCGCGCCGTTCGCCGCCACCGACGTGAGACTGCTCCAATATCCCGCCAGCGGATTCGCCGGCACGGTATCCTCCACTCCCACATCGCGGAAGTTATCGTCGGGAATCATAACCACATAATCGCCCGCCGGGAGATTGTCAAACCGATAGTAGCCGCCGGCGTCGGTGGTATCGAACAAGAGGAAGGTGTCGCCCGCATCCCATACGCCCGGCGTTGCGCCGTTATCCTGGAATAATTCCACACGGACTCCGCCCACGCCCACTTCCGCGTTGTTCAGCAAGCCGTCATTGTTCGTATCAAACCAGACGCGATTGCCCAAACTGTACGATTGTGTGAAACCAAAATCGTAGGTGTGATTGTTGTCGCCCGCGTCTCCGGTCATGATCGTAATAACCGCGTTGTTTCCGCTGTAAGTTCCATCCGAATCGCGCTGATCGGCATCGGCATCTACCGGAGAAAGAGCCAGTCCGACGAGCGGGGCTTGCTGGCTCCCGCCCAAGGCGTTCGGTATGCGAATCTCGTAGGTAGTGTTCGGGTCGAGAGCGTTGAGCAAGTATCTGTGACTCCCGGTGGAAGCGCCGGGGCCGGAACTAAAGTAATAATTCCCGCTCACATCGGTCACAGCGGTAGCAATCAACGTTCCACCCTGATACAACTCTACTGTTACACCCGCAAGTGGAGTTTCGCCCGGGTCTTGAATCCCATCTCCATCCGATTCCATCCACAGGCGATTCCCGATCTCGATGGGAGCCATGTAGCAGAATCCTTCCACATCGCCGATACCGGCGGCTTTGCCAAAGAGACTGGCATTGTCGGTGCGCGGGAACAATTCAAAGGCGCGCGTGCGCGTACCGGTCAGGTTGCTGAACCACGCCACCCCGCCCGAGCGAATATCGAAAGGATCGTACACAGAAACGGCAATCTCATCGGTTCCCGGCATGAGTACCAAACCGCCCAACGTGACTTCATGATGCGTGCCGGAGTTGAGCGCTCCGGACGCCGCGTACATATCCTGCCAGTAATATTCGCCGCCGCCCGGTCCTTGCGCAGGCGCGCTGCCTGCCCCGCCGGTGGTGACGCCTCCGCAGGTGGCGTTGTTTTCCAACACAAAAGCGCCTGCCACATTGCACACGCGCAAAATATCGCCCGCCGATGTGCCTTCGAATGTGGAGCCAGCCGTGATCGTCACCGATGTAACGGTGTAACCGGTAGTAAAGTCGTAAAAGTTGAAGGATGTGGTGACAGCAGAGGTGGAATAGTTAACCTCGCCGGTCTGATGACCCAGGCGATCCATCAAACCAATGAGCATATCGCCATCCGTGTCGAATTCGATATCGGATAGGATCGGCTGGGGATAGATGATCTGATTCCCGTATGCCAGCCCGGGCGCGCAGGGCGCTTCACAGATGGTGGTAAACACATTCGACCACGGGCGCCATTCTGCAGGATAACCGGGCGCATCGGCGCTGACAACCCCGCGCGGATAATTCAACGCAAATTCATACACGAGCGTCCACGCGCCCGGCGCGGATTCGCTGGTGCGAAGAATATAAGCGCGTAAGTTGTTGACGTTCTGGGTGCTTTCCGCAGAGCATACCACGCCCACATATACATTGCCCTGGTAGACTTCCACAGCCCAGGGGCGCACGTCGCTTGCCGCGCAGGCTGTCGCACCGGGGGGAAGGGTGACGGCAGTTGCCGTGCTATACGTTGCCGGCGCAACGGCGGGAATACCGATATCGAGAGAGTACAGCGTGCGATCTGTGAGATTGATCAGCCACAAGGTATCATCTGACGCGCCGATATCCATATCGCCGATCGCCTGTTTTCCGACAGCATCCCACGCGGCTGGATCGTTGTTTGGGGTGGCAGAAACAGCCGGCAAGCCGCGCGCAGTATCGTCCAACGCGCCATCGTCCACCCCGGCGAAGGTGTCGATATCTACAAATGTAGAAAACGATGTGGATGCTCCCGTTTCCGGGTTTACAACAATGGCGTAAATGCCACCTCCGCCTAATGACCCAAAACCCGAATGTCGTTTTGCGAGCGCCGCGGCAAACACCGTGTTGGTCGAGCGTTGATATGCCAATCCCCAGGTCGCCCCGATTTGCGCATTGGTTGCGAGTATCTGTTCGACCGTGTTATTTGCGCGTCCATAGGCAGAATTGGGTATTGAAACCATCGCGTCGGTGGAGCCGGACGAACCGCCCCCTAACGGATCGCCATTCACGTAACAAGGCATCACCAGGAACGGATTGTTCTGGCAGTATTCATCCGGCTTCGATAACCCTAAATCTACACCGGCAGATGGGCTGGTGATGAACTGGACAGTGGTTCCCGAATCCCTGCCGAACGCGCCGGGGCGAAGAGTGGCAGGTATCCCCGTGAATTCGATGCGGACTTGTGTCCCGTTAGGGATGGCAAGCGTGTATCCTCCGGAGGCATTCGTCACGGCGCTTGCCACTACCGCACCGGCGGCGTTATAGGCTGTTACTGTAACGCCGGCAACGGCGGTATCACCGGCGCCGCGAACTCCATTATCGTTGTAATCGGTGAAAACGTTTCCACTGATTGTATTCGGGTTTGCGCTTGTAATGACCAGTTGGGCTCGATTGTAGAAGCCGGTTTCTCCCGCTCGCGTATCGCAGATTCGCAACACCCAGGTTCCCGCAGAATTCTGCCCCTTGAATGCGCTCAATAATTCAAAGGGTCGCGCTGATGTTCCGGGAGGAGCGGGCTGGCGATCGTAATAAGGAAAGCCGACGCTATCATTACTGTTATCGTAGATCGAGCCAACCGCCGTGTCGTCCAGCATGATATCGTAGTTATCGTAGTCATCCGGGCTGGCGACGGTCGGCGCACCCAAGCCGCCACCGGAGATCAAGACGACTGTCGTGCCTGCCGGCGAGGTAAGCGTGACACGCACATCGCTGCGGCGGGCATGATTAAGATTCACGCCAACGTTGATATCTGAGATGACGACATTCGCGGCAACGGCGATATTCCGCGTAACCGGGGCTCCACAACTGAGATCGTTAATTGGAACAAAGACCGGTCCATCATTGACAGTGGTGGTTAATGCGCGCGCGACAGACACCCCCACAGGGTTAAAAACAAAGATAAAAGATAAAACGATGCAAAATATGCGAATAACCAACCCATTGGGTGCGGTTTTCATAACACGCCTCAAAACCCGGCGCGCCCGGCGCTGGAAGTGCAGGAATATTAACACAAAATGGCTGGCGCGCGCCAGCCATTTTGCCAAATTTTCAGATTACCGATCGGTGGCGGTCACATCCACCAATACGGCTTTGACCATCACCCAATGTTTATACGTGCCCGTTTTGATATCGTACTGATCACAAGTGAGCAAGGTTAGCATTGGCTCATCGGCGTGGTCGAGAACGCCAACCGAGTGCGGCTGGACAACCTCATTGGAGATCACTTTATAGGTGTAGAGATAGCCGGAGTTATAGACGTATACATACGCGCCTTTTGTCACATACTTCAAGCGATAGAAGATGCCGGGTTTGCCATCTGCCCCGACCACGTGACCGCTGATGACGCTATTGCCGCTCCAGGTGGGATAGGCGGTCTCTTCCAACCATCCAGCCTGATTCTGCAACCACGATGCATCCCACATCCCATCTTTAAAATCCACACCAACGATCGGCGCAGACATCTTGATGGAGGGAATCTTTATCGTCAGGTTGGACGAATCGTATGTGGGCTTCGATGCAACATCCAGCGGGGTGGTCACATCTGGGGCAAAACCAAAACCACCTGATACAAGGATGAATGGACCTGTGCCGGTCGTAGCGCCACCGCCTCCGCCACCTCCCCCGCCCCCGCCGCCGACAGGATTCAGCACAAGGTTATCGCTATCGCCATAGATCGTGTTGATCGGGTTCGGGCTGGCAGGATCGTAGAACCGTTCGGTGGCAAATCCATTGGGCGGAGTGGAGAATGAATCCGGTATTTCCTGCGGTCCGAGTTCGCTCGTCCATTGAACATTGGCTACATTGGTGATTGTGGTGCCTGGTGTGAGAGTCGCGCTACCGGTTACCTGGAAGCGGATGATCAGCCGGTCTGTTGTGGGCAGGCGGGTGAAAGCGCTCCATTCGCCGATGATCGTGTTGGTTGGCACATCGTACGCGCAGTTCACCAGCGCGGCATCCTGGTCGCCATCGGTGCAAATGATCGAACCGGCTACGTAATCTAAACCGGCGGGTATCGGGTCTGTAACCAGAACATCGAATGCGTCGGCAAGGCTGTTGGCGGTGTGAGATATTGTCAGGGTAAAGTCTACCGGCGTGCCAGCCGCCACAAAGTTGGTGTTGGAGGACTTCACGATCTGCAAATCTGGCTCGATCAGAGTGACTTGGCGCGAAACCGGTCCAAGCGTTCCATTGCTGGAGGTGAAGACAGCGCTGTTATTGAGCACAGTTTGGTTGTTCAAAGTGCCGCGATTGGAGGGAATGTCGAGAACGATCGCGCGGTAGGTGATGGTCAAGGTTGCATCGGCTTGACCCGAGTTGACGATATTGCCCAGCGAGAAAACAACCTGGCGGTCGATGTCTTCGGGAAGCCCGGTGCCGGTATCGTTGGTTGTTACATTATTGGCGCAAATCGTTGAAAAATCGCCCGGCGCAACACTCGTGGTTAACGTAGCCGCGGAAGCAGTCACACTGACGCAGTCGAACAGGGCAAGACCGCGATCCATCGTGTCGGTGACCACAGCATTGTCATATGTGCCGGCGACAGACGGCGGAATTGTCACCACCACTTGATACGTCACAAGTTCACCAATGGTGAGAGTGGCCGGGTTGACCGTTTTTAGAATTCCGTTATTCGCCTGCACAAACCCAAAGTCTACAGTGGGATTGCGAGTGGTTCCGTTGTTCTGGGTAACCGTATTATTGTTCAGCGCGCCCGCACTGCCGGGAGTAAGCGTGACGATTGCGCTCGACACAACCCCGGCGCCGGTACCGATGCCATTATCGTTGTTGTCTCGGTTGGTGTTGGGGTTGGCGTTATCGGCAGAGTCGAATGTGTCGATGGTACTGGTATATCCGGCAGGTCCCGTCACGCGGACAATATAATCGCCTTGCGGCAAGCCGCTGAACAGGTAATTCCCGTTCACGTCAGTCAACACGCCGCCCGGCGCATCGTCTGCCGTGCCAAGGATGCCGTCGGGGCCGACGTTGATCTCGGTCACGCCATCCGCGGCAAACAGTTGCACGCGCACGCCTTGCAGAGGAACATCGCCGGCATCGAACGTGCCGTTGTTATTTACATCTTCAAAGACCAGGTTGCCCAATTCGAGGCGATAGAAACCGAAGTCCACGGTCATGTTGGCGCGTTGGTCGATGTTGCCTTGACCGGTGGGAGAAAGGTCAGTTTCATTGGCTGGTTCAGTAAGACCCGGTCCCAAGGTGACGACGCTACTTACTACGGCGCCGGCAAACGTCCCTGCGTTTTGAAGCGTGCCGTTGTCGTCGTCATCGGTATCGTTATCGGCTGGCGCGGCTACGGTTTCGCTTGTCGTGCCGTTGTTGTTAATGATCGTGGCGCTGCTCCAATAACCCACCAATGCGCTTCCCGCACCGCCCGGTGAGAAGTTGTCGGCAGGGATGACAACCGAGTAATCGCCGGCGGGGAGACCGTCGAAGCGATAATAGCCGTTTGCGTCGGTGGTCGTTGTGGCAACGAGCGTATAGTTGCCAAGCGCGTCCACCGAGTACAACTCGACGATCACGCCAGCCACGCCAACTTCCACGCCATTGTCGCGCGCGCTATCGTTGTCGGTATCGAACCAGACGCGGTTACCAATGCTATACGATGGAACGAAGCCGAAGTCGATGGTCATGTTGGCGCGCGAATCGGGAGCACCCTGCCCGGCGAAGGGACCGCCGGTGGGAATGTCCGGTTCGTTGGTCGGTTCGGCGGGACCGGGAGGACCGAGCACGATGTTGTTACTACGGATACCGTTGAGAACATCGGGGATGGTGCCTATGCCGTTGTCCGTCTGGTCGATATCCACATTGGGATTGGTTTCATCCGGCGTACTGCTTGCCAGGCTGAACAACGGGTTGCCCGAGTTAAAGTTCGCGGCGGGAATTTCCACAACGTAGCCGCCCGCGCGCAAATTATCGAAACGATAATACCCATCGGCGTCTGTGGTCACTGTTGCGAGTATGGGTCCATCGGGGATATTGTCGCCGTTATCGTCGCGATAGAGATTAACCACGACGTTCGCGATTCCAACCTCCGCCCCATCCTGGATACCATTGTCAGCGCCACCGCCGCCTGTGCCATCGTCCAACCACACACGGTTGCCGAGGCTATAGGTACCGGTGAATCCGAAATCGTACGTATGATTATTATCGCCCCGCGCGCCGGTCATCACAGTCACCACGGCATTCGTACCGACAGGCGTTCCATCTGAATCGCGCTGGTCTTCCGTATTCCCGTTCACGTCGTTGGTGGTGAGGGTCAAACCGCTCAACGCCGGCTGTCCTAATGGGATGCGCACTTCATACTGCGAATTCGGCAACAAGCCAGTGGTCAACGAACTGAAAATATAATTCCCATTCGCGTCGGTGGTTGTCGTGGCAACCAGGTTGCCGTTCTGGTCATACAAATCAACCGTCACACCGGCAAGCGGGGTTTCGCCCGCGTCTTGAATGCCGTCGTTATCCGCATCCAGCCAGACGCGGTTGCCGATCTCAATTGGCGCGGCAAAACAGAAGCCTTCGATATCGCCCAGACCTGCGGCTTTACCGAACGTGGTTGCCCCGCCGCCCGCATCGATGCCAAACACTTCATACGCGCGCGAGCGATCGCCGGTCAGGTTGTTGAACCAGGCAATGCCTCCCGCCCGCAACTCGAACGGGTCAAAGACCGACACGGCAATCTCGTTTGTGCCGGGGATCATTAACAGACCACCCAACGTGGTCTCATGGTGGATGCCACCGTTCAGATCGGTGCTGGGGGGATGCATTTCCTGCCAGTAGTATTCGCCTCCGCCTGGACCTTGCGCCGGGACACTTCCCGCTCCGCCCGTGGTGACGCTTCCACAGGTGGCATTGTTTTCGAGGACGAATCCACCGCCGCCATTACTACACAAGCGGATCGTATCTCCGGCGGATACGCCTTCGTAGGTAGTCACTGGGTTGGTCGCCGGAATATTGATCGTGGACGGCGCGTATGTATCTTTGTTGTATAGAGTCACCGTGCCCCATGGGTTAGCGGTGGCAAAATTGGCATTGCCTGTTTGATGCCCGAGGCGATCCATGAAGCCGAGTACCAAGTCGCCGTTAACATCAAACTCGATGTCTGAAAGAATCGGTTGCGGGTAAATGATTTGCTTGCCAAATGCCAGATCTGCTGTGGAAGCACACGGCGCGGCGCACAGCGACGTCATGGTTGGAATCCAAGGTCGCCATTCTGCCGGGAAGCCGGTCACAGGATTGCCAACGAAGATTGGGTTGGTCACAAATCCGCGCGGGTAGTTGAGCGGAATATCCACCACGAGTGAAAAAGCGCCGGGCACCGCCTCGCTCATGCTCAAAACATATGCGCGCAAGCTGTTCACGTTTTGCGTGCTTTCGGCAGAACAAACCACGCCGATATACACATTGCCGCGCGAGATATCTACCGCCCAGGGACGAACATCGCCAGCGGGACATGCTGTTGCCCCAACTTGTTGCAGGGTCGTTGAAGTGATCGCATAACCGGTAAAAGCAAGCGTATTAACGTTAATGGCATATAAAGTCTGATTGGCAAGGTTCATCACCCAGAGAGTTGTATCATCCGTGCCCATGTCCATATCGCCGATGGAAACTTTTCCAACCGCATCCCAAGCTGTTGGGTCTGTATTCGGCAAAGACGAGGTGGGACCCAACCCACGCGCGGCATTCGAACCTAACGCTCCCGCACCCGTGGGTATTCCCAGAGTTGCCAGATCAACAAACAACGTCGGGGTAGAGCCGGTGCCCGTGTTCGGATTCAACACGAGAGAGTAGATCGCTCCCGCGCCGTTCGGACCCAAGCCCATGTGTCGTTTTGCCAATGCCCCGGCAAAGACCGTCCCTGTTGCGCGTTGGAAAGCCAAGCCCCACGTAGCGCCGATTTGAGCGCCAGTTGCAAGCGTATTCTCGATGGTGTTGTCTTCGCGGCCATATGCATCGTAGGGAATCGAGATCAACACATTTGCCGATCCCGCAGTGCCGCCGCCAAGAGGATCTCCGTTAATATAACAAGGCGATACAAGCCAGGGATTACTCTGGCAATATTCATCCGGCTTTGCCAAGCCCATATCCACTGCCGCGGCAGGGCTGGTGACAAATTGAACGGTCGTTCCCGAATCGATGCCGAATGCGCCGGGGCGTAAGTTTGCCGGGATGTTCGTGAATTCAATTCTTAACTGTGTGCCGTCCGCAATCCCTGCAAAAGAATAATTTCCATTTGCGTCCGTGGTTGTGGTAGCGACAACCGCACCTGCCGCGTTATACGCTGTGATGGTTACTCCCGGCACACCCACATCCCCTTGCTCGCGCACCCCATTGTCGTTGTAATCTGTAAACACCACACCGGAGACGGTATTCGGGTCTGCGCTCACGATGGTCAGTTGCGCGCGGTTGTAGGTTCCAACCTCGCCGTTTCGGGTATCGCAGAGCGAGAGCGTCCAATTGCCAACCGCATCTTCGCCTTTAAATCCAACAAGCGCCTCAAACGGACGCGCGTTGCGGTCATAGAAAGGAGCGGCATCGTCGTCGTCATCATTGTCGTACAGCGAATTGATGCTTGAATCGTCAAGCAACACATCGTAATTGTTGTAATCGTCTGGGCTGGCTACCACCGGATTGCCCAGCCCCGCTCCAGAAATTAAAACGACTGTTGTACCGGTGGGCGAGGTTAGAGTGGCGCGCGCATCGCTTCGGCGCAAGTGAGAAATATTCAAGCCAACGTTGACATCCCCGACAATAATGGGCGTAGGCGAGTTGACTGTGATCGTGCGATTTGTGCAGTTCGGGGTTGGCGGCGCATCGGGAATCAATACGGAAGCGCCAGGGATATCATCGATCGTAGTAGTAAGCGCAAGCGCGGGTTTAGTACCTACCCCGGGCGCGCCTAAAACTAACACTAATACGACCAGTAATGTCAGGATTTTAGAGAACGAGCGAGCGATTGGATGATTCATCTTCTCTCACCTTACAAAATGCTTACAGAATTGAATTTCGGTATTATATCTTACCTACGGTATTAATGGCAGCGAATTTCGAGGTTTGGCATAAGGTTACGCCTCCAACAGAGACGATGTTCTGCCTATGATCAGGGCAAAATCATTTGAAGCGCCACCAGCCCGCATTTGAGTCGGAATCGAAAAATCATTTTGAAATCGCAGGGGACTCAGCATGAACAACAGAGCGATTATGGGCGAACAATCAACTCTACGACTTGCATCGGAGCATTGAACGCGGATTACGAATGAAAAAACGCTCGTTTGCAAGGGAGGCGTTTCGGTGCCAGCCGAAACTTTTCCCCAAGCAGGTGTAATTTGTACGCTCGTCAAGACGAAACTTTTTCATAAAAGATACAACACACCTCTTACAGTAATGATGTGTGAGGAATGATAAAATCACCCAATGCTCCCAGATTTCAGAGTACGTCAGCGCGATTACCTCCTCGAACTCTCGCGCGCGCTCACACAGGAACTCGACCTCGAAAAACTTCTCGAGCGGATCTTGATCATCTCCGTTGAGATGCTCGCGGGGCAGGCTGGCATCATCGCGCTCAAAGAACGGGATGGCTGGCGCGTCGCCGCCGCCCATGGAATTGCCCCCGCTTTCCTCAGCTACCTCACCCCCCTGCTGGCAGACGAAAACGTCCGCGAGTTGGATGTGATCGAACTCAACCGCATGTTGGGAGAGTTGACCTACACCGCCAGCATGGGCCTCCTCAATGGCACCGCGCTCGCCCTCGTCGCGCACAGACAAGTTATCGGAGTCATTTTCATTTTTAGAAATTACGAGGGGCGATTCACTCCGAACGACCGCGTCATCCTCCAATCCTTCGCAGACCAAGCCGCGATTGCCGTCTACAACGCGCAACTTTATGGACAAGTCTCTTATGAAAAGCAACGATTGGATGCGCTCCTCGACTCCGCCGCGGATGGGATCATCATCCTCAACGCGGACCTGACCATCGAGCGCGTCAACGATGCCTTCGAGCGAATCTACGGCAAGACACACGACGAACTCGTGAACATCCCTCACAACGATGTGATTCGCTGGGATGGCGAGCCGCAAGGGTCAACACTAAATGAAGCCATGGAGAACGGTTGGCCCCTCACACCGAATGCAACTTTATATATAGAAGGCGACCTCGAACGCGAGCTACCGCCGTCGCTTCCCGTGGGAGTCACATACGCGCCACTGCTTGCTCCCGACGGCAAACTTCGCAACATCATCGTCAGCGTGCGGGATATTACACATTTCAGAACAGCGGACGAACTCAAAGCGACGTTCATTTCGATTGTGAGTCACGAACTGCGGACGCCTGTCGCGTTGATCAAAGGCTACGCGTCCACACTCAGGCGCGACGATGCAAAATGGGACAAACGCACGATCAGCGACTCGCTCACGGTCATCGAAGAGGAAGCGGACCGCCTGAGCAAGATGGTTGACGATCTGCTCGACGCGTCGCGGTTGCAGGCAGGCGGGTTGAGTTTGAATCGCGCGGATGTTTCTTTGCCCGCGCTGGCGAAACGGATCGCCGAGAAATTTTCGACGCAATCGAAAAATCACATCATCGTCGCGGACTTCCCTGAAAATTTCCCTGTTGTGCTAGCGGATGAAACGCGCATCGAACAAGTCATTGCGAATCTTGTTTCCAATTCGCTCAAGTACGCGCCGAAAGGTGAGATCAAGATCAGCGGCACGGTGCACCCTGAACAAGTCGTCATTTGCGTATCAGATGAAGGCGCGGGGATTGACGCGAAGGATTTGCCCCATATCTTCGACAGATTCTATCGTTCGACGAAAGCGGTCAAGCAGACGAAAGGCGCGGGGCTGGGACTGTATCTCGCGCGGGCGATTGTCGAGGCGCATGGTGGGAGGATTTGGGCGGACCCCAAGCCAGACGCGGGAGCACGGATTTGTTTTTCATTGGCGAGGTAACGCGAGAGACCTAACAGGTTTCCGCGATACGCTGATCAGTCATAACCGTTGTCCACGCAAGGATTGAGGAATGTTGCGATGCGAGTAAAACCTGTTAGGTCTTAACCGTCAGGGTGGTAAAATTTGAACGAAAGCCGAATCAAGCCGACCCTGAGGAAGACACGGGGTTATATCCAGAAAAGGAAAATCAATCATGGCGAACACGATCCCTCTTCGAAGTAAGATCAATAAAAAATTTACATGGAATGCCGAAAGCGTTTTTAAATCCGCGAAGGAATGGGAGGCGGAGGTCAGCGCGATCTTGGCTGAACTGCCGAACGTGAAAAAATTTGAGGGCAGGCTCAGCGAGAGCGCGGACGTGTTGCTCGAGGGCATGCGCGCAGTGGAAGCGCTGGCGAACCGCACGTATAAAATTTTTATGTACGCGGGGTTTTCGTATTCAGTGGACACGACGAATCAAAAATCTGCGGCGTTGTTCGGTAAAGCGCAAGGCGTGGCGGGACAGGTCTCGGGCGCGTTGTCGTTCGTGAACCCCGAATTGATCGCGATGGGAAAAACAAAACTCGATGAGTGGATGAAGGGAAACGACAAACTCGCGGTGTACGCGCACGGTTTTGAAGATTTGTTTCGACAACAAGCGCATGTGCGTTCGGGCGAAGTGGAAGAATTGCTCGGCATGGTCGGCGACCCGTTCGGCGGCGCGCAAAATAGTTCGAGCATGTTGGTGAACGCGGATTTTAAATTTGCGCCCGCGAAAGATAAGAAGGGCAAGAAGGTCGAGATCACGCAGGGCAACATGCACACGTCGTTGATGGAAAGCCCCGACCGCAAGGTGAGACAAAGCGCGTTCGAAAGTTACATGGACAAACATCTTGAGTTCAGAAACACGCTCGCGGCGAATCTCAACACCTCGATCAAGAATAATATTTTCAACATGCGCGCGCGGAAGTTCGACACGTCTCTGCAAGCGTCGTTGTTCGGACTCAACATTCCCGAATCGGTTTTTCACAACCTGATCAATACGTTCAAAAAGAATTTGCCTGTGTGGCATCGCTACTTTGAATTGCGGCGCAAGGCGTTGGGCCTGCGCGACGTGACGTATTACGACATGTGGGCGCCGATCGTCAAGAGCAAGCCGAAGGTCCCGTTTAACAAAGCAGTGGATATGATCAGCGAGAGTCTCGCGCCGCTCGGCAAAGATTATGTTGACGTGTTGCGGCAGGGTTGTCTCAAAGACCGCTGGGTGGATATTTATCCGAACAAAGGCAAGCAGAATGGCGCGTTCTCGTGGGGCGTCGCGCCCGACACGCATCCCTTCATTATGATGTCGTACACCGACGAAGTGGGAAGCATGAGCACGCTGGCTCACGAACTCGGTCACTCGATGCACTCGTATCTCACGGGTCAAAACCAGCCGCGCGTGTACAACAATTATTCGCTGTTCGTCGCGGAGGTCGCGTCGAATTTCAATCAGGCGATGATGCGCGGTCATTTGCTCAAAACGGTGAAAGATAAAAACCTGCTCATCGCGCTAATCGAAGAAGCGGTCGGGCACAACTTCTTCCGCTACTTCTTCCAAATGCCGACTCTCGCGCGCTTCGAGTTGGAGACTCACCAACGCGTCGAACGCGGCGAAGCGCTGACCGCCGACTCGTTGCAGGAATTGATGGCGGATCTGTTCGCGGAGGGATTCGGTCCCAAAGTGAAAGTGGATCGCCCGCGCGTCGGCATGATCTGGTCTACGTTCTCGCATCTTTTCTCGGACTATTATGTCTACTCGTACGCGACGGGCATTTCTGGCGCTCATGCGCTCGCGGGACGAATACTACGCGGCGAGCCGAACGCGGCAAAGGATTATCTCGGCTTCTTGAAGTCGGGTTCCTCGCTGTATCCGCTGGAGGTGTTGAAGAAAGCAGGCGTTGATCTCTCGTCGCCGAAACCTGTAGAGGAGACGTTTGCTGTGATGGAAAGTTATATTGATAGGTTGGAAGAGTTAGTTGGGTAGTTTAGTAGTTTGGTAGTTAGATAGTTTGATAGTTTGATAGTTCGCTGGTTGAGTAGCCCTGAGCGTTCGTTGCGAAGGGCGTATCGAAACCAGCAGGCTAATAATAACTTTTGTAACAAAAGTTGGTTTGCTTACTGGTGGTTTCGATACGTTCCTCGCTGTCGCTCGGAACTACTCAACCGCCGACGTTCATGAAAATCGTAAATCCAAAATCGAAAATCGGAAAATCGTTAAATGCCTCAAACACAAATCGCATGTCCTAACTGCCGCCAGATGATCGCGGCGAACGTTGAACAACTCTTTGATGTGACACAAGATCCGCAAGCCAAGCAGAGACTGCTCGGCGGCGTATCCAACATGGCGCGTTGCCCGCACTGCGGGTTTCAGGGACGCCTCGCCACGCCGATCGTGTATCACGACAATGACAAAGAATTGCTCCTCACCTTCTTCCCGCCTGAGCTGAACGTGCCGCTGAACGAGCAGGAGAAGATCATCGGCCCGCTCATCAAGAAGATCACGGATAGTCTGCCCGCGGAAAAGCGGAAAGGATATCTGCTCAGCCCCTCCCCCAACTTGACGTACGAGTCCATGATCAAAGTCATTTTGGGCAAGGACGGCGTCACGCCTGAGATGCTCAAGGCGCAACAGGATCGTGTACAGGTCGTCGAGCGACTCATCCAGGCGAGTTCGGCGGATGTGCGGAGAGAGATCATCAAACAAAACAGCGCGTTGTTCGATGAACAATTCTTCGCGCTGTTCAGCCGTCTCGCGCAGGGCGCCATGCAAAGCGGGCAAGACACCATCGGCAAACAACTCGCAGATGTGCAACGTCAACTGCTCGACGAGACCGAGTTCGGGCGCGGACTGCGAGAGTCGGTTGGGGAACTGGAGACAGCCCAAAAGTCCCTGCAAGAAGCGGGGCAAAGTCTCACGCGCGAGAAACTCCTGGACTTCGTTTTAGAGTCCCCGAACGATGCGCGTCTGCGAGGCTACGTCACCTTGGCGCGACAGGGAATGGATTATCAATTCTTCCAACTGCTCACCGAAAAAATTGACAAGGCGGCTGGCGACGAAAAAACGCGACTCGAATCCACCCGCGAGAAATTGCTTCAGTACACGGACGAAATGGACAAGCAGATCGAAGCGCGCTACAAACAAGCGCAGGAGTTTGTCGAGTCGCTGCTCGCGCAGGAAGATATCGTCAAAGCGGTGCGCGACAACATCGACGGCTTCACGCAGGATTCGGTTGACTTGGTGAATCAAATGCTGAGGCAGGCTTCGGAAAAGAACGATTACACGCGCATGGGCAAACTGCAAAAGATGGTGGAAGTGTTGCGCGAAGTTTCGACTCCGCCCGAAGTTGCTTTGGTTGAACAATTGCTCGACGCGCCCGATGACGCGGCTGTCGAACAAATGCTGGAAGCGAATAAAGCCATGGTCAACGACCAATTCATGCAAGCGTTGATCGGGCTGGTCGGACAGGTGGATCAAGCCGCCGAACAAGGCAACCCTGAAGCGAAAGCTCTGGGCGAAAAAATAAACGCGATCTACAAGACCGCGCTGAAATTTTCGATGAGGCAGAATATGTAAGACCCACCGTCATTGCGAGGAGGGTCGAAGACCCGACGAAGCAATCCCCGTCACTGTGTTGGAGTTGCATTGAAAACAATTAACGGTGGTTCATCAGGATGTGTTTCCCTGTAAATAAGATGGTTTAGCATCTCTTTTAGTCTTCCGTCAAACAAAGAGTTTCCAGTGTACAAGCCAAATTTCATCCGCGCTTCTTTTGGAAACATTCTGTCAATATCGGAAGATGAGCCACGCTTAGGAATCTCCACGCTAAGAACAGAACCATCTGCTCCTAGATGGATTACGGCGGGGCGCCAGTCACTAACCTTAGAAGAAGCACAAACAGCCCATACATAAACTTCCTGATCCGCTTGCGCTAGAATATCCCATTCACAAAGTATAGATTCGGAAGAAAATGTCGGAAGGATACTTTTTATTAGAGCATCTTCATATTCCTTCCACCTTTCTACCTGAATAGAGTCAGGCGTGATAAAAAGGATAACCGACTCTGTTGGCAACGGAGATGGAGTAATTGTGATAGATTGTGTAGAAGTAGAAGTGGGGGCAGGCGGAGTCTCCGTTGGAGAAGGCGTTACCGCTTGCAAGACATTAGCCTGCTTTCCACACGCAGTTAGAAATATGAAAAGAAACAATAGATAGCGTTTATTGAACGTTTGCCGCAAAATCACTGAAAACCTCCTAGCAGAATATGTAACAACAGGCCTCACAGGCCTCAGAGACCTGTGAGGCCTTATTTTTTATCTCAACCCTTCAAACAAATCCGTTTCCATTTTTCTTCCGCCATTCACCAAACTCATCGCGCGATAGAACGCTCCCTGCAGCGTCAACAATTTTTTAATTTCCTCTTCGGGTAATTCCAACAACGGACCAAGGCTGGGCAACTGGCTTTTGTGACACATGATCGCTTCCCATGCCTTTCGCCACGAGGAAGAAAGGTCAACGCGCGTGGTGATCATCCAATCTTTCCACGCGGCTTCACCGCGTACTTGATCGTCCACGGGGAATTCGATGGCTCCGAGATATTTCGTGAAAAATTCGGCGATCTCCTCCGAATCGACAAAATAATACAATTTTGAAACGCGATGCGATGGTAGTTTTTCCGCATCCACATAATTCGCATCCGCCGCGCAGAGGATCGCCGCATTCGTAAACTGCGAGATGGCAATGTGATCGGGATGCCCATACGCGCCGTCGTGCGCGAAGGTCACTACCACGTGAGGCTGAATCCGCCGAAGATGCGTGACGATTCGTCCCGTCGCTTCGCTTGGATTCGCCTGATCGAGGTCGCCGTCAATGTAATTCAAAAAATGGATCTCTTTCAGCCCGAGGACTTTACCCGCATTCTCCAACTCCTGCGTGCGGATGCGCCCGACTCCTTCCAAGCCTGGGTTTGGTCCCTCCGAATCCCACCAGCCCCGCTCCCCCCGCGTCGCGCAGACGAGATACGTTTCGATTCCCTCCGCGGCATATTTCGCAAGCGCTCCGCCTGTCCCCATGGACTCGTCATCGGGATGGGCAAACACTGCGAGTAGTTTTAGTTTGTCGGTCATGGGCTACCTCTCATTATTGATTTTCATCACTATCAATTAAAACATGTCACCCTGAGGGAGCGGGTTTCAGCGACCGAAGGGTCCCTGATGAGCCTATCGAGATGCTTCGCTTCGCTCAGCATGACACAACAAAAAGCATATGCCTTGATGCAGTACAACTGCATCGAGAACACAGTTATTCGTGCGCAACCTTCCACACTCGCTCAAACTCCATCAAAAATTGCTGGGCAATCGCTGGGTTGTAAATGATAAGCAAATTTTCATCGTTGCGTGTCTCCGCGCTTTGCGAAAAGTTATAAGAGCCGATCACAACAATGGACTCGTCAATGATAAAGATCTTGTGGTGCATCTGCCCTTCGATGCCGTCAATGCGGACGCTCAACTCCGCTTGTTTGAACGGATCGAACTCCGTTCCTTGATTGGACGAGATTTGCTCCTCGTCCATCACGCCTTTGACCGTGAGTCCGTCCTCCGCTTTTTCGCGGACGATGTCGCCGAGATCATTCGATGTGAATGAAAACGCAAGAAAGTGAATACTCTCCTCAGCATTGCTCAACACGGTCGCGATTTGACTTGCCACGCCATCGTCAGGGGAGAAAAAAGTATCCACGCGGGTTGAGTCAATCGTCAGCGTGGGATGAGGCGTTTCGGGAGTCGTGTTTTCGCCGAAGCTGTTATCCAAAAACATTTCTTCAAATTCTTTGGTGTAATTCTCCGCCATCCGCGTGGAGAGGATGCGCATCATCGTATTGTTGTCGTCGTATGCGCCTGAGTCGGTGAAGTTCATCGTCCCGAGCCACACTTCGGATTTATCAATGACCATGAACTTGTCGTGCATCAACCCATCTTGTTCATCGCCGATGATCGAGATGCCCGCTTCGAGCAAAATTTCCACATCCGACGAATCCATGTTCGTGGATTCCATCGCCATGCGGACCGTCACGCCGCGATCGTGCGCGTTCAACAACGCGTTGCGGACGCTGTTCAACGTGAGACTGTACGCGGCAACGTCAACGCTCAAACGCGCCGCATTGATCGCCGCCACGAGCGGACCGTCTACACCACCTGTGGCTTGCGACGAAAACGGGTCAACGGGATCGGTGAAATACAACTCGAACCACGAGCCTTTCACGCCGTAGCCTGTTTGCAAGTCAACGGGCGTGAGTTCGGTTGAGGGAGTTGCTGTCTCGGTAATTTCGACGGTCGGCGTTGATGTGATTGATCCGCACGAGGAGATCATAATGCAAAGCATCACTGTGCTCAATATTCGACTTCTCATTCATTCTCCCGATCATCTTTGATCAAATCATTGATTGACGATAATTTCCACAATGCGAATAATTGTTTGCGGACGATATAACGACAAAACCATTTTTTGAACAATTCAGGCATGTACGGCGCGAATCCCCTGAACAGCATGATGAAATGCGTTTTGTTTTCCCCGTTTGGCTCGAAGCGGAATGTAATTTCCAGCGCCGCCTTCGCGCCTCGCGGCGTATGCCTGACGGTAATATATTCAAAAGGCTTGATATCCAATATGTCTTCGACGACAACTTGTTTGTCGCCATGCACGCAATGATTCCGCGCGCCGACCGCGCCGCTTCGTCCTCGAATGCGGAGGATCGGCAGGATCTCGCTCGTCATCCACTTCCCGCGCTTGATCGGGTCGTTGAACCATTCCCAGACGACTTGCGGCGGGGCGTCGAAATCCGCTTCATAGATGAAGTGAGCCGCTTCAGGCGGGATCACGATGCGACGCGCGTCCATCAACTCCTTGTAGCGCGTGTGTAAATCCATGCTGAAGGTGCGGACCTCGCCCAAATGCTCGTACGTCTCGATCTGCTCCACCAGCCCTTCAAGCGGCGCGGAAAAATGCGAAAGTCCCATCTCGGTAAACATGGCATACGCGCGCCAACCCGTTTGTTGAGCAAGTTGATTCTTGGTGAGGCGATGGATCAAATTCACATCCGAGCCGACCAATTCCCGCGTCCCTGAAATATTTTGCACGAAATATTCCCCGTGATGCGTGATGAATTTTAGATCGAGGTTGGGGATGTTTCGGCAGGCGTTGCAGGTACAGGTCGTGCGGCGGCGTGACGCGTCGCGGCGCAAACGAAAGACCACGTAGGTCGATTCGATCAGTTCGAGCAAAGATTCCCCGCGCGGGATGGCGCTCTCAGGCGCGTACGCAAAGACCGCGTCGCCTTCGATTTTCGAGATCGTCATCAAAGGTTTGATGCGTTCGATGATACATTCAAGTAATTCGGTGAGAATCTCTTGCGAATGCGTCAACTCGGTTGTGGCGACGTAAGAGGTATAACCCGTGATATCTGCGATCAAGAGATGTCCGTGCTGGGTAACTGCGCTCATTGTCACGATTATAAGCCCACCCCCTCCCAGCCTCCCCAAAATTCCGCAGAAAAAGTTTGAATGATTATTCATATATCACATGCGGAATTTGGGGGAGGTGCCGCTTCAGCGGCGGTGGGGGTCGGGTCGTTTATAATTTCACAACATGACAACCTCCAACGCAAACAAACAGATCGCGCGCGCGGCAGGGACGGTGATGTTCGCGATCCTCTTCGGTCAACTCGCGGGACTCGCGCGCGGAATCATCGTCGCCAACACATTCGGCGCCTCGCCCCAACTCGACGCCTTCTTCGCCGCCAACCGCGTCAGCGAGACTCTCTTCCTCCTCGTCGCAGGCGGCGCGCTCGGCTCCGCGTTCATCCCGACGTTCACTGGACTGCTCGCCAAAGAGGATAAGGATTCGGCATGGCGACTCGCCTCCTCCCTCGCCAACGCGGTCACGCTGACCCTCAGCCTGCTCGCCGCGTTAATTGCCTTGTTCGCCCCTCAAGTGGTTCGCTTCGCCCTCGCCCCTGGACTTTCTACCAACCCTGAACTTTTTTCGCTCACCGTTTCACTTCTTCGCATCCAATTAATTTCAGCCATACTATTTGGCTCAGGCGGACTCATCGTCGGCATCCTCAACGCACATCAAATCTTCCTCATCCCCGCCCTCACCCCCGCCATGTATCAACTCGGAATCATCTTCGGCGCGATAGCGCTTGCTCCCTCCATGGGAATCTACGGCTTGGCATGGGGAGTTGTCATCGGCGCAGTGATGTATTTGGCTGTGCAGATTCCATCATTGATCAAACTAGTCTCCAGTCTCCAGTCTCCAATCCCCATTTACCAATTACAAATTACCAATGACAAAAATGTCCACAATGTCCTCCTCCTCATGCTCCCCCGCTTGCTCGGCGTCGCCGTCGTCCAACTCAACTTCTGGGTCAACACCAATCTCGCCTCTACAATGGAAGAAGGCAGTGTCGCCAGTCTCACCTACGCGTTCTCATTGATGATTATGGCACAAGCCGCGATTGCTCAGTCTGTTGCTATTGCCGCCATGCCGACTTTCTCCGCGCAACACGCGCTTGGCAAATTAGATGAAATGCGCGCGTCGCTCGCGGCATCGCTTCGTGGAATCTTGTTGATGGCTGTCCCTGCCAGCGTGGGACTCATCCTTTTGCGTGAGCCGTTGATCGCATTCCTCTACCAACGCGGTGAATTCAACTCGCGCGACGTTCAACTCGTAGCATGGGCGTTGCTCTGGTTCGCGGCAGGACTCGTCGGTCACTCGATCATGGAGGTGTTGACGCGCGCCTTTTACGCGCAACAAGATACGAAGACCCCCGTCATCATTGGCACGATTGCGATGGGATTAAATGTTGTGTTCAGCATTTTGTTTTCGAGATGGTTCGCATCTATTGGTTGGTTTCCGCTTGGAGGGCTTGCGTTGGCAAATTCATCCGCCACTGCGCTCGAAGCAACTGCATTGTTCATCTTCATGCGAAAGCGTTTGAATGGAATCGAGGGAAAGTCAATTGCTAATAGCGCGTGGAGAGTCGCGCTGGCAGCGCTGGGGATGGGAATCGGCTTGGGGGTGTGGACCCAGTTCACCCTGGGTCAGACGCGTTGGCTTGCCGCGTTGGGAGGAGTCGCGCTTGGCGGAATCATTTATCTAGCGGGGGTAACGATTCTCAAAGTCCTAGAAATTCAAATTGTGTTGAATGCTATTGCGAGAAGATTGCTTCGGCGGAAGAACGCCGCCTCGCAATGACATATTATTTCCAGATCATCCACTGACTTGTTGCGACGATGATGCCCAATAAAATTCCGCCCGCAACTTCGAGCGGCGTGTGACCCAGAACTTCGCGCAAATCTTTTTCGTTGAAAATGTGCCCCTTCAACAACTCGTCGAACAACACGTTGATGCGTTGCGCGTGAACGCCTGCTTGCTGACGCACGCCCGCCGCATCGTACGTGACGATCATTGTGATGGCAACGCCCAAGGCAAACAGCGGATTCGCAAACCCGTGATACAAGCCGATAGCGAGAGTCGTGGCGGTCATCAACGATGAATGCGAACTCGGCATGCCGCCCGTTGTGATAAGCAGTGACCAATTCCATTTGCGCGTGCGAAAAAAATCGAGCGGCAGTTTGATGATCTGCGCAAGCAACCACGCGGCGAGTCCCGCAATGAGCGGTTTGTTTTGAAATATCTCAAGCAGATTCATTCGGACTCTTCCTCGAACGCGGACACCTCGTCGCCCGCGACTTGCTTCACTTTGAGTTGCGCCGCTTCGAGAAGCACGCCGCATCGCGCCGCCAAAGCCTCCCCCCGCTCAAAAAGCTTGATCGCCTCATCGAGCTGACTCTGTTCGCCTTCGAGCGTTTCGACGATCCCTTCAAGTTCCGCAAGCGCTTCTTCGTAAGTTAATTCTTCAACAGGTCTTTCTGATTTTTTGGTTGATGTTTTAGGCATGATGACTCCATTTGCGATTTACGATTGACGATTTACGATTATCAAGTTGATTCACTGCTCACTGATTACTGCTCACTGCTTTGCACTCACCTCAAACTCTCCATCACTGACTCTAACTTTCATCTCGCTACTCGCCTGCGCAACACGGGATACAACACTGCCATCGTCCTTTCGCGTCACCACGGCATATCCGCGCTTCAACACCGCCAGCGGACTCAATGCCTCAAGCCGTTTGCGAGTCCCTTCGATGTGTTTGCTCTCCAAAGTTATACGATTGAACGCGGCGGAAGATGCGCGGCGAGATAATTCGTCCACGCGTTGAGATTCGGATTGGATGAGGCGCGAGGGAGAAAGATAGCGGAGTTGGGATGTGAGCGAATTAAGGGAGGAGCGCTTTGCTGAGATGATGTTGATTGTAAATGTGGAGATTAGAGACTGGAGATTGGAGATTGTGGCGGCTAGGTCTTGGATCGTGAATTGAGTCGCAAGTTCCGCGGCGGCGGTGGGAGTGGGAGCGCGCAGGTCGGCGGCGAAGTCGCACAGGGTGAAATCCGTTTCGTGACCGACACCTGAAATGATCGGAACGTCCGACGCGGCAACCGCGCGGACGACGCGCTCATCGTTGAATGCCCACAGGTCTTCGATGGAGCCGCCACCTCGCGCAACGATAATAACGTCGCAGGATTGGAGAATTGGAGAATTGATGGCTTTGACCAACGCGGGAGGGGCTTCGCTTCCTTGAACAGGCGAGGGAGCGAGGAGAACTTCCACGAGCGGCAATCGTCTTCGCAGTGTGTTGAGCATGTCGCGCAGAGCCGCGCCAGTTGCGGACGTGACGATCCCGATTTTGCGCGGCAGTTCAGGGATGGGACGTTTGCGTTCGGGGTCGAACAATCCCTCCGCTTCGAGTTGCGCCTTGAGCCGCATGAACTCTTGATACAGCGCGCCCTCCCCCGCAGGGCGGAACTGGTCCGCGTACAGTTGATATTGTCCCTGCGGTTCGTACACGCCGATCTTGCCGTGCACTTCCACTTCCATGCCATCGCGCAAGGAGAGATTTAGCCGCGCCGCGCTGGTCTTCCACATCACACACTTCAATGAAGCGTTGGCATCTTTGAGCGTGAAGTACACGTGTCCCGACGCGGGGCGCGACAGGTTGGATATTTCTCCCTGCACCCACACATCTTGAAGCGACTCGTTCTCCTCCAGCAATTTGCGGATGAGGAAGGTCAGTTTCGAGACGGTAAACGTTTGTCCGCCTTGCGGAGTCTGCGCGGGGAAAAGGGACGGTTGCATCGGTGGGAGGATAATCGAAAAAGGATGAATTAGGAAGGATGGCAATCAAGGATGAATGATGAAGGAGAAAGGATGAAGGGAGTTGGACTATTGTATAATCCAAAAAGTCAAAAGTTATTTCATCATTCAAAATTCATCCTTCATCCTTTTCTAATGAATCACCTCTGGTCCCCTTGGCGTATGACGTACATCGAAAATCACGATAAAGAAGAAGGCTGTGTGTTTTGCAACGCCCAGTCAAAAGCAGACAGCGCGGAAAACCTCATCGCCTATCGCGGCGAGCGCGCGTTCGTGATCCTCAACCGCTACCCCTACACGAGCGGACACTTGATGGTCATCCCCTTCGTCCACAAGCCGAATCTTGAGGAATTAGATTCAGCAACCCGCGCCGAAATGATCGAGCTGACTTCGCGTTGCACGACCGCCTTGAAAAACATCTACCACCCGCAGGGATTCAACGTCGGCGTGAACATCGGCGAAGCGGCGGGTGCGGGCGTGAAGGAACACGTGCACATCCACATCGTCCCGCGTTGGAAAGGCGACACGAATTTTATGTCCACAGTTGGGGAAACGCGCGTGTTGCCTGAGGAACTTGAGTCAACATTCAATCGCGTGAAAAATGAGTTTGAGAAATCATAAGGGTAGGGGCGACCCGTCTGGGCATCCCACGCATCACACACTGCATCGTACCGACGTAAACGAGAGTCGCGTTTGGCATTGGCGGGTCGCCCCTACTTTGCGGAGGATGTCAACAGTAGCCGCTTTCATTTTGCTCGCGCTCATCAGTTGCACACCCACCACCGCAACAGAACCTCCGCCAACGAACACCGCCGAACCAACAACGCCCCCACCGCCAACACAATCTGTCAAACCTCCGCAGATCATCAATCCCCTCACGGGCTGGCACGTTCAAGACCCGTCACTGCTCGAACTGCCCGCGCTTCTCGTTTCGATCTCGCATTTTCCCGTCACCGCACGACCGCAGGCGGGCTTGTCGTTTTCGCCTCTCGTGTTCGAAATTTACATCACCGAAGGCGCGACGCGTTTTCTCACATCGTTTTACGGCGAATTTCCCGCGCCCGAATCGCCCCTCACTGGCGGATGCGACACGCGCCGCGAAATTTTCACGCAGACCGATTCCATTCTCGGCAACCGCGCTTGGCTCGACTCGAATCAAAACAACATGCAAGACGCATGGGAACGCGGCGTCGGTGGCGTGTGCGTCAATCTCTACGATGCGAATCTCAACCTGCTCCAACAAACCACCACCGACAGCAACGGCTATTACGGATTCAACGTCGCGGCGGGGACGTATCACATCGCGGTGGCGAATCCGCCGCAGTTGGGGTTCGCGCAGAAAAATGTCGGGGATGAGAGTCAGGATAGTGACGTGGACCCAGCCTCGGGATGGTCCGACGCGGTGAACGTCTCATCCACGCTTCTTTCTCTGGACGTCGGCTTGATTCAGTCCAGCGACATTTCCCCATCTGCGACTCTCCCCGAACCCAAGATCGGACCGATCCGCTCGGGGCGGCTTGTCTACGCAGACATCGCCGCGATGTTCACCAACTCGTGTTTGATCTACGCGCTCGCCTCGCCCGAAGTGCTGACGGAACTTCCGCAGTGCGTGCTGGTGACGCATGATATTCAAGGCGGCGGCTACATGTATGGAATTGACAACATGCCCACCGTTGCGCGAAATTACAAATCGCCAGAGAGCGTCATTGATTACGCGAGCAACATTTTTTCAGACGAGCCGCCCGCAGGAGGCGCGCCCGCTGATAATTTGCATGTGTTCATCGCCTATTTGAATCAATCAGGCTGGAGGTACGACGCGCTCTCGCAAAGTTACTGGCGATTTGTGGATGACGCGAGTTCCGACACGGCGGGGATTTTGCATCCCGAAGTAGACAGGCTCACGAGTCGTCAACTGCAATTCGAGAATGTGATCGTTTTGTTTGCGAAGCACGATGTGGTTTCCCCAACAAATTTGGATATTCACCTTGAAGCGAATCTAACAGGCGGCGCGATCCTGTTCCGCGATGGGTTGAAATACGATATTCAGTGGAGCACTGACCTCAGCGAAGAGGAATTGCAGTCGGGTCAGCGTAAACCGATTCGATTTTTGTATGCAGGGGAAGATAAATTATTTCCGCTCAAATTGGGTCAGACGTGGGTGATCGTCGTCACACTAGAGACGACGGTGACGGAAGAATCGTCCGGTGAATGGCTGTTGAGATTCTCGCAACCAGAAGGGGCAAAGTAACCGAGGAAAATATATTTGACCTCTTACAAAAGTTTCAAATCATTAACCACGGAGACGCTGAATCGCAGAGTTTTTCACTCTTTTTCTCTCAGTGTCTCCGTGACTCCATGGTTCAAAAAGGAACTCAATGCCTTTATCCATTACTTATACAAGAGGTCTTGGAAAGGCCGCAAAGTGATGAACTTTAAGAAAACAATCATGTAATTTGTGTAGAACGCGTTCTCTTCGCGCCCGTTGGCGTTAGAGAACGCCAACTACACGCGATTACGATATTTATTTGTTAATTTCCATCACTTTGCGGTACTGACGCGCAAGGACGCCTGTCTCGCCGCTTCTATTTGATGAACGCGCCGAGATGGTTGGCAACTTCTCTTTCATTGCCGGGGATATTATCGTTCATCAACTTGTTCACCGCGCGCGGTTTGCCATCCACGCCTTTGACGATCATCGCCGAGGAACCGCCGCCATCTAGCGCCACTCCCGTGTAAACGCTATGCGCCAGCAACATGTCTGCCAGCTCGGGGAAGGTAGCGCCTTCGCTGAACTCGCGTCCGTCCACAACCACGATCACAAGATAACGGCCGTTCTGACTAACGCCGATCGCCGTGCGCGGATCCATGCTGTTGGATTCAAGCGATGCAACTTTTTTACCTTTCGTCACCAAATAGCGGTCGCCGGTGATCGCATTGAACGCGCTGCCTGTTAATTTATCGAATGTCACCACATTCTTCTGGCTAATGTACATGATCGGGCGACCCGGCGCTTTTGTGGAATACTGCTTCCCGCGTGAAGCCGCGAGACCAACAAGTTTGGCCGGTTCGCCGCCATCCGCGCAATACGATGCAGGCGGATAGGTGACAGGGTCTAGTGTGTAAAAGCCATCCGCGTTGATGGCAATGTGCAATTTATTTTTCTCAAGGAACTTCGAAGTGGTTTGAGTGCACAAGAACGGATCGGCTTCTCGAAGCGGCGGCGTGACGAGGAACTCGAATGCTGCACCTTTCAAGTCAATCACCAACGTGTGAGAAACCAAACGCCGCGGGCTGGAGCGTGTCTTGCGGTAATACAACACGCCCTTGAACAACTTCTGCATCGCTGTGGCCGGCGTCTTCCCCACATTGGTTAAGAACTGCCCTGAGGCCCAACCGGTAAACCCATCCACTTTTTGGATCTTCTGCCAACCGCCGGGTGAAGCCTCCAACGCTTTCACCGTTTCGCCTTTCGTCAGATAGCCAATCGCTCGAAACGACGTTGATGGTCCTTCGCGAACATTGAGCGTGCTTGCGGCCACTTGATACCAGTCATATTTTTCCTCTGAAACAGGCGGAGGGGCGGTTGTCGCTTCCAGATACTCTTTCGATGCCCAACCGGTAAACCCATCGTAAGAGCGCTTGACCTGATACCAATTGCCGTCGCTCGAAGTGTCGAGCCGTTGCACAACTTCATTGCGATATACCAAACCCAGAGATCGGTATTCCGTGCCTGGTCCCTCACGCATGTTCAACGCCGAAGCGGTGACCTTGAACCACCCCTCGCCCCCCGGCGGAGGCGGCGGAGGTGGAGGAGCAGATGTCACGATCAGATATTGACGCGAGGACCAACCCACGAGTCCATCCAACTCGCGCCGAATCTTCGCCCACGCCCCATCCGCGGAAATGGCGAGTCCTTCCACCACTTCATCCTGTTTCAACAACCCGACAACACCATACGTGGTACCGGGACCAGAACGCACGTTGAGGGCGGAGGCGGTAACCTTGTACCAGACCGGGCCCGGAGGCGGAGGAGGAGGCGTTCCGAGTTTGAATCGCGCGTTGAAGGCGGCCAGATCGCCGTTGAAATAATTCAAATCGATGCGCGAACTCTCCACGCCATACAAATCTCCATCGCCACTGTCGGTAAATTGCCAGAACGTCCAGCCATTGGTATCCCAGGGCTTGGGCACAAGCGGCGTGGAAACGCCATAGTTAGCGACCCACAAGGGGTATTGCTTGAAATATGTAAGGTTAGCCGCGTCGGTGGTTGCATTAGGCGCGTTCCGTACCCAATAATAGTACGCGGTGTAAATTCCGATCTCATGGTTGCCAACACGCGATTTGATCCGCTCTAAGAAAGTTTTCCAATGTTTCCAGCCGGTGTATGCGCCGCCGTAGGCTTCTTCAAAATCGGCAAATAAGGGCAGTTCGCCGAGGTCGCCGTCGAACGTGGAATACCACAAGTCTGCTTGTTCCGTTGGGTTTGCTCGGCTATCGTAAAACCAATAGGAGCCGCGCGGTATGCCCGCACCTTTGGCGCCCGTCCAGTTGGTTCTAAAATCGGAATCGACCCACACGTTCTGCCCGGAACGAATGACAACGTACCCCGCTGATTGCTTCATCTTTACAAAGTTGATCCCCTGCGGGGTAGTTTCGGCATCCTGATAGAAACTGACATCTGGTCCAATGAGATTTGCCATGTATGACTCCTCAGTCGATATTGCACAGACATTTTACCAGCGAAGAGGCTCGATTCAAAACCCTTTATAATCGTTATATGGATACTCCCGAACGCATCATACCCCACCTCGAACTACGCAAACAAAACGGCGAACGCGGCGCGCGAAAATTTGTCGCATACAGAGGCGTCGTCTACGATGTGACCGATTGCCCGAAATGGCGGCTCGAACTGCACGAGAATCTACACTTTTCCGGGCAAGACCTCACCAGCGAACTCCCCGACGCGCCTCATGAAGAAGATGTATTCACCCGCCCATGCGTAAAAGTCGTCGGCAGGTTGGAAAGCTAGACGGGCGATGCGGGAATCCAGTTCCATTAACGCGGCTGGGGCGAATCGCCGGTGGGGCGCGCTGGTTATTTTACTTATTTCGCTCGCCCTGCGATGGGCTCTCGTCCTGCGCGGCGGTCAATATTATTTTTCAGATGAAGGACGATACGAATCGTCGCGGACATTTGTCGATGCATTGCTTGCCGAGGATTCGACTTCGGCATTCGCGCAATTGTTCATCGCTCCCGAACACCTGGGATTCAAACTCATCGGGATTATTCCCGCGCTTCTCGAACAACTGACGCGCGAAAGCCTCGTTCTGCCGGCGTTGTTCTTTAGCTTGTTCTCCGTTCTGAATCTTTTCCTGATCTACAAAATCTCACAACGGGCAGGCGCAACCGAACAAGAATCTGTATTCGCGCTCCTGTTTGCCGCATCCAGCATGTCGCTTTTGTACTTCTCGCGACATCTCGTTCCATACGATTCCGCCATGACCTTTGGCCTGCTTTCCATTTTCATCGCGCTTACGGAAAAATCTTCGCCAAAAGCGTCCTTGCTTTGCGGCGTATCGGCATTTCTCTGCTTCATCACCTACAACGGCTACTGGGCGCTGGCAGGGCTGGGGATGTTAATTTATATTTTTCGAAACAGCCGCAAACTCAGCGACCTGATTCAGAAGGCATTGTTAACTACGGTTGGATTCGCTCTTCCTGCAATCCTGCTCTTCCTGCTCGCCGCGCTTGCAGGGACAAACCTGCTCGCCGAATATCGCGCCTTTTCAACCACCGTCAGCCAGGGGAGTTTCGAAGAAGGCTGGAGCCTTCCTTTTGAATATTTCTGGCATGCCGAGCATTGGCTGTTCATCCTTCTGTTTCTGCTTTCATGCTATGCCATTTATTCATCCAGACAGAGCGGGCTCTGGGTTGTCGCGATCATTTTTACGTACTCGTGCATGCTGATCCCGTCCGTATTTTTACATTCGTTCGTTGTGTACGGCAGGCTGGCGCGGCAGATGATGCCATTCTTAATTCTTCTCGCCGCCGGTGGGCTAGTACAACTGAAACAGGATTTTTCCCTCGGCGATAAACTCACAAAAGGAATCTTGGTTGCCCTCGCGATACAAGCCGCGTGGAACTATCAAGGGAGCTACTCCTTAACTTATCCACGAGATTTTGCCGAGAAAACGGAGGCAACGTATCCCGATTTCCACTTCTCTGAAAAACGATTGATCTTTGGCGCGCCCACTCTCTGCCAAAACAACGGCTACATTGCTGAATATATCAAGCGTTTTGAGGTTCCACCGGAACCAGATGCCGCCATTGATGGCGAAATATTGATAACAGCTAAACACCCCGATAACTTTTTGCCGTATCAATACGAAGGCTATACGCCGCAAGAACGAGCGACTCTGCGCGACATGCAAATCGAAATGCGACTTTATCGGGCAGCGGAGTCTTTTATGAACGACGCCAACCCGGTTTGGAAGATAATGAGGAGTTGCGTTGTGAGAGAAGAATAGCCGGCTACACTAACGTCATTGCGCATCCACCCGTTCCTGGATCGCTTCGTGCCTGAGTGCGCCTGATTCGGCATCGCGAAGGATTACCTGACACCTGTGCGAAGCCCGCACCCTGCTCAAAGTCAAAGATACCCTCTTTTGGCAACCTCATCCGCGTGATTAACAAACAGCAAGAATTTTTGTGGGCGCATAAAAAACAGGCGGGAGAGTATCAATCTGTAAGAGCTACCACCATTCTCGCTTCAACATCAGGCTTGGAGGCTTCAATGCCGGTGAGACCTTTTTTTTCTGCCATCGATTCCCACCTCCGAACCGATGTACACACCGACGCGCGGCAGAAGTTGACGATGCACAACAAGCGTGAATGCTGTCAACCCAAAGGCGATCAGAAACACAAGCAGAGATGAATCGATGCGGTCCATCCAGCCGGGGTTGACGAGCATCACGACAGCCAGCGTTAGCATCAACATCCCGCCGATCAACTTGAGGAGTCGTCCATGTTTCTCCTCGAACCTGCTTGCGCGAAGCGTGAAAACCACCAACGAGAACAGGATCAATTCGTCCACTTGATAGATCGCCATATAAAGCAGGATCAGCGCGCCAAATGTCAACGAGGAAACTTGTTGAGAGATCAACAGGTTCGTCCATAGGACCGGGAACCCCGCGGTGCAAGAAAATTCCACAAGAGAAATGCCAGCCGAAAGTACGATGGTCGCGCCAATCAATGTCCACGTGGAGTTACCCGCGTTCATTACGCGACGCATGCCCTCATAGATTCCGGGCTTCTTCGAATCGGCGATCGTAAATGAAATGCCCTGCTTGTACCAGAAATAATCTTTGATATTGACGATCGCAAAGAAAAACGCCGCCAGCGCCGCCACGATCTGAAACACACCCACAAAACTTACGACGGTAAACATGGTAAACAGCCCGGCGATGAACAACATATAAATGAACGATGTGACCGTTAGAAAAACGCCGCCAACGAGGAAGACTTTCTTACGCGAACCGGAGTGCAGTGTGATCGCCAGCAAAACCGAGAGCGCCCAAAGCGAGCATGGATTGAATCCATCTACAAAAGCGATCAACGCCGTGCTCAACATCAACGACTTGGAGGAGAGGTCGACAACGCCGATCAATGGGATGGAAAGCGAATACTCGGATTCCGTGTTAGGCAGCGTCTGATTTGGCTCCGCCGATTCAAGCGGCGACGGGGAGGTTGGCGTGGCAACCCCGGGCATTACCCCCGTCCCGGCGTCGCGGCAAACGGATCGACCGCACGCGTCTATTACCTGTGTGATCTCAGTGACGATCTGCTCGGAACTTCCCACCCAATGATAGTCGCCGATGAAAATTGTCGGCACTCCGCTCGGTTCGAAGCCATGCGCCTGAGCCATCTTCCAAAATAATTCTTGATTTACCTCGTCATACCATACTTCGAACTTGCGCACTTCCATGTTTGGGTATTGAGGCTGTATCTCATCGAAGAACCGCTCCATCGCGGCGCAATGCGGACAACCATCTCCCCAAAAGAAGTAGACCACCACCGGCAAGCCGTTTTTCTGTATCGAGGCGGTATGCTTTGACGATTCTGCTTGGACTCCCACGGCGGGAATGTTTGCAATGACCAGAAAGGCTGTGACCCAAGCAAAAAGAATTCGAACGAAGCGAGCCTTTCGATTGCTCATAGTATGCGCGCCACGCCGTCAATATAATGCTTTTCCACCAACAATCAAGAGACGATAGTAGCCAAACGAGGTGACTATCGTTACCTTTGGGATCAGATCTCCCTTATGACAACGTCCCCGCGTACCCATCCGCGCGTGGATCGCTGCCTCCGCATAACACGCCTGATTCGGCATCACGGAGAATCACCTGTCCCCTGCCGAACAAGGCGCGTTCGTACCCTGACACTGCGTAAACAGGATGTCCCATTTTTTGTAAGCCGTTGAATGTCCCCTCTGGCATTCCCTCCTCAATGGCTACGCGCCCACCTGATTCATCCACATCAATGCAAAAGCGTGGACGATCTAACGCGGCTTGCGGGTCAAGTCCATCATCCACCAAAGCCGATAACACTTGCACGTGTCCCTGTGGTTGCATGAATCCGCCCATGACGCCGTAGGAGGCGTAGAGTGATTCGCCCTCACCCCTAACCCCTCTCCCGCTGGGAGAGGAGAATCGAGTGACCATCGCGGGGATAATCGTATGATACGGACGTTTCTTCGGCGCAAGCGCGTTGGGGTGATTCGGGTCGAGGCTGAAGTTATGTCCGCGATTTTGTAACGTGAAGCCCCAGCCTTTCGGGACGATGCCTGTGCCGAATCCCATGTAATTGCTGTTGATGAATGAGCAGGCGTTGCCGAATTTGTCCACGACGCTGAGGTAGACGGTGTCGGAGGAGGAGACAGGAAAGCCGCGCTGAAGATTGCGTACTGCGTATTGCGTATTGATCAGTTTACAGCGTTCGTTGGCGTATTCTTTCGACAACAATTCTTTGATGGGGATATTTGAAAACTTCGGGTCAGATACGTACCAACTTGAATCAGCGAAAGCCAGCCGCATCGCTTCGATCATCAAGTGCATCTTTTCAATAGAAAGGGATCCAAGCGAAGCCAAATCGAATCCTTCGAGAATGTTTAATGCGATCAACGCGGTGACGCCTTGTCCATTGGGCGGACATTCGTACACGCGATAGCCGCGATAGTCCACTGAGATCGGCTCCTCCCACGTGGATGTGTGCGACGCGAGATCGTCCATTTGTATACATCCGCCCGCTTCATTCAACACAGCGACGATTGCCTCGGCAATTTCGCCTTGATAGTACACGTCCTTGCCTCCGCGCGCGATGATATCAAATGTTTTTGCCAAGCCAGGGTTGCGGAAGATTTCTCCCGCGTGGGGTCCGCGACCTTCAATCGTTAATTCATGTCCATTCAATGCGGACTTCAATTGTCGCGCCGCGCCGCGCCTCCAAAAATGGGACGTGATCGGCGCGACGGGAAAGCCTTCGCTTGCGAGTCGAATCGCGGGCGCGAGAATCTCGGACATCGAAAGCGAGCCGTGTTTTTGAATCAAGTCGAACCAGCCCGCACACGCGCCAGGGACAGTGACTGTGTACGGATGAAAAGGCGGAAGGGCGGACAAACCTTCCTTCTTTAGCCGATCAAGCGTAAGGGCGGAAGGAGCGCGTCCCGATCCGTTGATGGCGGTGACTCGTTTCGTATCCGCAGAAAAATACAGCGCGAACATGTCGCCGCCGATCCCAGTGAAAGCTGGCTCGGTCACGTTGAGCGCCGCGCCCGCCGCCACAGCCGCATCCGCCGCGTTGCCTCCCTTTGCAAGGATTTCCAAACCCGCGGCGGTGGCAAGAGGTTGTGAGGTTGCGACGATGCCGCCGCGCCCGTACACGGCAGATCGTTGTGAATGAAAAGAAAAATTTTGCATAAGGTCACCTCTATCCGGGATGGTTGATTGTAGCAAATTCCTCTATTTTAACTTGACAATTTGCCTGTTTTGAATATAATCATCCATATACCATCCACACAGATGGTAAGGAGATGTTATGGCAGAAACCGAAAAAATCACCATCAACATGAACGCTGTAGATCTGGGCAAGATCGACCTGATGGTTCAAGAAGGAGCGTACTCCAACCGCACAGACTTTATCCGCACGGCGATCCGTTCGCAGTTAGAAAAACATAACTTTGAAATTCAGCAATCCATCACGCGGAATTCGTTTGTGATCGGCGTCTTAACCTATGACCAGGACGATCTCGAACAGAAAAAAGCCAAAGGCGAGAAAGTCAAAATCAGGGTTTTAGGACTTCTTCACTTGGCGAGCGATATTTCTCCCAATCTGGCGCGGGAGGTCATCGAATCGATTCAAGTGCGCGGTATCTTTCAGGCATCCGATAAGGTGAAAACCGCATTGTTAGACAGGACCAAATAGGAGATCATTGATGAGCAACAACGAAACAAGAACCATCTCGCAAAACTGGGCGCCGCGCTTCTTCACCATTTGGACTGGGCAGGCATTCTCTTTGTTTGGTTCGGCGTTAGTCCAATTCGCGCTCGTGTGGTGGTTGACGAAAGAGACCGGTTCCGCCACCGTGCTGGCGACCGCCACTTTGGTAGCGCTATTGCCTCAGATCGTTTTCGGTCCGTTCATCGGCGCGTTAGTTGACCGTTGGAATCGCCGTGTGATCATGATCGTGGCAGACGGGAGCATCGCGCTGGCGACCGCGTTCCTGTTCTATCTATTCGCAACCGATCAAATTCAAATCTGGCACATTTACGCGGTCATGTTCATCCGCTCGCTTGGCACGGCGTTTCATTCGCCGGCAATGACCGCATCCACTTCATTGATGGTTCCCGATAAATATTTAGCGCAGTTATCCGGCGCCAATCAATTGCTTCAAGGTTTGGTCGGCATTGCGGCGCCTCCGCTTGGCGCGTTGTTGATCGAGGCGTTCTCGACGCAAAACGTATTGCTCATTGACATTGCCACCGCCGCGCTCGCCATCTTGCCGTTGTTATTCATCCCCGTGCCTCAGCCCGCGCGCGACATGGTCGAAAAACCATCCACGTACTGGGAAGACCTGCGCGAAGGGTTTCATTATGTCGTTCGCTGGCGCGGACTTCTCGGCTTGACCATCCTTGCCATGATCCTGAATTTTATGATCACCCCAAGTTCCGCGCTCCTGCCTCTCGTGATCACGAAAGTTTTCAACGGTGGCGCTACGCAACTCGGTTGGTCCGAAGCGCTGTTCGGGGTCGGCATGATCGCGGGCGGGATTCTGCTCAGCGTGTGGGGCGGATTCAAACGCCGCATCGTCACATCGTTCAGCGGCATCATCGGCATCGGCGCGGGATGCGTCATGATCGGGTTCGTGCCAGCGGACAAGTTCTACCTCCTGCTCGCCGCCAACTTCATCATCGGCTTCACGCAAGTATTCGCCAACGGACCGCTGATGGCGATCCTGCAATCCACTGTGGCTCCCGACAAACAAGGCCGCGTCTTTTCGCTCCTCGGCGCGGGCGCAACCGCCATGATGCCTCTCAGCCTGCTGGTCTCGGGTCCCATCGCCGACCAGTTTGGGATCCGCTTCTGGTTCGTCTTCGGCGGCGTGGTCTGCATTCTCATGACGGTCATCGGGTTCTTCATCCCTGCGATCATGAACGTCGAAAACAACCACGAAGCCGCGCTGACCCCCGTCACTGAATAGAACTTCACTACCATATTCACGCCGCAGTTGAACTGCGGCGTGATCCTAGGGTAAATAAAAAAACAGGGCTGTCTCACGACAACCCTGTTTGGTTCGCAAAACTATTGCCGGCAAGCCGACAGTCTGAGTCTTACGAGACGGGTACCACGTTGGCGGCTTGCAGACCTTTGGGACCGTCCTCAACGGAAAATTCCACTTTCTGCTCGGCTTCCAACTTGCGGTAGCCATCAGACTGGATGGCGCTGAAATGAACGAACACATCCTCGCCATTGTCACGGCCGATAAAGCCGTAGCCCTTGGTGGCATTGAACCACTTGACCGTACCAACAAATCTTTCTGACATCGTACAACATCTCCTACTGAGAAAATTTTATGCCCAGCCGCCTTTCGCTTTCATGGCGAGCCGGACACGCGAGCGCAAGGTTATCATGTCCAAAATGTCATGTCAAGACTTCGATTAAATCTCTTTCGGAGAACAGCATAACGGGATGCCAAATGGAACCACGGAGGCGACCACCGCACCTGCGGAATGCCTTTGCGGATGACCTTCCGCATCCCCTCCGGACCTTCAAACTGTTCCAGCCTCAGCAGGCTTCTCCCCACCTCGAACGCCGCATGCGCGTCCGACCCGACCGTGCCGGCGATATTGTGTTCCTCCGCAAAACGTTTCGCCGCGCGGTTGAATCGCGGATACATACACCGCGAGTTATAAACTTCAATCGCATCCACGTGAGGCAGAATTTCGAGCAAATCATCCTCCTCCCAGGCGCCCTCGCGGAACTCGTCAAACGGATGCGACATGCTGATGAACGCGCCCTGCTCCTTCAATCGGCGAATCGTCTCTTGCGGAGTCAACCCTGCCGGAATCTCCTCGGTCACGAACGCCGCAAGGATTTCTCCCCGCGTGGTGAAAATCTCCTCCCCCACGATGACCAGTTCCGGGTCCAGCGCCTGAGCCGCCCGCGCGCCCGCGATCGTGTTGTGATCGGTGACAACGACGCGGTCGATCCCTTTGCGGCGGCACGCCTCCACCAACTCGCGCGGATGCGTCAGCGAATCCTTCGAGGCGATGGTGTGGCAGTGAAATTCCACTCGTAACATATCCCTGATTTTACCGTGCCGGGTCAGTGGCACAATGAGAGGTTTTGGAATAAAATTCAAACCTATGGGCGATACTCCGATCTATAAAAGACCGTGGTTCTTTATCTTTGTATGGTTGTTTATCCTCGTAATAGCCTATCTGTGGGAGATCGTCCGAGCGGGAGGGCTTCAACTCAACCAGGTGCGAATCGTCTTCGATGCTATTTGTTTATTTCCCTTCCTTTTACTCATGTGGATGGCATTCTTCTCCCAATTCATTCTGCCACTGACCAAAACCGGCGATCGTTGGAGAATTTTCACCCGCGTGCTTAGTCGTCTCATTGGGAATAAGGGACCCGCTATTTTTATCAAGAACGGTAAACAGGAAAAAGAAACAGGAGAAGAAGATCGGAAAGGGAAAGGGGTGCTGTGGCTCGATTCAGCCAGCGCGGCGGTCACTCGAACCGCAACGAAGATCCAACGAACGGTTGGACCGGGCTTTCACTTCATTGGCAAAAAAGAAACCATTGCCGGCACAGTGGATTTGCACATTCAAAATCATGCCGTAGGGCCCAGCGGTCAGGATAAACCATTCGCTGAAAAAACCGAGGCGCAATCGGATGAGGAATATAAGCAGATACAAGACCGGCGCGCGCAGGTCAGCGCATTGACGCGAGATGGGATCGAAATTGTCCCAAACATTTCGGTGACGTTCCGAATCGATACAGGCTTTCCGGAGGAAGGTCAGCCTGGCTCGCGTTTCGGTTATCGCACCGGCGTAACTTCAAAAGATAAGAAGAACGAAAAAGCAGATCAAGATGCCATTTGCAAGGCAATCTTGGGCGAGAGCATCAACCCAAATTACAACCCAGAATCGCCCCGTTACCGCGTAGCGTGGAATCAACTGCCTGCCGTGCTTGCGGTGGATGTATGGCGCGAGTATGCATCCAAGTTCACCTTGAATCAGTTCTTCGAACCGTGCGTCGAGATGCCGCCGCCTTATGAAGCGCCGATGATGCCCACAGAGGAAGAGATCGATCCGCTCACGCGGGCGATTCAAATGAAAAGCGGTCGCGAATCGTTCCAAATCGCGCTGGCGAGAATTTTACGCGTGGCAAACCGGGTTATCGCAAAACTGATATCAATGTTGGAAAAAAAGCCGTCAACTCCGCCGAACAAACAACCCCCTGTCACTCCCCCACAAACACCTTCACAGGAAAAGAAAGCAATACAAAAAACCGCCTTACAGGCGATCAATGAAATGGTCAAAGCGCGGTTGACGCAGGAATTTGTCGAACACTTCGATCAACACGGCGTTTGGATCGAAGGACGCACCCCGGAGCTTAGCAGGGAATTTAACCGACTGCGTGAACGCGGGTTGAAAGTGATCAGCGTCAGCGTCAGCAATCCCCGCTTGAGCGAAACGGTGGATCAAACGATCATCGGAAAGTGGCAGGCTGGCTGGTTGAAATATGCAAAAGGGGAGCAAAATCGAATCAACAGGCGGCGCGAACTTCGCGAATCAGCCGCGCAAGACCGGGCGATCCAGGAATATGGACTATGGCTCAGCGATGGAGTTATGCAGGCGCCTCCTGCGGATATGAAAAACACGCTGAAGGTTCTACTAAAACGCACGCGATCCATGATCATTCGATCGGATGGCGTACGCCGAAAAATGGAAACCGAATTACTGTATCTCGAAGATATTCTGCGTTGGATTGAGGTCAACGGGCGATGAACGAAACAAACGCACCCGAATCCGCCTTGCAAAGCGAATATCGTCTCTTCCGCGAAGGGTCTGCCCGTCTCGCTAACGCGTTCTTGAATCGATTTTTTGACCTTTCACCCCGCGCCGCCCGCAGGCGTTTCTGGTCCTTTGTGCTCTTGTTCTTTCTCAGCGGCTTTTTACTCAGCCTCTTCAATTATGCCATAACCGAATGGCTGGCGCGCATTCAGGATATGGTAATCTATGTGCTCAACTCCACCTATCGAGCGGGTTATACCGGAAACCCCTTCGGGAATTTCTTGTTGTTTTTAATTCAAGTATTCATCGACCCACGCAACCTCCGCTTAATTCCGCTCCTGCTTGCCCCGTATTTTATTTCGATTCAAATCGCCGCCATCTATTTAGCGGATATTTTCAATCTTGACGAAGTTCCCGTAGCGCGCCGGCATATCCGCGAGGTTGCCTTGGGCGGAAGCGATGAGACGATTCGATTCAAGGGCGGCGAAATTGCCGAAGAGAGTAAAAAATCAGCCAATTACTTGATTGGGGGACCGGGCAAGGTAGTGGTCGAGTTGGATACGGTTGTCGTGTTCGAACTCCCCGACGGCACACCTCACGTAATTGGACCTACCGGCAAAGAGAAAAAGAACCGGGCGATCATCGAAGGTTTTGAACGTTTCAGGGAGGCTTTTAACCTGCGCGAACATTTTGTCGAGTTCCGCGATATGGGCGAAAAATTCAAATCGGTGATGAGCCGAAGCAAAGACGGAATTCCGATTTCGGCGACCGACGTTCGTATTGCCTTTAGCGTCGATCGCGCAGAGGAGGACGGCAAACCCAAAGCCGATCTTCCATACTCATATACCAACGAGGCGGTGAATACTCTTGTATATAAAGCCACCTCCAAGGTAACGAACGAGTATGACAGACCATCCGTTTTCGAGTCGGATTGGGTGAAAAATATGACCAGCCTGATTCATAGCGAGTTAGGCAAATTCATGGCGCAACGAAACCTGACCGAGTATCTGGCAAATTTCGGCATCCCCGAAGTAGATCTGGCAACAATACGCGAGCAGGCAATCTCGCAAGAGATGCGGGGTCTAACGCCAATGGGCGAACCCGCGCCCGAAGCCGGCTCGGTGCCTGAAGTGCCCGAATTCGTGCCGCGACCAAAGATCACTCGACTATTCACGGAACTGGAAAATGAATTTGCCACCCTTGCGAGGCGGCGCGGCGTCAAGTTGCACTGGATCGGTGTTGGCACCTGGGCGTCGCAAGTTGAAAAGGTCATCAGCGAGCACATCGATGCCTGGAAAATATTCATCGAGTCCAACGGGTTAGACTCACCCAAGGCGCTCGAGGGTTTGAGCCGCGAAACATCGTCCGATAAAGTATCGGGGCTGATCCAAGAGATACCGATCGCTTCGTGCGAGCAGGCGATGAGCAAAACGCGCGCTTCAAACCCGGTGATGTTCATTGTTTTGAAAGATTATCGGAAGTTTTTAATTCAAGCCAGCGAGGTCTGGGTCAACAAAGGCGAAACGCCACCCAACTCAATTGTCGAAGCGATACGGCATTTGAATCGTTTTGTGTTCCGCGTTGGGAACAATCCGCCTCCACCGCCAGATGAGGCGGGGCAGGCAGACGCTGTTCCTCCATCTGACGGGCAATAAATCAAAGGACAACTTTTATGGAAGAGAAAAAATATTCGGCCAATGTAAGCCGCGCTTACCGGGCAGGGTTGCCCATCGTAGCCCTCGAATCAACCGTCATCACGCACGGTTTGCCGCGTCCGCAAAATTTGGAACTGGCGCAGAATATGGAAAGCGCCGTGCAGGAGGAAGGCGCCACGCCAGCCACAATCGCATTTTTGGATGGTGAATTGCATATTGGTTTGAGTAGCGCGGAACTGAAGAGACTCGCTAACGAGAAAGATACCTATAAGGTGGGTCCGCGCGATTTTGCGACCGTGATCACCAACGAGGCTTGCGGCGGCACCACCGTCGCGGGGACGATGCTCGCGTGCAAACATGCGGACATCAAAGTCTTCGCCACCGGCGGAATCGGCGGCGTGCACCGCGAATCGTCTTTCGACATTTCGGCTGACTTGCAAGCGTTGGCGACCATCCCCATGATTGTCGTCTGCGCGGGAGCGAAAGCGATCCTTGATCTCCCTGCCACGTTGGAGTATCTAGAAACGAATGGGGTGCCGATTGTTGGATACGGAACGGATGAATTCCCCGCGTTCTATTCGCGCGAAAGCGGACTAGACGTTAGTACGAAGGTTGACACACCGGAAGACGTGATCGAGTTTGCGAAGGCACATTGGAACGCGGGCGTAACGAGCGCGGTTCTGGTGGCGAATCCGATTCCAAAGGCAGAGGCAATTTCAAAGTCCGAGATGGACCCGTTGATTGAGATAGCGTCGAAAGAAGCGAAGGAGAAAGGCATCCACGGGAAGGAAGTCACGCCGTTTCTCCTCCAGCGGATTAACGAGATGACGAAAGGCAAATCGATGAAAGCAAATTTAGCGTTATTGCTGAATAACGCGCGGCTGGCAGCGCACATCGCGCGCGCGTGGCGCACCAGCGAGCGACGAAAAGTGGCATGAAGACCTGTGAGGTCTGATAGACCTCACAGGTCTTTTCATTTCACCCTTGACAAATTAGAACAAGTGTTCTAAAATCGGCCTAATTGTCACCCATTCGACAAAGGAGGTCGAGATGACTACATATCGAAGAAATTCAGGGGATGGACTGCGCGCCTTGTTCCGTGATCTTACACACGGGCGGCGCTTCACCCGTGGCGCGGCATGGGGGATGATCATCCTCGTGGCTTTGCTCGCTTTTGAGGTTTCCAACTTCAACGCCACACGCTTCGCCTTGCGGGATATTCTGGGTAACCTTTCGTTCGGCGGTTTGCAATGGGCGACCATTCTCGCGATTGCCTTCTGCGGCATTGACTTTGCCGGCATCGCCCGCGTCTTCACACCCGAACAAGGCGCCGACGAACCGAAGGAAGTGTATTACCTCTTCGGCGCGTGGTTGCTCGCGGCGGGCTTCAACGCGATCCTCACGTGGTGGGGCGTGTCGGTAGCCATTGTCAACCACACCAGCGCGTCTGGAGGAGCGGTCATCAGCAACGAGACCATGACGAAAGTCGTGCCGATCTTCGTCGCCGCGATGATCCTGCTCATCCGCGTGTTGATCATCGGTTCGTTCTCGCTGGCGGGAGACCGCATGTTCACCACCGCAGAATCGGATCGCAGTTATTCGCGCCCCGCATCCCAGCAGACGTACCGACCGGCGAATCAGAATCAGCCGATTCTTCGCCCGGCATCCAGCTTGAACCGCCCGGTGCAGACCACGCAGAATCAAGCGTATCGTCCCGCGCCGAAACCCGCGCAACAAACATCGTTCATGCGATCTGAGCCGACTTACCATTCGGTCAACGAGCCTGCCAACGATCGCACATACAACGCGTAACCCTCCGACTGCGTTCGTCGTGGCGCCGTTGCGCCACTCCCCGCCCGCTCAGGGCGAGGCGCACACAAATTAAATATCCGAACTCTTTTCGAGCTCGGGTCCCTGAAATCAACTAAAGGAACCCACTATGCCCCGTGCTCGCTCACAACAAATCGACGACTGGCAAACAGCCGCGGCAGACGACAATGCAGGCGGCTGTTTGTCTTTTTATGCCCTGCCGCCTCTCGCGGTGATTTTGATCTCATGCCTGCTCGCCGCGCTCGCATCCAATATACCGATTCAGACCTCCGCTTCGCCCAACGTTCAATCTGTTTCAATCGCGTCAACCGCTCCACCCCCTTCAAGCGGACTCTCCCCTATCTTCACGCGGGAAGTGCAATACTGGGGAATTAATATCGTCCGCTGGGCAAACGCTTCATCTCTGGACCCCAACCTGGTCGCCACCGTGATGCAGATCGAATCGTGCGGCGACCCAAACGCGCTCTCGCGCTCCGGCGCCATGGGACTCTTCCAAGTGATGCCGTTCCACTTCCACTACGGCGAAAACGGATTCGACACCGAAACCAACGCCCTACGCGGATTGGAATACCTTGCGCGTTCGCTTCAAACGGCGGGCGGCGATCCGCGCCTTGCGCTGGCTGGCTATAACGGCGGAATCGGAGTCATCAATCGCGGCGAATGGACGTGGCACGCTGAAACAGCGAGATACGTTCGCTATGGCGCGCCCATTTACACCGACGCGCGAAGCGGGTTTACCTCCAGCGTATCTCTCGATGAGTGGTATCAAAATTATGGCGCGGGGTTATGTCGCCAAGCCGCGCAGAGATTGGGAATTAACCCGTAGGGGCGAGGTCGTCTCGCCCAAGAGCAGGGAGACCCTGCGCCCCTACGAAATCACCGGCAGCCAAATGGCAAACGCGGTGCCTTGTCCTTCTTTTGAATTGACCTCGATCCTGCCGCCGTGCCGCTCGACGATCCAATTGGCGATGGAAAGCCCAAGCCCGAAGCCAGCGCCTCTGCCGCGCGTGCGTGATTTCTCGGCGCGGTAAAAACGCTCGAAGATGTGAGGCAAATCCTCCGCTGGAATGCCGGGACCGGTGTCCCGACAAATGATGCGAGCCTGATCCTTGATTTTTTCAAGACTGATGAAGACCTCTCCCCCGGTCGGCGTGTATTGAATCGCGTTGGCGACAAGGTTGATAAAAACTTGCTTGAGTCGGTCGCGGTCGCCTTTGACGATGGCTTGATCGATCTCGTTGAGATGCAAACGAATCCTATTCCCAGCCAGCACGCTCATTTCCTGAAATACTTCGGTGACGAGCAAGTCGAGTTCCACAGGTTTTTCGACAAGAGCGAGCTTGCCCGACTCAGCCTGCGCGAGCAACAACAGACCGCCCACGAGGCGCGAGAGGCGGCCCGCCTCTTGATCGATGCTGGTCAGCGATTCTTCGTCGAGACTTTTCATGCGGCGCATCAAATCGGCGTTGCCCTTGATCACCGTGAGCGGCGTGCGGAGTTCATGGCTCACATCGGCAAGCAGGCGTTGTTGTGATGTAAACAACGCTTCGAGGCGTTCCAGGGTTTGGTTGAACGAATCGACAAGACTGCCAATTTCATCCGCTGGTCCATCATAGGGAATGCGCCGCGAGAGATCATCGGCGCGATTGATCTGTTCTGCCGCGAGTGTTATAGATTTCAAAGGGCGAAGGGTTTGTCCAAGCGTCAACCAGGCGACATTTGCTGAAATCAGGATCGCAACGATCCAGATCACTCCGAGGGTTTTTTCCAACTCCATACGCGCAGCATCGACCACATCCAGACTCACCGCAACTTGAAGCGTGCCTATGCGGCGTTCATTTTGCTCGAGGGGAACACTGATCACGCGCAAGTAAACCACCCCCGCCTGCACATATTGATAGATCGGGGTTTCGAGGCGCAAGCCGGCGGGGTCAAACGGACGCTGGTCGGTAAATCCCTCCAATTCACGCAAGCCCGTCTGGGCGGTACCGCCCAGGTCCCATATCTGCACATACACATCTGAGCGCAGTTCAACCGACTCGAGGTTACCTTCGAGTTCGTCTAGTTCGCCGACGTTGATGCCGTTAATGATCAAATCTACCGCGTTTGCCAGCGTGTTATCGATCTGGTCGACCAGAATGGCGTTAAAAACAAAAATCGCCGTCGCGCCAAAGACAAGCAAAACTCCGCCTGTAACAATCGCATATAACAAGGTCAGGCGGAGGCGGAGGGACATTTCGATACTTCGACAGGCTCAGTACAAGTTTACGATTTACGATGCTTCGATAAACTCAGCGCAAGTTTTGGATTTATGGTTACGGATTTTCGCGCAGAACATATCCCACCCCGCGCACAGTATGGATGAGACGCACTTCCCCATCGCTTTCCAATTTCTGCCGCAAGTAGCGGATGTACACTTCCAACACGTTGCTTTCGCCGCCGAAATCATAGCCCCACACGCGGTCGAAGATCACTTCACGCGTCAACACTTGCTTCGGATGCCGCAGAAACAATTCGAGCAGTTCATATTCTTTTGCCGTCAACGAGATCGTGCGGTTTCCGCGCGAGGCTTGACGTGTGCCGGTATCAAGCGAAAGATCGGCAAACTTCAACACAGGGATTCGCTCCGGCTGCGTCCTGCGCAGCAACGCGCGCACACGCGCAAGCAGTTCATCCAAATTGAACGGCTTGATCATGTAATCATCCGCGCCCGCGTCCAAACCTTGAATACGATCCTGCACGGTGTCTTTCGCCGTCAACATCAAAATGGGGATCGAGCCGCCAGTGCGCAAACGATGGCACACTTCCAGCCCGTCCATGCCGGGCAACATCCAATCCAGGATCACAAGATCAGGCGTGTGGTCGCGCGCCAAGATCAACCCCATGCGCCCATCGGTTGCCGAGTCCACTGTATAGCCTTCATACGCGAGTCCGCGTTGAAGCAATTTGAGAATCTGCTGGTCGTCTTCGATGATCAAAATCCGCTCATTCATGACGATACTCCTGACCAAACTATACCATAATTTGTGTTATGGATTCAATGCGCGCTTCGCCCTCGACGGTGAAATTTAATTCGCCAGCGGGAACATCGTCGCCTCCCCGGCATTTCTCCGCCAAGCCATTGACAACACAAACTCGACGCGTATAATCGTGCCAACAAGACAGCGTGAAGGCAAGTACTCATCGAACCGTTCAGAGAGCCATCGGTCAGTGCGAGATGGTCGGGCAGATGACGAAATCCACTTCACCACGTCATTCTCGCAGGGAAGTAACGCAAGATTCCATCTTGCGCCACATCGTAAGAGAATCGGTGTTCGCCCGTTATCGCGGATCCAAGACCCCAACCAGAAGAGTGGAGGGGGTAAAAGCAGGTGGCACCACGAAACGCCCCTTCGTCCTGCACACGGACGGGGGCGTATTCTTTTATCTGCACATCGGAGGTGCAACATGTTAGACCTGAATTTGATCCGCGAAAAGCCAGACGTTGTCCGCATGGCGTTGAAGAACCGCCAAATGGATTCTTCGTCCATCGAGGAGATTTTAGGACTCGATGAAAAACGCCGCGCCTTGCTCACAGAAGTTGAGCAATTAAAAGCGGAACGCAATACCGTCTCGAAAGAGATCGGCAAGATGAAAGACGCGGCGGAACGCGAAAAGAAAATTGTAGCGATGCGCGAAGTGGGCGACAAGATCGCCGCGCTCGACAAGGAGGTGACGGAGGTCGAAGGGAAGTTAACGTCGCTAACGAGCGCCCTGCCCAACGTCCCGGATGAACGGACGCCGATAGGCGCATCCGAAGAGGAAAATGTAGTCCTCCGCACGGTGGGTCAACTTCCCGAATTTGATTTCGAGCCGAAAGCGCACTGGGACTTGGGTCCCGCGTTGGGCGTCATTGATTTTGAACGCGGCACGAAGATCACGGGTTCGCGCTTTTATGTGTTGAGCGGCGCGGGCGCGAGATTGCAACGCGCGTTGATCGCGTTCATGCTCGATCTGCACATTCGACAAGGCTACACCGAAAAATATTTGCCGTTCATGGTGAAGACTGAAACTGTTTTTGGCGCGGGGCAACTGCCCAAGTTCGCCGATAATTTATATAAAGATCACGAGGAAGAGTTGTATTTCGTGCCGACCGCCGAGGTGCCGTTGACCGGCATGCACATGGACGAGATTCTCGACGAGGCGCACTTGCCGTTGCTGTACACGGGATACACGCCCTGCTTTCGCCGCGAAAAGATGAGCGCGGGACGCGATGTGCGCGGCATCAAACGCGGACATCAATTCGATAAAGTGGAAATGTACATGTACGCCAAGCCTGAAGAGTCAGACGCGTTGCTCGAAAAAATGCGCGAAGATGCCGAAGCGACTTGCGCCGCGTTGGGTTTTACCTATCGAGTCAAACAACTTTGCACGGGCGATCTCGGATTTGGTTCGGCGATCACGTACGATATCGAAGTGTGGGCGGCGGGATGCAACGAGTGGCTGGAAGTGTCATCGGTCTCGAATGTCCGCGACTTTCAGGCGCGACGCGCGAATATAAAGTATCGCCCTGCTGATGGCGGCAAGGCGCGTTTGCTCCACACATTGAACGGATCGGGACTCGGTCTGCCGCGCACGATGATCGCCGTGATGGAAAATAACCAACAAGCCGACGGTTCGATCCGCATCCCCGAAGTTCTGCGCCCGTGGATGGGCGGCGTGGATGTGATTAAATAATTTTGTAGGGGCGGGGTCACCCCGCCCCTACCGGAATGAATATGCTCCCTCCCGAATTTCTCTCCAACCTTCAACTCGCGTGGATCGTCGTCGTGGACACACTCACGCTCTTCGTGATGCTCGTCGGCTTGATCGGATTGATCATTCCCATCTTCCCGGGCATCACCGTGATGTGGCTCGCCGCGCTCGTGTACGCGTTCCTGCAAAGCACAGCAGAACGCATGACATTTTGGGATTGGGTTCTGTTTGCCTTCATCACCCTCCTGATGATCGCGGGCAACATCGTGGACAACATCATCATCGCCCGCAAGATGCGCGATAAATTCGTGCCGTGGAGTTCGATCCTGCTGGCGTTCGCGGCGAGTCTGGTCGCAAGTTTGTTCCTCACGCCCATCGTAGGGCTGGCAAGCGCTCCGCTCGCGTTGTTCGGCTTGGAATATTACAGACTACGCGATAAAACCGCCGCCATCGAATCGACCAAAGCCTACATGGTTGGCTGGGGCTGGTCGTTCGCCGCGCGCTTCGGCATCGGCGTTTTGATTTTGGGCGCGTGGATGTTGTGGGCTTGGGTGTGATTATTTCTTCGCGTCTTGCGCGGCTTTAAACGCGATCTCTTTGCACCTTGCCCCAACCGCGTTTTCTTCCAAGGCAATGAAGACCAACCCATTTTCGGAGGCGTCGGTGAATCTTCCACTGACGTTGAGCCCCGAATCGGGAATCATTTTTGCAAATGAAGATTGGGCATAATCCTGGACCGTCACATCGCTCCATTGGGCAGACGCGGCAGAAGTGTGAGTCTTGGTCCCGCTTGTTGCCCACACAAGCCAGCGCGAAGTGACAACCACGCCCGCATACACTTCTTCCGCCCCGCCGAACAATCCTTTTTTGATCTTTTCCGAATCGGTCTGAACGCACATCAACGCGGCGGACAAGATGTCGCCAAGGCTGTATTTCTCGATATGTTCATTGATCGCCTGCGATAACTCAGGGCGCAAGTTTTTGAATCCGACCTCATTTGTTGTTCGTTTCCAATCAGACATCTTATTCACCCAAATCAATCTTCGTACGCAAAAGCGCCGTCAATAATTTGACCGAGTTTTGCACGTCGGCAAAGTCCACCATTTCGGACGGCGAATGCACATAGCGGACAGGGATGGAAAGACAACCCGCAGGCACACCCGCCCGCGCGAGTTGAATCGCGCGCGCATCTGTCGAACCGACCAGCAAGACTTCGCGTTGATACGGAATTTTATTTTTCTCCGCCGTGCGGATCATCCACTGCACGATGCGCGGATCGGCGATCATGCCTGGGTCTTGAATCTTCACGCACGGACCTTTGCCCAACTTCATCTCCATCTTGAAGGCGTTGGGCGTATCCGCCGCGGGAGTGACATCAATTGCGATTCCCAGGTCGGGGTCAATGCCGAACGCGGAGGTCGTCGCGCCGCGCACACCGACTTCTTCCTGAGTCGTAAAAACAAAATAGACATCATGCGGCGTGGACTTTAACGACCGCAATGTTTCGATGGCAACCAACACGCCCACGCGATCATCCATGGATTTAGCGACAAGCCGATTTCCCATCTCAACGAACGAACGGCCAAACGCGGCGACATCGCCAACCTTCACGGGGCAATCTTTTTTGCTCGTCGCGCCGACATCAATGTAGATCTTATCCAGCGCGGGAGTTTCGTGGACTTTCTCAAGGCGGTCATGCCCAAGGACGCCCGTTACGCCGTTCAAAAAGCGGACACGCCCTCCTGGCACATACCGCCCAAACACCCCGCCGATGTTCGAGAACCGCGCGAATCCGTTCTCGTCAATGTGACTCACCATCAGCCCGATCTCGTCCATGTGCGCGGCGATCATAATTTTCTTTGTGTCTTTGGTGAACTTCGACGGTCGTTTACGCGCGATGAGGTTGCCGAGCGCGTCCACTTTGATCTCGTCGGCGAGCAGTTTCACTTCCGCGCGCACCAACTTGCGGACGTTTTCTTCGTAGCCCGATGGTCCGAAGGTTTCGGTGAGTTGTTTGAGGAGAGGTTTCATAGGGAATTCCTTGATGGCGAGGTTCGTGAGTTTTGTAATTTGTAATTGAGATTAGAGACTGGAGATTATTCGAGCGGCACGGTTTCGCCGACGTTAAAAGTTTTGTCTTCATCACGAGTGATGAGATGGACAGTTCCCTGCCCCATCACTTTCCATTCGCCGCCAACGCGACCGACGAGGGCGGTGTTTTCGTCCACGCCGAGCATCTGCTCGCCTTTCTTGAGTTGTTTTCGTAAAGCAAAGATCATCGGCTTGAACACGAGTGGCATTGCGTCGAAATGCGGAAGGATGAATTGGGCAGGGATAACTCCAAACCCTTCCACGTTTTGAGCCAATCGAAAACTCGGCACGCGCTTCGAAAGAATCATCGCGCCAGCCGAACAGCCCGCGTAGACCGCTCCCCTGCTCCACGCCTTTTGCATGGATGCCCATGCGCGCGAGCCTTGCATGGTTTGGAACAAATACATCGGATTGCCGCCAGAAAAATAAATGAAATCCGCGTTTTCCAGCGATGAGTCAAATTGCGAATCGTTCGCGGACTCTTTATCAATGATGCGGAGAGCCTGCACATCCGCGCCGAGTTTTTGGAAGTGTTCCACTCCCATGCGCGACCAGCGGTTGACGCTATCGTCGCCTTCCTGCCCTGCCGCGGTGGGAAGACACACAACGCGCGGCGTCTTTGAGTTGACGCTGGACAGCAGATAGCGATCCACCTCTTCCATCACAGGGAGGTATTCGCCAGCGCCGACGATGGCGATCAATCCGTTCATGGGCGTCCTTTGAGTGGTAGACACGGAGACAAGGAAACACGTAAACAAGGAAACTCGTACACACGGCGTTGCAAAGCGCAACACATCTTTTGCCTTGTGTACCTGTTTACGTGTGTACCTGTGTACATTTTGCGTTTACCTCTTCCCAATCAGATCCATTGTAATCTTCTTCAATGCCGTGTGCAACAACGCTAGTGTGTTCTTCCAATCGTCCACGCGGGAGATGCTGACGGGCGAATGAGTGTAACGATGCGGAACAGAAACGGAAACCGTTGGGATTCCCGCAAGCGCGCGTTGGATCGCGGCAGAGTCTGTGCCGCCTCCGCCAGGCTGGCGCAGTTGATGCGGGATCTTTGCAGACGCCGCGACCGCTTGAAGAAAGCGAACCAGCCGAGGGTCGTGAAGAGTGGAACCGTCTGCAATGTAGATCGCAGGACCAAATCCGAGTTTGGTGTTGTATGTCGCGTTTTCCGTTTCGTCAAAATGAGGCAGGTCGTTCGCGGGCGTCGAGTCGATCGCGATCGCAAGATCGGGGTTGAAAAATTGCGCCGCCACTTTCGCGCCGCGCAAGCCGATCTCCTCTTGCACGGTGAACGCCGCGCACAGATCAATATTCGACGGCGCGTGCTTGAACAACTCGATCACCGTCGCAACGCCAAAACGATTATCAAGCGCCTTCGACATGATCGAAGGACCGACGCGGCGAAACTTTGTCGCAAAGCCCGCGCGCTCGCCAACTTTCGCTTTGCCCGCGAGACCCACATCAATGCGCAATGAATCAACAGGAACCTTGCGCGTGCGTTCGCTCGCATCCATCAAATGGATGGGCTTGCCGCCGATCACGCCAGCCGCGCGTTCTTTGCCAACAAAAACCTGCTTGCCCACAAGATGACGCGCGTCAATGCCGCCAACACTTTCAAAACGATAGATGCCTTCGCCTTCATCGGCGACGATCATAAATCCGACTTCATCCATGTGCGCGTCGAGCATGACTTTGACACGCTTCGCTCCACGCCCCAGCCTGGTCGCAAGGACGCTGCCTAGCGCGTCCACCCGAACATCGTCGGCGTGGTCTTTGATCTCTTCGAGTACGATCTTCCGCACTTCGCCTTCATCGCCAGAGACCGCAATGACGTTGCAAAGTTTTTCGAGTAGTTTGAGTTGAGAGGTTCCGAAGGTTGGCATGATTGATAATTCGTAATTGGTAATTGGTAATTACGAATTACCAATTACTCTTCTTTTATTCATCCCATGTAATTGTGTCTACAAAATTTTCATCGAGCGAGGCGATGAACTCTGCGAGCAGACGCCCCGCGCGTTGGATGTCTTTGACCGAAACAGATTCAACAGGCGTGTGCATGTAACGGATGGGGAACTCGACCAGCGCGGTGGGAATCCCCTCGGCGGTGACTTGCATCGGGTACGCGTCGGTGCCTGAATGCGACGTTGTGACATCGAGAAACCACGGGATCTCAAGTCGCTCTGCAAGTTCTTTCAATTTCTTATGTAAGAACGGGTGCATGTTCGGACCGATACACAACCCCACGCCTTTGCCCATCGTGTGAGTCTGCCAGCCGTTCGCGCCTGGTCCTTTGGCAAACGTCCCATCCACAGCAATTGCAATTTGCGGGCGAATCTCAAACGCCGAAGTGTACGCGCCAAGATAACTCGTCTCTTCCTGCACAGTGGCGACTGCCCACACATCCCACACGTGCGGCTTGGTTTGCAATTCTTCCAGACAGACGGTCAACGCGGCGACGGATGCGCGATTGTCAACCGTGTGACCTGAAACGATATCGCCCGCTAACTCCATCGGTTCATTCGCGAAGGAGACCAGGTCGCCCACCCTGACCTTTTTCTCCACTTCGCGCGGAGTCAAACCCGTGTCTACGAGCAGGTAGCCAATTTCCAACGCGCCATCGCCCGCGGATTCGGGAAGCAACTTTGAAGATGGCATGGCGATCACAGCGGGCAGATCAGCCCCACCCGTCGAATGAACCGTCACTTCCGCTCCGGGTAACACGTGCACGTCGATCCCGCCAACGTTGGTGATGCGGAGGAATCCATCCACGATGTGACTCACTCGCATACCGATTGCGTCCATGTGCGTGGCGATCAGAATCGAGGGACGCTTCTTGCCTGAACCGTGTTTGAGTCCATGCAGTGAACCGACGCGGCTGAGTCGCGTTTCGTCTACAAGCGGGCGCCACTTCTCTTCGATAAGTTTCGCAACAGGAGTCTCATTGCCTGAGACTCCTGAAGTTGATATCAATGTTTTCAGAAACGGAAGAATATCGGTCATGGCGGTATTGGGAATGGGGTTAATGAAGGCGTGGAGGTGCTCGTCGGTGTGGATTGTGTTGGCGACGGGGTAAATGTGAATGTGTCTGTGCTTGTAACAAAGAACGTGGATGTGAAGGTGAATGTGGCACTCGGGGTGGGCGACGGCGTGCGGGATGAGGTGAGTGTGAATGATGGCGTGAGGCTAACAGGCTGGAACGGCGTGAAAGACAATGTCGGCGTGACGGTGGAGGTCGGCGTGCCTGTCGGCGTCGGGGTATCTGTGACTGTGGGTGAAATTATATTTGGCGCTGTGGTAGTGGCAGGCGTAATTTGAAGCGTGCCCGTTGCGGTTAAGTTATTCGCAGCAGTGGAACTGATGGTCGGCGTCGGCGTGAGATTAGAGTTTGGAGCAGCTATCATGGCAATCCACCCCACACAGTAACAGGGAAGCGTTGCAAGCGTGATGATGATCAGAGTTAATCGGCGTTGCGCGATCTTGTCGGAGGCCTCGAACATGATGGTTCGATTATAATCCATCGTCGCAAGACAGATTACAAACTTTGCCACAGAGCGGACACCGTTCGTGCCGCGAGCACGACGGTGCAAGACGGCAGAGATTTTGAGATTTTTTTCTCGGAGAACTTAGCGGCATCAATGGCTAAAAACACTCATCAATGATTCCTCTCCACCTTCATATTTCAGGCTTTCTTTCGTATCGCGATCCCGTTGAATTGGATTTCAACTCGTTCGATCTTGCGTGTATTTCGGGTCACAACGGCGCGGGGAAGTCGTCCCTGCTCGACGCGATCACGTGGAGTCTGTTCGGCGAGGCGCGAGGCAAAAGCAGCGACGTGATCAACCTGCACGCGGGTGTGAAAGCCGCCGAAGTGATCCTCACGTTCAAGCATGAAGAAAATACGTATCGCGTGCAACGGTCACTGCCGAGGGGAAAGAGTACGGTGTTGGAGTTTCAAATCCTGGACGATGGACGACGGACGATAGACAATGACCGCAAGCACATGGTCAACGGGACTTGGAAGCCTCTCACCGAAAAAACGACGCGCGACACGCAGGCGCGCATCGAACAGACGTTGCGGCTGGATTATGAAACATTCGTCAACGCTTCGTTCTTTTTGCAGGGCAAAGCCGATCAGTTCACGCAACAGAACGCGACCCAGCGCAAGAACGTGTTGAGCAACATCCTTGGACTTGAAATTTGGGATGAATATAAAGATCGCACCGCCGAGAAGCGAAAGGCTATCGAGTCGGAGGTCGAAACGATTGACGGGCGCGTGGCGGAGATCGACGCAGAACTCGCCGAAGAGGAAGCGCGAAAGATTCGGCTGGGAGAACTTCAATCGTCGCTGAAGCAGTTATCGGCGGCGCGAGAGGCGCAAGAATCCGCGATGCAAAACCTGAAACAGAACGCGGCGCTGGTGGAGGAGCAACGTAAGATGACCTCCACGCTCGCGGCGGGACTCGAACGCGCGCGCGCGGCTCTCGCGTCTTTGGAGAGCCGACTCGCCGAGAAAGAGTCTGATCGCACCTCGTATGCCGATCTTGTGAGTCGCGCAAAGGAGATCGAAGCAGAATACAAAGCGTGGCAGAACGCTCGCAAAGAATTAGAGAATTGGGAGAAGACTGCGGCGGAATTTCACGATCATCAAAAAGAACGCGCGCCGTTGCAGGAAAAAATTTCGGTGGAAAAGGCGAAGTTAGAGGAAGAGCGGCGGGCGTTGGCGGCTGAGGAAGAGGAGATCAGTGATCAGTTATCAGTGAACAGTGAGTTGAAGAGCGGGATCGAGAAAACTCAAGAACGTTTGGGCGAATCGGAGGCGAAGGTCAACGAACGCGCCAAAATTGAAACTGAACGCAACACGGGACGCGAACGGCAAGCCGCGTTGAAAGTTGAAAACGATTCGCTCAAAGCGGAAATGAATACGTTGAAAGAAAGAATCGAAACGCTCAAATCGGCGGACGGCGCGACATGTCCATTGTGCGGACAGGAACTGAGCAAGGAACATCGCAAGTCTACGTTGAAGCAGTTGGAAGAAGATGGCAAACAAAAAGGCGACGCATATCGCGCCAACCAAAAGGAATCGACTGACCTAGCCGAACAAATTACAAATTACGAATTACAAATTACCGCTTTCGGGTCAGCCGAAAATGAACGCGTGAAATACGCCAGCGAAATTTCGCAACTCACTGAGCGACTGGAACGGTTGCAAGGATTGGCGAAAGATTGGGAATCCACTGGCAGGAAACGATTGAAAGAGGTCGAGAAGATTCTGGAAAACGGAAAGTTCTCTGTGGATGAACACAAGCAACTAGCTAAATTGGACAAGGAATTAGCGAAGCTCGGCTACGATACGTCCGCGCACGATGAGGCGCGCGAAAAAGAAAACGAATTGCGAAGCGTGGAAGAGGACTATGTCAGTTTGAAATCGGCGAAGGAAGTGAGCAAGCAGATCGAGGATGAGATCAAGAATCTGGAAAAAGAAAGAGGAAAGAGGAAAGAGGAGGTTGAGGAGGGGCAAAAACAGTTCGAGGCGGCGTCTTCGGCGTTGAAAGAGGTGGAAGCTAGCGCGCCAAATTTAGACGACGCCGAACGCGAGTTGTTCCGTCTGCGCGAGGAGGAGAACCGCGCGCGGGGCGAACTCGGCGGCGCGCAACAACGCGTGGATGTGTTGAAGTCTCAGCGCGCGCGTAAAGCAGGTTATGAAAAGGAACGCGAAGAATTCCAAAAGCAGGTCGCGCGGCATCGAACGCTCGAACAAGCCTTCGGCAAGAACGGAGTCCCTGCGCTGTTGATCGAGCAGGCATTGCCTCAGATCGAAGAGAAAGCAAACGAACTGCTGGATCGCCTGTCGGATGGAAATATGTCCATTCGGTTTGTAACGCAAAGAGATTTCAAAGATAAAAAGCGCGACGACTTGAAGGAAACGCTCGATATTACGATCAGCGATTCGGCGGGAGTTCGCAACTACGAGATGTATTCGGGCGGCGAGGCGTTCCGCGTCAACTTTGCGATTCGACTCGCGCTGTCGGAAATCCTAGCCCAGCGGAAAGGCGCGCGCCTGCAAACGCTGGTCATCGACGAAGGCTTCGGCTCGCAAGACACGCTGGGACGCCAGCGGTTGGTCGAAGCGATCAATCTTGTGAAAAACGATTTTGCGAAAATTCTCGTCATCACCCATCTCGAAGAATTGAAGGATGCGTTCCCAACAAGAATCGAGGTCGAGAAGACCGAACGAGGTTCGACGTTACAAATTATTTAACCGTCCGCTATGATCTATCTTGTCCTTTCATCAGTTTTTTGCATCGGGGGAATTGTCGTGGTCTATTGGCTGCACAGCCATTCCCACATTGACATCATCGTCAAACCCGCGCCGCCTCCGCAAAACACGCCGCTCATTTCGATCTGCATTCCCGCGCGGAACGAGGAGCAAAATATCCGGGCGTGCGTCGAATCGGCGCTCATGCAGGATTATCCAAACTTCGAGGTTATCGTTCTGGATGATCGCTCTACCGACGCGACTCCTCGCATTTTGGCAGAACTCGCCACCCTCGATTCACGCCTCCACCCCATCAGCGGGTCAGACCTCCCATCGGGCTGGGTCGGCAAACCTCACGCCTTGCACCAAGCCTCCACGTCGGCGCGAGGCGAGTGGCTATGCTTCGTAGACGCGGACACTTTTCTTTCGGCGCAAGCGCTCTCCTCCTGCTACGTCAAAGCGATGGAGGTTCAAGCGGATTTGTTCACCACGCTTCACCGTCAGATCATGGGATCGTTTTGGGAGAAAGCCGTTATGCCCATTGTGGTCACCGCGCTATCGGTCGGTTTTAATCCGCGCAAAGTGAACGACCCAACTTACAAAGACGCCATCGCCAGCGGACAATTCATCCTCATCCGCCGCGAGGTCTACGAGAAAATCGGCGGGCATGCCAGCGTGCGCGACCAGATCGTCGAAGATCAAGCCCTGGCGGAGCGCGTTAAATGGAACGGGTATCGTCTCGCGCTTGCCGACGGGACTGCGCTCATTAGCACACGAATGTACACATCGTTAAGTTCCATGTGGGAAGGCTGGACAAAGAATATGTACCTCGGGCTTCGCGATCAACCTGTCTTGATGTGGCTCGGAGTCATTGGAGCGTCGCTGGCGTTGATGGCGGCGTTGCTCCTACCGATCTGGCTGGGATTGGGGTTGCTATGGATGATTAACGGCGGTGGAACGGTCGCGCTGATCGTTCTCACCGAAGCGCTGACTCTCTGGGGTGCGATTCTGATCGCGCGCGGCTGGGCGGCAAGTCAAATGGGAATTTCTCCGCTCTATTCGCTCTCCACACCTCTTGGCGCGGGCATCTTCGCCGCGATGATGATCGCATCCGCATGGCTGACGCTTTCGGGCAGAGGCGTCAGTTGGCGCGGGAGGCATTATGCCCAACTCAAATAATTCAACGAAAAGGAATCTAAAATGAAAAAAAAGTCGATCGTGTTGTTCAGTATGTTTCTGTTGGTTGCCGCCTGCGCGCCTAAGGAGGGAATTGAGATTCGCGACGCGTGGATAAGGTCCGCCCCACAGGGCGGGAACAGCGCGTTGTATTTCGTCATCCATAATTATTCAGCGGACGATGAACTGGTCGGCGTTTCCACGGAGGTCGCAAGGGCGGCGGAGATGCACGAGTCGAGCATGGTGGACGATGTGATGCAGATGCGGATGGTCGAGTCTGTGCCGCTGGCTTCGAGCGAGGATGTGGTTTTTGAATCGGGCGGCTTGCATGTGATGCTGGTCGGTCTCAAGGAAGAGGCAAAAATAGGAGATATGGTGGATATTGTCCTTCATTTCAAAAATAGCGAGGATATTCGGTTGCAAGTCCCTGTGCGGGAGGGCGCGGAGGAGCATGGCGGGCATGGGGGATAAGACAATAGACTTTATTGCAAATAAAGTTGGGACGCAGATAAACGCTGACCCACGCTGATTCAAAGAGAAAAATCTGCGTTTTCTGCGTTCATCAGCGTCCAAAGCAGGTTTTTAGCTTTTTACCGATAAAGTCCAATTACAACTCCGAAGGAGTAAAAGGATTATAGAGAGAACAAAAGAGGCGAGACAACCCCGAAGGGGTGTCATAGATTTGGCATAAACGTATATCATCCCTTCGGGATTTGATGGTACTTTGGGTCATGGTCTATAACTCTGCCATCCCTTCGAGATTGAACTCACGTCATTTCGAGGAACATTTTTTAGCGCGTCGTCGTCTTTCTGGACAAGGAGACAAAATGAAAAAATCAATTCTTATCTTACTCGCTTTTATTCTCGTGGCTTGCTCGGCTGGCGGGAGCGAACTCTCGCGCAATCAGCAAAAATGGGAGGATGCCAACATCTCGCATTATCGTTTCGAGTTGAACATCAGTTGTTTCTGCGCGTTCCGCGATCAGATGCCTTTGTCCGTTGAAGTGAAAGACGGTCAGATCGTTCACATGGCGGCAGTGGATGGCACCCTCGTGCTCGACACCGATCCCAATTATGGGTTCTTTGCGCCTCACGCGACTATTGACCTGCTCTTTGCAGAAATTGACGCGGCGATCAAAGATGGCGCTGAATCAGTCAATGTGACTTATGATGCTACGTACGGCTTCCCTGCAGAGGTGGCTATTGATGTCAGCCAGCAAATCGCAGACGAGGAAATGTATTACAGCATCTCAGGTTTCGAGGCGTTGCCGTAACTGTCCGCGTTAGAGAAAGCTGGGGCGGCGAAAATGAATCAGGAAACTGAATCAGCCGTCCCTGAGAATGAGGCGACAAAAAATCCCCGATGAATTTTCGGGGATTTTTTGTTATCCAAATGATAGTTCTTTCCTGACGTCCATATTATTTTTCAAATGTATCTCTACGACGAAAAAAGATTCTTCGCTACGCTCAGAATGACATGGTTCGAGGCGAGTTATATTTCTCCGAGCAGGACTTGATCTGTGCCGCGATCCACTTCCCACGGGTAGACGATGTAGGCATCGGTGGTAGCGGCGAAATAATCGGGGCGGTTGTTGCCGAATAAATTTCGATACGGGTTGAAATGCAGGACGCAGGTTTCGGGGAAGCCGCCCGCGGCAGAGACACGATTCTTGACCGCCGTGATGGTGCGACCCGATCCCCAAATGTCGTCCACGATGAGAGTTGGGCGCCCGCGCATCTTTTCGTCGGCGGGGAATTGGATGAACTCGGGCCACGCCATGATGGATTTTTCTTTGGCTAGTTGCGCGGGGAAATCTACCGCCGCGGTGAGGATGTGCGTGATGTCCATCGCTTCGGCGAGCATTCCGCCAGGGACGATGCCGCCGCGCGTGATGATGACCATCGCGGTGAATTCGCGTTTGAATTGCGGGATGAGGTGGTCAATGAGGCGGTCCACTTCATCCCATGAGATGAGTTCGCGTCGAGGTTCAGGTTGCATATTTTTTTACCGCTAAGCGCGCGAAGGTCGCTAAGAAGTTCTTTTAAAACTCTTTGCGCTCTTCGCGGTCTTAGCGGTTCAATTTAATTAACCTAACACAGCCGCCAATGGAGCGGGCGCGGCGACGTGAATATCCTGTCCAGCCACTTGCGCCTTCTCGGCTTCGCGCGCCCAGAGATACAGGCAGGTGTGATACGCGGCGTTGGTGTATGAGGTGATCACGCTTGCGATCATCACGAGGGCGAAGAAGATGAACACGCCGACAGCGATAGCCACGATCGAGACAACGCCAAATCCGCCAGTGGCATACACCGCTCCGCCGCCGATGGCGAGGGCGATGACGAATCCGCCAAAGCCGAGGATGAAGCCGATCAGTCCCGTCACCCAGCGGATGCCGACGAAGCCGATGCCGATCAGCAACAAGTTTTGTTTGGTGATGTTCCAGATGCGTTGAAGACCGTTTTTCAAATTCAAGTCGTCAATAACCATGGCGGGCAAAACGAGATACGACGTTTCGAGCCACAACGCTTCCAACACGCCGCCGAGGGAACGTAACAGTCCAGTGGCGAGGCTGGCGAACAAGTTATTGCGTCCGCGATTGTTGCGCGTCGCGTTGCGGAACCATGTCACCAGGGTGGAGACGAGCGCGAGCGAGAGAATGTCGAAGAAGTCGCGGCGCACGATCGCCCACGCATGATCCATGCGACCATCGCCCTCCGCGAGATAGCCGTAGATCAAGTACACGGTCATCGCGGAAAAAATATATGTGATCGTGTATTGCACGAAGATCATCAACAAACCGAGAATGCCCATGATGATCTGTCCGAATTGCGAATCCCCGAGCAGGAACGCTACGCCGATAATTGGAATGATGCCGATGACCGAAACGATCATCCCAACGATCAACGCGTAGATGGATGGCTTCAATAAATCTTTATCTTTGAATGCCATCGCCCATGCTTGTTTGAGAAACGACCAACCGCGTGAAAATGCTTGCATGTAGACTCCTCTGATCTATGCCTCGTTGGTCGAGTAGCCGCGCTCGTGTTCTTTGCGGCGTACCGAGACCAACAAGTAACAAAAATACTTTTGCAAACCTGGTGGTCTCGATACGTCCCGCGCTGCTTCGTCTTCGCTATCGCTCCGCTCAGCACGCGGGACTACTCGACCACCGATATTCAATTGATTATAGCAAACTAATCGGGTCAACTTCTACGCGCCAGCCGTCCAGCCTCATGCCACGCAAAGCTTCTTTTGGATTCGATCCGCGCAGGATTATTTGCCACCTATACAACCCCGCCACCTTGGAAAAGAAACACGGGACGGGTCCGATTACAGTTGATGGTTGGTGGTTGATGGTTGACAGCTGTTCGGCGACGCGCTTCGCTTCTTTCTCAGCCGACAGTTGATCCTCGCTTCTGAATTCGAGTCGCACCAGACGCGCGAACGGCGGATAGCCCAGCCGCTTGCGATTCTCCAACTCGTATTGATAGAAGCCGTCCACGTCATGCCCCGCCGCGGACTGAATGACTTGATTCGCAGGGTCAAACGTTTGCAAGACAACTTTCCCGCCGCGTTCACTGCGACCCGCGCGCCCCGCCACTTGAGTCAACACTTGGAAGACTCGCTCCGCCGCGAACGGATCGGGCAGATGCAAGCCCACATCCGCCAGCACAATGCCGACGAGAGTGACCATTGGAAGGTCGAGCCCCTTCGCGAGCATTTGCGTGCCGACCAACACATCCGCTTTGTGATTCGCAAAGTGCGTGAGGATCATTTCGTGCGCGTCTTTTTGGCGCGTCGTGTCCCAATCCCAACGAAGAGTCCGCGCTTTGGGGAAGAGCGCGTTTACCTCCGCTTCGACCTTTTCACTGCCAAGTCCATACTCGCGGATCTGCTTCCCTCCGCATTGCGGACAACTCTTCGGCTTGCCTCGTTCATATCCGCAGTGGTGACAGAGCAATCGTTCTTTATCTTCGGTGTGAAAAGTGAGCGGCGATTCGCAGTTCGGACATTTCAACACAAATCCGCAATCGCGGCAGAACACGTACGTTGAAGTCCCGCGTCGGTTGAGGAAGAGGATCGCTTGCTCGCCGCGCTGAAGGGTAGAGTCAAGTTCACGAAGCAGAAGCCGACTGAAGATCCCGCGTTGACCCGCTTTCAGTTCGTCGCGCATGTCCACGATGTGGACGGGAGGCAATCCCGATTCGACGATGCGTTTCGGTAAATCCAATTTATGAAGCGACCTCACCCCCGCCCCCTCTCCTAAAAGGAGAGGGGAGTCCGCTTGAAATCGTTGTTCAATCGTCGGCGTGGCGGAACCGAGCACGCACACCGCGCCGCATAGATGCGCGTATGCCTGCGCCGCGTCCACCGCGTGATAGAACGGCGGCTCGGCTTGATGGAACGAGGAGTCGTGACATTCATCCGCGACGATGAGACCGATGTTCGGCAGAGGCGCAAACAAGGCGCTGCGCGCGCCGATGATCACTTTGAGTTTGCCCGCGCGCGCGCGACGCCACGTGTCGTATCGCTCGCCCTCCGAAAGTTTCGAGTGGACAAGCCCCACCTGCCCAGGGAATCGATTCAAAAATCGTCGAACGGTTTGCGGCGTGAGCGCGATCTCGGGCACAAGCACGATCACTTGTTTGCCGCGCTTCACCACGCCTTCGGCGGCGCGTAAATAAATTTCCGTTTTGCCTGAACCTGTGACGCCGTATAAGAGGAATGCTGCGTACTGCGTATTGCGTATTGCGTTGGTGATTTCGTTGAGTGAAGTAATTTGCTCAGGAGTCAACTCGATTACCTGTTTACTTGTTTCCGTGTTTACGTGTCTACTTGTTTTCTCCAACGGATCCCGAAACACTTCGCTCTCGAACAATCGAATCAATCCGCGCTCTTCGAGTTCTTGCAAGTCGGTGAGATTGCATCCGCTTTCGGCGTACACCCACGAGACGTTGATCACCTCGGGCTGTTGGATCAAGAATCGCAATGCGGATTGCCTGCGCGACAGCGTTTGCTTCATCCCCAGAGTCGGCATCTCGGCTTCCGCTTCCTCTGGCGTGACGGCAAGCTGGGCAACGCGAATGAACTTTGATCGCACCCTCGGCGGCGGCAACACAGACCGCGCCGACAACACGCCTTTTCGCACGAGAAATCCCGCCGTCTTGCGCCAGTCCACTTTGGCGAAGTGCGAGTCAATTTGCCGTCCGCGCAATGCGCCGCGTGTGCGGAGTAAATTTAGCAAACGGTCTTCGGTTGTAAGCCTTTGTGTTTTGGGGCTGATTGTTTTCGAATCAGTTTGTGATTCGTAATTAGTAATTCGTAATTCATATAAGGTGTCAACCTGCTGACTCAATCCCACTGGCAAAAACAATCCCACCACCGCCGCCAGCGGCGCAAGCGTGGACTCTGCCATCGTCTCCGCCAGCGCGATCTGCGCCTGCGTAAGCACAGGTTCAGGGTCAACGAGTTCGACGATCTCTTTCACATCGCGCACAGACGGCTGGTCAATGAAACGGAAGACAACTCCCTGCACGGTCTGCTTCCCAAACGGGACAATGACCAAATGCCCGACTCCGACCCTCCCTGCAAGGGATTCTGGCACGGCATAATCGAACACACCCGCAATGGCTGGCACGTTGACGACGATTTGAACAAAGGAGGACATTGCGTAGGATTGTATCGTGAAATTTCAGAAGTCTTGCGGGAAGAAGGGTTTGGCTGTATGCTCAGACACAAGAGACAAACTATGCGTATCAAATACTTTGAAGCAACTGACACAACAATTATGGAATTGTCAAACAATCCAACTTTAGCGACTCAGGAATTGAACGAAAATCTCTATATTGACCTTGATGGTCAAGGGATTGTTGTCAGCATTACTATCGAACATGCGGACAGGTCTGCGAACATGCAAGAATTGCTTTATCAGCGTATTCCAGCGGGTTTAGCCGCATCAACCCCCTCCGCCTTCGGCACCTCCCCCAAATCCACAGCAGATGTTCAGATGTGAACAAAATTTTCATTGTGGATTTGGGGGAGGCTGGGAGGGGGTCCGCACCACCACCCCCGCCCCATACCCCACAACAGACGTGAGATCTCCTGTCACATCGCCCGAAGTGGCGTGACGCAAAATTTGCACCTTGTTCGCGCCGAGTTCACACGACGCCCACAACACCGCGGCGACGGCGGCGTGTCCGCAGGCGAAGGCTTTGCCTGTGTGTTCCGCTTCAAAAATGGATTCGGGGTCGAACGACTCGAATCGCTTGAGCATTTCGGCGTCGAGCATGTTTGCGGTGGTCTGGTCGTAAAAGTGGGAGAGGTCAGTGGACGCGACCAGCAAAGCATTTTTATCTTTCAGGACTTTCGCCAGCGCGTGACCCAACTTTCGCGCCACATCCACCTCTTGCGCGCGGATCATGATGGGCAACAATTTGAAATCACCCGTCAACGCCCGTTGTAAAAATGGAAGTTCAATTTCAAGCGAATGTTCTTTATCCGCAAAAACTGTCGTGATGGGAATATCGAGATGCGAAGCTAACTCAGCCAATGCAGATTTATCCACTTCGATGTTTCCGAGCGGAGTACCGTACGCGTCGTGCGCCGTTGTCAACAACGGATGATTTGATAAATTATGAAACGGGGAAATCACGGCAACAAGATCGGGTTGCGAATTTTTCACAACTGCAAACGCATACCCCGCCACCGCGCCCGAATAGCGATGTCCCGCGTGCGGCGCGATGACTGCCACCACTTCCCCATCCAGCGCGGGCAATTGCGCGTTATTCAAATAACCGTCAACAACACGAGCCAAATTCTTTGCATTCCCCTCATACCACGTTCCAGCGATCGGAGACGGACGAACGTCAAGCATAAAAAGATTGTAACGCTTTTTGCGTCGCGCGAAAAGCAAGCGGCGGCAGATTATTTTTATCGAACCATTCGACCGCGTCCGCATCGTCGTCGGGTTTCAGGTCACCGCCCAAGACTTCGGCAAGATACACGATGACAAAGTCCGCGCCGCGCGGATGCTCGCGCCCGCCGATGATATCGAACACGCGCGTCACTCGCACGGTCAAGCCTGTCTCCTCCAAACATTCGCGCTCCGCCGCCTCGGCGGGATCCTCGCCGCCGTTCACGAATCCTGCGGGCAATGTCCACAATCCGCGAAACGGTTCGTTGACGCGCCGCACCAACAACACGCGCCCCCCTTGCACGATCAACGCCGCCGCGGCGACCTTCGGGTCTACAAAATGAATCCACCCGCACTGCGGGCAGACGGGGCGCACACGTCCGAACTTTTCGACGGGTATCACCGATGCGCCACAACGCGGGCAGAAATTGAATTCGGAGGTTGACATATTAAAAAGTGACAGTCACTTTCAAAGTGACTGTCACTTACTTCCAACGATTGGATGCGCTGCGGCGTAACAACGCCATCAAGGATGCGCCAAGGATTGCGATCACTGCAAATACGGATTGCCACATGGATGGAATTATCGGCGCGGGACTCGGCGATTCACTCGCGACTTGAGGCTGGTCCACACCCCCGGCATTTTCCGCCCCTCCGATCTTTGTCATCGGCGTCTCAGCGATTCGCGCAGACTCTTGCGTTGCGGGCATGAGGGTCGCAAGATCAGACGCGGATTGGAGAGGGGCTTCCGTCGCGGCGGGAGCCTCGGTCGCTGGCGCTTCGGTGGCGGCGGCTTCTGCAAACGCGGGCGCTTCTGTCGCGGCGGGAGCGGCGGAAAAAATTTCTGGTCCGCCGCCGCCCATCCCAAACGGTGACATTTGCGCAAGTTGCGGAGCGAGCGCGTTGACTCCGAACGTGAAGAAGAACAGCAACGTCGCAACGACTGTCGCGAATCGAAACGCGGGATACGAACGCGGAAGCGGCGGGTTGAGTCCCACCATTTTGCGCGTGAGGGTGAAGTTGCGCGGGGCGCGTCGCTTGGGGAGTTGGCGGAGAAGAGTTCGGGCGGCGCGTAAATCGTCGAGGGCTGAGACAAGCCGCCCGTCGGATTTGAGACGCGATTCCAGTCGCGCTGAATCAGATAGACTCAGTTGTCCATCCAGATAAGAAGAGAGGAGTTCGAGGTCGTGATCGTTCATTGTGTAATGTCAGTTGTCAGACGATACGATGCGGGCAAAAGTTCCGCGAAGCCTTGCAAACATTCTCGTAAACGGAGGCGCGCGCGGGCAAGGCGACTCTTGATGGTGCCAAGCGGCGCTCGGATGGCGGCGGCGACTTCGGTGTAATCCATGCCTTGGATGTCTGCCATGACGACGACGGTTTTGAAATCGAGCGGAAGATTATCGAGGCAGTGTTGGATCGCGTGTTCGACCTCGTCGGCTTCGGCTTGTTGGGCGGGAGTCATGTTGGGGTCGGCAAGCCAGCGCGGCGAATCCATTTCTTCGCCGTCGTCGGTATCGGGTTCGAGCGGAGTTGTCGGTCGGCGTTTTTGGCGGCGCAGTTCGTCGTAGCACGCGTTGGTGACGGTGCGCATGAGCCACGCTTTGAACGATCCGCCGCGAAACGACGAAATACTTTTGAACGCGGAGATGAACGCCTCTTGCGACGCGTCGGCGGCTTGGTCTTCGTCGCCGAGGATGCGGAGGGCGGTGTTGAACACGCTGTCTTGATAATGCAAGACGAGCGTGTTGAAGGCGTCGAGGTTGCCGCTTTGCGCGTCGGTGATGAGGGCTTGTTCGTTCATTGATGGTATTTTATCATTGCGTGGAAATTTTTAACCGCGAAGGCGCGAAGAACGCAAAGTAAATTAAAGAAAGAGGAAAGAAGAAAGATGATTGATTCGTAGGGGCGAGGTTATCTCGCCCCTTTGCGAGCGATGAAAATATATAGTCCCCGCCAAACCACCATCCCCAACGCGGAGGTGGCGGCGAGGACGTTTGCAAAAACGGGAATCACCATCGAGCCGAGGATGTTCGCGCGCACAAGAGCCGCGAGCGGAGCGGCGAAGAGCATCGCCAGCGCGGGTCGCCAAAGTTGTTTGGGGTTGGAGACGATCTCTGGCTGATAGAGTCCAAGCAGCGGGGCGAGGAGGAACCACGCAACCGTCAACGGAACGAAGATCAACAAAACACGCGGGAGAATATCCGCATTTGTTTCACCGTGAAAGGCAAAACCCGCAACGGTGACGAGCGCGATCGCAACCGCGTCGCTGATATACAAGATCGTTTTCGACATTTACTGAGCTCCTAATAAAAATACGACAACCGCTATTCCGCAGGCAACCACGCCTCCAAACGCCGCGAGAAGGAGAACCACGCGCTTGGCGCTTCCATCGTCTTGCGCGAACGGGTCGTTCCCAATCGCGGATTCGTATGGGATATTCCGAGATGGGTCGCGCGGCATGGTCGCTTCGATGCGACCCACCGCGTCTTTGGCTTCTTTCAAGCCGATGCCGTATTCTTCGCGGTAAATTTTCACCGCTTCGATCTTTTTGCCTTTGGCGAGCAATGACCTGATCTTACTTTCGAGAACGGGATTATCGAAGTTACGCACATCGGATGGAGGTCTTGCAACTTCCATCCGCGCCATCTGTTCGACCGCCTGCTTTGCTTCCGCGAGGCTGACGCCTGTCGCTTCACGGTAGACTTGAATCGCCATGAGGATCTGTTGCGCGTCGATCAATTCATGAATCTTTTGCACGTGTTGGGGCTGTAAGTTGGGCATGAGAATCTCCTTTACAAACAGTTCTCCTGTTTTTTACAGGAAAACCTTTTAAACACAAAGGACACGAAGGTCACGAAGGAAGAACGCCTGTAAAATGTGTACTTTTTCCCTTTGTGAGAGTGGCAAAAAGAGTGGGCTAAAATCGAGCGATGCTGAAATGCCCAAAATGCGAAGCCACGACGCGCCAGAATAAATCTGGCAAAACGGAGGCAGGTTCACAGCGCTATCGCTGTATGCATTGC
>Ga0209096_1000208_pt1 | contig 83903 bp, 56 predicted proteins | sample AD_UKC034_MetaG_FD_184407 | JGI IMG/M metagenome (GOLD analysis project Ga0209096, IMG submission 184407) | Active sludge microbial communities of municipal wastewater-treating anaerobic digesters from USA - AD_UKC034_MetaG (SPAdes) (version 2) | ecosystem: Engineered > Bioreactor > Anaerobic >... | reverse complement strand
ATGCTGGCCGTGGGATGCTCTCCCAACTGCGACAGCACCTCCCGCAGGCGGTGGTTGAGGCGTCGGTCCTTCAGGTCCACAGTCTTCGTTTCCTCCATGACCCATGCAGCCACCATTGGAGTCCATCCTTGACTCATTTCCCAAACCCCGGGCCCGTCCCTGGACCCGCCTCCTACGGGGACCACCCTAGCACCACCGGCTCAAGATGTGTAGAAGAACGAGGGTGTTAACCCTGGGGATCGTGGTCCAGCGCTTTCTTTGTGCCTCCGCCGCCCCTCCGGGCAACGCCGTGAACTAAGCGGCGATGGTTTGGCGGTACTTGTGGGCGAGTTGGCGTTCCTGGGCGGTGGCGACACGAAGGCGGGGCGGCTGGAGAATCGACGAGGGCGGCGTGTTCTTGGTGATCGGTCGGTGCCGCGGGCGCTTGGAGGTGTGGCGTCGATAGGGGTCCTTGACCGCGGCCGCCAGGGCCTGCTGCAGGGCGGCACGGGCCTGGGGCAGAGGCAAGCTTCCCCCGCGGAGCAGCGCGGCCCGCAGGGCACGGAGCAGCGGCGCAGGGCTGAAGCGACGAGGATCGCGACGGTGGCGACGCAGGACGTCAATCCCCAGCAGGGCGATGATGGTCATGGTGATCAGGGCCCATTCCAATTCCAGGTGCGCCCGACGCCCGCTGCGGCTGCGCAGCTTCGCGTACCCCAGCGTGCGTTTGAACGTGCGATAGAACGATTCCACGCCCCAGCGCAGACGGTAGATTCTGCCGGCGGTCCGCGGCGAGAGCCGCGCCGGGTGGAGCACGTTGGTCAGCAGATACACCGTCTGCTTCCCCTTGCCGACGCGGATCAGACGCAGCTCCAGCGGGGGCACCCGTTTCTGCTGGTGCTGGGGCCAGGCGTAGACCAACTCGCGGTCGTGACGCACCGCGGCCTGCGGCCACAAGCGGGTGAGCAGGCTGACGTTGCCCCCGACGCGGATAAGGAACTTCTTGCCCGCCGCGTGCAGCTTCGACCACACCGGATAACCGACGAAGTTCCCGTCGCCCAGCAACAACACGTGGGCGGGAAGGTCTTCGGCCATCTGGATCAGATGCTCCTTCTCGCTCGCCCGGGCCACGTCGAGGCGCCACTCCCACAACCACCCGGTTTGCACCTCGACGATCGCGGTGACGAACGCCTGGGGGCAGACGCCGTTGTCGGCGTTGCCGAAGCTGCGCTCGTGGTCGCGCGTGCGGGGCAGGTCTTCCTTGCTGCCATCCACGGCCAAGAGGGTCCCGCCGCCGAGACGGGGAATCCGGTCGAGGCGCCGCGGTGCCTGGCGGCGCAGGTCGGCCTTCAGAAGCGGCAACACCGTGGGTGCCTGTCGTTCGAGGGCTTTGACCCAACCGTTATAGGTGGTCCCCACCCGTCTTCGGCGTCGGAAGTCGCCAGCCATACAGGCCAGGGCGTCCTCACAACGCACGCCCAGGGTGCAGCCCGAGTCGAGGGCCATGAGGACCGCTGCCGCCCCCCCCGCCGCCGGCGTCCAACGCACCTGGCGGTGCGCCACCGGGTCAGGCAGGGCACGCAGCGCCCCCAGAAACACACTGATCCGGGCGAGAAGGGGATGACGATAAAAAACTGTGGAGCGAGCGCTCCCGATCCTCCGATCGGTTTTCACGGCGTCCCTGCCTTTCTGTCCGGACAACAGAACATCGGCAGGGACGTTTCTTTCTCCCCAGCCGCTCCCGGTTATTTCAGTTCACGGCGTTGCCCGGCGGGGCGGTGGAAAGAAACAGAGCCGGTCTCTTCTCAGGGGTTGACACTCCCGGCTACCGACTTCGGCCCTTCCAGCGCCGGGCGGAACGTGGCTCCATCCTCCGCCGCGCCCTCAGTTCGACAACTCCCGCCTTTGTACGGGGTTTGACTCAGCCCACGTCGGCCGGCTCAACCCTCGTCCGGTCGTCGATGACCAGCAGCGCCAGTTCACCATCGGCCTTCCGCAAGCGCAGCCGCGTCAGCCACAGCTTGTGTTGCTTGCCGTGCGCGTACCAGCTTCCGGTCGGCGACTCCTCCCACGCCTCGACGGTTCCCTCGGCGCGTGCCGCCACCGACTCCGCGCCGGCCGAGAAGCTCTGCACTACGCGTACCCGCGAGCCTGGTGGATAGCGCTCCGCCCAACGCGTGACCATTACGGGATTCATGAGTGGTGCGGGCCTCATCTGCCCCAGGACTCCGACAGCCGGCGGAAGCGGCGGCATCCCTGCCTCAAGCTTCCAACGGGCAGCGCGGAGACGCTGTATCAGCGTGCGCAACCTGGCGCCGCCCTCGAGCCGCGGGCTTGCTCCCCTTGACGCTGAGTGTCAGGGCAGCCCGCGCGGTGCCGCGATACCCTGATTCGCCCGCGCTGGCGCCCGGGCGTTTGGGCCTTACTGAAACGCTTCATCCGTCGCGTCGGCGAACGACGCCAAATCCGGAAACTCGGCCAGCGGCTCCACGTCCGTCTCGTTGTCCTGGTGGCGGCGATTGATCCACACGAAAGGCAGGCCCATCTGCCGGGCCGGCAGACCATCGTGAAACAGACTCTGCGCCACGTGCAGGACCGACTCCCGCTTGGCGTGGACGTTCAACAGGCGGTGGAAGTGGAGGTGGGCCGGCTTGTACGCCCGCACGTCCTCCGCCGTCACCACAAAATCAAACTCCACCGGAATCTGCCTGGCCGTCAGCGCGAACAGGTCCGGATCCACGTTAGACAGGACCCCCAGCCGGTACCGCTTCTTCAACCGGGCCAGCGCGTCGCACGTGTCGGGGAACGGCGTCCAGCGCTCCACGATGGCCGTCACGTCCGGCAGACGCCCCGGCCCCTGCCCGGGCATAAGCGATTCCGTCACGCGCTGTACCGCCTTGGCGATGACTTCCCGGTAAGGTCGGTAACCCTTCCCCTCAATGGATGCCTCGGCTCCCAGGTACGTCTCGAACAGCTCGGCCAGGCGCTCGGCGTCCAGCGGCCCGCACATCTCCACCAAGGCCGCCCGCAGCCCGGCCTCCCAGTCCACCAGCGTCCCGTAGCAGTCGAAGCTCACCGTCTCCGTTCGCCGCAGGACGTTTCTCAGCCCATTGAGCATCCTCAATCTCCGTTGCTTCCCGGCCTCACCCTTGACCCGCCGACCACCCGACGAACAGCCGCTATCGTAGTGAAGGCGCCCCCGGTCGCACAAGCCGCCCGCCGCTGGGGCATTTTGCCCCGCGCGCGGGCGGAGCGTTACCGCACCGGCAGCTTCAACCTGAATTGAACTTGTAAACGAATTTGTGCAACGTGCAGGCTAGCCAGCTCGATACCCTGGGCCGCGACCGGCCAAGGTGCAGCGGCCCGACAGCCGCGACGGAATCGCAACTTCGCGTCTCAGGCAGGCTACCGTCGTTCGAGGCTGACGGTCGTCTGGAAGGTCTCGACCTCCGCCCCCACGTCTCGACTGTAGGTGTACGTCCATCGATAGGGTGAGCCGCAGCGGTCTTCGCTCAGGATCTGGGCGGGGATGTAGCCCGATCCCGGCGCCTCAAAGGTGCCATACACGTCTTCCCCGACCAGCAGGTAGACCTCGTGCGCCACCAGCGTGGTCGTCACGACCTCGCTGCCCTCTTGCCGAACAACGCCGCTGAGGCGGACACAGGCTTGGCCGCCCTGCGGCTCATAGGTGACGGTCCACTCGATCACGCCGTCGAGGACGAAGTACGACGGCGCTGGTACGTACTGCTGCCCCTGCACGTTCTTGCCCCGCAGGTCATACTCGACCGAGTACGGCACCTGCACGGCCACGCTCGTCCGCGCGGGCACCACCACGGTCGCCTGCCCGGAGCCCTCAGCCCGCAACGTGTGGGTGATCCCGTCAAGGCTGTAGCTGCTGGTCTGGGTAAACCTCAGCGTCAGGCTGGCCGGGGCGCTGCCGGTGTCGCCCGAGCCGTCGTCCTCGTCACCCGGTTCCGCGTCATCGGTCGTATCGTCGGTCGTGCCGTCCGCGGGATTCTGCCCGCCGGTGTCCGAGCCGGTATCCGCGTCTCCGCTGCCGGTGGTCGACCCGCCTGTGCCGGTAGAGATTGGAATGGCGCCTCCCAGCCCCGTCCCACATCCGGCGTGGAGCAGCGCGAACAGCGCAAGCACACACCCCGCCACGGTTGCCCAGCCCACCCCCGACTCCAGCCGACGCCACATACTGCTCATCGGAACCTCCCGCCTGCCGCGCAGGGACTCTCTCTCCCGCCTCCATCGAAATCGTAGGAACACCGAAGTGTCCGCTCAACCTCACCGTGGCACGGTCGTCTCGCCTGTGGGCTACCGAGCCCGGGCGGCAGCGAGCGGCCCCGGTCCGAGCTCAAGCAGCGGCGCGGGCGGAACAGACGAGGTTACCCGCACAGGCCGAAGGCGCCTGCTGCCACGCCGGCAGGCGGCGGCAGGCATGGTCCGGCTCGCTGAGGCAGGGCATGGCGGCGCTGCGTTTGGCCATGCTACCCTGTTCCCGCCGTGTGCCCGGCATCTGCTTCCGGATACGTTTGGAGCTACTCAGGATTCCAGGCGGCTGCGGATGAAGTCAGCGCGGGCAGCCGCCCGGGCTTGGCCGTCCAGCGACTTGTCCAGCACCTTCTGCAGGTGGGCGGGCTGGGTCAGCAGGAAGATCTCGTTGAGGCGCGGAAGGTCCAGCTCGTGGAAGCGGTCCATGCAGATGCCCATGCGCAGGGGCGAGAGCAGCGCCTGGGTTTCCTCGGTGCTGATCATGCGGGCTTGCGCGAGCGTGCCGTAGGCGCGCCAGATCTTGTCGTCAAGCTGCTGCCCGCGCGTGCGGGCGAGGGCCGTCCGCGCCACGCGCTCGTACTCGACGATCCGCGGGACGATGCTGTCCACGAACGACCGGGCGAGCTCCGCCTCCGTCTTGCCGAGGCTGGTCTGGTTGGAGATCTGGAAGAAGTCACCGGCCGCCTCGGTGCCTTCGCCGTACAGGCCGCGGATCGCCAGGTGCATGTCCCGGGCCGCCCGCAGGATGCGCTCGATTTCCTGGGTCAGCTTCAAGGCCGGCAGGTGCAGCATCACGGACACACGAATGCCGGTCCCCACGTTGGTGGGACAGGCCGTCAGGAATCCGAACTGGCAATCGAAGGCGAAGTCCAGATGGGCACCCAGCTCGCTGTCGATGCGGTCCGCTTCCCGCCAGACCTCCTCGACCTGCATGCCGCAGCTCAGGCCCTGGATGCGCAGGTGGTCCTCCTCGTTGAGCATCAGGGCCATCGTCTCACCCGCGGAGATCGTGACGCCGCGGCTGCCAGCGCCCTCGGCGTGCTGCTTGCTGATCAAGTGGCGCTCGACGAGCAGTTCCCGGTCCAGCGCGTCCGCCTCTTCGAGGTCCACCAGCACGGCGTCCCGGCCGAACGGACACGCGGCGATCCGCTCGCTGAGAATGCGGTAAATCTCAGTCCGTTCGCTGTCGCTGGCCCGCGTCAGGAAGGGGTAGCCCGCCAGGTTGCGTGCCAGCCGCACCCGGGTGGAAACCACCACGTCCGCGAGCGGCCCCTCGCCACGCAGCCACTCGCCGGTCATCCGCGTGAAATCGCCGAGCTTCATACCGATTCCAGTTCGCTGATCTGGTCACGCACCCGGGCGGCCAGTTCGTAGTTCTCGCATTTGAGGGCCTCTTGCAGTTCGCGGCGCAGGCGGGTGAGCGTCAGGCGCTTCTGGGTGGTGGTGTCGGCCCGCACGGGGACCTTGCCGACGTGCTGCGTCGCTCCCTCGTGGGCGCGCTCCACCAGGGCCGTCAGCATCTCCCGGAACGTCGTGTAGTCCTGGGGACAGCCCAGCAGGCCTTGCTGCTTGAACTCCCGGAAGGTGATGCCGCAGTGCTCGCAGGTGACGTTGTCCAGCTTGCTGCCGGCTGACTTATGCTTGAGGAACTCCTGCAAGAGCGCCGTGGTGCTTTGCGTCTTCTCCAGGAAGGCCTCGTCCTCCTGCTTGCGGATGATCCCTTCCTCCCCCGCACACTCCTCACACAGGTGCCACTCGCGCTTCTGGGGAAAGGTGTCGGTGATGTGCACCGTGGCGCGGGCCTTCTTGCAGCGTTGACAGACCAGATGCATTGTCTTACCACCCTGCCCCGCGGGAGCGGCCACGCACGCCAGCCCACTCCGGAGGCCTTCCCTTCCCACCCCGACGTTCGCCCACGGCGGATACGTTACCCGCACTCCGCGACGTACACCCCGCGTCCCATATACAGGCGCGCGGTATTCTATGGTCACCCGCGCATATCGTCAAACGCCAGTGAGGACGGTGGTTCACGCTGTCCATCGCGTTCATAGATGGCCACGCAGCCTGGTGCCTCCGTCACCGCCACCGCCCACGTGTGTGCCAGCCCGCCCGCCACGAGCCGTTCGAAGATCCGGCGGGCGACCGCCTCGGCCGTGGGGTTGCAGCCCTTCAGTATCCCCGCTTCGTTCAGATCGGCGTGATGCAGGCCCCGGATGATGTTCTCCAGCAGCCCGTGGGCGTGCTCGAAGTCAACCACCATGTCCGCCGCATCCACTGTGGGGCCCCGGAAGTACGCCCGCACGCCCCAGTCATGCGCGTGAGGCGTTTCCTCCGTGCCATCTGGGCGACGGACACGATGGCTGGCCGTGAAACGTGACTCGACGACGACCGTGTACATGTCTGCGCTTGCTCCCCCGGGGTCATCGCGTGGGCCGCCGGCGCGTCGGCCGTGCGGGTGCAGCAGGTACGGCGTCGCGGGCGCCCTGCTCTCAGGCGACGGCGTACGAGTTCAACGTCCTCTTGCGCGCGGGGCAAACGTGCTGGTGGGGTGTGCTCGCCTCCGCCGCCCTCACCCTTGCCCCTCTCCCGAGGGGAGAGGGGGCGCGCGTCGCAGGCCACCCCCACCCGCCGCGGGCGCGGGCATCGCACCCACTCTGAACACGGACGCCGCGCCGGCGGCGTAACCCGCTTTCCCTTGCCTCCCGTTCGGGCTGATGGCATTGTACCGCACCTGCCGAAACACCATAGGCCGAGCGCCCGGTGCCGGGGGCTGGGCGGGAGCAGACCATGTTGCACTACGCGCCTGACCGACAGCAGTTTGCGGACCTGGCCCGCACGGCCAATACCATCGGTATTTCGTGCTCGTTGCTGAGCGACTACCTGACGCCGGTGTCAGCCTTCGAGGCGCTCGCCGGGGACGCGCCGCACGCCTTCCTGCTGGAGAGCGTCGTGGGCGGCGAGAAGGTTGCCCGCTACTCGTTCCTGGGGGCGAACCCGATCACGTTTCTGGAGGCACACGGGCCGCGCGTCGTAGTGCGGGGGCCCGAGGGCGAACAGGTGTTCGACGGCGAGGAGCCGCTGGCCCGCCTGCAAGCCATACTTGCGGGATACCATACCGCCCCGTTGCCGGGGTTGCCGCGTTTCGTGGGCGGCGCGGTCGGCTACCTCGCCTACGACGTCGCGCGGCACTACGAACGCCTGGGCACGCCGCCGCCGGACGATCGTCAGCTTCCCGACGTGCAGTTCGGGCTCTACGACAAGATGGTCATTTTCGACCACGTCCGGAAGCTGATCCACGTGGTCGTGCACGCCCGACTGCGCCCGGGGCCCAGTGACCCGCGCGCGCTCAACGCCGCCTACGACGCCGCGTGCGCCCGTATCGAGGAGGTGGTCCGGCAACTCGGTGCCGCCCACCCGGGCCCGCTGCTGCCCATGCTGACTGCTCCGCCGGAATTCGGTGCCCCGCGCACCCTGAGCCGGGAAGGCGCCAGCAACCTGACGGCTGCCCAGTTCCAGGAACGGGTGGATCGCGCCAAGGAGTACATCCGGGCCGGCGACATCTTTCAGGTCGTGCTGGCCCAGCGGTTGTCGATGCAGTGCGACGTTCCGCCGTTCAACGTGTACCGGGCCCTGCGGGTGATCAACCCGTCGCCGTTCATGTTTTACCTGAAATCGCCGGCGGTCACCCTGGTGGGCTCCAGCCCGGAAATCCTCTGCCGCATCGAGGGTCGCACCGTCTCGACCCGTCCGCTGGCCGGCACCCGCCGGCGCGGGCGCACCGAGGCCGAGGACCGCGGCTACGAGGCGGAACTGCTGGCCGACCCGAAGGAGCGGGCCGAGCACGTGATGCTCGTGGACTTGGGCCGCAACGACCTCGCCCGCGTCTGCATCCCCGGCAGCGTCGAGGTCACGGAGCTGATGACCGTGGAACGCTACAGCCACGTCATGCACATCTGCTCCAACGTCAGCGGCACCCTGGCGCCGGAGAAGACGCCGCTCGATGCTCTGCGCAGCGTGCTGCCGGTGGGCACGGTGAGCGGCGCCCCGAAGATCCGGGCGATGCAGATCATCGACGAGCTGGAGACGGTGCGGCGGGGGCCCTATGCCGGGGCCGTGGGATACATCGACTTCCACGGCAACATGGACACCTGCATCACGCTGCGGACGCTGGTGGTCTCGCCGGGCCCCGACGGTCGACAGCGCGTCGATGCCCAGGTCGGCGCCGGCATCGTCGCCGATTCCGAACCCGCCCTGGAATACCAGGAAACCCTCAACAAGGCCCAGAGCATGCTCAGTGCCATTGAGGTGGCACAGGGATGGAAGAAGGAGTAGCGAAGGAAGAAGGCAAGAGGAAAGAGGCAGGAGGCAAGAGGGCTGTAGGGCGGGCACCGCCCACCACTCAGGCCTGGACCCCGAGTTCCTGCGTGAACGCGTACGTCATGATGAGCGTTTCCTGCTCGTGGTGTTGCTCGAGATACCCCAGGAAATCGCAGATGCGGCTCATGGTGTCGCGCAAGAACAGGCGATCGTCGGGCCGCACCAGCTCAATCTGGCGATGCAGCACGTCCATCAGCCGCCGCATCTCCTCGTGATTGTGCTTGAGCCGGTCCACCTGCGGTGCCAGCGTCGGCCGCAGTTCCAGCACGCACGCCAGGTATCCCCCCGGTGCCTTCTCCTCCAGGGCCATGTGGCGGACGAGATGCGCCCGCAAGTGCTCGAACCGCTCGCGGAACTCCTTCAGCCATGCGCTTCCCCGGGCGGGCGGTGCGAGGGCCACTCTCTCGCGCAGGGCGCTGATCAGCACCGTGACCTTCTCATTCTCCTCCCGCACCCACTTGGCCAAGTCCTGCGGTGTCATGCGTCGCTCCCCCGCTTCCCCCGCACTGAAGCCGTACTGCACACGCCGACGGCCCCATGATAAACGGTATCGCCGCACCAGCAAGGCTTGCCGCACCAGCCGCGCGCCCCACCCGCGGCACGCAGGCGCGCACCCCCGCGGCGAACAATCAGAAACCCGCGACGCGGGCCAGATGGTCTTGGTACTCGCGTTCGATGCGGTCCAGATCCGTGCCGAAGTAGGCGTAAAAGACGGCCTCCCCATAACTCGTTCCCACCGGATCGGGACCGGTAAGGCGGGCGGCTCCGGCAGCCGCCGGCAGTGCCCCGGCCGCGAAATCACGCAGCAACTCGGAAAACGCCCCGGCGTACCGCCCGTGCCGCAGGAACGTCACCAACGCCCACGTCTGGGCGTAGTACACCTGCGTGTCGCGCGCCTGATGGTCGAGAATGACCTGTCCGGCATCCGTGTTGATGATCTGGCGCAACGGAAAGAGATTGCCGCGCTGGACGGCCTCCCGCAGGCTGTTGATACGCAACGTGTTGTGACGCGGGGTGAACTGCGGCCGGGAACCCTCGTAGTAGAACGATTCGTGATAGCAGGCCAACCCTTCCTCCAGCCAGGGCGGCAGGCGGTTCGGGAAACGCGACCCCGCGTACTGGTGCCACCCTTCGTGCGCCAGCGTCGCCAGCGTGGCCGACCGCGTCGTGTAGAACAGCACCGAGGTGCTACCCTCGGTGTAGCCTCCCTGTCGGATCTTGCTGTACACGGGTGCCCGGTGCGGTGATTGCATCCGCGTGTAGCCCATCCAGTCGCGGCGCGAGCCGAAGATGTACGTCTGCAAGCGCTGCTCGGCAGCCGGCCCAGGCGGCACCGTCGCGACGTACTGCCGATAGGCCGTCTCCAGGAAGGTCGGTAACGCCTCCTCAAGCTCCTTGTCCGGGATGGTGCTGTACACTTCGAAATGGTCGGTGACGATCCGCCGGCCGCGCTGCCCGAGGAAGTCCCACTCCTCAACCTGAGCCGAAACCTTCGGCGTGAACAGGTCGATCTTGCCACCCGCGCAGCCACCGACGAGCAGCAGGAGGACAGGGCTCCATCGTGCGGCCCCTCGTCGTCTCAGTACGCTGCCTGCCCATCTGCGCATCGGTGTTTGTCCGTTGAGAGTCCGAAAAAAACCCTGCTCCGCGCCAAGAGGAGCGAGGTTGCCAGCCCCCGCCGGCCACACGCTGACCGCCCAGCGCCAACGGTGCCATTGTAGTTATCGGGCTCCCCGCTGTCAATTTGCGCTGACCTTGTAGCTGTGAAAATGGCGGGGGTGTCTGCGCCATGCGCCGCCAGGGCTGCCGACCTGCCCGAGCGCCGTGGGCGACGGCTCTTTCGTGGCTGAATCGAGCCCACTAATATTCCCCTGTCACCGAAGGCAAGAGGCGAAGGTCAGGGGTCACCGCGCGGGGGTGCGAAACGAATGTCCGATAACAACGTTGAGAAACTGGTCATCATCGGCTCCGGTCCGGCGGGCTGGACGGCCGCCATCTATGCCGCCCGGGCCAACCTCGATCCGCTCGTCTTTGCTGGGCGTCCGAAGACGGTCCCCAGCACGGTCCTGCCCGGCGGGCAGCTCATGATGACTACCGAGGTCGAGAACTACCCCGGCTTCCCGGAGGGCGTCACCGGCCCGAGGCTCATGGCCCATTTCGAGCAGCAGGCGGTTCGGTTCGGCACCCGGATCGTCACCGACAACGGGCTGCACCCGGATGTCTCCAACCCCGACGATGGGCACAGCTACAGCTTCCACGACTGCCAGCGCGTGGACCTTTCGCAGCGGCCCTTTGTCGTGGTCGGCGAGGATGATGCGCAATACCTCGCCCACGCCGTCATCATCGCCACGGGGGCGACGGCCAACTGGCTCGGGCTGGAGAATGAGCAACGCCTCGCGCGGCTGGGCGGCGGCGTGAGCGCCTGCGCGGTGTGCGATGGCGCGCTGCCGATCTTCCGCGACCAGGTGTTGGCGGTAGTCGGCGGGGGGGACTCGGCCGTCGAGGAGGCGACGTACCTCACGAAATTCGCCGCCAAGGTCTGCATGATCCACCGGCGCGACCAGCTTCGTGCCTCGAAGATCATGGCCGAGCGGGCCCTCAGCAATCCCAAAATCGAGGTGCTCTGGAACAAGATCCCCATCGACGTGCTCGGCGATCAGCGGATCACCGGCGTCCGGCTGAAGGACACCAAGACGGCCGAGGTCTCCGATCTGTCGGTCGGCGGACTCTTCCTGGCCATCGGGCACACGCCGGCCACCGCGTTTCTGGGCGACCAGCTCGCCCTGGACGCCAAGGGCTACATCAAGCTGAAAGACCCGTACCGGTCCACGACGAGCGTGGAGGGGGTTTTCGCGGCCGGCGACGTCGTGGACAGCGTCTACCGCCAGGCGATCACGGCGGCCGGCATGGGCTGCAAGGCCGCCCTGGACGCCGAACGCTGGCTGGCCGAGCAGGGCGTGCACTGAGCGGACACGCGAAGCGGTAGCGAGATGCAGACCCCAGAAGGACCGGACATCTTCGACAAGGTACGAATACCTCCCGCGCTCGACGAGTACTTGCGTTCCACCAACCCCTGGTGGGAGGGCAAGCCTGGCCGGGTGCTGCCTCGCTATCGGCGGTGGGCATTCCAGACGCTGTTGAAGAAGCTCAAATCGGGCCTTGCCCCAGCGGTCGTCTTGCGCGGTGCACGACAGGTGGGCAAGACGACCCTTCAGGAGCAGACGATCCAGCATCTTCTGCACACGGAGAAGGTAGATCCACGGCACATCCTGCGCATCCAGTTTGACGAGATTCCGGCGCTCGAGGAGTTGCGGCAGCCGCTCCTGGACATCGTCCAGTGGTTTCAGGACCGCATCCTGAAGAGGACGCTCAACGAGGCCGCTCACGCGGGGCAACCGGTGTTTCTCTTCCTCGATGAGGCCCAGAACCTCCACCAATGGGCGCCGCAGTTGAAGGCTCTGGTCGATCACCACACCGTTCGAGTCGTGGTGACGGGCAGTTCCGCCCTGCGCATCGAAGCGGGTCGGGACAGCCTGGCCGGACGCATCACGACACTCGAACTTGGCACACTGCTGCTACGCGAAGTCGCGGAGCTGCGCTGGGCGACCGCCGTGCAGCCCGCGCTGCCGGACGAGGGTCTGGAGCCGCTGGTGAACGCGGAGTTCTGGCACCGACTCGTTACGGATGGTTCGCGTGTAGGCGAGGTTCGTGACCGGGCCTTCGCCGCTTTCTCCGAGCGTGGAGGGTACCCCATCGTTCATGCTCGACCGGAGGCAGCGTGGGCCGAAGTGGCCGACCAGCTCAACGAGACGGTGGTTCGGCGCGTCATCGAACATGATCTGCGTCTCGGAGAACGCGGCCGCAAGCGCGATGCCAACCTTCTCGAAGAGGTCTTTCGCCTGGTCTGTCGCTATGCCGGCCAGGCTCCCGGTGCGGCGGTGTACATCACTGACATCGGGCAGGCACTCCAGGCTAACGTAGGGTGGCAGCGCATTCTAAGCTACCTCAAGTTCCTGGATGGTGCGTTGCTGGTGAAGCTGATCGAGCCACTGGAGATTCGATTGAAGAAACGCAAGGGGAACAAGAAGATCTGCCTGATAGACCTGGGTCTTCGGGCCAGTTGGCTCCAGGAGGTTGTCCCGCTGCACTCCGCTGGACTCCAGGGCGCGCCTCATCTTGCCGACCAGGCGGGGCACTTGGCTGAAAACGTGGTAGGCGCTTTCTTCGCGGGCTTGCCTCACCTCGATATCGCGCACTTTCCGGAGCGCACTACCGAGCCGGAAGTGGACTTCATCCTCACCGTGGGCGACAAACGCATACCAGTCGAAGTCAAGTACCGCCAGCGCATCGACCCGCATCGTGACACGGTCGGCCTGCGCTCCTTCCTCGAGAAGACACACTACAATGCACCGCTCGGGGTGCTGGTGACCATGTTGGATGACGTGTCAGTCCCCGATCCGCGCATCATTCCGGTTTCGCTGCCCTCCCTGCTGCTCATGCGGTAGGTGGGTGCCCGTCACGCCGGATTCCGAGCCGGGCACTTCGTACAGCGTCGCATACGGCGTCGCGCCCAGCGGCAGGGTATACTCCTCCATCAGCCGCAAGCCGAGGATTTCCAGGCTGCGCAACAGCGTCTCGTCGATTTCCGGCGGGAACCCGTAGGTCCGCTGCAAGCGCTGGATCTCCCACCAGTTGACCAGCACGTGGGTGTAGCCTTCCCGGCGCAGCCAGTCGAGAACCTCCGTGCCGGCCCGAGCGGCCCGCACCGCCTCCGCGAACGGCTGGCGGTTGAACACCACGAAGTAGTCCACCGGCCGGCGGAAGTAGAACGCCCGGGCCTCGCCGACGAGCAGCACGCGGGCGTCGGCCGGCACGTCCGTGTTGATCGTCTTGAAATACTCCGTGCCCGACAGCCTGCCCTCGTACATCAGCGACGCCGGCGCCCCGCCCGTTCCCTCCCGCGCGTACAGCCGACCCAGGAACGCCAGGTTCCACGCCGCACCCAGCACGACGGCCACCACCACCAGCGCGAAGCAACCGCTGCCCACGGTGCAGGCGACCCCTCCGCCATCCCCCGTCCGCCGACACCGATCCGAGCCCGCCACCGCCCGACCGGCCAGCAACACCAGTGGAATCAGCAACACCACCGCGAACCGCGCATACAGATGCGTTGCCCCCAGCCACACCGCAAGCTGAACCACCAGCACCAGCAGCAGCGCCACGTCCGCACGTTCCACTCGCCACCCGGACGCTGTCTCTGCCCTCCTCGCCCCCCCGGGGGGGCACGTGTTTAGCGTGGGTACCACACCTTCACCCGCCGCCGACAACGCTGGGGTTGTGGCTTCTGGACCCCTCTCCCCTTGGGAGAGCGGCAGGGGTGAGGGCTGCGCAAGCGAAGGCGCTTCCTTGGTGCACAAATGTGCCCGCTCCGCGCCGGAGAGGCTCAACATATGCCCAGGGGGAGAGGCCAGGGTGCGGGAGCCCCGGAACCACCTCGCCAGCACGCCCACCAGTCCCAGCAGCAGCACCAGCGGCCCGAACCGTTGATCACGGTCGCCCGCGAGGTGCGTCCACAGGGCCGTCAGCCGCGTACCCAGATGGCGTTCATCCGGCTTAAGGGCATGCCCCCCCTGCCAGCGCGCGGTCTCCTCCGCGCCCCAGCCCGGCGGCTCTGCGCGAAACAGGCCGTTGGCCAGCGGAAACGCCGGGTTGCCCGTCAGCACCGCGTTCTTGACCAGCCAGGGAGCGAATGCCAGCAACGCGGCACTCCCACACACGACGACGCCGACTGCGCGGCCGCGCAGCGCGCCTCTGCCCGCCAGCGCGGCCGCCAACACTACGGGCAAAGCCACGAATGCCACCGCCGTGTACTTGCACCCGCATGCCAGCCCGGCCAGCACACCTGCCACGGCAAGCTGTCGATACCGCCCCACGGCCGGGCGCTCAGCCTCGGCCGTCCGCTCGCCGCGCAAGGCCCGCAGCACCAGACCGACGGCCGCGATGCCATACAGGAGCATCCCGTTCTCGACGTATGCCAAGCCGCTCAGGTACGGCAGCCAGCCGGTCGTCGCCAGGGTTACGCCGCTCACCAGCCCGGCGCGGGGCGACACGTCCCGCCCCACCACCCACGCGGCGAGCACGGCCAGACCCGCCAGCGCCAGGTGGATCATGTGCGCGGCCACGCCGGCATCGACGTCGCCGTCCATCAGCAGCATGCCGAGCAGATAGAGCATCTCGACATTGGCGGGGAAGTTGGCGTACACGTTGTGCGGAGCGTAGCCGATGCGCCCGGCCGCACGATACTCCTTGGGCATCTGCAAGTGATACTCGAGGGCGTCGTAGCCGTAGCCCTCCTCGCGCCAGAGGAAGCCCGGAGCGTGGGTGGCTGCCAGCAGGGCGATGATCAGAAACGGGCAGATCAGCAACCAAAGGTACCGGCTGCTGCCCAGTGCGTCGGGGTCGCCCGACTCCGTGACCGGGGCCGACGGCACCCGGCGCGCGTGCGCGTGCAAGAGTGCCCGCAGCCGCACCAGGCCGGCCACCGTCAGCAGGAACAGCACCCCGACCCACAGCCCGCGTTGCAGCAGACCGGCGATACCCAGCCCCAGCGTCAGCAGCGACAATGCCCCGGTTCCCAGGGTCGCCCCCAGCAGCAGATGCCAGCGCAGCGGCAGCCCCGCGGCCGGTCGCCAGGGCACCAGCCACAAGCCCGCCAGCACCGCGGGCCCCAGCACGAGCACGGCCGCCAGCCCGTCGAGCAACACGCAAAGGGCCGTGTACCGGGAAACCGCGACCACGCCGGCCAGTGTTCCCACGACCACCAGCACCGCGGGCACCCAGGCGGGATGCCGCCCCGCTCGCGGCGGCGACGCCGGGCCCTGCCGTTCGCCCGCGGCAGCGCTCGCGTACGTGGGTTCACCTGTCGGTTTCATAACGGCGGTGACTCCGGTGCGTGCCCATACTCTCAGCCGCAAGCGGGTGGCCCAAGTCCTTTGGACCTGGGGGACTGGTGAACGCTATGTGGGGGCGTCGCCCACTGGAGCGTGTGTGGCCAGGACCATCGTCGCGGAAAAGCACGCCACCCGATGCGGTTATCCTCCGTTCCCTGCGTCAGCCGCGCGGGGCAACGCGGTGAAGTCCCTCACCCGGCGACCGAAGTCCTGCTACGGATACAAAACCTGCCGCGTCTTGAGCAAGCCGAGCAGCGCATGCTGGCAATGGTCGATGCGCAGCAGATTCAGCGCCGGGTTCGTGCGAATCCCGCCGACCGCATCCTGTGGGCTGCGGATGTAGTACGCCTCCTCCGCCCGAACCTGCAACTGGAGCACGAAACGCGCCGCCGCGCGCACCAGCTCTTGATAACGCCTCACGCGCTCGCCGTCCCCGACGAACTGGGCGAGCGCCAGGGCATCCGTGAAGCCTTCGAGGTAGGACGCGGTGGCCACGCCCGCGCGACCGACCTGAGAGGAGGCCACCCCGCCCCACAACTCCGGCCAGGGACAACTGGCCTGGGAGAGCTGCTGCCCCGCCAGCCAATCCGTCAGGCGGAACACGTATTCGGCGTAGTCCTGCCGCTTGGTCTGTCGCGCCATGGTCGCAAACGCCTGCACCTGCCAAGGCACGAACGCCGGCGAGGGCTGCTGCTCGAAATACTCGCGGTAGAAATCGAGCGCGCGATCAAACGCCGTCAGGATGTCGGCCGAGGGATTTCGCTCATACGCCCGCGCCAGCGCCAACAACGCCTCGCCGGGAAAGTAGTCCTGCGCGTCAATCTGCACGTCGGGGGAGAACGCGGTTAGGAACATCCCCGACGGCTGCTGGAGCTTAAGCATAGCCCGCACGAGACGGTCGCGGGTGGCCGACTGCCGTGCGTCTTCCGGGTGCTCCGCGAGCGCCAGGGCAATCAGCGCCGTCACGCCCAGCTTATGGTTTCCGTCCGGTGTGGCGATGTACGCGCTGTCCGCGGCGGCCGCAAAGTCGGTCAGACGGGCGAGGTGATATTGCAGGGCCTTGTCGGCCGCCGGCCTGACCGCCGCCTCGCCGCCGTGCCGCGCGTACACACACAGCGCCAGCGTCGCCCCCGCCTGCCGGACCGGATTGTCGCTCTCGCTGTAGACGTCCAAAGCAGGTTCGTACTGGTAACTGAAGTGCCCGTTGGTTTGTTGGCGGTAGACCATGTACCGCGCCAACTCCCGGACGGCCGCGTCGAGGGCGTCGCGCGTCACGCGCTGCGGCGGCAACACCTGCAGTCCGCGGTGCAAGGAAACCACGCCCTCGGCGCCTGGTGTCTGGTACCAATGCACCGTCCGGAAGCGGGAGAGCCGAATGTGCCCGATCTGCGAGGGGTCGCTCGCCAGCTTCTGCGCCAGCGTGGTCAGTGCGTCGTAGAGAGCCATGTCGCTGGTGTAGAACTCCGTCGGGCAGACGCTGTGGCGCAGCCGGCCGCGCTCGAGCATCACCCCGTGGACACCCGGCTCCAGGTACGGATCGACGGCCCCGGGCGAGGTCCAGTCCACGTCAATGTTCAGCGCCTGGGCGGGCCCGGCCGCCTCGATCTCCACCAGCAACTCACCCAGCAGACGCAGTTGGTCGAGCCGATCGCCGCCCCGCCGAAGCCACTCCTCGGCGGCGGCCAGAGCGGCATTGCGGGTGGCCTCCGCCACCGGGGCGGGACCACCCACGCCGGCCGCCAGCAGGTACCCGCCCTCGCGGAGCCGTACAATCATCTCGGCCGACTGGGACCGCAGCGCCTCCGGCACGTACGGCGGCTCGTACTTGTCGCGTCCCAGGACGGCCTCCCGCAGGGTTCGCCGTGTTAGCTGCGCCAGGAAGCCGCGGTGGGCCTCCGACAGAACGGGTATGCTCGGCTCCGGTAACGGCGTCGCCGCCTGGGCCAGGACACCCGCTGCCAGCATGGCCGCGACTGTTCCCGCCAAGCTGCCGATAAACTTGTGACCGGTCATGGGCCCCAGTATAGTCCGGGGGCATGCAGGTCTCCAACGGCGACGACGAGCAGGAACGTGTCTACGCCCAAACGCGACGGCGAGTTCAGCAGCATTGTCATTGACACCGGCGTGCGGACCGCCCAGTCGGTCAATGCCCGAGCGCTGTTCAGCTACGTCCACGCCATTGGCGACCTGCCCGCCCTGCAGGCCGCGCTGCAGCCACCCACCGAACTGGTGCTCGTCGCCCGCAACGAGCAGGAAGAGCAGCGGGCGCGCGACATCGGGGCCCGCGTCGTTCGCGCCCCCGCCTTTGATCTGACACGGATGGACCAGGTCAAGATGGCCACCCTGCTGGCCCTGTCGCAACAGGTGCTCCAGCCGGGCGACGTGTTCGTCTTTCTGACCGGCGTGGTCGAGCAGGGGCTGGACACCGCCGTCGTCATGCGCGTCGGCGCCGAGCATGAGCTGTTCCAGACCGTTGGGCAACCCAAGCTGACCGAACACATCCGCCGCGTCGTGTTTGAGCGGGCCCTGACGCTCTCCCTGGAGCTGGCCAACGAAGGACGCGAGGGCAAACCCCTCGGCGCGCTCTTCGTCATCGGGGACTACCGCGAGGTCCAGAAGTACTGCCTGCCCGGGCGCATCAACCCTTTCAAGGGCTACACCGAGAAGGAACGTAACATCCTCGACGACAGCATGGTGGAAACGCTCAAGGAGCTGGCCAAGCTGGACGGGGCGTTCATCCTCAAGGGCAACGGCGTCGTGGTGTCGGCGGGCACGATCCTCCGGCCCGCCCTGGCCGGGGAGACCCTGCCCCCCGGCCTCGGCTCACGGCACGCTACGGCCGCCGCCATCACCGCCAGCACCCGCAGCATTTCCATCACCATCTCGCAATCCACGGGCAACGTACGCGTCTGGCGCCGCGGCATGATGATCACCGACATCGAGCCCGCCTGGCGGCGCAAGCACACCACGTCGGGACCGCCCCAGATCTAGCCCCCGGGGCAATCCCGCTCCCCCTCCGGTCCGGATGTTGCCCTCGCCCGAGCCTCTGTGGCACACCTGGCGTGGCAGGGCAGGGTGGCACTGGTAACGAGTGTGCGGGGGACTAAGATGACGGAGCTGGGCACGGCCGGGCGTGGGTCGGAGGGGCCGGTAGCTGCGCGAGAATGTCCTGTACTCGGTACCGCCAAGCGGGCGATTATATGCATAGGCGCCGCTACGCACGGGTGGGCACGTTGGCCTTCAGTGAGCAATGAATATGTACACCGTCAGAGAATTTACCGTTCTCCCGACCATCCCGAAGTCCCTAGAGCGGTTGCGTACACTCGCGACCAATCTGTGGTGGACTTGGAATCCGGATGCTCAGGACCTGTTCCGCCGGCTGGATCCGGGCCTGTGGGTGCAGTTGGAGCAGAACCCCGTCCACCTGCTGCATTCGGTCGATCAGGGTCGGTTGAAGCACGCCTCGGAGGACCCGGCATTTCTCGCTCACCTGGATCACGTCATGGAGGCGTTCGAGCAGGAGATGAGCGAGAAGACGTGGTTTGAGCTGAACTACCCGCAGCTCAAGGGCCGCACGATCGCCTATTTCTCGGCGGAGTTCGGACTGCACGAGTGCCTGCCTCTGTACGCCGGGGGACTCGGTGTGCTGGCCGGCGACCACCTGAAGTCGGCCAGCGACCTCGGGGTGCCACTGGTCGGCGTAACCCTGCTGTACCGGCAAGGCTACTTCCATCAGCGGTTATCGCACGAAGGCCGGCAGTTCGAGGAGTACCCCCCGGTAGACCTGCACAACGTGCCGTTGACGCTGGTGCGTGATGATGCCGGCCAGCCGCGAAGGGTGGAGATCCCCATTGGGGATCACGTTGCCCGCGCGCAGATCTGGCTGGCGCAGGTGGGTCGTGTGCCGCTGTACTTTCTGGACACGGACCTGCCGGAGAATACCCCCGAGGATCGGCAGATCGCGGGGCAGCTTTACGGTGGCGATCAGCACATGCGCATTCGGCAGGAACTTGTCCTGGGCTTCGGCGGGGTGCGGGCTTTGCGCGCGGTCGGCTGCCAGGCGGACGTCTTCCACATGAACGAGGGGCACTCGGCGTTCCTCGCCCTCGAACGGGTGCGGGAGATGGTGCAGGGCGAGGGGCTTTCGTTTGCCGAGGCGCGTGAGGCGGTGGCGGGCTCCACCCTGTTCACAACGCATACCCCGGTCCCGGCGGGCATCGATACATTTCCGGCGGACCTGGTGGAGCGGTACCTGGGGCGGATGGCGAAGGACCTGGGTCTCTCGGTGCCGGAATTGCTGGCGTTGGGGCAGCTCGAGCCGACGCGCGAGCGGGAGCCGTTTTCGATGGCGATTCTCGCCTTGCGTCTGGCCAGCAGTTGCAACGGCGTGAGCAAGCTGCACGCCAGCGTGGCCCGGCGAATGTGGCACCCGCTCTGGCGGCAGATTCCGGTGGATGAGGTGCCCATTCTGTCGGTCACCAACGGCATTCACATTCGGACGTGGCAGTCGATGGAGATGGCGCGCCTTTTCGAGCGTTACCTGGGTCCGGGCTGGGCGGGTGATCCGAACGACACCGATGTGTGGGAGCGGGTCAAGCGTATCCCGGACGCGGAACTGTGGCGGGCGCAGGAACGGCTGCGCGAAGGTCTGGTGGCGGAGACCCGCGAGCGACTGCGCCAGCAGTTTGCGCGGCGGGGCGCTTCGCCGGCGGAGATCGAGGCGGCCGAACAGGTGCTCAACCCGGAAGCCCTGACCATCGGCTTCGCCCGGCGCTTCGCCCCCTACAAACGGGCGACGCTCTTCTTGCACAACCAGGAGCGCATGGAGGCGATGCTGACGAACGAGGAGCGTCCCATCCAGTTCGTCTTTGCCGGCAAGGCCCATCCGCGCGATGAGATCGGCAAGGACCTCATCAAGAAGATCATCCAGTACGCCCGCAAGCCCAGCATCCGCAAACGCGTGGTCTTCCTGGAGGATTACTCCATGGGCATCGCCCGCATGCTGGTGCAGGGCGTGGACGTGTGGCTCAATAACCCGGTGAAGATGCTCGAGGCCAGCGGCACCAGCGGCATGAAGGTCGCCCCCAACGGCGGCATCAACTTCTCGGTGCTGGATGGCTGGTGGCCCGAGGCCTACGACGGCACCAACGGCTGGGCCATCGGCACCCATACCGACTACACCGACCCCGAGTACCAGACCCATGCCGAGGCGGAGTCGCTGTACGACCTGCTGGAGAACGAGATCATCCCGGCCTTCTTCGAGCGCGGCGCGGACGGGGTGCCGCGCCGCTGGCTGGCGATCATGAAGTCGTCGATCCGCACGTGCTGCGCGCAGTTCAGTGCGAACCGGATGCTCCGCGATTACACCCTGGGCTTCTACATCCCGGCGGCCGTCTGCTCCCAGCGGCTGACGGCCAACGGGCACGCGGCCTCGCGCGAACTGGCCGACTGGAAACGCCAGATCGCCCAGCGCTGGGGCCGCATCCGCATCGAGAACGTGGAGGCCGTCGCCCACGGCACCCATTCCGTGGGCGATACCATCGTCGTGACCGCCCGCGTCAACCTCGGCGAAGTGCCGCCGCGCGACGTGGCCGTCGAGCTTTACCACGGACCGATGAACGGCACCGGCGAGATCACGCGGGGGCAGGTGACGCCAATGCTGCTGGACTCCACGGCCGAGGGCAGCGTGTGTGTGTATCGGGGCGAACTGCCCTGCGGGACGCCTGGACGCCACGGCTTTGCCGTGCGCGTGCTGCCCAGCCATCCCGCGGTTCCCTGCCGCCACAGTCTGGGACTCATCCACTGGGGGTAGACATGCCGTACGGGACGATTCCGCGCCTCCGGCGGTGTCGGCTCAGCGGTTGGCCACCTCGAGCAAGCAGGCGCGTTCGTCAACCTGGGCGGCCGTGATGCTGACGGGCACCAACCGTCGAATGACTTCGATGTTGGTGGTGCTGTGGGGAGTAGGCGGCACGGTGAGCAGCGCGCCGCCGCCGGCGAGGGCCAACGGCAGCAGCAGTTGATCGGCCAAGTACGGTCCGACCGGGACGCCGGCGTCAAGGTAGTCGCGTACCTGTCGGACGACCTCCTGGGCGACGCGTTCGGCCGGCCGGCCGCGAATACCGAAACCGGTGAAGACTTCGGTCACCTCGGCGCTCGCCACGGCAATCGTCACGACGTTGCCCGGGCCTGCGGTGTCGGCGATGTCCACTACCTCAAGCTGCTCGTCATTCAGGCCCAGGCCCGCGCGGACGGTCTGAAGCTCGCGTTCGGCGATGTGCCGCGGCAAGCGGGCCACCAGGGCTCGGGCGCGGATGCCATGCAGGCGTCCCCGCTCGCGCAGGTCCAGCGGCGCGAGCCGCGCCACGGGCTCGACGCGAACAGTGACGATGCCGCCGCCGGCCGGGTAGAAGCCGCAACGCTCCAGCCGCACCTGCACGCTCGGTCCCATCCGCTCGACCAGCGGCAGAAACGCCTGTTCGAGAAAGTCGAAGGGCGGGGCCAGCGGGTTGTGGGTGCCGCCCTTCAGCACCAGCGTGCTGGGACGGTCAGCGAGCAACAGGGGCGGCAGGATCGTTTGCAGCACCAGCGTCGTGCTGCCGGCCGTGCCGACGTCGAACTCGTACGCACCGGGTTGAACGCGGCCTGGCTCGAACGTGAGCGTCTGGGAGGTCAGCGCGGCTCCAGTGACGCGGGCGCCGCTGATCTGGGTCGCCGCGTTCACGGCCGTCAAGTGTTGCTGCCGCAGGCCGGGCTTCTCCCGCCGCGCGCGGATGCGTTCGAGACGCAGCGGTTGCCCGGTCAACAGCGACAAGGCGAGCGCGGTGCGGAGGATCTGCCCGCCGCCTTCACCGAATGATCCGTCGATCGTCAGCATCACCGCTCCCGCGTGGCGGCCAACCGGCTAAGGCATACGGGTGCCCCCCAGGGAAACGACGAGTCGGCTCAGGTTCCCGAGGGGAGCGCCGGCCTGCCCGAGACCTCCCGACCGGGGTTTGGTTGTCGGTCGCGGGCGGCCACGCTCACCCGCCTGGCTGCTTGCCCACCCTTGCCGACAGCGCGCCGGCCGGGGTGCCCGAGTCAGAGTGTCCGCAGTCTGCGGCAATGGCCACGCGTCCGCAAGGTCGGTACCAGCCGAAACGGTGACCCCAAGAAGCCCGCCATGCCGATACTGATGACGTGGGCTGGGTGGCATGCCCAAGCCCGCCGCAAGCGGGCGCCGGCATGCCGTCGTGAAGACCGGCCCCTCGCCCAAGCGAACGCATGGCGGCGCTGCGCTTGGCCATGCCACCCAGCTCGGTCACCCAGTTTCGCCATTGGGTGGGGCTATTGGGTTGGTTCCTGTTGCAGGGGATGCTCAACATGACGGCTGGTTTCTCGGCGCGGATGAGGGGTTGGTGGGGCTTGGTGAGCGGGGTCGGTCTGCTTTGCGCAGGTTGCGGTGGAAACGGCAACCCGGAGTTGACCGACCGCGAGCGGCAGGCAGTGGTCGCGGGCGTCCGGGCGCCGGGGGCGTTCGGGCTGGCCGCGGAGGTCGCCCGGGTTCCCGCCGGTGGAGTGCCGGGAGCCGCGCAGGCTGCGCGCGTGCGCTGGGACGAGTCCGGCCTCGACGCGGCGCTGGGAGCTTGCCCGACCGTCTCTCTGGACACCGTTTCGCTCGGCGATCTGACCAACATCTCGCTCGACGTGACGGTGGACTTCGGGTCGGACCCGTGCGTGGTACTCAGCGTGGATGAGGAACCCGTGCTCACCTGTTCCGGCAGCGCCTCGGGGAAAATGGCCCTCAGCCTGACCGAGCAGGCCATCGAACTGGAGTTCAACCAGCTTCAGTGCAACGATGAGGGCCTCGACGGCACGCTGGCCGTGGAGTTCACGCTGTCTCTGACCGAGGTAGCGCTGGCGGGCGACTGGGACCTGACGTACCAATCCGCGACGGGGGGCGTCACCACGACCGGCACCGGCACGGTCAACTACGTGCCCGTGCTGGACGGCTGCTGTGACGTGACCGGCGTGGCCGGCTTCGGGGGAACCGTGGCGCAGGACGATTCCGAGTGGGCGGTCCAGATGACCGACGTCCTGATGTCCGTCGAGCAGTACGAGTCGCTCATTCCCTACAGCGGCGTGGTGGACCTCGAGGGCGCGGATATCCGCCCGCTGATCATCACGTTTAACGAGAACTCACCGACAACGGGCGAGGTTACGGTCAAGATCGGCAACTTCCCCGAGATCACGGTATCGCTGTTCGAGCTCGAGGAGGGGGCACAGTAAAGGAAAAAAGAGCGGGCTGCCTTCCAGGGACTCGAAGTCCCTGGCAACCACCGCTCGCCCTCCGGGCGAAGAGCGAACGTCTTCTGCCACCCCGAGTAAGCGTCTTCCTCCGCCCCGGGGGGTGGACGATCGTTCCCAGGGCCTTTCAGGCCCGTATGTGTTTAGCGTCTTTGGCGTTGTGGGTGCCATGCTTTCCCGCGACGGCGGTCGCGGGTAAGCATGCCTCCGGCTGCCGCAGCACCTGCCCACCCCCGCCTGCGGCGGGTGAGGGCATGGCACCCACGCTAAAGACGTACCCAGGCCCCGGGGACCGGACTACACTCGTTTCAGTGCGTTGCGGCTGCCTGTGCCTCTTCCTGCGGGACGAGGCCGCTGCGCAGGGTGTTCTCCGTGATGCAGCGGGCGTCCATGAAGTGCAGGATGTAGTCGGGCGAGCCGGCCTTGACGCCCGTGCCGCTGAGCTTGAACCCGCCGAAGGGCTGCACGTCCACTTGGGAACCCGTGATCTTGCGGTTGATGTAAAGGTTGCCGACGGCGAATTCGCGCTGGGCCCGGGCGATGCGGTCGGGACTGCGCGAGTACAGGCCGCCGGTCAACGCGTAGCGTGTGCCGTTGGCGATTGCGAGTGCCTCGTCGAAGTCCTTGGCCCGTACGATCGACAGGATCGGGCCGAAGATCTCCTCCTGGGCGATCCGCGCCCGCAACGGGACCTGATCGAAGATGATCGGCGCGACGTAGAACCCGCCCGCCGGGTCGCGCGGCAGGTTGCCCTCGACGAGCACTTTCGCCTCGCGCCGACCGATCTCGATGTACTCAAGCACCTTCTGCCGGTGTTTCTGGTCGATGATCGGGCCGATGACGGTGGCGGGGTCCTCGGCCGGACCGAGCGGCAGGCTCTCCACGGCCTCCACCAGCCGGCTGAGAAACACCGTCTCGACGCCCGGCAGCAGCACTACCCGGCTGCACGCGCTGCACTTCTGTCCGGAGTACGCGAACGCGGACTCCATTACCCCATGCACCGCCCCGTCCACGTCGGCGTCGTCATCGACGATGATGGCGTTCTTGCCGCCCATCTCGACGATCATCTTCTTGATATACCCCTGCCCAGGGGCCACTCGGGCTCCGGACTGGATAACCTTGGTGCCCACGTCGGACGAGCCGGTGTAGGCAACGACGTTAACGCCCGCGTGTTCCACCAGGTACGGCCCGACCGTCGCCCCGTCGCAGGGCAGGTAGGAGACCACGCCCGCCGGCAAGCCCGCCTCCTGGAAGACCTGCATCAACTTCGCCCCGAGCACGGAGGCCGGACTGGCCGGCTTCATGATGACGGTGTTGCCCGCGGCCAAGGCCGCACTGGTCATCCCGCACAGCAGGGCCAGCGGGAAACTCCACGGGGAGATCACCACGCATACGCCCTTGGGGCTGTACAGCAGCACGTTGGTCTCGCCGGGGACGTTGCGCCGCCGCGGCCGGGCCTCGAACTGGACGATCTGTTCGGCGTAGAAGCGCCAGTGATCGACGGCCTCGGTGATGTCGGCGTCGGCCTCGCGCCAGGGCTTGCCGACCTCCAGGATCATGGTGGCCGCCAGCTCGAAGCGCCGCTCCTCCATGCGGTCGGCCACGCGCTTCAACAGGTGCGAGCGCTCCTTGGCCGACGCCAGGCGCCAGCGGGCGAAGGCGCGCTGGGCGGCCGCGATCGCGGCATCCGCGTCGGCCCGCGTCGCCCGGGCGATGCGACCGACCACCTCGTCGGGGCGGGCCGGGTTGACCGAGTCGAACCACTGCTGGGTACGGACTGGCTCGCCGGCGATGACCAGCGGATACTCCCGACCGGCCTCCGCGTGGACGTGCGCCAGCGCGTCCTGCATCTTCCTGCGGTTTTCCTCGACGGCGAAACTGGTCAGCGAGGCGTTGGTGAACGGAAGCATCGGTTCCTCCGGATCGGTGTTGACGTAGTAGCGCTTGGGCAGCGGGCCGCTGGGCGGCTGGGCCACGGCGGGATCGGTCAGCAGGCGGGCGTGGCTCGCTCGGTCGCGGAAACCCTGCTTCAGGAAGCTGTCGTTGGAGGTATTCTCCAGCAGGCGGCGGATCATGTAGCCCATGCCGGCAATGGGGTCCCCGTAGGGCAGGTAGATGCGCACGCATCGTCCCATCTGCGCCATGGCCGCCTTCAGCGGGTCGCCCATGCCGTAGAGCATCTGCACTTCGTAGTCGCGCGGGGTCAGGCCGAGGGCCTCGGCCGTCCCCAGCACGTTCGCCAGCGAGCGGACGTTGTGGCTGGCGAAAGCCGGGCGCAGCAGGTGTGTATGCTCGAGCATGACGCGCGTCATGCGTTCGTAGCAGGCGTCGGACTCCCACTTGCGCGTCCAGACGGGCGGGGTCTTGTAATTGCGGACGGCCGCGGCCGTCTCCGCGTCCCAGTAGGCACCTTTGACGAGACGAATGGCGAAGCGCGCACCGCGCTGCTTGCCCCATTCGAGCAGGCCTGCCAGGTCCTGCTCGCCGTCGCGCAGGTAAGCCTGCACGACAATGCCGATGTCCTCCCAGTCGCGGAATTCATCCTCCAGCAGCAGGCGTTTGAACAACTCGAACGTCAGGCTGCGCACGCGCGTCGATTCGAGGTCGACGTTGACGAACGCCCCGGCCTGCCGGGCACGACGCAACAGCACGCGCAGCCGGTCGGATACCACGCGGATCGTCCGCTCGGCCGCCAGGGGGTCGAAGTACGGGTCGAGGCTGGTGAGTTTGACCGACAGGTTCAGCCGCGGCATGGACCCGTGGGTGTCCTCGTTCAGGATGGGCACCGGGGCCAGCGCGGGCAGCGCCGGTGCCACCGCGTCGATGAGGTCCAGGTAGGCCTGCAAGTAGCGCTCCGCCTGGGCGTGGCTGGTCGTTGACTCACCCAGCACGTCCAGCGTGAAGGTCATGCCGTGTCGCCGCAGACGCTCGATGGTGGCCAGGGTTGACTTACGGTCGTGGGCGGCGATGTAGCGGCCGGCCATCTGGGCGGCGCCGAAACGGGCGAACTGGGCGATGAACGAATTGGCCAGCGAACGCGGGTTCGGATTGCGCACCGCCCGGCGGAACAGCCCAGGCAACGGCAATTGCTCCGAGCCCAGATACTCATGCAGGTGGCGAATCAGCGCGGCGTCGTCCTTCAACGCCGGCAGGCACTCCACGAACTGGAACGACCGGGTCTTGAGCACGTCGTCGCGTTCGACGAAGCGCGTCATCGCCTCCAGCCACCAATCCTTGCGCCAGGGCGCCGGCATGGCGGCGGCCGCGCGCTCGAAGATCTCGTGGCCGATCTCGCGTACCCGCTGCTCGAGTTGTTGCGTAGCGTTCATCGTGTTTCCGTCGGACGTACGTTCTGACGCCGGCCTGGGAAGTCCCCGCTGGTTCCGCGCGGCGTGGCCTGGGCACACCGGGTGGGCGGGCCGGGTGGCATGGTCAAGCCGGACGAAGTCCGGCGCCGCCATGCCGTCCGCATTTGCCCGGCATGCCGGCGCTCGCCTGCGGCGAGCTTGGGCATGCCACCCGCACCTAACTGGGGTACGCCGCCCGCCAGTTCGGTCAGCTTCCGGGCATCAATCGTACCGGAGGTCCTCCACGTCCACTATCGCGCGGGCGTGCAGGAACACCAGCCACACGTGGCCAACCGGCATCTGCCACAAGCGCTGCAGCGCGCGGGCGTAGAACTCCACCTGACCGCGATACAGCGCGGCATGCCGCGGAACGCCCCGCGCGTCCACCACGTCCGTTTTGAAATCAACCACCTCCAGGGCGTCCTCACCCGCGAGCACGCCGTCCACGATCCCGCGGACGAGCACGCGGTCGTCGGGCAGCGGTCCGGCCGTCGGATCGACCGCCTCGCACGCCTCCGCGGCCACGTACTTGAACTCGCGCCGGTAGGCGGAACCGGACCGGCGGATGCGCTCCGCCAGCGGCGTGGTGACGAACCAGGCGATGCCTTCTTCGTCCACGGCCGAGCGCTCGTGGGCCGACAATAGCCCCGTCTCCGCCAAACGATGCAATTCCGATGCCACGCCCGCGGCGTCGGTTGCCCGCGTGAAATCCAGGTGTTGGAGCACCCGGTGGGTGGCAAGGCCGCGGAGAGCTGCCGCCCCACTCTGCCCACGCGCAGGCTCGGTTGACGAGGAACCGGGCGTCGGCCTGCCCAGTCCGGGGTGTCCGCGGGCTGGCGCCCGCGGCTCTGCCGCGAACGTCTCCAGCGGCCCAAGGCTGCACTCACCCACGGGAATGCCGGCCTCCCTGGCGCGCGGGACAGGGGGGACCGGTTCCGCCGGCTCGCGCGTATGGTCGTGCGTTCCCTTGAACTCACTGGCCGCCCAGACCGCCCGGACCGAAGCGGCCGCCAGGTGGGGGTACAAGTACTCGACACGTTCCAGCACGGCCTCCACTTCCTCGTCCTCGCTTGCCAGCGGCTCGAAGGACGGCAAGGCCTCGCCAGCTCCGAGCGTGCGGTGCACGTGTTGTTGCTCTTCGTCGCGAGGGGGCTGCACCTGCCACTGCCGGATCTCGTCGGCGGAGTGCACGTGCACCTCGAGGGCCGGTCGGGGCGCCCGGCGGGGCGAACCCTTGTAGTGCACGAGGTCGGTGGAGGCTCTCCGTAGCGCCGGTCGAAGCCAGTCCACGGCCCGGTTGGCGGTGGCCACCTCGAACAGTGTGGCCGGTGCCGTTTGGTCCGGTGCTGCGGGCGGCGCGTCCCAGGGTCCCGTGTTGTCCGTGCCGACCAGGATCAGGCGGTCGCGCGCCCGAGTCATCGCCACGTACAGAATTCGCAGTTCCTCCTCGCGGGTGGTGCGCTCGATCTCCAGAACCGCCCGCAGGTGGGCGGCCGAGGGGTACTCGATCATCCGTTCGGGATCGACCACGCGCAGTCCGAGCCGGGCCTGGCGTTCGAAGATGATCCGTCCGGAGCGGTCGCCGAGGTTGAACCTGCGGCCCAAGCCGGCGACGAAGACAACGGGGAACTCCAGGCCCTTGCTCTGGTGAATGCTCATAATGCGAACGACGTCGCCGCTTTCCCCGGCCGGCGCGGCCCGGGCAGGTCCCGCGTCTTCGTCTTCCAGCGACTCCAGGAAGCGCAGAAACCTGTGCAGTCCCTGGCGACGGAAGCTGCCGAACTGCCGGGCCCGCTCCTGGAGCAGCAACAGGTTCGCCTGACGCAGCGGGCCCTGCACCTGCCCGCCCACCCGCGCGAAGTACCCGCTCTCTTCATACAGCCGGGCGAGCACCTGCGCCAACGGTTCCCGGCGCACCGCGGTACGGTAGCGCTCCACACGCCCGAGCATCTGCCGCAACTTCGTCCGCAGGTCTGCATCTTCGCCGTTCTCCGCGTAGCGGCGCACGGCCCCGTGGAAGGGAACGTCACGGTCGAGACAGCGGATCGCGACGAGTTCGTCCTCCGACAACGATTCCCGCAACAACCCCTGGCGCAGCACGGCCGCCAGCGGGATGTCCTGCTGCATGTTGTCCAGCACCCGCAGCAGGGCGAGCACGTCGCGCACCTCACGGGCCTGCAAGAGGGCTCCGCCGGCCGCGCTGTACGCGGGGATGCCCATCGCCGTGAGCATCTCGGTGACGTACTCCGCCGTCGGGCGCGCGGCGCGCAGCAGAACGACGCAATCCCGCCACGCCAGGGGGTGTGCCGGCGACGCGGCCGCCGCTTCGGCACGCAGTGCGAGAAGCCGCTGTCCGATCAGATACGCCTCGCGCTCGATGCGTTCCCACTGGGCAGGGTCGTTCCAGGTGTTGCCGCGGCGCTCAGCCGAGTCTGCTTCCGCCGGGGCAGACGCCTCCACCTCCGGCTCCGCGTCTGCGGCTGCGGAGAGCGTATCAGACAGGATATGGAGCTCGACGGGCGCGGGCGCGGCCGCCTCGTCCGGCACGCGGGCGGCGCGCAGGCGGGCATCATCGTCGTAGACCAGGGGCCCCAGTTCCGGCCGCATCAACTGCCCGAAAACGAGGTTGACTGCGTCGATGATCTCAGGCCGGCTGCGGAAGTTCGCCCGCAGAAACAGCGCCGTCCCGCGCGCGTCATCACTCGCGCCGGGGGAGAGGGCACCCGCGCTGGTGGCGCCGCTGCCTTGGCGCCGGCGCTTGCGACCCTGCCCGGCCTGCCGAAAGCGTGCCAGCCGATCGAGGAAAATCGCCGGTTCAGCGAGTCGGAACCGGTAGATGCACTGCTTCACGTCACCAACGACGAAAAGGTTGGCCGATTGCCGTGGACTCTCCTCACGGCTGACGAGCCCGATGATCGCCTCCTGGATCGGGTTGATGTCCTGGAACTCGTCGACGAGCACGTGCGCGAACCGCTGCTGCAACTGCCGGGCAATCGGGGAAGGGCGCCGTGACCGGCCGTCGTCGGTCAACAGGTCATAGGCCAGCCGCTCGAGGTCGGCGAAATCCAAGACGTCCAACCGCCGCTTCTCCTGGGCATAGGCCGCTCGAGACGCCCGCACCAGTTCCACCACCCCGGCGGCGTACGGCGCGATCCGCTCCAGGCCTTGCAGCCATTCCGCCGTGGTGAAGAGCGCGTAGCGCTGGCGCAGACGGTCCTGGAACAGCACCCGCGTCGTCTGCCAGGTTTCCTTGGCCTGCTCGCGGGCGGCCTGTTCCGTGTGGTCGGCATCCGCGGACAGCCGCGCTGCGCGAACCGTGGGGAGTTGATGCTCGCGGATCTCGGTGAGAACGGGATCGTGGGCCGCAAGAAACGCCCGGGCGGCAGCCCGATCCGTCGTCGCGGCGGGCGCTGCCTGGGGCCAATGTTCCCGCCAACGGTGCAACGTCTCGGCCCAATCCCGAATGGGGCCCGCGTGGGTATGCCCGGCCGGGTGCCCAGCCGCCAAGGCCTCCGCCAGGGTGCGGGCCCGTTCGTCCTGCCACGCCACTTCCACGCGCAGACCACTCAGCAGGTCAAGCACGACCGTCTCGGGTCGGTGGGTAAGCGATTCCGTTGCCTCGCGCAGCCAGGCTTCGGGATCGGGCAGCGACGTAAGAAACCGCGCCAGCTTCAGCACGATGCCGCGCAGCGAGGCATCATTGCCCAGCCCGTAGTGTTCGACGAGACGCAGGAAGGAACCACTCGGCTCCGTGGCGTCGGTCTCCGCGCCCGCCGGTGCCCCGGTGGGAGATTCGCTGAGGGCCGCTGTCGCGGTCACACCCTCACCGGTGGGTGCCGACGCGTCGGCGGGCGGGCTCGCTGCGCCCACGGCATAACGCCGTGTGAAGAGTTCCTCCAGCACCTCGTTTTCCAACAGACGCGCCTCATCCTCATCCATGACCGCCGAGGTCGGGTCCAGCCCCGCCTCCGTGAACCACCTCCTCAGGATCCAGAGGCAGAACGCGTGCACTGTGGAGATGTGGGCCGCGTCCGCGTACGCGACCTGCTCCGCCAGGCGCCGGTCCCGGGGATGCTCGGCCGCCCGGGCGCGCAACTCGTGGATGACCCGCGCGCGCATTTCCGCGGCCGCCGCCTCGGTGAACGTCAGCACCAGCAGGTCGTCCACGTTACAGCGGCTGGGAAGCGGAGCGTCGCAGACGAGGTAGACGCAGCGTTGGGCGAGCACGGCCGTCTTTCCCGACCCGGCCGCCGCCGAAACGAGGACGCTCCGGTCCACCGTTTCCACCGCCCGTCGTTGTTCGTCCGTCAGCGTCAGCACCCGATAAGCTCCGGTTAGATATCAGACGGCCGGTCGACTTGCAGATCTGCGGACGCTGCCCCGCGTCTGTTCCGCCGCGGCCTGCCTGCTCGTTGTGGTCACTGCGCACCCTCGTCGCGCTGCCGCGCCCAGCCTCGTGCCGGGGCGATTATATCGCGCGTGCGCCAGCGTGCAGGTCGACGCGTTCAGGAAAAGCAGCGGCAGTCCGTCCCAGAAAAGCCGGCGTACGGGCGTAAGCCCGCGGACTTCGCACCGCGGCGCCGCTGCGCGCCCCCGCGGGCCGGTCCTGCCGCTTCGGCGCGTATCGTACAGTCGATTCCGGTGGGGAAAGAAGCACAGGCCGTGAGGCGGTGGCCCGCCCGTTCGGTTCGGCTTCGCCGGCCGGCGGGCGGGCTACCCAGGCCGCCTCAAGGCCTCCGCGGTAACCGGCTCGGGGCTGTGTCGGAGGGGATGCAGGCCGGTTCCGCGCACCTTGCTGGAGGGGCAAGCCGTGTTTCTTTCGAGCACCAACTCGCGGGGCATGCCGCTGGCGTCGGCATGCCTTTTTGTTGCCGTACTCCTCTTCGTACACGGTTGTGATACCGGCGCCGGCTGGACGGGCGACCGATCGGATGGCTCGACCGCCAGCTCCACCCTCATTGATCCCGGCTCCAGTGACCTGTACACGGAAGCGAAGCTCAACAACGCCCTGGAACAGGCGGAGCCGCTCGAGCTCACCACCGCAGGTCTCACGATTGACGGGGCCGTCATCGACACCTCCGACGTCGACGTGTTTGACTTCGGACCGGCCGCCATCGGCGACCGCATCTACGCCCAACTGCAACCGAGTAACGGGCTCAACGGCGCCGTCGCGCTGTTTGATGCCTCCGGCAACTGCCTGCTGGTCAACGACCATCGTAACGTGTACCTCGGCGACTCGGTGCCGTTCATCGACTTGGTCATGCGCCAGCCGACCGAGAATTGCTACCTTGCCGTCACCACCACGCCCCTGTACGAATCCCCGGGCTCCTATCAACTGTACTTGCAGCGAGTCCCCGGCCAGCCGCAGTCCCCGTACCGCCCCGAGACGATCCTCCTGCACTTCGCCGGGGCGACCAAGGTGACGGTGGGGGGGCGTGACCCCGTGGATGTCCCGCCCTTCGACGCCGCCGACATCGACCGCTCCTTCCGCGGGCAGACCGACGAGATCGTGGCCGACGTCGTTGCCAGAGTGCGCGAGGACTTCGCGGGCTTCAACGTCACCATCCTGTCCACCAGCGAGGGTGCCCGCTACGACAACTCGATGACGTGCGTGTACTTCGGCACCTATGATCCGGGCCTGCTCGGCGTCGCGGAGGGGGTGGACGAGTTCAACACGCTGGGCCCGCAGGAGGCGTTCGTCTTCACGGACACCTTCGCCGCCTTCATGGTGATCTCGCCCACCGCGGATGAGCTGAGCCAGGCGCTCGCCAACGTCGCCAGCCACGAGGCCGGGCACCTGCTGGGCCTGGTCCACACGACCGACTACGATGACCTCATGGACATTACCGCCAGTCTCAACCGCCTGCTGCAGGACCAGTACTTCACGCGGGCCCCCCTGCATCCCGAGGTCTTCCCCTTGGGCTACCAGGATGGGGTGCAGACGCTCCTGAACACCGCGGGGGGCGATGCGGAGGCGGTCCAGGCTGCCCTTGCCGGGCGCCTTGAAAAGACACCTGCCGCCCGCGTAAACTACGGCGGTCCGCCGGCCCGGGCTACCCTCCTGCTTAGCGCGCACCGGCCCAGAACCGGCGGATACGCGGAGAGCGACTAGTCCGGCAGCGAATATGCGGACAGGGGGCACCGCCGACGTGCTGCTGCCCCGACTGCGGGTCGTCCTACGCCCGGGCGGGCCTTCCTGGTGTTGGGCGGGGCGGGCTGCGGGATGGTCCGGATCGTTCGCTCCCCACGGGCGCTGTCGCGAATTGTCCAAGTTACCGCGGAGAAATGAAACCAGGCACGGTCGCGTGCCGATGATGCCCAGGTCGCACCCGAGGGCGAGCACGCGCGCGGGCGTGTTACACGTCGCTCCGGACCCCAGGGCAGTGAGGCGACTATGAACGCATTGACCCAGACATGGGGCGGACATCGGCATTGCTGGTTTGCGGCGCTGGCCGCTCTTGCGGCGAGCGTGTGCTTTACCGGCTGCGTCGGGAACGGGCCCAACGGCAACGACAACACCGACCCGACGGGTACGCTCGTGGATGGCAACAAGGATACTTCGCTAACCAGTCCACTGGGTAAAACGTTCGGCGAGCCCAACGACACGTTTGCCCAGGCGATGGTGGCCGTGTTTGATCGGACCGGTCTCGCCGAGTTGCAGGGCAACGTGCCCGCCGCCGGTGATATCGACGTGTTCCGCCTCGGGGAGCTCGATGCCGGGGATCGCATCATCATCGACGCGGCCGCCCCCGGTTCGCAACTGGATGTCTCGGTCGTCCTCTTCGACGGCGACCAGCGACTGGTTTACGAGAACGACGACCGCAACGACAGCAGCAGCCGTTACCTGGACCCGTACATCAGCTTCGTCGTCCGCCGCGTCGGCGACGAGTACTACCTGGCCGTCAGCCACTCGACCTTCGCGGAGCGCGGCGGGTACACCGGCAACTACACGATCGACGTGCGGGTCAGCTCGGGGCACGTGGTTCCCGCCCCGGTGCCGCAGATTCTCGTGCTGGACTTCGATGGGGCGTTTGTCAACTCGCCCCTGCTGGGCATGGTACGCCTGGACGTGTTCGACGCCAGCGACATCGACGGCAGCTACCAGGGACAGACGGAGGTCATCAAGCAGGGCATCTACGACACCGTCGTCCAGAACTATGAGCGTTTCAACGTGACGGTGCTCACTAGTGACGACGTGCTGCCGGCCGATCCGAACAGCTACTCGACGATCTACTTCGGCGGCTTCAGCATGAACGCCTTCGGGCTGGCGGAGGCGGTGGACCTGTACAACGCCGACTTCTGCGACGACGCCATCATCTACACCCAGTCGTTTACGCCGAACATGTTCACCGTGCCCCCGTCGGCTCAGGAGTTGGCGATCGGCATCGGCAACGTGGCCGCGCACGAGGCGGGGCATCTGCTGGGCCTCAACCACACGGACGATGACGCCGACCTGATGGACGCCGCCTCGCCGGCGGATGCGTTCCTGCTGGACCAGGAGTTCATGGAAGCACCCCTGCACGGCGACATCATGCCCATCGGTTTCCAGGACGGCGTCTTGCTGCTGAACGAGACGGTGGGACCGGCGGCCGCCGCCGACCCCTGATCCGGTCGGGCCGCCACACGGACATGAATACGCGCCACGGCGTGGGTCGGTCGTGCCGGCCGCCACACGCCGCCATCCGGACCACCATTAGAACCGTGAATCGGGAGCGTGCGGGCGGACCTGCACGCGGCGCAAGGCTTCAGGAGACGCGGGTCATGGCCGCTCTGTACACGATTTGCCCGTTCTGCGAACACCCCACGGTGGTCCGCGCCGGCGCTACCGACGCACCGCACCGCTGTCGCCAGTGCGCCAAGGCGTACTTTCCGCGCGCGGCCGCCCCGCGCCGCCGCGGCCGCAGCGTCTCGCGTACCCATCGTCCGCAGCATCAGCATCGCCTCACGGGGCACCCCGCCCGGCTCCACCCGGCCGCCCTCCGACCCTGACCACGCCAGCATCACGCTGCGCAACCCTGCGCCGCAGTGACGCGGCGGACATCGCCGTCTCCCCGCGTTTGGGCGGGCCGAATGCAGAATGAAGAATTCAGAAAGCAGAGCGCCTCGGCCCCCCGCGACCAGTGGTCAAGGACCAGACCCCTCTCCCTCGCAGGGAGAGGGGCTGGGGTGAGGGTAGAGGAACCAACACCGTGCACGGCGTGTGACCCCTCTCCCTCGCAGAGAGAGGGGTTCTGTTGGACGCTCTTACGCTCGTCGCTTGCGCCCCAGCAGCAGCGCCCCACCCGCCAGCAGCAGCAGGCTGCCCGGCTCGGGGACGAAGGCGAGGAACGTCGGGTGGTCGCCGCCGGAGGCGAAGACGCCCAGGTACGCGCCGGTGACCCCGTCGTAACGCAGAATCTCGTTCTGCGTGCGGCGCTCGTCGGCCACGTACAGGTTCCCATCGGGCCCGAAGGCGAGCCCCACCGGCCAATTCAGCCCGCCGCTGCCCGGTTGTACAAACGTGCCCACGAAGTCCCCCGTAACCGGGTCGAAGCACACGACGCTGCCGGTAAGGTAGCTGCTGACATACAGTAGCCCATCGGGCCCGAACAGCAGATCGCTCGGAGCCACAAGATCACCAGGCGCGGTCAGCGCGTCCACAAGCTGCCCGGTTTGTCCGTCGTAGCGTAGTACGCTATCGGCAAGGAAGCTACTGACGTAAAGGTCGCCGTCTGCACTGAAACGCAGGCCATACGCACTGTCGAGCCCTTCGGCGGCGAAGACGTCGAGGAACTGTCCTGTTTGTCCGTCGTAGCGTGCTACACTCTCGGGTCCGGTCAGATACAGGTTCTCGTCAGGGCCGAATACCAACCCGCACATTGCTTCGAGCGCTCCGCCGGGCGGCACGAACACATCGACCACTTCCAGCAGTTCCGGATCGTATCGCAAGACCCGATCGGCCCACGCTACGTATACATTGCCATCGGGCCCGAAGGCAAAACCGTACGTATGCGCAGTTGCGAACAGGTCGCCAAGGTACTCCCCTGTGTAGGCGTCGAAGTGCGCTGAAATCTGCCCACTGGCCCAGAGCTCTAGGTCCGCCTGCGCCTGCGCGGAAAGGCACAGGAGAGGCACGCACGCGAGGGTCAGAAGTCGCGCAAAGCCACGGGGAATGGAATACCGAATCATCGGAGTCCTCCTTCAGGGGGTACTATGTAGCTTACGGGTCCAGGCGCGCCGCGATTTGCGGAATCTGCGCCTCCACCGCCGGACTCATGAACACCAGTTGCGGATCAAGCAGCGCACAGGCGACCACGTGACGCTGCTCGTCATCGAACGCCGTCAACGCGACCTGCGTGAGGCCCTCCACCAGCAGCGGGAAGTACTCCGCGTCCGTGCGGTCCTCCAGGTCCACGCCCGTCAGGTACAACGCGAAGGCCGCCCCGTAGCAGCCGGCATCGACAATGTCACCCTGCCCCTCACCTTCGCCTCCGTCCCGCCCTTCACCTTCGCCCCCACGACCCTCGGGGGCTTCTTCGGTACAAACGGTGCAGAAGTCCGGCGGCGACGGCGCACAGCCATCCAGTTCGGGCTTCGACGTGTTCATCCACCCTGGCGCAAAGAGCCCACTGCCATTGAGCAGGTTGATCTCGGTATTCAGGTCGCTTATCGCGTATCCGCCGGAGTGGTTGATGTCGCCCTTGTACATGCCCGCCCCCTGGCAACTCGGATCGCCGGGGTTCGGGATGCAGATATTAAGGAAATTGATCAGCGCAATGATGTCGGCGGCGTTCGCCACAGTCCCGATGTCGCTTTCCACGTTCGCCGGATGGGCAAAGTACGTCACGAAGCTGTGGTCGCCCAGGTACTCGATGGTGGTCACCGCGCCGGGCGTGATGGGGCGGGCGAGTTCGATCTGGTACACCCCGCTGCCCAGATGCGTGACGCTGGTGATGGCGTTGGGCCCGCACACAGTAGTGATGTCTGTCTCACACAAGGCCCAGCAGTCAAGCGTATCCGCGTCCTCGACCGGCGGCGTGACGGCAATCAGGATCGGCTCCGGCGGCGAGGCCTGCCCGATGCCCTGCTGGGCCGCGCACGAGTTGTCGTTGATCGGATGCGGCTGTCGCGCATCGACGGTCTGGTCGGGCGGGTAGGCACCGCCGATGGTGGCCGGCGGGCAGCCCGCCACCGCCCCCGTCAGTTCATAGGTTCCCATGTCCACGATCAGGTTCAGAATGCGCGGGTTTCCATCGAGATCGAGCGGCATGGTCTCGTCCGTGTTCGCATCCTCATTGACGTCCACGTCGTCGTCCGGGAGCAGCGCGTTGCCGCCGGCATCGACGGTGGGCGAGGTCGGCCGCACGTGGTAGTCGCAGCGCACCGGGTCCCGGAATTGGGGATCGGCGTCGATGTTGCCCGGCTCAGACGCAAAGGCAAGGACGCTCGGGAGCACGTCCGGATTCAGGTAGATCACGCCCTGCCCGCCGTGCAGGTCTGAATAGCGAAACCGTAGATAGGCGCCGTTGGTCAGGTAGCCCTCGGGACCCAACTCGGCCGCTGTATCGCCGGAGAGGATGCAGTTGTCCATGTAGACGCAGGCGTGCATGGCGTAGAGCCCGCCCCCGTACTTGCCGGCCCAGTTCTCGCTGAGCGTGCAGTTGATCACCGTCGGCTGGGTCCAGTCATCGAAGTGCAAACCGCCGCCCAGCCCGTTGGTGCCCACCGCGAGATTCCCGATGATCAGGCAGTCGTCAATGATGGGGCTGCGCTCGCCGTCCGCCACGCAGTCCACGGTCCGTTCGGGCTCCAGCGAACTAACCATCTTCTGGAACACCCCGCCACCCTTGGCGGCCGAGTTCCCTTCGATGAGGCAATGGCTGATGCGCGGACGGGCCAAGCCGGCGATCCAAACCCCGCCGCCCTCGGCGGCCGCCTCATTGCAGGCGATCGTGCACCAGACGATCTGGGGCGCGCACGTCTGGCCCTGCCCAGCGTCGCAGCAAATCCCCCCGCCGCCACCGTCCAGCGGGCTGGTGGCCGTGTTGTCGGTGATGACGTTGCCCCAGATAAGCGGCGAGCTACCGGAGATGTAGATTCCGCCGCCGTATTGACCCGAGTTCCCGGTAATCACGTTGCCGCGGATGACGGGGCTGGTACCGCTGGAAACCTGAATGCCCGCGCTGGTCCCGCCGGTGATTGTGAACCCTTCCAGGAGCGTACGGTCGTCCTGGCTACGATCGATGTGGAAGATGCAGCCGTCGCCCCCTTCCGGTCTGACGACGACCGTGGCCGCCGGCCCCGCGCAACTTCGCAACTGCAGTTGTTTGTTGTTGGGAAACCGGATCATGCTCTCGAAATACACCCCCGGCAGGGCGAGCACCACGTCCCCGCTCGACGCCTGGTAGAGGGCGTACTGAATGCCGCAGAAGGGGTCCTCTTCAGTACCACTACCGGTGTTGGGGAGACACTCAGGCTGCTGCCCATCCTGGTCGATGGGTGCCACGTACCAGCAGGTCTGCCCCTGCTCACACGGACAGTCGGCCCAGGCTCGGGGCAACAAGGCAGTCATCGAGAGAGAGAGAGAGAGAGAATCAAGCCGGGCTGCATTCGCCTGTGGCTGCGGGAGTGAAGCATCGACGAACCCTCCGGGACGGAGACGACGGAGAAGATCATGTATCCAGCGGGCAGTATACACGGACGTTACGCGGCGGTCAAGGGCGGCGAATGCAGAATTGAGAATGCAGAACGAAGAAAGGGGGTGCGGGTTATCAGCATCTAACCTCACGGTCTCTGCTTCCTTCATTCTTACTTCTGCATTCTGCATTGGACGAAGTCCTCCCTCGCGGGCGGGAGTCTTCCCGGCGCGTAGACCAACTGTTCATGCTCACGCCGCGCGAGAGCATGGCACCCGCCTCCCAGGGAGCGGCACCCGATGCGCGGCCGCGTGGTTCCCGTGCCCTCACCCCTGCCCCTCTCCCGGGGGGAGAGGGGTTCAGACGCCGCACGGTCAGGCTACGCACGCCCACCGTACGCACACTCACCGTGTGTACGGCCACCACGCACACGGCCAGCGCGTGCGCGGGGTTAAAGCGCACAATCACCGCGCCCCCGCCGCCGGGCTCTCTTCGGCGCCGGGTAAACGCCGGCCCGCTGCCTGTATGTCCACCGAGCGGCGGGTTTCTTACGGCGTACGGAGGTTTTTTTTCCCGGGCGACCGCGCGGCCGGAGGATCGGTCGTTACCACCCAAGCCTGGCAGCGATTCCGCGCGTTGGCGAACCCCGTGGTGGGGGCGGAGGGTGCGTTCGCCGGGGCCGGAGAGCGGCGCGAGGCCGCCGCGGGTGGTCCACTGATTCAGGCGGGGTCCGTGGACCGGCCGCGTACGGCTCGGACCGAGGCGCACGCCCCCGCCGCGCGCAGGCTCGCCGGCGTGCCAGTGACCAGCGTCACATCTGAGCGCCGTAGAAGGCCTCCACGACAAGCCCCGTTCTTTGCCGCACCTGCTCCGCCAGGGCATCGACCTCCTCGTCCGTGAGGGCTGTTACCCACGCTTCCGCCGGGGGGCGGGCGACCGTGTAGACCTGCACGCGTGCGATCCGGCCGCCGCTGCGCACGATCTCGTTGAGGCGCTCACAGTAGGCGGCCACTTCCGCCGCCGCCGGCGGCTGGCCGTGGAGCTTCAGGAACAGAGACTGGATCACGATCGGGCGGACCCGCGCCGCGGCGGAAAGGTTCTCCACCACGTGGGCCAGCGAGAAGTTCGGGCGATTCACCTGCCGGAAGTACGCCTCCGTGCCCGCGTCCAGCTTGGCCCAGATTTCGCCCCGATTGCGGTCCAGCACTTCCAGGGCCTGCACGACCCGCGGGCGCGTCAGGTAGCAGGCATCCGTAATCAGCACGATCTTGGTGTCTGCCAGGCCAGTTTGTTGTTTCAGCTCGGCCACCAGTTGCACGCACGGCAGGAAGTGCTTCGAGGCGGTGGGTTCACCATCGCCGGAGAACGCGATATCGCGGATGCAGTGTTGCTCCGGCGGCAGAGAGGAGAAAGGCGGCTCCGCGAAGAGCGTCCCGTCGCGCGCCGCCTCGAACATCGCCGTCAACTCCGCCCGCACGGTCTGCAAGTCCACCTCGCGCAGGGCCGGCGGGGCCGAGCGGTCCACCTGACAGTAGACGCAGCCGAAGTTGCACGCCCCGTCGGGATTGAGGTTGACGCCGATGCTCAGGCCTCGCGCGCGGCGCGAGAGCACTGGATAAACATACCGGTTCTCGCGCCAGTGGCGCGAATGACGCTGGTACGCTGCCAGTGGGATGTCACCATTCGTGGTGATGAGACGAGTCTCCGTTGCGCGCGGGGATGCAGGCGCCGAACCCGTAGGGCACCACGCCGGTTATTGGCGTGCGTGCGTGCCGTCACACCAGGGCGGTGTGCCGGTGCGATGACACTGGCACACTGCCTTCCGGCCCGGTTTGTCCACCTCGCAGACGATCGGCTTGACGCCCGTCTGTTCCCGGCCGTGCGTGCCGTCGCAGTAGGGCAGCTTGGCCGACAGTCCGCACCAGCAGTACGCCTTTTTGCCGGCGGTCTCCTCGATCACGATCGGTTTGGTCCCGTGCTTCGGTTGGGTCATGGTTCGGTACTCCTACATGATGCGCCGCTATTAGCTTACCCAAGGTGCCGCCGCAAAGCACCCCCCGGACCAGGTGCGCGGGGGCCGAAGCTACGTCCTTGGTGGGCTGCGATATGGCTCCAATTGATAGGGAAGCCGCCCTCCGATATGGGGTGGCATGGCCAAGCGCAACGCCGCCATGCTCTCCCAGGCGCCCGACGCTCTCCTTTGCAGCCACATGCCGGCGCCTTCGGCTTGGGCATGCCACCCTCCCGTCTTCCCCGCGCGTGGTTCGATTCAGGGGGCCGAATCGGGTGGGGTGTCGCGGCGGAGCCACACCTCGAACGGGCCACAGGTAGCCTTCATTTCGTACCGGGTGAGGGCGGCTTCCCGCCGTTCGATGCAGGCGGCGTCACACCAGGCGTCGAACTCAGGTGCCCTGTGCCGCGGAATCAGCAGGGCGTGGGCCTTCCCGCTTTCCACGGTGTCCAGAATCTCCGCCATTTGCTCCAGCGTCAGCGGATGCGTGAAGCGACAGGCCGCCGGCCGGTCGGCATAAAGGTAGATATCCGGCCGATACGCCCACACGTACATCGGCGCCCCTGGGGGGACCACCTCGGCCACCTCCCGCCCCAGGGCTTCGCGTTCGGCCCGTTGCGTGGGCTCCTGGGTGTAGGCAAGCCACGCCGCCGACAGCCCGTAGCTATAGTGGTCCAGCAGCGGCCGACCCAGCACCAACACCAGCACGCCCAACGTTACGGTCCACGTCGGGCGGTGCGGCTTCTCCGCCTGCAGTACGGCAATCTCAAGGTGATGCACGCCGGCCGCCGCCGCCCAGAACAACGCCGGAAACGTCGCCTGCCAATACCGCTCCGCCTGGCAGGGCCCGGCCGCCGCCAGCCAGAGCTGCCCCGCCCACCACAAGAGCAGAGCGAGCGCCTCCGGCCGCCCCAGACGACCCACACCGCCCGTCCAAAGCGTGGCCACCACCCCCAGCAGCCCCAACCACAACGGAAGTTGCAACGGGTCAAGAACCGATCGGCGGTGCCACGCGGTCATCGCGGCCGCCTGCAAGTGCTCCCAGGTAGACAGGCCGCGGTTGAACGAGAAGGTCGCTTCTCGCGCCTCCGCGAGCACGTGCTGCCCGGCCAGCACCGCTACCACGACGGCCAGTCCCAGCAACAGCCCCGTCCACGCGCCTGCGAGCGTGCCAACCCGACGTGCACGCGCGTCCCGCACGAACGGCAGTCCGATCGCGACCGCCGCGGTTATGCCCAGCAATCCCATGGCGCCGGTCTGCTTGACGGTTGCCGCCGCCGCCCACAACAACCCGGCCAGAAACGCTCCGGCCAGGCGTCGGGCGGTGCCCTCGGCCCCCCACGCCATCACCAGCACCGAGAACGCGGCCAGCTCGAACATGGCCGAGTAGAAATCCGGATTGATCGAGGGGGTGTCGTACATGCGCAAAGTGACCACGACGGCCATCAGCAGCAAAGCTACGCGCGCCGTGAACACGGAGAACGTCCGCCGCATGGCGGTCGCGGCCAGCGCGAGCGAGAGCAACGCGGCTACCGCGGGCAGCACCCACGCCGCGAACTGCCCGCCCTGGCTGAGCGCCACGCCGGCCAGGTTGATCCACGCCATCCCCGGCGGCTTGTTCTCCCAGCAATCAACGTACAGCCGCCCGCCCTCGTACAAGCGCTTGCCGAAGTGGATGAGTTGATACTGGTCCGTGCGCTGGGGCACCCAGTACGTCGCCCAGGTTCCCACGCCCACCAGCGCCACAACCCAGAACGCGCAGAGCACGCCGCCCCAGACGGCCGTCCGACGCGGCGCCGAAGCGACGGTGGTTGCTCCCCATGCGGAACGCAACGTTGGACTGCCCATCGGTCGCTCCCCCGCCCGGCACGCGGTCAACCCACCACCGTGCACCCCTGGCGGCGATTATACCCCGGAACTCCGGACGGTCGTTCGGGAACCGGCGGAGACGCGCGAATCCGTGCCGGATTGAGCCGCATGGGCGCGCTCGGGCACCGGCCGCGCGGCGGGCTGCCCCGTCGGCAAGTGGCTTGACAGGCGGGCTGCAATCCGGGAAGTGTGGGGGGTGCCCCGCAAGGATTCGAACACACAGGTGACGACGGCGTTGCGCCGCATGCTGGCGTCGGCATGCCCCGGCATGCAAGTCGACGTCGGCTTCGCCGAGCGCTGGCAACGCCCCTGCGTAACCTTCCACTGGGAGGGGTTTCGCGGGTTGCTGCCCGAGGAGCGCTTCCACCGGCTGGTGCAGCTCATCCCCGAGGACTTCCGCACCACGCAAATGCAGGGCTTCGTCTGGCTGGAACTGGCCGCGCAGGAGACGATCGAGCAATTCCTGGCGTATCCCCGGAGCGAGGACGCAGCCGACCGTGAACCACAGGTCTACGCGGAACTGCTGCGGCTGGGTTTCTTCCGCGCCTTGGCTGACCGCCTGGGCACCCCGCCCAGCGGAAACTGCGCCAACGATTTCTCCCACCTGGAGCGGATTCTCAGCGAACTGGATAGCCCGGCGGAGGGGGTGGTGAGCGCCAAACTGCTGTTCATTCGCCAGGGAGTGTATTGCGACTGCCAGATTCCACAGGGCGCCGAAGCGGAGTTGGCGCGACGCTATCCGCAGGTACGGTAGCCGCCGGTCGGCACGGCTTCCGCAGCAGCCTGTTGAGACACTCCCGGGCCGGGCCGACATCCCCGAGAATCGGAGCGTTGGGCGGTTCCCACCGTCGGTCGCGGGGGGGGGCGGCCCTACGGCTTCGATGGACTGGTAGGTTCAGTCGCCCTGGAAGGAGTTGGCCGGGTCGCGCGGCGGTCGCACCAGCTTACGTCCGCAACGGGGGCACTTCAGGCCCTCGGCGACGGACACCCACTCCCCGCGGTCGAGGCGCAGTTGCCGGGCAGCGTAGCGGCCCGTGCCCTCCACCGGCCCCAACCGGACAAACACGTCGAACTCGCCGTGTTCCGGGCAGCGGTAAACGTCCACGATTTCCGCCTTCGCCCCGCATTTCGGGCAATTGCACGGCTCGGCCTGACCCGGTGCCGTGAAACGATGCCCGGCGGCACACTTCCAGCGCAGCTCGACCTCGTCGAGGCTGCGCTGATAGCCCGTCTGCGGTTCCTCGGGAGCCCACACCCACCAGACGCCCAGCAGCGCTGCGGCCGCCAGCGACGTGATCAGCAGCGTGGTGAGTGCCAGGTACCAGTTGACCCGCGGCTCCAACACCCGCACCGTCGGCCGCCGCCGCGGTGCTCCCGGTTCCGCCGCCGGAGGCTGGAGGCTCGTCATGGGGCAGGCAGCGGCCCGGTCCACCAGAACAGGCGGTCGCGGGCGAAGGAGTAATGGGGAACATGGAAGCGTGTGCACAGCGTGCAGCCGCCGGCCGCACAACTCGAATAGTACTCCAGGATGGGCTTATCGAGCAGGTCGACGGTGCGGGCCTCCCGCACCGCGCCACCAGCCGTCAGGATGTTGATGCTCTTGCCGTGGCGCGTCGTCACCCACGGCAACTGCACCTCGGGCGCGCAGGGGTCGTAGCCGTCGTCCCACTGGAGCACGCTGTCGTTGCGCTCGGGCCCGCTGCCGGGGTTGCCCGCTGGTTGGGCCCCCCTTAAGTCGGGGCCGATGTCGGCCGCCAGGATGACGTCGAGCGGTCGAGTGGGCCGCCGGCGGTCGAGGTCTGCCAGGTAGCCGCCGCGACAGGTCATGATGAACCCGTTGATGCCGTAGCTGGCACTGTCGGCGAAATCCCCGGCGGCGCTGAACGTCCGCACGGCCAGCAGTCGGTGCCGGAACGGGTCCTCCGGGCAGGTCAAGGCCCCGAGGTCGGTCAGGTAGGACGGGAAGAGCCGCAGGAACCACGGCCTGATCCGGGGCGGCCCGGTACCGTCCGCTACCGTCTCGGCACCCGGCAGAAAGCCCGCATTCTCAAAGCGGTACATCTCGAGCGCATACCCCAGTTGCTGCAAGTTGTGCATGCACACCGTGCTGGACGCCAGGGTCGTGGAACGCTTCAGCGACGGCAGCAGCAGCGTGAGCAACACGGCGATCAGCGAGATAACGACGATCAACTCGATAAGTGTGAACGCCTGGGTAGACTGTGGGCCGCCGGGTTTCCCGTGCGCGCAGGCCAAACGGCCCGCGCGACCCCACTGGGGAGATTGGCAGTTCGGCAGGATCATCGCAACCACTCAAGAATACACCGAAACGCACGAAAACACAAGCCGGCCGGGTGGAATGCGCGAGTTGGGGGGGCGGAGGGCGGACAAAGCGCGGGCACTGCCGCCCCGAGCCCCTTCAGGGGCCTCCTCGGCCGCTCCCAGGCCCGTCGGGGGAGAATCCGATTATTCTCAAGAATTTCGCGTTTCGGCTATTGCTCCAGGGCCGGACGGGCTACAATCCCCGCCGGTTGGTTCGTTGAGCCAGGTCGTCCGCGACGTTATGTTAGTCCCGCACGCCCTAGATCATGTGCCTACCTATCCGGCCAGAAGTGCGGCCGCTTTCACACGCGATCCTGAAAGCGAACAGTGGATCGCAGCCAGCTATGCAGGAAAAACAGCAGTATGGGTAAGAAAATCTATGTTGGGAACTTGGGCTACAACGTCACCAGCGCCGATCTGGAGCAGCTCTTCGCCCCCCACGGGTCCGTGCAGAGCGCCCAGGTCATCGAGGATCGCGCCGCCGGTCGCAGCAAAGGCTTTGGTTTCGTCGAGATGAGCTCGGACGAAGAGGCAGCGAGGGCAATCGCCGCCCTGAATGGGCAGATGCACGGCGACCGTGCCCTGACCGTCAACGAAGCCAAACCACGCGAGAACCGCGGCGGCTCCGGCGGGGGCCGCGGTGGCTACGGCGGTAATCGCGGCGGCTATGGGCACCGCTAGCAGGGGGCTGCGGAACTCGGGGTCCGACGCGGGCGCGTAGGAAACCGGGGCTTCCGACACCTTCTACGTCGGCCGCGGGGGTCGACGCTACCTACCCAACGGGCTCCCCGGCCCGGTCCATGGGCTCTGCCGGGCGGCTACGGACGTAGTGCACCCGGCGGGGCCCGTGTACTTGGAGACGATCTCCAGAACCCTCTCCCTGGCAAGAAAGGTCGGAGGGAGGGTTCGCTCGCTATCACCCCACCCCTAGCCCAGCGGTCTTCCTGTGGGGGGAACGTCCCGTCCGGTGTTACAATCCTCGCCGGAGACGAGGCGGCTTGTCCCCGGGGGGCGTGCACGGTGTCCAGCCTGCGGGATCGCGTCAGCGCGGAACTGCTGCCCTACTTGCGCCAGCCCGGCCAGTACATCGGCGGGGAGGTCAACCAGCTCGTCCGCGAGGGCGACTGGGAGCGGGCCGCGGTGCGCGTCGCCCTCGCCTTTCCGGACGCCTACGCCGTGGGGATGAGCCACCTCGGGCTGCACATCCTGTACTGGCTCATCAACCACATTCCGGGCTGCTGTGCCGAGCGGGTGTTTTGCCCCTGGCTCGACGCGGAAGCGCAGATGCGGAAGCGCCGGCTCGAGTTGTTCACCTGGGACACGCGCCAGCCCGTGTCCTCCGCTGACATCTTCGCGGTTTCGCTCCAGTACGAGCTGAGCTTCACCAACGTGCTGCAACTGCTGGACCTCGCGGGCATCCCCTGGCGTGCGGCCGAGCGGGATGACCGACATCCGCTGGTGCTGGCCGGGGGTCCGCAGGCGGACAATCCTGAGCCGGTGGCTCCGTTCCTCGACCTGGTCGTGCTCGGCGACGGCGAGCCGGCCCTGCCCGCCCTGCTGGACGCCTATCGCCAGTTGCGGGCAGACGGCGTGCGGCGGCGTGACATGATTCCGCTGCTGGTCCGCCGCTTCTCCTGGCTGTACGCACCGAGTCTGTATGACGTGCGCTATCACGCGGATGGCACCATTGCCGCTGTGGAGCCGAAGGAGGCGACCGTGCCGGCGCAGATGACGCGTTGCCAGGCCACGGATTTCGAGAACGCCCCGGTCCCGGTCCGGCCGCTGGTACCTTATACCGAAGTCGTGCATGATCGGATCGCCATTGAGATCATGCGCGGCTGTCCGCAGCGTTGCCGGTTCTGCCACGCCGGGTGGACGAAGCGGCCGGTGCGTTGGCGCAGCGTCGAGCGGATCGTCGACCTGGCCGAGCAGATGTACGCCGCCACGGGGATAAGCGAGCTGGGTTTGCTCTCACTGTCCACCTCCGACTACCCGCGTTTGCGCGAACTTACCGAGCAACTCAACGAACGGTTCACGCCGCGCCGGGTGAGCATCTCGGTGCCGTCGCTGCGCGTGGACCGCATGCTGCAGGACGTGCCGGCCATGGTCAGCGCGGTGCGCAAGAGCGGCTTAACCCTGGCCGTCGAAGCCGCCAGCCCACGTCTGCGCCAGGCGATTCACAAGAAAGTGACGGATGGCGACCTGCTCGACGGTGTGCGGCAGGCCTTCGCGGCCGGGTGGCGGTCGGTGAAACTCTACTTCATGGCCGGTTTCCCGGGGGAGACGGAGGAGGACATCGACGCGATCGTGGACCTGTCGCGCCAGGTGAGCGGCGTGCGCCGCCAGTTGGGCAAGGCACCGGCCGCCGTCACCGCTTCCGTCGGCTGGCTGGTGCCCAAGCCGTTCACGCCGCTGCAATGGGCGGCCCAGCCGCGGGCGGAGTACTTCCGCGAAGTGCGGCATCGCCTGCGCGACCGCGTACGCCAACAGCGCTGCGCGGTGCACGTCAAGACACACCACGTCGAGCGGTCGGTGCTGGAGGCAGTATTCGCGCGTGGCGATCGGCGCTTGGCCGCGGTGATCGAGCATGCCTACCGGGCCGGCGCGCGCTTCGACGGCTGGGACGAGTGCTTCGATGCCTCGCGCTGGGACGCGGCGTTCGGGGCCGCGGGCATCGACCCCGCCTGGTACGCCCATCGCGAACGGGCGCCAGACGAGGTGCTGCCGTGGTTCCACCTCGTGCATCCCAAGGCGACGCCGGAGTATCTGCGCCAGCAGTACGAGGACCTGACTACGGCGCTGAGTTCGGTTGTGGCGCCGGGTGCTGCGGCCGAAAGCGCGAATGGAGAAGGATGAAGGTAGAATGCGGAAACGCGGTTCAGGGAATGCCCGACTGCCGGTAGTATTCGCAAGCTTGTTGTCTTGGGAGACCGATCCGATGCGTAGACTGCAGCCCACAGTTGTCCTCGCGTGCGCGCTTGCCTCGCTGATGCTCATCACCGACTGCTCGCGGCCGCCGGCGGATGTCGAGCAGTTCTGGAAGCAGTTTGCCGAAGCCAATGCCGCGTGGCTGGAGCCGACACCGCCGCCTTGTGAGTACCGGGTGCTCGTGCAGCAACAGGACCACGACGCGGCCACGGGCACCTACCCCTGGAAAGACTACGAACAGGTGGACACCTGGTGCGGGGCGGACCGTTCGGCGCGGTGGATGAATTGTCCACTGCCGCCGCGACGGGCGGCGTTGAAGAGCGAATACCGGTATCACGCCGGGCAAGGCCAGCGCGTCAGCATCCCCCCCGAGACGCGTCTGATTCCCCTGCAACTGCCCGAGTGGATGAGCATACGTACCGGCACCACGCTGCTTACGTCCCTCCACCTGTTCGCCGAATGGGGATTGCCGCCGCAAGCCACCCTGGCGACGGAGGCCGACGGGACGAGGGTTCTACGGGTCGCCGACCTGCTGCGCCACCCCCGCTGGCGCAAGGAGCCGGCCACGCAGCCGACTTATGCCCCCCTCCACCTGGTCTTCGGCAGCGGCATGCCGCCGGGCGCACCGGATGCGGTCGAAGCGGAGATCGAGCCGAGCACAATGCGTCCGCGCTGTCTGCGCGAGCGGGACTCCCAGGGCGTGGTCACCGAAGTTGTGTTCGAGGGTGAGTGGCTGATGTGTGCGGGGCGCCCGGTGCCCGCGCGGGTACGCGTCCGCCGGTTGGACGACAACTATCCGTCCGACGTGCACTATCAGTTCCAGGTTCGCGAGGGCTGCTGGGTGTTGGAGTCGGCCGAACTTACCGGCCCGACCTGGAGCCTCTGCTACCGGGCCAAGCTGGAGGAGTTCACGGTAGGCCCCGTCGATGAGTCGCTGTTCGTCCTGCCCACCGACGTAGTATTGCCGGAGCACTCGTATACTGAGTTGGGGCCGGGCCAGCGGATCGTCACGTTCACCACCGCGGACGGCCTCAGCCTGGAAGGCAAGCTCTCCCTGCCGCCGGAGGCGACCGGCCCGGTACCTGTCGTGATGCTCCTGCCCGGCGCGGGGCCCTGGACGTTTGACCGGCCGCTCGAAGTCCCCGACGTAGGTGAGAACCTGGATGTTTCCGCGACCGAGGTCGCGCTGGCCGGCAAGAGGATCGTACGGTATTGCGACATCCATGTAGACCAGCTCACCCGGCGAGGCGTCGGTTTCTTCTGCACCAACAAGCGCGGCTGCGCCATAGCGGCGGAGAAGCCCTTCGAGCGTGTCAACCGCGCCGTCTTCTCGAAGACGACGCTGAACGTGCTGCTCGATGACTACGCGGCCGCGTTGCGGGCGCTGCGACAGGAGGAGGGTGTCGACGCCAACCGGATCGTGCTCCTGGGCGGCAGTGAGGGCACCATCCTCGCGCCCCGCCTTGCCCTGCGGGCGCCCGACGGTATCACCGCCGTCGTCATGTTCGGCTACGCCCAGGACAACTTCAAAGACACCATCACCTGGCAGATGAGCGTCGGGCCCTGGCGCAACGTCGCGCGTTTCTTCGACGCCAACGAGGACGACGTCGTCACGACCGAGGAGTTCAACGCCGCTCCGGAATTGGCCCGCAGCTTCGGGCTCGGCGGCTCGGGCCTCGACGCCCTGGATGCCGACCGCGACGGCCGCCTCACTCCCGCCGATCTCGCCGCCAGGACCAAACCCTCCCTGGACGCAACGCTCAGGGCCGTGCGCGGCCGGGACGAGGATTACCTCTGGGCTAACCTCCTCAATCTCAACTCCACCTACCTCCGCGAGGAGTGGGACCGCGGCCCCAACCAGGAGACGCTGCTGAAGCTCGATCTGCCGCTGGCGATCTTCCACGGCCAGCACGACGGGACTTGCCGCGTCGAGGGCGTCCGCGAGACGGCAGAGGCCTTCCGCCGGGCGGGCAAGACCAACTTAAATGTTCATATCTATCCCCGTACGAACCACGACCTCAACTATGGAGAGTACCTGCGCAGCGCCGGGCGGACCGTGCCGCGGCCGTTCGTCGAGATGTTCGACTACATTGCCGGCGTAACCGGCGTCGCCGCCGCGCCGGAGCCCGAAACGCACGAGCCTCAATGAGAACAGACACCCCCAAGGCGGAGATCAGCGCATGAAACGCTGCCCCTGGGCGAAGGACGACCTGATGGCCCGCTACCACGATACGGAGTGGGGCGTGCCCCTGCACGACGACCAGCGGCTCTTCGAGTTCATCGTTCTCGACGGCGCCCAGGCCGGGTTGAGCTGGAGCACGATTCTCAAGAAACGCGATGCCTACCGCGCCGCCTTCGATGACTTCGATCCGGCCAAGGTCGCGCGCTACTCCGCCCGCAAGCTGGAAGCCCTGCTTGCCAACCCCGGCATCGTGCGCAATCGCCTGAAGATCGTCGCGGCCGTCAGCAATGCGCAGGCGTTTCTGAGCGTGCAGAAAGAATTCGGCAGCTTCGACGCCTACGTCTGGCGTTTCGTGGACGGGCGGCCGATCGTGAACCGGTGGCGCCGCCTGGCCGACCTGCCCGCCCGTACCCCGCTGTCCGACGCCGTCAGCAAGGACCTCAAGCAACGCGGCTTCAGTTTCGTGGGTTCGACGATCTGCTACGCCTTCCTGCAGGCGGCCGGTCTGGTCAATGATCATCTGGTCACCTGCTGCCGCCACGCCGAAGTTCAGACTGCCGCTGTAGCCCACGTCCCGCGGCGTCGGGGATGAGTCCACGCGCACGCTCACGCGAGCCGTGGAACGCTACAAGAGACACGGTACCGCCTACGGGTTCTCGTGCTCCTGTTCAACAACCTGGTCACCCGGACGCTTGCCCGGGCGCACGGTCCAGCCGGGCTTCAGGTCGAGCGTCCAGCCGTCCCCCGCCAGGGGCCGGGCGGTGATATCCGCGGACGCGGGAACGGTCACGCTGGACCAATCCGACGCGATGAGCGCGCCGCCGGTAACCTCCAGCACGCCCCACGCGTCCGTCATGCGCATCTTGGGATACACTTTCCCCACGTCGTCCAGCACCTGCACGTCGCGCGGATCGAACTGAAAGCGCATCGACTGGATCCTAATCACCAGGACCGGCCCCTCCACGAGGCGCCGCCGGTCGCGCCCCCGCTGGTCTTGCGCGCTACGCTCCCGCTCGGCCTCGGCGGCCATCAACTGCTCGCCGTCGTAGGCCGCGGCGCGCTCCTGGGCGGCGCCCTTCAGGTCACCCGGCAGCGTCAGGAGGAGGGCGTCCTGGAGCAGGCGTCCCAGGTCCTGCTGAGGCGTCAGGCCGCTGCGCCAGGCCGGCCTGAACTCGTCGAGCAGCAATCCGTAGCTCGGTCCCGACACGTACGCGAAGGAGAAGACCAGCGTCGGCCAGCTCCTGCTGGCCGCATGGTTGCTCAGCGTCATCTCCCGCACTGCCGCCGGAGTCTCGCCGCCCAGGCGCACGCCGGTGTACTCGGCCAGGCCCTCGTGCATCTCCATGGCCCGCTCGCTGTCGGCCGCCTCCGGAAACAGCGAACGCCGGCAGGCACGAAAGATCAGCGCATCCGTAATTGCCTGCCGCCGGGCGTCGCCGTCACCGCGCAGAGCAGTGACAAGCGCTCGCCACTCAAGCTGCATCCACACCCGTCCCTCGCGCGTATCCAGATGCCCATTGACCGGATTGGCCGCCGGGAAGCCCGCCTGCTCCTGCACACGATGCCAGGACTCGTGGGCCAGCAGACGCCGACGTTCGCGCGGGTCCTCGGGCAGTGGCCAGGGGAACATCGCCCACCGCACGCCGGACCACGTCATCGCAGTCCCGGCAATGACCTCCTCAGGCGGCAGCGTGCCAACGAACACGCCCTCCTGCAACGTCAGTCGCCCCACAGCGTCCGCCTGGCTGGCAACCACCATTCGCGACGTGGGGTCGACGAAGAGCAGCGGCCCCGCCAGCGACACTCCCCACAACTTGCCGGCGTCGCCGGCTGCCAGCGCCTGGGCCTCGGCGAAGTACTGCCTCGCCTTCGCCAAGTCGATCGCCGGCTCACCGGCGGCCCGCACGTTTGGCGTCACGGCCACCAGCAGAACGGCGCGCAGCCACTGCCCGCGTAACACGATGCCCACCTCCGCTGCTGCGAGAAGAAGTACTTGCTCGCCCGGCGTTCCTCGCACTGACGACGACGGGAGCATCCCCCACCCGCGACGCGGCGGAGGCCGCCGCGTCGCCCCAACTGCCCGCCGCACCCGTTTGGGTGCTACACGTCAAGGTTCTTGACGTTCAGGGCGTTATCCTCGATGAAGCGGCGACGCTGCTCGACGTTCTCGCCCATGAGCAGGCGGAAAATGCGGTCCGCCTCTCGGGCATCCAGGTCCACCTGCTCCAGGTCGTCCATGCTTTCGGAGATGACCACGCGCAGCAGCGTGCGCTTCTGCTGGTCGAGCGTCGTCTCCCAGAGTTCGTCGGAGTTCATTTCGCCCAGCCCCTTGAAGCGCTTGACCGCCAGGCCCGCCCGGCCCAGGTCGCGCACCCCGGGGCCAACGGCCGTCAGGTTGTCCAACTCCTTCAGGGTGCCGTCCTCGCGCCGCAGCAGGTACTTGGCCGGCGGCAGTTCGCCGGTTACGAGTTCCTCACGCATCAAAAACAGGTCATGGGGGTCGAGCCCCGCGGCCTCCAGACGCGCGAGCAGTTCATCAACGACGCGACACGCGCCCAGGTGGTAGCACACAATGCGGTGCGGCGCCTCCGCGGTACCGCCGTTGCCGCCCACCCCTTCCGCCTGGGCCAGCAGCACATGCCGTCCCTCACGCACCTCGACGGGCCCATGTTGCTCCCGCTCGGCCCGCTGGAAGTCATCGAAATCCGCCTCGGTGTGAAGAAAGTGCCGCTCCGGAGCAAGCGCCCCAGGCCGATACACGTAGGCGACAATCTTGGGCAGTCCCAGCGTCGGGTGCCAGTGTTCCTGCAACAACTGCTGGAACTGCACGCCGCGGCGGGCGAGGATGGAGACCTTCGCCTCCAGCCGGTCCAGGGTGGCCACCAGGTCCCGGAACGCCCGCCCTTCAATGACCTTCTCCGGCTGCCCCTCCGGCCGCACCAGCAGGGCCGTGCCGGTCAGGCCAAGTTGGGCCAGCTTCTCATTGAGGGCGCGGTCGTCCAGCACGTACTCGACGTTCTTGCCCTTGCGCACCTGATACAGCGGCGGCTGGGCAACGTACACGCGCCCGGTCTCCAGCAACGGGCGCATGTGGCGAAACAGGAAGGTCAACAGCAACGTCCGAATATGCGAGCCATCCACGTCGGCATCGGTCATGATCACGATCTTGCCGTAGCGGCACTTCGAGGACTCGAACTCCTCTTTGCCGATGCCGCAGCCCACGGCCGAGACCAGCTTGGCAATCTCCTCGTGGTTGAGCACCTTGTCGATGCGGGCCTTCTCGACGTTGAGAATCTTGCCCTTCAGGGGCAGCACGGCCTGGGTGAAGGAATCTCGCCCCTGCTTGGCGATGCCGCCGGCGGAGTCGCCCTCCACAATATACAGTTCCGTTTCTTCGGAGTCCTTGCTGCGACAATCCCAGAGCTTGCCGGGGAGGTTGCCGCTGCTGAGCACGCTCTTGCGCGTCAGTTCCCGTGCCCGCCGGGCCGCCTCCCTTGCCTGGGCCGCCTGAACACCCTTCTGAATGATGCGCTTGGCGTCGGCCGGGTTCTCCTCGAAGAAGTTGCCGAGTTGCTCGTGCACGAGCTGCTGAATGAACGTCTCCACCTCGGGGTTCAGCAGCTTGACCTTGGTCTGGGCCTCGAACTGGGGATCACGCAGCTTGACGGAGACGATACCCACCAGGCCCTCCCGCCAGTCATCGCCCGTAACGTTCAGGTTGCTCTTCAGCAGGTTGCTCTTCTTGGCGTAATTGCCGGCGATGCGTGACACCGCCGCCTTCAGCCCCGACATGTGCACGCCGCCGTGCAGATTGTGGATGTTGTTCGCGAAGCAGAGGATCTCCTCTTCATAGCTGTCCGTAAACAGCAGCACGATGTCGGCCATCAGGCCGCCGTCGGCCTCCTGCCCCCGGATGCTGATCGGCTCACGGTGCAACTGTTCGGCCCCGTCGGCGAGATGAATGCAGAAGTCCCGCAGCCCGTTCTCGTAGCAGAACTCGCATTCCCGCCCCGACTGGTCGTCAATCAGGCGGATGCGCAAACCACTGTTGAGGTAGGCCAGTTCGCGCACCCGCGCTTGCAGCGTCTCGAACTTGAGCTCGCAGTCGCTGAAGATCAGCGGGTCCGGTTTGAACTCGATGCTGGTGCCGGTCTGGTCCGACCCCGGCCACGTTCGCAGCGGTTCCGTGGTCACGCCCCGCTCGAAGCGTATCGTGTACTTGTTGCCGCCGCGGTAGACCTCCACCCGCAACCACTCGCTCAGCGCGTTGACGATGCTCACCCCCAGCCCGTGCAGGCCGCCGGAGACCTTGTAGCTGCTGTTGTCGAACTTGCCGCCGGAGTTGAGCACGGTCATCACGACCTCAAGGGCCGGCTGGCCGTTCAGCCGCGGGTTCTCGTGCTTCATCGGTCCCACGGGGATGCCCCGGCCGTTGTCCACCACCGTGCAACTGCCGTCCGCCCCCAGTCGGATCAGAATGTTATTGCACCAGCCCTCCAGGGCCTCATCCACCGCATTGTCGATCACTTCGTAGACAAGGTGATGCAGGCCTGCGGTCCCCGTCCCGCCGATGTACATCGCCGGATTCTGACGCACCGCCTCCAACCCTTCCAGGACCGTAATGCTTGACTCGTCGTAGGCGTGGGCAGTAGCCACGGCAGCACTCCCGCTGCGCCGCCACCGGGGACAGTTCGCCAAACATCAGGCAACCGGGCGCGGGCGCTATCCACACCCACCGATCCCCACCGGAGAGCAAACGCAGGACCCATCTTGAACCACGCATTTTCCGCTATTTGCGCCGATTTGACAAGCACGCCCCACCCGGCGATCGCGGCCGGCCACGGCAGCACCCTCTACGGCCGGCTCCCCCACGGTCTGTCGTGGCAGCCGCCGCGGGGACGCGGTCTGCGCCGTAGCCTGCGGCTTGGCTCACGCATCCTCCGGCGGGGCGGGAATCGGCACTCCGGAGTCGCCGACCTGAAACCGAATCCGCCGAATCGACGGCCCCCGCAGCACCCGCGGCAACCCATCCCGCAGTAACGGGAAGTGCCACCGCCGGCCGAGTTCCCACACCAAGTCGTCCCGCGCTACGGCAATCGTCAGCAGGCCCCGCTCCAGCGAAGCAACCCGGCAAGTCGCCCGGAACTGCTCGTCAACCAGCGTCGCCAGTGCCTCGGCGACCCGAACCGTATCGCGTACCGCGGGGGCGTAACTCCGCTCGAGAAGACGCCGTGCCACGCTGCCCACCGAACCGTCGGCGCGGTCGCCCCGACCGCCACCGTGGTTTCGCCACACCCATGCTAGCTTTGCATCCTGAGGCATACGCCGCAACTCCGCGGACCCGACCTTGCCTGGGGCCATGGCGCGACAAGCGCATGATCCGAACCGCGGGAACTGCGCTGGGCAGTTCGCGTCAAGGGCAGCGGGCCTGCGGCTCGAACACGTCACGATAACCGGCTTACGACAGGTTGATGGGCATGACCACGTAGGTGAAGTCCTTGCCCATGTTGAACACGCCCGGACGCGACGGCTCCTTAAAGCTCAGCGTGATCTCCTCCGCATCGGCGACACGCAACACGTCCAGCAGGAAGAGCGGATTAAAACCGATGTCCAGCGGCTCACCGCCGTACTCTACCGCCACCTGGATCGTCGCCTCGCCCTGTTCGGCCGCCCGACTGCTTAGAACCAGCCCCTCCTGCGAGAACGCCATCCGGACGCCCCGCGACTCCTCGTTGGTCAACAGCGCCGCCCGCTTGAGGGCACTTTGGAGTTCGCCCGTCCGCAGTGCGACCCGCTTATCATTGTCGATCGGAATCACGTCCTGATAGCGTGGGAAGTGTCCCTCCACCAGCGACGTGCCAATGACGACCGGACCCGCAGCCAGCACAAGCTGGTTGGCCGTCGCCCGAACTGTGACCGACGTGTCCGGCGCCACGGGTACGCGGCTCAGCAACGTAAGCGCCCGCTGGGGTACGATCACACTCAGCGTGACGCCCGCGCGCTTCGGCAGGAAGGCGCCCCGTGCCAACGCCAAGCGCCGACCGTCCGTCGCCACGAGGACCAACTGCTCGCCCTCGATCGCCCAAAGTACCCCATTGATCGCGTACCGCGTGCTTTCGCGGGCACAGGCAAAAACCGTCCAGTCCACCAGCCGACGCAATACCGCAAAATCCACCTCGAAGTCGGCTTCCTCAACCTCCCCGGCAACCGGCGGGAAATCCGCCGGATCGCGGGTCACCATCTGGAAGTGACTGTCCTGCCCGCGCAAGTGCAACACCTGCTTGGCAAGGTCCATGACGAGGACCTCGTCACCAGACTCCCGCACAATTCGGGTGAGCGTATCAGCCACAACAACCGCCTCCCCCGTCTTGTCCACCTCGACCTGACTGACCGCGCAGCGTACGCTCAGCTCCAGGTCGGTAGCACAGAGCAGCACCGCGTCGGACTTCGCCTGAATGTGCACACACTGCAGGATGGGCTTCGGCGTTCGTCCGGCCGCCACACTGCTGATGGCCGTCAGCGCCTCCGCCATTTCGTGCCGATTGAACCGTACTTTCATGGGTGACTATACCCCCGTTGGCAAACCGTGGTTTGGGTTGCTGATGTTCCAGGTTCTTACCAGTTGCGCTCTGCACCAGTCATAGTAGGTGTTTGACGTTTGTGCGATCTTCCCGGCGGCTTTTCCGTAACTTCCGCTGCCGCCGAAACCTGCGACGGACGTTCCGTGCCCGGCCACGTTACAATACTGTGAGCAAACCCGTTGCGGACCGCTGCCTGGCGCGCTGTTCCTGTCCTGGTTGGCGTTTCCGGTACTACCGGCCCGGCCGAAGTCGACAGGAACTCACACGATGCCCAGTTTGCGTTCGGCGTTTGGCGCCGGTCGCACCGGGGCACGCGCTCCGGCCGGTCCATGCCGGTCGCCTGCCCGCTGGCGGCTGCTACCCAAGACCCGGCCACGTCATAGTGCGTCGGCATTCAAGTCGCATTCTTGACCGCAGTCGTCAGTTCGTCAAGCAACGCCCGCAACTGGGCGTCAGACTCAGCCTGATGGCTGATGGCCCGTACCGCATGCAGCACGGTAGTGTGGTCCCGACCGCCGAAGTACCCGCCGATCTCCTGTAAGCTGCACGGCGTCAACCGCCGGGCGAGGTACATGCAGATGTGGCGCGGGTGGGTAACCGCTTGACCGCGGCGCTTGCTCAGCAGCTCCGAGACCTTCAGGTTCAGGCGGGCCGCCACGGTGTCCAGTATCCTGGAGACCGGCACCGGGCTTTGATTCCCCTCGCCCAGGGCTTGGCGCGCGAGCGCCAGGCTGATTGGCTGCCCCAGGGTCTGGCTCACTGCGTCCAGTTTCGTCAGCGCCCCCTCTAACGCCCGGATGTTCGTATCGACGGCCGTGGCCACCAGTTCGACCACCTCAGCCGGAAGCTCGTAGCAGCGTAACTTGGCCTTCTTCCGCACGATCGCCATCCGGGTTTCCGGGGAAGGCTTGTCCAGGAGGGCAACGAGGCCGGAGTTGAAGCGGCTGACGAGTCGTTCTTCGAGCCCGGCAATCTGGCCCGGGAGGCAGTCTGCCGTCAGAATGATCTGCCGGCGAAACTGGAAGAGAGCGTTGAAGGTGTGGAAGAACTCCTCCTGGCTGCGTTCACGACCTCCGAGGAACTGAACGTCGTCAATCGCCAGGACATCCGCATGCCGATAGCGATACCGGAACGCATGGAGCGCACCACGCTCCACAGCGTCGATAAAGTGGTTGATGAAAGTCTCGCATGAAATATAGCAGCAATTGTGTGCTATGTGCTTCTCCCGAATGGTGTGGCAAATCGCCTGGAGAAGGTGTGTTTTGCCCATACCCACCGGTCCGTGGAGGAAAAGTGGGTTGTAGGCAATACCGGGGGCATCGGCGACGGCGACTGCGGCCGCGTGCGCGAGCTGGTTCGAGGGCCCCGTGACGAAGTTTGCGAACGTGTACTCGGGGTTGAGGGCAAGCTCGATGTCCAGCTCGTCGAGTTCGGGCAACCTGTCGGCCCCCTCGGCGGCGCCGTTGGGGTCGGGCAGGAACCTGACCGAGACGAGGTGGCCGGTCACGGCTTGGGCGGCCTCGACAAACGCCCGTTGACAATGCCGCTCGAGGTAGCGCGCTTGCGCTGGGTTGCACGTGGTGACGGCCAGTTCTCCCCGCTCGATATCCTGGGCCGTCAGCTCCGCGAACCAGGCGCGCGCGAGTTGGGGGTGGGCGCTGCGCAGATGTCGCAGCAGTTGTGTCCAGACTGTCTGGGGAAGCGTCGTCATGGCCGTAGGTGGCGCTGCCACCGTGCGCTCGCGTTCGGTTGCCGCGGCGTCGGTCGTTCATCCTGAAAGCCGACGGTGACCCGGCGTTGGTTGCATTTTAACCGGCTGGGGTCCGGCGAACCAAGCGTTGGCCCTGGCGGGCTCACGGGCATACGGACGGTCGGCGGAACAGGGTAGGCTTTGGCAGTCCGGGAGGTTGCGGATTGTTGTCTCCTGGATAAAATGGGTTAACCGACTGGGTCTCGTGTCAGTCCCTGGGCAAAGGAGTGCCAGCCATCGTTACCACCACGGCAGCGGCTTCTACTGGTTCAGCGGCACAACTCGCGCTGGCGTTTGCGCCGGGCGGCGGCGTGGCCGGGGCGGTTGCGTGCGCAGCGCCACCGCGGCGCGTGGCGGTGGGAGGCGGGCCGGGGGACAACCCGGTAAAGCGTCCGCCGGGCGGGCGGGGCTCGGGACCTGCTCCACGGGCAACGGCGGAGACGCTCGCCAAGCAACAGCGGGCCATTTCTGTTTCGGAGTTCTTCGCCAAGAACCGCCATCTGCTGGGCTTCGACAACAAGCGGAAGGCGCTGCTGACCACAGTGAAGGAGGCCGTCGACAACAGCCTCGACGCCTGCGAGGAGGCGGGCATCCTGCCGGAGGTCGAGGTCACGGTCGAGCAGACGGCGGAAGAGCGCTTCCGCGTGACCGTGCGCGACAACGGGCCTGGTATCGTCACGGCTCAGATCCCCAACGTCTTCGGCAAGCTGCTGTACGGCTCGAAGTTTCACCGGCTGAAGATGGCACGGGGGCAGCAGGGCATCGGGATCAGCGCGGCCGGCATGTACGGTCTGATCACCACGGGCAAGCCGGTGCGCATCATCAGCCGCATCGGGGCGCGCCAGCCGGCGCATATGTACCTGCTGGCCATCGACACACAGAAAAACCGGCCGGACACGATTGCGGAAGAAGAGGCTCAGGTCGATTGGCCGCACGGCACGGAGGTTACCATCGAGCTGGTGGCCACCTACAACCGCGGCCGGCAAAGCGTGGATGACTATCTTGAGTTGACGGCAATTGCCAACCCGCATGCCCGCCTCGTCTACCGCCCACCCGGCGCGGAGCCCATCGTGTTTGAGCGTGCGACCGACGCGTTGCCGCCGGAAACCAAGGAGATCAAGCCGCATCCTTACGGCATCGAGTTGGGCACCTTGATGAAGATGCTGAAGGAGACTCAGCAGAAGAAGCTGGGAGGGTTTCTCACGCGGGAGTTTTCTCGGGTCAGTTCGAGCGCAGCGCAGCAGGTGTGTCGCGTGGCCGGCGTCTCGGCCAACACGTGGGTGAGCGCCGTGACGCCGCCGCTGGCGGAGAAGCTGTACACGGCGTTGCAGGCCGCCAGGCTGCGGGCTCCAGCAACGGACTGTCTCGCTCCGATCGGCGCGGAGGCGATCCTGGCAGGGTTGCTCAAAGGCGTGAAGGCGGAGTTCTATACCGCCAGCACGCGCCCGCCGGCGGTGTATCGCGGCAACCCGTTCCAGATCGAGGTCGGCCTGGCGTATGGCGGGGAGTTGGGCTCCGATTCCCGCGACGAAGAGGGGCAGGAGAGCAGGCGGGGCAACGGTGACGACACGGCGCAAGCCCGGCTCATCCGCTTCGCCAACCGTGTGCCGCTGCTTTATCAACAGAGTTCCTGCGCCACCTACAAGGCGGTCACCGAGACCAAGTGGAACAACTACAGCCTATCGCAATCCGGCGGGTCATTGCCCCGGGCGCCGCTGGTCATCCTGGTCCACATGGCCAGCGTCTGGGTGCCGTTCGTGTCGGAGGGCAAGGAGGCGATTGCTGACTACGACGAGATTCGCAAGGAAGTGAAGCTGGCCTTGGCCGAATGCGGACGCCGGCTGAGCCTGCTGCTGAAACGCAAGCGCACGAAGGCGCACTACACGCGTCGGCGCGACGTGTTCACGCGCTACATCGACGAAGTGGTGCACGCGGCGTGCGCGATGACGAACGCCGATGCCGACCGGCTGCGTCGGGACCTGCTGAAGTTGTCACAGGTGTACACGGCCCGGGCGGACATGGAGTTTGACGAGCACGGCAAGGTGGTCCAGAAGAGGTCGGCCGGCGAAGCGGCGCTGGCGGATACGATCGTTGTCGAGCGTGACGGGCCGGCGGCGGAGACGTTGTTTGAGGCCGAAGCGGCGCCGGCGGCCGGGCGGCGTAAGCGCGGCTCCCGGGCCGGCAGGAACAAGAGGCGATAGGACATGGCGAGCAAGCAGGCGGGAGGCAGAGCGGGACGCGGGGTGGGCCGCGGCGCGCCCGGGAGCAGGCGCGGCGGCGACGGCGCGGCTCTGAAGCTCGAGGCGCTGGCGCAGAAGGTGGTCGAGATGGCGCGGGCCCAGGAGGACCCGGCCGTGCAGATCCCCATTCGCGCCCTGAGCAACGTCAGCTTCAACGAGGAGAAGCGCCACATTGAGATGGGCGACGCGCAGCAGTCGCGCAACTTCTTCAATTATGGCCAGGCCAAGCGTTTTATGCAGACGCTGCTGGTGGGCTCCAAATGCAAGGACCTCATCGCCAGCGGCAAGACGGCCAGCATCCGTCAGATTTACTACCTGAGCAAACATACCATCAAGGGCACCAACGAGAAGACCTTCGATGACCAGAGCGAGTCCGACCCGGTGATCGAGGATCTGGAGGTCGCCCTCGACGCCCTGCGCGAGGAGTTGCACGTCTTCGCCAGCAACCGCGGCAATCTGGTGGGGCCGATCACGCTGGTGGATGCGGGCAGCACGCTGGATTGTGCGGCCATGGGGAGTGCGGGTTACGCGGTGCCGAGCATCGTGGAGGCGGACGTCGTGCAGTTCAAGAAGTGCCAGGCGCGTTTCGTGCTGCACGTTGAAAAAGACACAGTGTGGCGGCGCTTCCACGAGGACCGCTTCTGGGAGAAGCACTCGTGCATCGTCTCCCATGGCGGCGGGCAGCCGGCACGTGGAATGCGCCGGCTGCTGCAGCGCTTCCATGAAGAGCTGCGGCTGCCGGTTTTCGTGCTGCTCGATAATGACCCGTGGGGGTATTACATCTACTCCGTCATCAAGCACGGCTCGATCAACCTGGCGTACGAGTCGCGGCGGATGGCCATCCCGGACGCGAAGTTCATCGGCGTCTCCAGCTTCGACTACGAGCGCTGCGGGCTCAACGACGACGTGAAGATCGCGCTGGATGCCGGCGACGTGAAACGGGCCAAGCAAATCGCCGATTACCCCTGGTTCGCCAACAAGCGTCCCTGGCAGAAAGAGATTCGCAAGCTGCTGGCCAACGGCTTCAAGATGGAGGTGGAGGCCATGATCACCCGCCACCTGACGTACCTGACGGATGAGTACGTGCCGATGAAGCTGCAGGACAGGAAGCAGTGGCTGGATTAAGCGCGGGTCGGGGCAGGCGAAGGCTGCATTGGGGACAGACTGAGCGGGAGCTGATCGGTGGAGTGGCCCCTTCACCCTGCGGCCGATTCCGGCGCCACAGGCAGCTCGAATGCCACGGCCACCGTCGAGGGCAGGACGGGATATTCAATGCGACAGCGATACAGGTCGAAGTGCTCAGGGTCAGAGCCCAGCCGCTCGAACACGTATCGCCCTAGCTCGGCGTAACCTGGAACGTCCGGCGTGTAGAGGACCGAACAGCCTTTGCCAAGATGGTCCACCGGGGCGTGCGGTCCGAGTTGATGCGTTTCGTCGAGGATGCGCAGGTACGGCAACTCGCCGAAATGCTCCGCCCGCGTGCGGCTCACCGGCGCCAGCACCCCATAGGTATCCTCGTGAATGAGCAGGTCGATGAGGAGCACCTCGCTGGGGATGCGCACCCGCACGAAGTTGGCGCCGATGGGATTCTGCTCGTCGCGGTAGCGCGGAACCGCGCTGCGGACCAGGTGGCCACCGATGAACGTGATGGCCGCTCCCTTGCCCAGACCCTGGCTGACCAGTTCGCCGTATTCCGGGCCGAGTTCCGGCGGCGCCGGCTGGAAGCGCGGCGGCGGCTGGCTGCAGAAGTCGTTGAGCAGCATGACTCCCGAGCTCGGGTCGCACGACGGATCGAGCGGCTCCCGATAGCCGTCGTTCACGGAGCCGTCGTCGTTCACCAGGCTGATGCGTGGCACAATCAACGGCGCGTTGGGCCGCAATTGCCGCAGGGAAAGCAAGCCGCTGATGCGCACCAGGTCCAGCCGGTTCGGATCCAGAGCCGGCTGGACCACTACGCACTTCAGTTGCACGCGGGTCTGCACGCCGAGGATGTGGCTCTGAGCGCGGAACGCCGCCCGGCGGTGCTGCAGCGTGATCTGCCGGGCGTCCTCGGTGGTGGCCAGCGAGCTGATCATCGAGTCGAAGGCCGTGCGGTCGCCGGCATGGCTGGCAACCAACTGGTCGAAATCGGCGGCCGCACTGGCGGCCGCGTCCACCAGCCTCCCCTGCACTCCGGCCTTGCGGGCAGCGCTCAGGAATGTCCGCAGGGCTCCCGGCCCTGGGACATGCGGGCCGGCAGCCAACGGGCCATGCGCACCAATTACCTTGATGATCCTCCAGGCGAGCTTGAAATCTATACCCAGAGCACGTTGCAGCTCCGCCGGTTTCGACTTCGGCTCGGGTACGGCGTCCACGACAGCCGCCAGAGCCGTGCGAAGGCGGTGAAGGATTCTGGTTGCTTCGGCCTCGAAGCTAACCGGCTCTGCGGCTCCCGGCGTGGGGTACGTTGCAGTGGCCCCGGAGTCCGCGGTGCTACTGTGCTTGCTGTGGTTCCGCATGGTCCCCAGCCTCGTCCCGGCAGCTACGAGCCGCTCGGACACCGCCGCCGGTGCCCGCCACACACACTCTACCCCTCTCGGCGGCACTTCGCAACCACAATCCACGTCTTCTCGCAGATATTCTAGAACATTGCCCAGGTAATGTGCTGGAATATATTGACTCCGGGGCGCCGGGTGGGTATGTTGAGCGGTGCGCGGGGGCACCTGTTGCCCGGCCGGCCCGGAGACCGGCCGGGCGCCACGCGGAGAGGAAGGGTGAGTGGCCGGCCGGTGCCGCCGCCGGGACTGTCGAACTCGAAGGAGGCAGGATCATGGTGGGGACCTGGAGGACGCTTCTGGTGGGCATCGTTGGGTTGTGCGCGGGCCCGGTTCTCGTCGCCGTCGCGGCGCCAGCCCGTCTGGAGACGGTTACGACGTACCCGTATAGGGAAGACTTTGAGGCGGGAATGGGCCTGTGGAACAACATCGGGGGCGATGACTTCGACTGGGACCGGTACTGCGGACCAACCCCCACCGACAACACGGGGCCGGATGTCGACCACACGCTCGGGACGGAGGAGGGCTACTACGTCTATACGGAAGCGTCCGGGGAGAACAATCCGGACAAGACGGCCATCCTTGTAGGGCCCTGCTTCGACCTGACCCAGTTGACCTCGCCGGAGGTGGCGTTCTGGTACCACATGGCCGGCGATTCGATGGGTTCTCTGTACCTGGAGATGTCAACCGACGACGGTGAGACTTGGGAGGTGGCTTTTGAGCGCAGCGGCCACCAGGGGTACGAGTGGCTGTTGGCAGTGCTCGACCTGTCGGCGTACGCGGGGCAGACAATCAAGCTGCGTTTCCGCGGCGTCACGGCGGACGGCTACGAAAGCGACATGGCCGTGGACGACATCTACGCCGGGGAGGCCGTGGCGTACCCGGGAGGCTGCTGCGACACCGACACCGGCGAGTGCCTGGGTTACATGACCGAGGCGGAATGCGCGGCCCACGGGAATGTTACGTGGCACCGCGTGGCGGACTGCTCGGAGGAGAACTTCTGCCCGCAACCGCCGCCGGCCAATGACGCCTGCGAGAACGCCACGGTGATTTCCTCGCTGCCCTTCACGGACACAGAGGTGGACTACAGATGGGCCACTCCTGACCCGGACGTAAGCTGTAATGACGAGGGTTGTGCGGAGACCGAGTACGGCGTGTGGTACACGTACACGCCGCTCGAGGATTGCGGCGCGCGGGTCACCGTGGACAGGGGCGACGGCGGCGGGACGTTCACAATCGCGGCGTTCAGCGGGATGGACTGCGGCGACCTGGCGGAGGTCCACTGTACGGGGGGATACGAAACCGAGGCCACTTTCGACATGGCGGCGGGAACGACGTATTGGATTCTGGTCGGCAGTTTCTGGTGCGGCGACCAGCCACCCACCACGATCAACATCACCTTCAACTGCTCCAAGGGAGCGTGCTGTCTGGGCGAGACGTGCCTGCTGGAGACGGTCACGAGCTGCGCCGCCTTGGGCGGCTTCTACCTTGGTGATGATTCCATTTGCGAGCCGGACACATGTCTGTACGGCGCCTGCTGTACGGACACCGGTTGCCAGGAACTCACCTCCGGCGACTGTAGCATCGCCGGCGGCGATTTCCTGGGTAATGGGACGGACTGCTGGCCGGATCCCTGCCCGCCGATCAACGAGACATGTGCGACCGCGATTCCAATTGCCGACGGGATGCCCGCGATCGAGGGCACGAACGCTCTGGCCAGCGAGGAAGACGACGCGGAGGCATCCTGTTCGTGGTCCAACAAGGACCTGTGGTACGTGTACACCGCGACGTGCACGGGAACCGTCACCATGGACACGGAGGGCAGCGCGCAGGAGAACACCGTGCTGTCGGTATGGGACGCCTGTGGGGGAACGGAGATCGCCTGTGATGACGACAGCGGCACCGAGTTGCTGTCGTGGCTGACCTTCGAGGCGATCGCCGGCCGGTCGTACTGGGTGCGTCTGGCGTCCTTCGCCTGGATCGGCGGCGACTTCGATATCAATGTCAGTTGCGCCGAGGCGCCGCAGGGCGCGTGCTGCGTGGCGGGCGGATGCATGCTCGACTACCGGCTGACGTGTGAAGATGCTGAGGGGGTCTACGGGGGTGATGGGACTGCGTGTGTCGGCGACGACTGCAACGACAATGGTCTGGTGGACCTGTGCGACGTACTGAGCGGGGCTTCGCCGGACTGCAACGGTAACGGCGTCCCGGACGAGTGCGACTTGGCCGCGGGCACCAGCCTTGATCGCGATGGTAACGGTGTGCCCGATGAATGCGATCCAGACTGCAACAGCAACGGGATCATCGACGGCTGCGACGTGACGTGCGCCGGCGGCTGCGGGGAGATCTCCGGTTGCGGCTTGAGCGCAGACTGCCAGGGCGACGGCACACCCGACGAGTGCCAGCTCGTGGACGATGGTTGTGAGGGCGTGCGCTACGACAGCGGCTTGGGCGATCTGGTCAACGGTGTGCGCCCGGATTCGGGGTGGACCTATGTCGGCATCGCGGATGACTTCGTGCTGGACGACGACACCGAGGGAACCTGTTTCCGCTTCGACATGTATGACTTCGTCGACTCTGGTAATCTGACGACGCTGCGAGTCCGCATCTACGACAATCCCAACGGGCTGCTGAACCTGGGCAGCTTCTGGGCCGCGACGCCGCTGTTCGATCAGACCTACTCGGTGGATGGGGGCAGCCTGACCATCACTGACACCGGCGAAGACATGTACGGGTATGACCTGCTGCGTTTCCTGGCTTCGGGTCCGGAATATGCCCTGGCGGCCGGGAGCTATGCCGTGCATCTTTCGTTCCCCGGCACCGACCAGGCCGGCTTCTGGGCGACCGCCGGCTCCGACGCTAGCGACTGCGCGGTCTACTGGGGCGATTGGATGGATTGGCCTATGGACACGTGCGGCGGCGGCGACGATCTGACGAGGCTGTCCTTTGCGCTGCTGGGTGCGGCGAGCAACGACTGCAACGAGAACCTGGTTCCCGACGAATGCGACATTGCCGAGGGTACCAGCAACGACTGCAACGCCAGCGGCGAGCCGGACGAATGTGAGGCGATTGCCGCCGGCGACTTCGATGTCGATGGGGACGTGGATGTTGACGACTTCATGGGTCTCGCCGACTGCCTGGCCGGCCCGGGCGTGGCGCCCGCGCCCGCGACCCCCGCGTGCGTACAGGCCTGCCTGGACGCTTTCGACTTCGATGCCGACGAAGACGTGGACCTCGCCGACTGGGCGGCGTTCCAGGTTGGGTTCGCAGGTGCAGCCGACTGAATCACTGTACATTCTCACAGGTGTGCCTCTCGCGGGGCCTCGCCCTCTCCCGTAGAATGTGTTGGCTCATGGGGAGGGCGAGGCCCCCTGCATTCTGTGGCACAATTGCGAGAGGCACGAGGCATGAACGCGACCACCAGGAAGACCGTCGCGGTTGTCGGGGCGTCGGCGGATCGCGCCAAGTACTCCAACAAGTCCGTACGCGCGCATCTTCTGCAGGGTTGGGAGGTCTATCCGGTCAACCCCAGGGGCGGGCGGATCGAGGGGCTGAAGGTCTATCGGTCGCTGGACGAGATCGCCGTTCGGCTCGATCGGGTGACGCTCTACCTGCCGCCGGCGGTCGGGATCACGGTACTGCCGGCCATTGCCGCAGCCCAACCGGCGGAATTCTTCGTTAACCCCGGCGCCGAGAGCGCGGGACTCGTGGCGGAGGCGAAGAAACTCGGGCTCGAACCACTGCTGGCATGCAGCATTGTCGCGCTCGGCGTGCATCCCGGCGACTTTCGGGGCTGACCCCCGTCGCGCAACCATAGGTTTGTCCTTTCCTCCCTTTCGGTATGGTTCAGTCGCACTTGTTCGTCCCGGTGGGCATGCCGCCCCGCAGAGAATCAAGGGATTCAGTTCTCGGGCGTTGCGTCAGACGCTCAGGTGAGTGATTCCGCTGAGCGGCGGGTTGCGGTCTTGCATTGGGTGTGGCGAAATCAGTACAATGGCGTCGGTGTTTGCGAGAGGGGTTACTCCGAGATGGGGGGCGGGGCTCGCCTTTCCATGTTTCGGGTTGATACGCCTCACACTTCGACGGGAGGGCTTGGAATGAACCGTGGATCGGCTCTACGCGCGGCGGCGGCAATGATTGTTGTGGGGGCGGCGGGCGTCGCGGACTTGGCGGGGGCGGCGTCGGGCGATCGGACGACCCTCGTCGTTAACTGGGACGGCAGCGGGGACTACTTCTTCATCCAGGCGGCGCTCGACGCAGCCGGCAACGACGACACGGTCATCGTGATGCCCTCCACCGGCTCGCCGAACGGAGCCTACGTGGAGAACCTCTATTTCCCATCTCGCGCGATCACCTTGCGCAGTTCTGATCCGGACGACCCGGCCGTGGTGGCGGCCACTGTTATTGACGGTGGGGGGACGAATCGAGTGGTGACGTTCGCGCCCAGTCCTTCGTCGGGGGCCGTGGTGAGCGGCTTCACCATCCGCAACGGCTACGCCACGCAGGGCGGAGGCATCCGCTGCGCCAACGGTGCGCCGACGATTCGCAACTGCGTGATTACCGCCAACTCGGCCGAGGACGGAGGCGGCATGCTGCTGTGGAACGGCAGCGTGGCCGTGGTGGGCTGCACCGTGGTAGGCAACGCCGCCACCTCAGATGGCGGCGGTATTGCAGTGGTGGGCTATAACGTTCCCGGCGTGCACGCGACCATTACCGACTGCCAGATCGGTGACAACAACGTGTCGGGCGACTGGACCTACGGCGGAGGCATTTCCATCGACGGGATCGACGCGACCGTCACCGGCTGCACCATCAGCGGGAACGCGGCTGGTGAGGCCGCGCAGTCCGGCGCCAGCGGGGGCGGGATACGTGTCCAGGACGGGAACGTTGCGATCGTCGGCTGCACTATTACCGGGAACAACGCGGCCGGCAACCAGGTCTATGGCGGCGGCCTGGATGTGCTGGGGGGCTCCGCGACGCTCACGGACACCATCGTCACCGGGAACACCGCCATAGCCGGCGAGTGGTGCTTCGGGGGCGGCATCGGTTCCAGTGACGGCGACCTGACGATCACCGGCGGGGAAGTGAGCGGCAACGTGCTGTCGGGAGGTGGCATGAGTCTGGTGTGTGGTGGCGGTGGGGTCTACGCGTGGGACGGTGTAGTGCAGATCACCGACTGCACAGTTGCGGGCAACATCTCCTCGATTGCGGGCGGCGGGGTCTACTGCGGGAGTGACACGGTTTCCACTCTCAGCGGGTGCACGATCGCCGGCAACGCGGCCATGTGGGGCGGCGGCGTAGCGGGCTGGGGCACGAACCTGGAAGCCCGGAGCTGCATGGTCACTTGGAACTACGGCACCAACCAGGGCGGGGGCTTCTCGGCGGCGGAGAGCACGGTCACTGCGATCGGCTGCACCGTCGCGCTGAATGCCACGGACGAGGATGGCTTTGGCGGCGGAATCGCGGCGGATGACTGCGTGGTTACGATCGCGGACAGCATCCTGTGGGCTGACGCGGCCGCCGGCGGGGCGGAGATCAGCTTGAACTACTGGTCCCCGGACGTGGGCAGCCATGCGAGCGTGTCCTACAGCGACGTTCAGGGCGGGCAAGAGGCGGTCCAGGTCGGCTATGCGTCGTCGTTGACCTGGCTGGCTGGTAATATCGAGGTTGATCCCCAGTTTGCCGATCTGGACGGTCCGGACAATGATCCCAACACCTGGGCGGACAACGACTTCCATCTGACGGCGACGTCGCTCTGCCTCAACACCGGTGACCCGTCGTTTACGCCCCTGCCGGGCGAGACGGACATCGACGGCGAGGCGCGCGTGCAGTACTGCCATACCGACATGGGCGCGGACGAATCGCCCTGGTTCGTTGACTGCAACGGCAACGAGGAGCCGGATGCGTGCGACCTCGACGAGGGGACGAGCGAAGACTGTAACGGCAACTTCATTCCGGATGAATGTGACATCGCGGACGGCACGAGCACGGACTGCAACGGTGACGCGGTCCCAGACGAGTGTGAGTACATCGGAGCGGGCGATTTCGACGGCGACTGGGACGTGGATGTGGACGACCACATCGGCCTGTCCGACTGCATGGCGGGACCAGGCGTGCCCCCCGCACCGTCGGTGCCCGAGTGCGCACAGGTGTGTCTGCAGGCCTTTGACACCGATCTGGACGGCGATGTGGACCTCGCTGACTTCGCGTGGTTCCAAGAGGTGTTCACCGGTTCGGGCGGCTGATCCGGTCCGCATGGTCGGAAATGCGGCTCGAGTGGAGTCCTGCGTCCCCCATTGCGGGCCGGTACCCACGGGGGGTGTGAAGCTTTCGCGGGAACGATCACCATGCGGGTCGTACCGCGGGCAGGAGTTGTCCTGCCCGGGTCGAAACCCGCTTGGACGGGTGGGCGTATCCGAGTGCGGGACTTTCGTTTCGCCGCTCTCGTAATCGCCGTACGGGTCCGTCCTGTTCCACGCTTCTGCCCTGCGGTATAATGGCGCAGGAGGCCCGTGGTATGAACACATCGGATTTCAACTGGCTGGTCGAGCACGGCCCGGACATCTGCCGGAAGTACGCCGGCAAATGGATCGCGGTCCACGACGGGCGCGTCGTTGGGGTAGGAGATACTGCCACCGACGCGGCCGAGCAGGCACGCAAGAGCGAGCCGGAGAGTGAGTTCATCCTGGAAGGGGTCGACTCCGAAGCGGACGTTGTGTATGGCGGTGCATAAGTGGCAACGCCGACCCACGAAGTACTTCGGCGAGGTTTGGGTGCCCTTCGCGCAGGTGGGTCTGCAATGCGCCGACGGGCGATTCCAGGCCTTCGCGCTGCAGGTGGACTCGGGCGCGGTAGTGTCACTTCTGCGCCGCTCGGCCGGCGACCTGCTCGGGCTGAAAGTCGAGAACGGCAGGCAGGTCGAGCTGGCCACCGTAGGCGGGGGCGCGACGCCGGCGTACGTGCACGAGATTCAGGCCCGGTTTGATGAGGGGAATGCCTTCCCAGCCCCCTTCGCCATTGCCACGACGGAAAAAGCCCCAATCTTCTGGGCCGTCTCGGCGTCTTCGACAAATTGCAGATCGACTTCGACTCGACGGTGGAGAGAACGACGCTTCTTCCGCCCTGGCTCGATCCGAAGCAGCGACGCCTCTACAAGAAGGTGTTCGAGATGGGCGAGTACGTTGCCCAGCGCGTTCGGGAATACTGGCCGGAGGAACCTGTCTGCCAGGCGGCGACAGCCTTCGTGAATCGGGGCGGGCAATTGGCTCTCAGCGCCTTCGGGTTGCTCAAGTTGTATCGGATATGGGAGGCGCCGCTGCTGATCCGCGTCTTGTTCGAGCATGCCACGCAGTTCGAGTACCTGATGCAGAAACCATCTGAGCGGGCACAGCAGTACCTGGACTTCGCGCACATCGCCAAGTACATGCAGATGCGCGCGATTGTGGAGAACCCGACGGGGCCCATCAGCACGTATGTTGCGGCTTCGCCCCTCCGACCAGAAAGTGAGAAGAGAAACAAAGGGGAGTACGATCGCGTTCGGGGCAAGTTCCAAAACAGGAGAGGCAAGACGTGGGATAGCTGGTACGGCATGACGGTGCGTGACCTTGCGGAGGCTGTCGGGCGCGAGGGAGAGTACAAGTACTGGTATAAGATGGGGTCGGCCCATGCGCATGGTGACCCATTCGCGGCTGCTCGCGGGGCGACGTTCCAGTCGATGGGGGGGGCAATTCTCTTCGCGGCGGGATGCGTGTATTACTGCCGTATTCTCCAGCCATCGACTTCGTCCATGGTGCTGCCGGCGGAATATGACGAAGTGTTTAAGGCGGTGGGCAGGGACTTCAGTTAGCGAGGCGGCAGCGTAGGGGGCGGCAGGCCTGCGGATTGAGGCGACAGCCCGCGAGGGCTCGCGCGAAATGCGCCGGTAGGAAGCATGAACACGACCACTAAGCAGACCGTAGCGGTCGTCGGCGCGTCGGCGGATCGGGCGAAGTACTCCAACAAGTCCGTCCGGGCGCATCTCCAGGAGGGTTGGGATGTCTATCCAGTCAACCCGAAGGGTGGGCAGATTGAGGGGCTGCGCGGGTGGGCCTCGCTGGCGGAGATTCCGGTGCGTCCGGACCGCGTGACGCTCTACCTGCCGCCGGCGGCGGGCATCAAGTTGCTGCCGCAGATAGCCCGGGCTAAACCCGGCGAGTTCTTCGTCAACCCCGGGGCGGAGAGCGAGGAGCTGGTAGCGGAGGCGAAGCGGCTGGGCCTCGACCCGCTCCTGCCGTGCAGCATCGCGGCGTTGGGCTTCACGCCGGCACAGCTTGAGCGTTAGGGGCCAGAAGGAAGAGCCCGGGGGGGCCTGCGTGGGGACCGTGGCCGGCGTCGCCGCGGAAGGGTGAGCGGCTATGGAATCGGCGTCCGGTCGTTGCGCGTTGCACATTGGGGAGGTTGGGCCGTAAACTCCCGGCCGTGGCGGGGGGGCTCGCTGCTGGGGAGGGGGCGGCCAGGCTCGCGGAGGCGCGGCTGGGGCCGCCCGGACGACCGGTGCGAGGTTCCAGGGGCGATGGTTATCTCAAAGCGGAGTGGACCGATGATGCAGCGACGTGTGATGCGGCTGTTGATGGTGCTCGGGAGCGGGGCCCTGTTGTTGCAGGCCGGCGGGTGTAATCTGGCCGGGTTCAACGAGCTGATCCAGACGGTGCTGCTGGGGATCACGGCGGCCGGCTCGATCGTCATCATTCGCAATATCTAGCCGCCTGTCCAAGAACCCTGGTCTGGCGCGGACACCTCGACAACCGGTGGGCGTAACGGATGCCACCTCGGCCGGGGGGCCGACGTTCCGTCTGCCCGTGGATTCGGAGACGTACCCCGGAGCCGGTGCCCCGAGCGGGGGGTATTTGACCGGCGGGGGTCGTTTTCTATACTGGTGGGCCGGTCGAGGCCCCCTGGGGGGCACTGCTCCGCCCTGGGGGGCGGGGCGCGAGCGTCGAGCGGTCGGGTCTCGAGGGGCCCGGTGCGTACCCTGCCGGTATGAACCCTCCCATGAGGTTCCTGCCTGAGGTTGCGGAGGCAGATATGAGCGTAAACTCTTGCGGTTACAGAAGCTACGGCGACGTTGGTCTTTTGATGCTGGTGGCGACCCTGGGGGCGTGGGCGACGGTCCCCGCTCTGGCGCAACAGCCCGAGGGCGCCCAGGCACCGGCGGTTGAAGTCTCGGCAGATGCCGGTGCCGAGTCGTTGTTTAACGATTTCCTGCACTATGCTCGGCTGGGGCGGTTCACGGCCGCGGATGGGTTCGCCAAGGCCCTGCTGGCCAAGCCGGACCTCGACCCGGTGGCGATTCTGGAGGCGGCCGAGAAGGACCGCAAGAGCGTCGAGACGCTGCTGATCCTGATCAAGAACTCCTCGATCGGCCTCAACGCGGCGAAGGTGTTGGAGCTGATTCACGAAGGCGAGCACCTGCGGCGGCAGGACCTGGGGCGCATTCAGGCGAACATCGCCAAGCTGGGCGGCGACCCGCAGCAGGAGTACCTCGCTACGCGGTACTTGGCCGATTCGGGCGAGTACGCGATTCCCGCCATGGTGGCGGCGCTGCTGGATCCGGCGCAGGAGGCGTTGCGTCCGCGGCTGATCCTGGCACTCCCGCAGATAGGCAAGCCGGCCGTCAACCCGCTGGTGATGGCCCTGCGCATGCGGGACGACGACATTCGTCAGCACGTCATTCGGGCGCTGGGGGAGATCGGGTACCCGCAGGCCGTGCCTTACCTGCTGCGACTGACCATTGATGAGAAGACGTCGGAGGCGACGCGCCAGGCGGCGGCGGCCGCCATTGCCCGTATCGAGGCCATCAGCGGGCGGAAGCTGGAGGGGACCACGCCGGAGTTGTTCTTCCGGCTGGCGGAGAAGTACTACGACGAGGACGAGTCGGTGCGGGCCGACCCGCGGCTGGACCGGGCGAACGTATGGTACTGGGATGAGGTCGGCCAGACGCTCAACCCGATCGTCGTGCCGACGCGGATTTTCGGGGCGGTGATGGCCCTGCGCTGCACGGAGGAGGCGTTGCGCCTGGAGCCGAACCAGACGGATGCCATCGCCCTGTGGCTGGCGGCCAACACCCGCCGCGAGAGCCGCCTGGGCATGAACACGGAGAGCGGCGACCCGAGCGAGAGTCCCCAGGAGCCGGATGCCACGCGCCCGGCGGTGTTCCCGCGGGCGCTGTACTTCACGCAGGCGGCCGGGCCGCGTTATGCCCACCTGATGCTCCGGCGGGCGGTGAAGGACCGGGACGCGGCCGTGGCGCTGGGAGCGATTGAGGCCCTGCGGGTGACGGCCGGCGAAAGCTCGCTCGTCGGTACGGAGGATTACAAGCAGCCTTTGGTCCAGGCGTTGCATTTTCCGAATTTGCTGGTGCGCATCCGGGCGGCGTTGGCGCTCGGGGCGGCGTTGCCGAAGTCGCAGTTTGTCGGGTCGGAGTTGGTGGTGCCGATGCTGGCGACGGCGCTGAAGCAAACGGGCAAAGCCCAGATGCTGGTGGTGGACGCCGACCAGGAGAACCTCAACCGCGTCATGGGTGAGCTGCGCAACGCGGACACCGAAGTGATCGGGGAGACGAACTTCTACCGGGCAATGAGCCGGGTGCGGGTGGAGTTCCAGACGCTGTCGGCCGTCTATCTGTCGAGCGACCTTGCCGATCCGGGGTTGCCGGTGGCGTTGGATGAGCTGCGGGCGGAGTTCGTGTACGCCAAGGCGCCGGTGATCTTTCTGGTCAAGCCGCAGCAGGCCGTGCTGGTGGAGGACATGGCGCCGGGGGACCTGTACGTTGAGCGGGTGGACGCGGCCGCCGCCGGCGCCGCGTTACGGGAGCGCTACGAGCGGATCGTGGCGCGGACCGGCGAGCGCTCGATCGACGCGGAGTTGGCGTTGTCCCTGGCGCTGCAATCGACGGAGACGTTGCGACGGATTGCCGCCGACGGGCGGACCGTGTTCCAGGTAGGCTTGGCGGAGCCGGCCCTGATCGGGGCGCTGTCCTCGAGTAGCGAAGAGTTGCAGGTGCGTGCGGCGTCGGTATTGGCGCTACTGCCGGCCGAGACCGCCCAGCGGTCCATCGCGCACGTGGCACTGACCGCGGAAAATACCGAATCACTGCGGGTGGCGGCCTTTGCGTCCCTGGCGGAGTCCGCGAAGAACTTCGCCAACCTGCTCGAACCGGCGCAGATCAAGGAGCTGGTGCGGCTGGCGCGCGAGGAGGAGAACCTGACGCTGCGTACGGCCGCCAGCCAGGCACTGGGAGCCCTCAACATCGCCGACAACCAGGCGAGCGAGATTCTGCGCAGCTATTACCGCGGGTAGCTTCCTGGCAAGTGAGCACTGGCGCGCCCCGTATGGGCAGCCCACGATGCTCCCTGGGTAGCGCCTTGCCTCCCCTGCGACGAGGAAGAACTGTGGCTCGCGCAGCTCCTGCATCGCCCGCGGGGAGCGACGCTACCGGGACAACCTGCCGCGACAGCAGCGATCCTGCGACGAAGGCATAGCATCCGCGCGCAGATGGGCACGCCGGAAGGAGCCCGGTTGTCAGCCCTCCTGAACGACCTTGCAGCCCAGCAGGGTGGCGAGCTGGGTGAAGCGGCGTTTGTGGTCGCCGTAGAAGGTCACGCGGTGCCAGCGCCAGAGGTCCCAGTCCGCAAGCAGTTTCTCGGCATCAGGCACCGTACAGGCCAGCTTCGTGCGGCAGGCCTTGTCCTCGTCGACATTCTCGACGCTCTTGCCTTGGTGCATGACCATGGCCCGCCGAGTGGGATCCAGCAGTGCCGTGGTCACCGTCTCGTTGAGGGGCATGAGCGAGCGCAACACGGCGCCCTTGCGGTCCTCCGAGTGCGAGCGAATGTGGCAGGGGTTGGTGGGACCGGTCGGGCCGTAGACCTTCGTCGGCGCCACACAGTGGGCGTAGATGATCTGGTTCTTCGCGGTGTCGATGACCGGGTCGGAGATGAACCCCGGCCGCCCGATCAGGCTGGTGCCCGCCAGCATCGTGATGGTCGAGCGCAGGTCGGACTCGCAGGCGCCGATGAAACCGTCGTTGTTAAGCTGGCTGTAGCCCAGGCAGGGATAGGCGGGCAGCTTGCCGCCATAGAGAAGCCCCAGGCAGTCGATCGTGATCGCCCGTGCCCCGTGTTGCTGCATCAGGTTCCGCATGGTCACGTACATGTGGCCTGACTGTTCGATCACCTCGCGCGACGGCTCCACCACCTTCTCGGCTTCGCTCATCCAGCGCTGGGCCCATTGCCGGGCCTCCTGCACGTCGGCAGCGTCGTACGCCTGCTTGAACTCGTCGCTGGTGACACGCTGGACCCGGGTGCCGCACACGTCGGTAATCGCGGCTGCGGTCGGGGGGGGGGCATGGTCCATCACGTCCAGGATGGTGGCCGAGCGAAGCTGGGCGAGGCAGTCGAAGCAGTTGACGGCGTCGGCCACGTCCTCGAAGCGGGACGAGGCCACACCGACGACCGGCAGCTCCTCGCGCCGGGCCCGTGAGTACTCGATGAGGAACTCGCCGCTGCCGGCGTAGAGGTCGTCGACGAAGATGGTGGGTCGTTTGGTGACCGCGATCGCCCGGCCCGCGCCGGTCCAGATGCCGACCATGTAAACCACGAACCCGTCCAGGTCCTGCGCGCTCTCCAGCAACTTCGTGGCCTCTTCGGCGTTCTGCACGGTGGTGGGGACGAAGTCAATGCTCGGACACGCCAGGCGGAGCCGCTCGGTAAGCTCGCGTTTCCGTCCTTCGTAGTCGTAACCGCGGTTCGGCCAGGTGGGTTCCTCCGGTGGGCGGTGGGTGAATACCAGGCCGACCTTCGCCTTCGCGCTGGCGGGCGGTTTGCTTTCCTCGCTGCCGCGGGCGGCGGCCGCCGGTGTTGCTCCCAGCAGCGTCGCCGCCGCCGACACCCCGGCGGCACACATCGTACAACCTGCGAGAAACTCGCGCCGATTAAAATGCAGAGGACAACCCGACTGGAAGTCTCCTTCAGCACCGTGCATGGCCGAACCCCCCCAACGAGCACACGATCAGGAATGCGACGCCGCTTCATGCTAAAGCGAGCTGCGCCCGGGCGAAAGAAGAAAAAGTGAGCGGGTCGCTTTCCAGGGACTCCAGGTCCCTGGCAACCATCGTGCGCCCTCCGGGCGGGAAGGGAGAAGAAAGAGAAGGCGGGCTGCGTACCAGGGACTCGAAGTCCCTGGCCAACGGTCGTGCGCCCTCCGGGCGAAGAACGAACGTCCTGTTCCACCCGGCGTGAGCGTCCTGTTGCACCCGACCTGAGCATCCTCCTCCGCCCGGAGGGCGGTCGATCGTTGCCAGGGCCTTCCAGGCCCTGGGGGCGGGGCCCCCCTTCTTCTTATCTTCATTTCCCGGAGGGCGAAGTCGTACGGGTCTAGGGGATGCGCTTGTAGGCTGAGTACTCATGGGTATCCGGAATCACCGGGACGAAAACGCGGATGGTCTGGGCGGGGACCGAGACGCACAAGGTGCCGGAATGCACCGCGGTGGCGGCGTCGCTGAGCGCGTCGCGCAGTTGCGAGTCGTTCATCAGCCTGGAATCGCGGACCGGCAGGACTTCCTTGATAGCCCTTCCGGTGGGATTGGCCACGACGATTACCGTCTCGGCTACGTGGTCCGTTAAGCGCAGGAATGCCAGCAGCTTCTCGGAGTCGAGCAGGCGGAAATCGCCGACGCGCAGAGCGCGCCGGCCACGCCGCAGAGCGAGCAGCTTCTTCATCCACTGCAGATCGGGATTGTCATCGCGGACGAGGTCCCAGCGCATCGGCGCGCGGTTGGCCGGGTCCTTGCCGCCGGCCATGCCAACCTCGACGCCGTAATACAGATTGGGCGAGCCGGGCAGCGTGAACTGGAGCACCTGGGCGAGCCGCCGCCGCCAGAGTTCGGGCAGCCGGTCCTGGAGGCGCTCGGTGTCGTGATTGTCCAGCACGATCCAGCTCTTCAGCACGGGCTCCAGGCCGGTGTCGGCGATCATGCGCTTGATCAGCCGGCCGGCGTGGGCACCGGTTAAGTCGCGCTGGGCCAGAGCGAAGATGAGCTCGCGGTAGTAGAAGTTCATCACCGCATCGACGGCCGGTGACCACTGCTCGGGGTAATTCCAGATTTCGCCGACCACCAGCGAGCCGGGCTTCGCGGCATGGGCCGCCGCAGTGAGCTTCGTGAGAATGTCGAAGCCGAGGTCGAACGCGACGTCCAGCCGCCAGCCGTCCACGCCGTCGCGCAGATAGCCCTGCACGACCGAGTCGGCGTCGCCGAAGATGCGGGCCTGCACCTGCGGGTTCTCGACGCGCAGCTCCGGCAGGTTGGCCACGTCCGCCCAGGCGCGGTAGCCGAGCTTGTACTTGGGGTCAATGAAGAACCAGTCACGGTAGGGGCTGTTCGGGTCCTGCATGGCGGCCCGGAACCACGCCGAGTTGCGACCCATGTGGTTGAACACGCCGTCAAGCACGAGCTTCATGCCGCGGGCGTGGCAGGCTTCCGCCAGGGCCCGCACGTCCGCCCGCGTGCCGTACTCGGGCGAGACCTCGAAGTAGTCTTCTGCGTCGTACTTGTGGTTGGTGTATGCCTTATGGATCGGGTTGAGATACAGCACGTCGACGCCGAGGCCGTGGATGTAGTCAAGCTGGCCGCGCAGGCTCGTGAGGTCCCCACCCCAGAAGTCCAGTTCCTGACTCCATACCTGCACATCCGGCAGGAACGGCCCGCGGTCCGGCGTCTCTGCCCACGCCCGCCAGCGCCGCGGCGGCGAATACAGAGACTGCTTCCCCTCCAGGTCCGTCGGCGGCGCAAAGCGATCGACGATCACCTGGTAGACAACCGCCCCGTTGCGCCAGTCGGCCTGGCGCTCGTCGAATATCGCTGGGCAGGGCTGCAACCCCATAGTTGTGCCGCCAACGGCAGCCATCGTTAGTGTAGGGACGTCGGGCGTGTCGCCTTAGGACAGGTAGAGTTGCCCGCCCGGTTCTACCACGCTGGGCAACTCAGAGCGCCTCTCGCGTACATCCTCCGCGTCGAGCGCAAACGACGGCGCGATGACGACCGTGCAGTCCGGCTCGCCGTCGGGCCGGCGGGGGATGTGCACGCCGGCCGCCTCCAGCCAGCGGCACGCCCGGCGCACCTGGTCACGCTGCGCCCACTCCAGTGAGTCCACGCCGGTGGCATTCTTGACCGGCGAGAACTCCTCCGCCCGGTCGACCTCCAGCACCAGCGCATGATCAGCCAGGGGCAGAGCGTCGAAGATGAACGTCTCCAGCTTGACGGCATTCGGCGTCGTCGGCATCTGGAGTGACCCGAACTCATCGACGAACGGCACGGCCTTCTCCGCCCGCCGGAACGGAAGCTGAAACGTCTGCCCCACGATGCGATCGACGAACCACGTGTCGAGCAGGTGAATGGCCAGATTGCCGGCGTCGAACTTGCGCCGACCGTCGGGAGTGCGGGCCGTGGCGTACTCGTCCGGGAAATCGGTGTACTCGATCACGACGACCTCGCCGTCGTGCAGGCAGACGTTGCCGACCTTCTCGTGATCATCGGCCTTGGCGCAGACCTTGGTGGACATGTCCGAGCCGGCCTGGGCGTGCAGTCCGATGAACAGGGGGTCAAACGGCTTGACCAGCGGGTTGTCCACCTGGAAGTAGCTGATGATGTCGATGCCGCGGTCGTGCATGTCGAGCAGGGCCTCGTTCTCCACCAGGGCCCGCAGCGTGCCGCCATGCCCGTCGGGGGCGAGGGCGAGCCGGTGCTTCTGAGCCAGCAGCAACCGCCCCTGGAAGTCAAATGCCGGCAGCATGCCCTGCGCGAAGAAGCAGATGTCCTCCGGCGGTAACCCGAAATACTGCTGCTGCTGGAAGTACGCCTCGGTGCGCTCGTGGTTCTCCGGGCTGGTCATGATGTACCAGGGGATGGGTGCATCGTAGCGGTCCCGGGCGGTGGCCAGCATGGCCGCAAAGAGACCGAACAGCGACAGCCCGCCGCTGGGGGTGACGACCACCTCCCCCTTGGGCCCGTCAAAGCCCAGGCGGGTGCCCTGTCCGCCGGCCACGGTGAGGACGGCCACCTTGCCCTCCTTGAGCATCTGTCGGCCGAGTTCGAGCGCCTCAGCATAGAGGCGCTTCTGGCCCGACCCCGGGGCGCGGGACCAGACCGGGGCGGGTTCGAGGTTGGCCGGCACGACCTTCGGCGGCACCTGGCGCACGTGCGACTCGAGCAGGGGTTCGACCAGATCCCACGGGATCGACTCAATGTCGTCGAGGAGCTGCGCCTGCTGGGCGGGGTTCAGCTCGGGGAACCAGCGCAGGACGTGGTCCTGCCCCCGGGGGCTCAGAGCGGCCAGGCAAGTTTGGTAGCGCCGTTCGATCGGTCGACTGCCGGTAATGACCATCCGGTCCTCCCTTCCCGGGGACTGGCGGCGGTCCGCCCCCAGTCCCATCCTACGTGGCTCCGTCGCCGGGGTGCGGGCGGAGTCCGCCGCCCGTGGTCCGGCCCGGGCGAACCCCGGCCACCCGCGCGGCGGTGAAGCGGGCACGATACCGCCCACGGCTTGCGGCCACAACCCACGTGGCGGTACTTTCCACGCGGCGAAAGCCGGTTAAGTGATTGGGGCGCCTGAGGTTGTGTTTTCTGTGAATCTGCGAATCCGTGCGGCACGATACGGTGTATAAAGTGATGAAGACAGGTAGCCCGGGTGGAGGTGGTCTGCCCCTCTCGCCCGGCGCGGTGGGGCTATAGGTGACTCAGGAACCGGTGCGAGCAACCGTGAGTGTCGCGGAAATCCTGCTTCAGCGTGAGAAGATAACCTCCACTCAGCTCGAGCAGGCCATGCATGCTCGCAAGCCCTCCGAGCGCGTCGAGCGCTGCCTGGCGCGGCTGGGGTTCATCAACGAGCTTGACTATCTGGAAGTCTACGGCGAGCAGCTTGCCCTGCCGCTGGTGGACCTGTCCGAAATTCAGATCGATCCGGACCTGCTCAAGCAGATTCCGTCCAAGGCCGTCCATCGCTACCGCCTCATCCCCATCGACCGGCATAACGGCGTCATCCGGGTGGCCACCGCTAACCCCTTCGATCTGTACGCCTTCGACGAGCTGCGCATGCTCACGGGGGCGAAGATCGAGATGGTGCTGGCGCCGGAGGCGGAAATCTCCCGCATCATCAAGCAGTACTACGGCGTGGGCGGGCAGACCATCCAGGACATGGTGGGCGAATCGCAGGTGGAGATCGTCCGCGAGGACGACGCCGACAACGCCGACCTCATCGAGCAGGCCCAGGAAGCCACCGTCGTCAAGCTCGTCAACGAAATCCTGCTGGAGGCGATCCGCGAGCGGGCCAGCGACGTGCACATTGAGCCCTACGAGGACAACCTCAAGATCCGCTACCGCATCGACGGGGTGCTGCACACCGCGAATGTGCCGCCGGAAATCCAGCGCTTCCACGCGGCCATCGTCAGCCGCATCAAGATTCTGTCCAACCTCAACATCGCCGAAAAGCGCCTGCCGCAGGACGGCGGGTTCAAGATCAAGGCCCAGAACCGCGATATCGACCTGCGCGTCAGCATCATCCCCGGCGCCTTCGGCGGGGCCGTCGTGATGCGCATCCTCGACAAGCAGTCAGTGCAGTACACGCTTGACCAGCTTGGGCTGATGGACCAGGCGCTGGAGCGGCTCAACCGGTTGATTCACCAGCCCTTCGGCATCGTGCTGGTCACCGGTCCTACCGGCTCGGGCAAGACCACCACGCTCTATGCCGCGCTCAACTCCATCAAGAGCGATGAGGTCAAGGTGCTTACCGTCGAGGACCCCATCGAGTACTACATCGACGGCATTCAGCAGGTGCAGGTCAAGCCGCACATCGGGCTGACGTTCGCGGCCGGGCTGCGCAGCTTCCTGCGGCACGACCCGGACGTCATCCTGGTCGGCGAAATCCGCGACCTGGAGACGGCCGAGGTCGCCATCAATGCGTCGCTCACCGGCCACCTGGTCTTCAGCACCCTGCACACCAACGACGCGGTGACGGCCACCACGCGCTTGCTCGATATGGGCGTGGAGCCGTTCCTGGTTTCCAGCGCGGTGACCGGCGTGCTCGCCCAGCGGCTGGTGCGTCTGATCTGCAAGCACTGCAAGACCGAGTACACGGGCGACCCGGCCAAGCTGCCCGAGGATTTCCCGCACGATCAGGGCCTGAAGCTCTATAAAGGCAAGGGCTGTCGCGAGTGCCGCCACACCGGCTACCGCGGGCGGACGGGGTTGTTCGAGCTGCTCAATGTTGATGATGAACTGCGCCAGTTGATCGTGCGCCGGCGCAGCGCCACCGAGATGTTGGTCGCTGCCCGCCGCAAGGGCATCCGCCTCATGCGCGATGACGGCTGGGTCAAGTGCCACAAGGGCATGACCACCGTCGAAGAAGTCCTCCGCGTCACCAAGACCGAAGGCCTGCCCACCACCGCCGCCACCACTCAGACCGCCTAACAGCACCCCTCTCCCCCGAGGGGGAGAGGTAGGGTGAGGGGGAGTAGTGCAGTCATTCAACCCTCCCCGAACCCGCCCACACGACTGCGTGTGACTCTCCTCCCTCTTCGTGCCCTTCGCTCTTCGTGGTGCGATCCTGGCTCTGATTCTCACCACGAAGGACACGAAGACCACGAAGCAGGGACCCGCCGCCTCACGCGGCACCGTCGAAGCCGGTCAGCTCGCCGTCCCGCCCCCTGCAGGCAGAACATGAAGTGCCAGTAGTTCCGCATCGAGCCCCAAACCAGGGTGCACGTCGCCCGGGAGTCCTGCGATCGCGCAACACCTGTTCAAAACACCTGGTAATCGGGCGCCTTGCGAAACAGCGCCCGCCGCGCCGCTGTCCCGATTCTGCCCATTACGTCGTCCCCCTGCAACTTTCTTCAGTCAGTCGACACGGCTCGCCGCCTGTTGCGACGCCCGCACACCCCCTACTCGAATGAGCCAATACCCCGCCCCTCCACGGCGCGCCTGTCTACACCTTGTCAGACTGCTCGCCCGCCGATCCGTCCTGTTGCGTGTTTCGGGTGCGCCGCTCGATCTCAGCTTCGAGAGCTGCGACGTTCTTGTCGATTGCCCTCCAATCGGGGCGACAGTTGACCAGTACTACCGGCGCGGACTGACCAAGGCGCTGCCCCTTCTCTGCGTCCCACAGTTCGTTGACACCGTTCGCAATCCAGGCACGCTCGAACTTGACGAAGTCGAGCATGACCCGAGCTGCAGTGGCGGTCCCATCATCCCGTACAACAGCGTGACGCAACGCGTCGAAAACCAAACGCTCATCTGGGAAACTCAACAGGACGTTCGCCTCAAACAAGCCGTCGTCGCGCTGCAAGTGAAGCTGCACGATGCCCTGGTGCGCTGCTTTCACAGAAGCACACAGGCGCTCAAACGAACTGAAAGGAGGTTGGTCCTGCAACCGGAGGGAAAGACGTGTCGGAATACTCAGTCGCTCGATAGCGACCGACTTGCGCGCCTTCAGGTCGCCGACCGTCGCATCCCCGAATAGGGCGCGAAACCCCTCGAGTTCGTAGAGGTGTTCGCGGAGTATTGTACGGTACGACTTCACACCCAGTTCGTTCTCCACGGCATATTCGGCGAGGGTCTTGATAAGGGGCAGATCGGCAGACAGAAGTTGGATATCCTCGGGCTCGTCCGGGTTTACAACGGAATTCTGATCGAAGGCATGCGCCACGGCGCACCTGCCAGACTTGTAAAGATAGGCACCGACATCGAGGTTCTGCGCTACAAGCTGATCCCGGCGCTCCACTGCCTGCTTGTCATTCAGCTTGCCGACCGTCCGGTTGATCCAGGCTACCTGGTCGGGGCCTGGGCCATACAGGATGTTAATGATCTTGAAGTACCCGAGGAATTGGTATGGCAGGAGATTGGCTGACGAGGCCTCTCGATAGAGAGCTAACCCGAGCTTGCCCCTCGGATCAGTGGGCTCGGGCAGATGCTCAATTGGCGCATCGTCGATGAACCGACCGATTCCCTTGCCGATGAACAGCGGCGCGCCGCTCGTGCACGCGCTGGTCGTCTCGACCAAAGCCCCACCTCGGACCCACGCAAGAACGCTCATGAACTCCTGCAGTAATCTCCTCGCTGCGAGTAGGTCGAACTCTGATCCGATACGAACGACCAAGCTCGGCGCGCGCTCAGTTGTCTCCGGTCGGAGGGTAATGGTATGGCCACGAAAACGAACCTGCAAATCTTTCGATGGCCACCCGACGTCTGTGCTGACCCCCATGACGAAGTAGCCGCCGAATCGCTGCATCGGGCTGGGTGTTCCACTGTTGCTCATTCTGCCAACTCCAGATCGCACTGCACGCGTACGAGCGCCAGGGTACCCGGGGGGCTCAGAATGCAGTCGGTCTCGAATGGCGCCCTCAGGTATCGTCCGCGCTTCGTCTCCAGGCGCTCCTCCGGACACAGGGCGTTCAGCACAGGCGCCCCGCGGGGCGCCCTCTTCTGGCTAGCCCGTCTCTTGGACTGCGGATTACGCCTGAGGCCAAACGCCCCGGGTGTCCACCTCAATGAGATTCTGTCGTATGCTCTCCCCGCGCGTCAATCTCGGGGGGGTCCCTGTTTCGACGCCTGGCAGGGCAAATCAGGG
>Ga0209096_1000204_pt1 | contig 85422 bp, 90 predicted proteins | sample AD_UKC034_MetaG_FD_184407 | JGI IMG/M metagenome (GOLD analysis project Ga0209096, IMG submission 184407) | Active sludge microbial communities of municipal wastewater-treating anaerobic digesters from USA - AD_UKC034_MetaG (SPAdes) (version 2) | ecosystem: Engineered > Bioreactor > Anaerobic >... | reverse complement strand
AGATGGTGATGCCTGGGGACAATGCGAACCTGAAGGTAACGCTGATCATCCCGGTAGCGCTGGAAGCAGGGTCGCGGTTTGCGATACGCGAGGGTGGTCGTACGGTTGGTGCCGGCGTCATCACCCGGATCGCGGAATAGGGAGCACAGCATGGCGAAGCAAAAGATCAGGATCCGCTTGAAGGCGTTCGATCACCGAATTCTCGACCAGTCGGCCCGACAGATCGTCGATACGGCCGAGCGAACGGGGGCGCAGGTCGTGGGTCCCGTTCCGCTGCCGACGCACATTGAACACTTTACCGTGAACCGCTCAAGCTTCGTCGACAAGGACTCGCGCGAGCAGTTTGAGATCCGGACCCACAAGCGGCTGATCGACGTGATCGAGCCTGGAAGCAAGACGGTGGACCAGCTGATGCGGCTGCAGTTGCCGGCAGGGGTGGATATCGAGATCAAGCTGTAAGGAGCGTTGCGGCTCGGTCGCGAGGCCGCCGCAACGGGGCGGGCGGGCAAGTGCTAGGAGCCTCACAGGCCAGCATACTGCCGGCTCGATGGTAGAGTGGCGCGGTCACGCGACCGGTCACGGTGAAGTGAATAGGGATGGTGCAGGGCGCCTAGCCTGACAGTCCCAGGGAGGTAGGATGAAGGGAATACTAGGCAAGAAGGTCGGGATGACCCAGATTTTCAACGCGCAGGGGGAGGTCATCCCAATCACGGTGATTGAAGCGGGCCCCTGCTTTGTCGCACAAATCAAGACGGAGAAGCGGGATGGGTACAACGCCGTCCAGATGGCCTTTTCCGAGACAAAGCCGTCACGCCTGACCAAGCCCGAGGCCCAGCATCTGCAGAAGGCAGGGCTGGGCGCGCTGCGCTTTCTCCGAGAGCTCCGGGTCTCGGAGGACGAAGCCGCCCAAGTCAAGGAAGGCGAGAAAGTGACCGTCGGTGTCTTCGAGGTAGGCGAGCTGGTCGACGTGACCGGCACCTCCAAAGGCAAAGGGTTCGCTGGCGTGATGAAGAGGCACAACTTCAAGGGTGGCTCGATCACTCACGGCCAGTCGGACCGGCAGAGGTCGCCAGGTGGCATCGGCGCGTGCAAGACGCCGGGTCGCATTATGAAGGGCAAGCGGATGGCCGGGCACATGGGCGACGTGCAAGTGACGGTGCAGGGCCTGGAAGTCGTACTGGTCGACCCGGAGCGCAACCTCCTGGCTGTGCGAGGCGCGATCCCGGGCGGCAAGAATGGCCTTGTGGTCATCCGGCAGGCGCGCAAGACGCGCGTGATGAAAAAGATCCGGAAGTGAGGCGGCATATGCAGGTGCCAGTATACAACAAGCAAGGCGAACAGGTTGGCGAGGCGCAGCTGCGCGACGACATCTTTGCAGTGCCGGTAAGCGAGCCGCTGATGCACCAGGCGCTGTTGAGGCAGCTGGCAAACGCGCGGCTTGGCACGGCCAAGACCAAGACGCGCGGCGAGGTGTCGGGCGGCGGACGTAAGCCGTGGCGGCAAAAGGGCACTGGGCGCGCTCGGCAGGGCTCGATCCGCGCGCCGCATTGGCGTGGTGGCGGAATCGTGTTTGGACCACTGCCACGCAGCTACCGACAGCAGATGCCGCGCAAGATGCGCCGGCAGGCACTGCGCTCGGCCCTTACAGTCAAGGCGGCGGAGTCACAGGTGGTGCTGCTGGAAAGCCTGGACATGGGCGAGCCCAAGACGAAGGACATGGTGGCCCTGCTGAAGGCGCTGGGCATCCACTCCTCTGCCCTGATCCTGCTCCCAGGCCACAGTGAGGTCATCCTCCAGTCAGTGCGAAACCTGCCGCAGGTTAGAACACTGGTGGCGCAGTACCTGAACGTGCGTGACCTGCTCAAGTTCGACGCACTGGTCATGCCGCTGGACTCGCTGTCTGTGATTGAGGGGATGTTGGGCCAGACGGAAGGGGTGGAGTGATGAACGTCTACCAGGTTCTGATTCGCCCGGTCCTCACAGAGAAGACCGACTTGCAGCGGGACGATACCAAGTATGTGTTTGAGGTGGACGCCGAGGCCAACAAGCACCAAGTCAAAGAGGCAGTCGAAAAGATCTTTGATGTGAAGGTGGCCTCGGTCAACACGATGGTGATGAAGCCAAAGCGGCGTCGGATGGGCCGCAGGTGGGTCGTGGCGCGGGCAGGCTGGAAGCGGGCGGTTGTGACGCTGGCCCCCGGCGAGCGGATCCAGGAGTTCTTCGAGGGGGTCTAGGATGCCGATCAAGTACTACAAACCAACGTCTGCTGGCCGGCGCAACATGAGTGGCTCGACCTTCGAGGAAATCACCCGCGACAAGCCCGAAAAGTCGCTGGTGGTGGAGTTGAAGGGCCGCGGTGGACGCAATGCACAGGGCAAGATCACGGTCCGGCACCAGGGCGGCGGCCACAAGCGGCGCTACCGGATCATAGATTTCAAGCGGGACAAATTCGACGTGCCGGGCAAGGTTACTTCCATTGAGTATGACCCGAATCGGTCGGCACGCATTGCACTTGTGACGTATGCGGATGGCGAAAAGCGCTACATCATCGCGCCGCAGGGCCTGATGGTGGGAGACACTGTCCTCTCTGGCCCCAAGGCCGAGGTGCGCGTGGGCAGCACGCTGCCGATCTCGAGCATCCCGGTGGGCACGACGATCCACAACGTGGAGCTGCACGAGGGCAAGGGCGGGCAATTGGTGCGCGCGGCAGGCGTGTCGGCGCAGCTCCTGGCCAAGGAAGGGGAGTATGCCCAGGTGCGGCTGCCCTCCGGCGAGGTGCGCAAGGTCAGCGTCCGCTGCATGGCGACGATCGGCCAGGTGGGAAACACCGAGCACGGCAATATCTCCCTGGGCAAGGCGGGGCGCAAGCGCTGGATGGGCATCCGGCCGTCGGTGCGTGGCTCCGCAATGGACCCGCGGTCGCACCCGCACGGTGGCGGCGAGGGCCGCTCGCCCATCGGCATGCCGGGGCCGAAGACGCCCTGGGGCAAGCCGGCATTGGGCCTGCGGACACGGAAGAACAAGACGACGGACCAGTTCATTGTTCGCCGGCGCGGTAAGAGCCGCAAGTAACGAGGTGAGAAATGTCGAGAAGCTTGAAAAAGGGACCGTACGTTGAGCCAAAGCTGCTTGCGCGGATTGAGGAGATGAACCGGCCGGGCGTGCCAAAGCGCGTGATCAAAACCTGGTCTCGGGCATCGACGGTCTTCCCGCAGATGGTGGGACACACGATTGCCGTTCACGACGGCCGGCATCATGTTCCAGTCTATATCAGCGAGAATATGGTGGGCCACAAGCTCGGTGAGTTTGCCCCCACTCGCACTTTCCGCGGGCACGTGCGAAAAGAACGCAAGACGCGGACGCAATAGGGGGACGAGCATGGAGGATTTCCAGGTCCGAGCTCAGATCAAGTATGTCTGGCAGACACCGCGCAAGGTGCGCCTGGTGGTCGACAGTGTTCGCGGGATGCCGGCCGAAGATGCCCTGAGCATGCTGAAGCTGATGCCCAAGCGCGCGGCCGATCCGGTGCTCAAGCTGCTCAAGTCGGCTGTAGCCAACGCGGAAAACAACTTCGGTATGGCGGTCGAGGATCTGTACATCGCTTCGATCATGGCCGACGAAGGACCCGTGCGACCATGGCGACGGTTTGGCGCACGCGGCCGCTTCAAGCGGATCGTGAAGCGCTCGTCGCACATCACGGTCATCCTGCGCGAGCGGGCGGCCGAGGAGGCTGCGCCGGTGACGGGTGCTCGCTCGGGAGAGCGCCCACAGCGAGCAGGCGCAGTGCGCGCGGCGCGAGGCGAGGGCCGTGAGAGCGGCCGGGGCCTGGCTGGACGATTGAGCCGGCTACGGCGCGGTGAACAGACCGGCCGCGGCGAAGCGAAGAGTTAGGGGGACGGCATGGGTCGAAAGGTACATCCGCACGGCTTCAGACTAGGATTCATCAAGGACTGGAAGGCCCGCTGGTATGCGGAGCGCGAGGAGTATTCGGACCTACTGGCCGAAGATCTCAAGCTCCGTTCCTGGATCCGCAAGGAACTAGGGCATGCCGGTATCTCGAACATCGAAATCGAGCGCTTCCCGCGGGCGAAGCACCTCTCTGTCAAGATCTGGACGGCTAAGCCGGGGATCGTGATCGGGAAGAAGGGGGCCTCTGTAAACGCCCTGCGCGAGTCCCTGGAGAAGATGACGGGCAAAAAGGTCCACATTGAGGTTCAGGAGGTGGAGCGCCCCGAGCTGGACGCCTATTTGGTGGCGGAAGGCATCGTGCAGCAAATCGAGCGGCGCATCTCGTACAAGCGCGCGATGAAGCAGGCGATCCAGCGAGGGATGCGCCTCGGGGCCGAGGGCATGATGGTAACCTGCTCGGGCCGCCTGCAGGGCGCGGAGATGGCCCGGCGCGAGTCGGCTCGTGAGGGGCAGGTGCCCCGCCACACTCTGCGGGCAGACATCGAATATGCGCGCGCAGAGGCGCTGACCACCTACGGGCGCGTGGGTGTCAAGGTGTGGATCTACCGGGGCGAAGTGCTACCGGAGAAGGCGCCGACAGAGAACTTGGCTGTGTAGTGTGCGCCCTTCTCGGGAGCACCTCCATCTCCAACCCCGCTTATGGCGCCTGGGCGAAGGGGTGGCACGGTGAAGAACCGGGGGCGAGCTTGAGGGAGAGTCTGCGATGTTGATACCGAAACGGTTCAAGTACCGAAAAATGCACCGGGGGCGGATGAAGGGCAAGGCTCAGCGGGGCAACTCTCTGGCCTTCGGAGAGTACGGCCTCCAGGCTATGGAGCCGATTTGGATGACAAGCCGGCAGCTTGAGGCAGCCCGGCGCGCCATGGTGCACTATTTGAAGCGCGGTGGCAAGATCTGGATCCGGGTCTTTCCGGACAAGCCGGTCACACAAAAGGCGGCCGAGACGCGCATGGGCGGCGGCAAAGGCATGGTCGACCACTATGTGGCAGTCATCAAACCGGGTCGGATGATCTTCGAGGTTGGAGGAGTGGACCTCGAGTCGGCCCAGGAGGCGATGCGCCTTGCCGCTCACAAACTGCCCATCCGCACGCGCTTCGTCGGCCGCGACGAAGAGCTGGGAGGCAAGGAAGAATGAAAGCGCGGGAGATTTGGGACCTGACACCGGCCGAGATCAAGACCAAGCTCGAGGACACACACGCCGAGCTGTTCAACCTGCGCTTCCAGTTTCAAACAGGGCAGATGCAGAACCACACCCGGCTGCGTCAGATCAAGCGGGACATCGCGCGGATGAGCACAATCCTCCGGGCGAAGCAGTTGCAGGAGCAGGCTAAGAAATGAAAGAGCGCAAAAGAATCCTCGAGGGCCGTGTTGTGAGCAACCGCATGACCAAGACGGTCGTGGTCGTGGTGGAGCGCCAGACGCGCCATAAGCTGTACGGCAAGGTTGTGACGGTGCGGACGCGCTTCAAGGCACATGACGAGGAGAGCCGCTGCCAGATCGGGGACTTGGTCCGGATCGTCGAGGCACGCCCCCTGAGCCATGAGAAGAGGTGGCTGGTCACCGAGGTCCTGGAAAAGGCCTAGAGCACAATGCACAGTGCACAATCGGGAGATTGGGCATTGTGAATTGAGACCGGAGGAAGAAGATGATTCAGCAGGAAACTGTGCTGAAGGTGGCGGACAACACGGGTGGCAAAGAGGTCCTCTGCATCCGGGTCGTGGGGGGCTCGACCAGGCGGTATGGAACGGTCGGAGATATCATCATGGCGGCAGTGCAGGGGGCCGCGCCGGGTGGCTCGGTGAAGAAGGGCGATGTCGTGAAGGCGGTCATCGTCCGGACAAAGAAGGAGATCCACCGGCCGGATGGCTCGTTCATCCGCTTTGACGACAACGCAGCAGTGATTCTGGACCAGCAGAAGAACCCGAAGGGGACGCGTATTTTTGGCCCGGTGGCACGCGAGCTGCGCGAGAAGGGCTTTATGAAGATCGTCTCGCTGGCGCCCGAGGTGCTGTAGAGGGACGCGGAAACACGGGGACGCGGTGGCGCGGAAGCGTGGGGATCCGGTGAGGGAGAGATGGAACGGATAAAAAAGGGTGATACGGTCCAGGTGATCAGCGGGGCGGATGCCTCAGCTGCCAGACGCGAGGGGAAAAAGGTGGAAGGAACCGTCCAACGCGTGATCCGCGGCTGGAGGGTCGACCGCTTTCGCCGCCGTGTGGGCCGGGACCGAGACAAGGACCGCGTAGTGATCCACGGGGTGAACATGACGATCAAGCACCAGCGCCGGACGGGGGACGTGCGGACGCAGGTGGGGCGAATCGAGATGGAAGCGCCCGTTCACCTTTCGAATGTGATGCTCGTCTGCCCGTCGTGCAAGAAGGCGACGCGGGTGGGTTTCCGGGTTTCGGAAGACGGCGCCAAGACGCGAGTCTGCAAAAAGTGCGACGAGGCGATTGAATAGAATGCACATGCGCCACTGCACAATGCGCAGCTGGGGACTGTCAGCCGCGCACGGGCACTGCGGGTTGAGCATTGAGAATTCGGAGTTTGACGATGCCAAGACTTAGGGACATGTACCGGGAACAGATCGTGCCGGCCCTGCAGAAGGAGCTGGGGATCGAGAATGTGATGCAGGTGCCGCGCCTTGAGAAGATCGTGGTCAACGTGGGCGTCGGTGAGGCGCTTCAGAACGCCAAGGCGCTGGACGCAACGGTCGGCGACATGATGATCATTACCGGGCAGAAGCCAGTGATTACCCGGGCGCGCCGGTCGATCGCGAGCTTCAAGCTCCGCGAGGGAAACCAGGTAGGCGTGAAGGTGACGTTGCGCGGCAACCGGATGTGGGACTTCATTGACCGCCTCATCTCAATTGCGCTCCCGCGCCAGAGGGACTTTCGCGGAGTCTCGCCCGATGCGTTCGACGGCCGCGGCAACTATAGCCTGGGGCTGCGAGAGCAGCTGTCCTTTCCCGAGATCAACTACGACAAGATCGACAAGATCCGGGGGCTGGAGATCCAGATCGTGACGACGGCCCGGACGGACGAAGAAGGATATGCGCTGCTGCGGCACCTGGGGATGCCGTTTCGCGCGCGGTAGCGCGGGCGATGCACAAGGCCGATTGCGCAATGCACAAGTTGGACTTGCGCATTGAGCATCGTGAATTGCGCACTGTGCATTGATTTGAGGAGGAGACGTGGCAAAGACTAGTATCGTCGTGCGGGAGACTCGTCGCAAGTATCCGACCCGGGTGCGGAACCGGTGCAGCCGGTGCGGGCGCCCGCGGGGATATATGCGCCGGTTCAAGCTGTGCCGCATCTGTTTCCGCGAGCTGGCCGGCCAGGGGATGATCCCCGGCGTGACCAAGTCGAGCTGGTAAGGACGAATGCGCAAGGAGCTATGCACAAGGCACAAGTGGGAGTCAAGCATTGTGCACTGTGCATTGCGCATTGAGTATTGTGACAAGACAGGAAGTGGGGGTGGGGTATGCCTGCGACTGATCCGATTGCTGATCTGCTGACCAGGGTCCGAAACGGACAAATGCTGCGCAAGAGCCATGTGCTCATGCCCAGCTCGAAGATGAAGGTGGCGATCGCAAAGGTTCTGCTCGAAGAAGGGTTCATCCAGGGATATGAGGTGACCGACGAGCGTCCTCAGCCAAACTTGAAGGTTTGGCTGAAGTACGATGACAAGCGCCGCCCGGTGGTGTCGGGTCTGCTGCGCGTGAGCAAGCCCGGCCGGCGGGTGTACAAGAGCAAGCGGGACCTGCCGTGGGTGCTGAGTGGGCTGGGGATTGCTATCGTGAGCACCCCCAGGGGCGTGATGACGGGGCGAGAGGCTCGACGCCTGGGTGTTGGCGGCGAAGTCCTCTGCTACGTTTGGTAAAGGGGGTAGTATGTCTCGCATCGGTCTGAAACCAATCCCTGTGCCGCCCAAGGTGCAGGTGAGTATTGACGGCGCCACGGTGACGGTGAAGGGCCCCAAGGGGGATCTGGTCCGCTCGTTCTCTCCAGACATGGAGATCGCGCTGGAGGAAGGGATCCTGCATGTCCGGCGGCCGACTGACTCGCGCATGCACCGGTCACTGCACGGCCTGACGAGGACGCTCTTGGCCAACATGGTGAAGGGTGTCTCCGAAGGGTTCGCCAAGACCCTGGAGATAGTTGGCACCGGGTACCGCGCGGAGAAGCAGGGCAGGAACCTCATGCTGCATGTGGGGTACTCACACCCGGTGGAGTTCAAGCCGCCCGAGGGGATCGAGTTCGAAGTGCCCAAGGCAGGCAACGCAATCACGGTCCTGGGGCGCGATAAGGAGCTTGTCGGCGAGATGGCGGCGCGGATCAGGCGCCAGCGTCCCCCTGAGCCCTACCAGGGGAAGGGTGTCCGCTACTCGGGCGAGCACGTCAGGCGCAAGGCCGGCAAGGCGGGCAAGGTCGGCAAGGGCAAGAAGTAGGAGGAACTATGGATAGGGCGAAGCAGAAGCGAATCGCGCGCCAGCACCGGCATATCCGGGTCCGCAAGCACGTGAGCGGAACGCCAGAGCGGCCCCGGCTGTGTGTCTACCGGAGCCTGCGGCACATCTACGCACAGATCATCGACGACACGCGCGGCCATACGTTGGTCTCGGCGGGCACACTCGATGCGGACCTCATGGCGGGTGCGGCCGAGAAAGACAAGACGGCACAGGCCAAGGCCGTCGGCGAGGTGCTCGCCCAGCGTGCACTGGCGGCAGGGATCCGTGAAGTGGTGTTCGACAGGGGCGGGTATGTCTACCACGGGCGGGTCGAGGCTCTGGCAAAGGCGGCAAGGGACGCAGGCTTGAGCTTCTAGGGAGCGACCCCGAATCGCGCTTGGTGCGAGGGGCGACCCGTGGGGACGAATGCACAATGCGGAATGCACAAGACACAAGCAGCAATTGTGGATTGAGCATTGGGAGTTGCTTCAGGAGGAATGATGGGCCGAAGAGATACGCGAAAGCCTAGGGTTCAGAAAGACAAAGAAGAGGGCGACGAGCTTGACGAGCGCGTAGTGCACATCGCTCGTACTGCCAAAGTCATCCAGGGCGGGCGCCGCTTCGCCTTCCGCGCCGTGGTGGTAGTCGGCGACAACAAGGGGAGCGTCGGCGTGGGAATCGGCAAGTCGCGCGCCGTGCCGGATGCAATCCGGAAGGGCGCGGAACGGGCGCGTCGCAATATGCGGCCGATCGCCATGACCGGGGCGACGATCCCGCACGAGGTGCAGGTGCGCTACAGCGCTGCAAAGGTGCTCCTGAGGCCGGCGTCACCGGGCACGGGCGTCATCGCCGGCGGCGGGGTGCGCGCGGTTGTGGAGGCCGCTGGCATCCGCGATATTCTGACCAAGTCGCTGGGCAGCTCCAATATCCTGAACGTGATCAAGGCAACCATGATCGCGCTCGATCAGTTGAAGGATCCGTCTTCCGAGGCGGGGCGGCGAGGCGTGCCGCTGCGGCGCGTGACCCCGTTCTGGATCAAGGGGGACGACAATGAGTAGGCTGCACATCACCTGGGTCAAGAGCTCCATCGGCTACTCGGTTCGCCAGAAGAGGACAATCCGCGCGCTCGGCCTGCGCCGCCTCGGGGACGTCGTGGAGCAGCCCGATACGCCCGCCGTCCGCGGCATGCTGGATAAGGTAAGCCACCTCGTGAGGGTGGAAGTCAAGGAATAAGGCGCAGTTGTCAATCGGCAATTGCCGATTGTGACTTGAGGGGTGTGACGATGAAACTGCACGAGATCGGACCCATGCCGGGGTCGAAGAAACGGCGAAAGCGCGTAGGCCGCGGCAGCGCGGCTGGACAGGGTAAGTCGGCTGGCCGCGGCACGAAGGGCCAGGCAGCTCGCTCGGGCGGCGTGAAAGGGCCGTACTTCGAAGGCGGCCAGCTTCCGCTGGTGCGGCGGCTGCCCTTTCGGCGGGGCTTTACGAATATCTTCAAGGTACACTATCTCCCGGTGAACCTCAGCCGGTTGGCTACGTTCGAAGCCGGCGCCGAAGTGTCGCCGGAGACGCTAGCAGCGGCGGGCATCCTGCGCTCGGCGGACCAGCCGGTGGCGATCTTGGGCGGCGGCGAGCTGGACCGGCCTCTGTCGGTGAAGGCGCACCGCTTCTCGGCCTCGGCCAAGGCCAAGATCGAGGCGGCCGGAGGGTCGGCGGAGATCCTGGAGACGCGGTGAGGGCCCAGTCTGGGGACTTTGCCCATAGGTACTCTGAGAGGAGCAGACTCTTATGATACAGGCCGTCCGTAATGCCTTTTCGCTGCCGGACCTGCGCAAAAAGATCCTATACACGCTGCTGATCTTGGGCATCTACCGGCTCTTTTGCCACGTGCCGGTGCCGGGAGTGAACAGAGAAGTTCTCAGCGGCCTCTTTCAGCAGAACCAACTGCTTGGCATGCTGGACCTGCTCTCCGGCGGAGCCATGGCCAACTTCTCGGTGATGGCCATGGGCGTGTACCCATACATCACGGCCTCTATCATCCTGCAGCTCTTGGCACCCATCATCCCGGCGCTCGAGCGGCTGCAGAAAGAGGGGGAGGAAGGCCGGAACAAGCTGAACCGCTTCACCTGGTACCTTACCGTCCCACTGGCAGCCCTGCAGGCCTATGGGCAGGCGGTGCTGATGAACCAGTACAGCACGACTCCGGTCCTCCAGAGCTGGGGCTTCCGGACAGCTCCGCTGACGACCTTCGCGATCCTCCTGACGATGACGGCGGGAACGCTCCTGGCGGTATGGCTGGGTGAGCTGATCTCCGAGCAAGGTATTGGCAACGGGACCTCGATCATCATCCTGGGCGGCATCGTTGCTCGATTGCCGCAGAACCTCCTGAGCCTGATCGTGGGGAAGCAGTGGCTGGCAATCGCCATCTTTGTGGTGGTGACGGCGATCACGGTGCTGGGGATTGTTTACGTCCAGGAAGGGAAGCTGATGATCTGGGTGCAATACGCCAGCCGGACGCTGGGGCAGCGCGGCGGGCGGCTGCGCCAGACGCGCTCCATGCGCACGCACATCCCGCTGCGGGTCAACATGGCCGGTATGATTCCGCTCATCTTTGCACAGAGCCTGATGACCTTCCCGAGCACGATTGCGGGCTATTTCATGGCGCCCGGCGGCGCGAAGGGGACGACCTTCGTCCAGCAGGCGGCGTACTGGGTGGATAGGGTGTTCAATCTGCAGTACACGATCGCGTGGCCGCTCTACTTTCTGTTGGTCGTTGGGTTCACCTACTTCTACACGGGCGTGATCTTCCAGCAGTCCAATATGTCGGAAAACCTGCAGAAGCAGGGGGCGTCCATCCCCGGCATCCGGCCGGGCAAGCGAACGGCAGATTACCTCACGCAAAAGACCAACCGCATCACCCTGGTGGGGGCACTCTTCCTCGGAATCGTGGCTATCCTGCCGTGGCTCATCGATCTTCTGGCGGGCCTCATCCCAGGGACGGAAGGCTTCACCGGCAATCAGGTGATGCTCATCTCGTCGACGGGGCTCTTGATCGTGGTGGGCGTGGTGCTGGATACGATGCGGCAGCTCGAGGCGCAGCTGCAGATGCGTCACTATGACCGCTTCCTGAAGCGTGGCATCCTGGGATAAGGCAGCGTACCGCTGGCTTTCCAGTATTGAGTATTGAGTTATCGCTGTGATGAGCTCTGACGCGCAAGTGGTAGTGCTTCTGGGGGGGCCGGGTGCCGGGAAAGGCACCCAGGCGGAACGCCTATCGGCGGCGCTGAGCATCCCGCATGTTTCGACGGGGGACCTGTTCCGCGAGAACCTCAAGGCCGAGACACCCCTGGGGCTTCTGGCCCGAGGGTTCATGGAGCGCGGGGAGTTGGTGCCGGACGAGGTGACGGTCGCCATGGCGCGGGAGCGGCTCTCGCGGCCTGACTGCGCTCTGGGTGCCATCCTGGACGGTTTTCCTCGGACGGTATCCCAGGCGCAGGCGCTCGAAGACTTGCTCTCGGACCTGGCGACTACCGTCTCGGTTGTGCCGTATATCCGCGTGCCACGGCACGTGCTCCTGGAGCGGCTGGCAGGGCGGTGGACGTGCCGGGCTTGTGGGGCGATGTACCACCAACTCTTCAGCCGGCCCCAAGTCACGGGGAGATGTGACCGTTGCGGAGGAGAGCTGTACCAGAGAGCAGACGATGCGCCGGAGACGCAGAGCCGCCGTATCGAGGTCTACTTTGCGCAGACGGCTCCCTTGATCGAGTTCTACCGCGAGAGAGGGCTCCTGGTCGAGGTGGACGGCATTGCCGGAATCGAGCAGGTACAGGCCGCGCTGCTGGACGTGATCCGCACGGCTCGGTCACCAAGAGCAGAGACGGCATGATCAGCCTCAAGTCGGAGCAGGAGCTGGCGCTGATGCGCCAGGCAGGGCGGATCGTCGCCGAGGTGTTGGCTCGGATCGAGGCGGATCTGGTTCCAGGCATGACGACTGCGGATCTGGAGGCCATTGCTCGCCAGGTCATCGTGGAGAAGCATGATGCGGTACCGTCGTTCAAGGGGTACCGCGGATATCCGGCGATGATCTGTGCCTCGGTCAACGAGGAGGTTGTTCACGGCATACCGGGACCTCGTAGGCTGAATGAGGGCGATATCGTCGGAATAGACGTCGGTGCCATCTACCGCGGCTACCATGGGGACGCGGCAATCACACTGCCTGTAGGACGGGTGGACGAGAACAGCCAACGGCTCCTGGAGGTGACCGCCCAGGCGCTGCAAAAGGGAATCGATGCGGCGCAGGCGGGAAAGAGGACGTCCGATATCTCCCGCGCGATCCAGGAGTGCGCAGAGGCACAGGGCTTCTCGGTGGTACGCGAGTATACGGGCCACGGGATCGGCCGCAGGATGCACGAGGACCCGCAGGTGCTCAATTACTATGAGCCCAGGATGGGCAGCGTGCAGCTCCGGCCCGGGATGACACTTGCGCTTGAGCCGATGGTGAATGCTGGAGATTGGCTGACGCGCGTGCTGGAGGATAACTGGACGGTAGTGACCGTCGATAGCAAGCGGTCGGCTCACTTTGAGCATACGATAGTGATAACCAAGAACGGCCCCGAGATCTTGACCAGGCTCTAGGGGCAGGACGCAGTGAGTTGGGAGGCAAATCATGAAGGTCAGACCGTCGGTCAAGCGTCGTTGTGAGCACTGCAAGATCATCAAGCGCCATGGCGTGGTGCGGGTGATCTGCCAGAACCCAAAGCATAAGCAGAGGCAGGGCTAAGGCCGAATCCATAGTGCACCACGGGCATGGGGCACTGAGCTTTGCGCATTGAGTATCGTGAATTGAGCACTGGAGGGTAACGATGGCACGTATTGCGGGTGTAGACCTGCCCCGGGAGAAGCGAGTTGAGGTCTCGTTGACCTATATCTTTGGCATTGGGCAGAGCACCAGCCGCGATATCCTGGCCGCGGCGAATGTCGATCCCAGCATTCGTGTTCGGGATCTATCCGAGGTTGAGGTAGCCAGGCTGCGTGAGGTCATTGACCGGAACTACCGGGTGGAAGGCGATCTGCGCCGTGAAGTGGCGATGAACATCAAGCGGCTGCAGGAAATCGGTTGCTACCGCGGCATCCGTCACCGGCGGAGCCTGCCTGTGCGTGGGCAGCGTACCCGGACCAACGCCCGCCAGCGGCGCGGCGCCAAGAAGACGGTTGCCGGCAAGCGCCGTTCCCGGGCCAAGAAGTAGTTCTCGGTTGGCAGATAGCGTCTGAGGAGGTAAGATGGGACGAACCAGAGGTCGAGCACCCGCCCGCGGAGCGCGTAAAGAGAAGCGTATCGTGCCGCGCGGCAGGGCACACATCCAGGCCACGTTCAACAACACAGTCATTACCCTCACCGATCCGAAGGGCAACGCCCTTGGCTGGACCAGTGCCGGTGCGGTGGGATTCAAAGGCTCGCGCAAGAGCACGCCCTATGCGGCACAGGTCGCCGCTGGTCAGGCGGCGCGTATTGCCCAGGAAAACGGCATGCGTGAGGTGGATGTCTACATAAAGGGACCCGGACCAGGCCGAGAAGCGGCAATCCGTTCTCTGCAGTCCGCGGGTATCATCGTCCGGTCCATCACCGACCTGACGCCCATCCCGCACAACGGGTGCCGGCCGCCCAAGCGGCGGCGTGTATAACGAAACAGCCAGGAGGGAACCATGGCGAGAAACATTGGCGCGGCATGCAAGCTGTGCCGTCGTGAAGGGGAAAAGCTCTTTCTCAAGGGAGACCGTTGCTCGTCGCCCAAGTGCGCCTTTGAGCGGCGGCCCTATCCTGGTGGACAGCATGGACCCCAGGCCCAGTTCCGGAGGAAGGAATCGGACTACGGCCGGCAGCTTCGCGCGAAGCAAAAGGCCCGCCGGGTGTACGGAGTCCTGGAGCGGCAGTTCCGCCGCTACTTCGCCGAGGCTTCGCAGCAGCGGGGTATGACGGGCGCCAATCTGTTGGCCATGCTTGAGAGTCGCCTGGACAGCGTTGTGTATCGCTTGGGCTTCGCCTCCTCGCGGGCTCAGGCACGGCAGTTGGTACGGCACGGCCACTTCGATGTGAACGGCCACAAGGTGGATGTTCCTTCCTACCTGGTCCGACTCGGGGACGTGGTGTCCATCCGTGCCAGCAGCCGGCAGAACGCCTTCTTCAGGACGCTGGTGGAGGATCTCGAACACCGGGCGACTCCCGAGTGGCTGACACGCGATGACGAGGCGCTGTCTGGTCGCGTCCTTGCCTTGCCTGCTCGGGCGGACGTCAGTGCTGACATTCAGGAACAGCTGATTGTCGAGTACTACAGCCGCTAGTCAAGGCACGAGACGCAATGGCGGAATGCGTGTTGTGTCTCGTGCGTTGAGAGGGGGTGCCACTTGATGAATCAGGTTTTTCCCAAGATCGAAATCGACGCTCGCGCCAGGAACTATGGGCGCTTTCTCATCGGCCCGATGGAAGCTGGGTACGGGACCACGTTGGGAATTGCCCTCAGGCGTGTGCTTCTGGGCTCGCTCGAGGGGGCAGCCATTGCCTCGTTGTATGTGAGGGGCATCCATCACGAGTTCTCTACCATTCCTCACGTCCGCGAGGACATGACGTCCTTACTGCTGAACCTCAAGCAGGTGCGGTTTCGTCTTCTGGATGACGAGGAGGAGTCCGCCCGGCTTCGGCTAGAGGTCCGTGGCGAAGGTGTCGTCACGGCCGGCGATATCGTGTGCCCTCCGACTGTCGAAGTGGTCAATCCCGAGGTCTATCTGCTGACCACCGACTCGCCCGAAGCCGACATTGAGATGGAGATGGGCGTGTTGCGTGGCCGTGGATACTCCCCGGCGGAGGAGCGTGGCAAGTTGCCGGTGGGCGAGATCCCGGCGGACGCCATCTACTCCCCGATCCGCAAAGTGAACCACAGGATCGAGCGGGCACGTATCGGGCAGATCAGCAACTACGACAGGCTGGTCCTCGAGATCTGGACCGATGGCACCGTCACGCCGGTTGAAGCACTCAGCACCAGTGCGCAGATCCTGGTCGGGCATTTGGCGTTGATTGCCGATTTTGGCAAAGCTGCCGTGCGGATGGAGCCCGAGGCACCGGTTAGCCGTATCCCTGAGCGCATCGCCGAGGTGAACATCGACGAGCTTGATCTCGGCGTGCGTGCCCACAATTGCCTCAAGAGAGCAGGCATCACCAAGGTGGGCGAAATTCTGGAAAAGCTCCAGCGCGATGAGCGAGAGCTTCTGACCATCCGCAATTTTGGTCAAAAGTCGCTGGAAGAGCTGAAAGAAAGACTGGAAGCTAGAGGTTTCTGGCCGATTGCCGACGAATAGCGGCTCGGTTTGAGGGGATGGACGAGATATGAGACACGGGAGAGTAGGCCGCCACTTCAAGCGGTCAAGCGGCCAGCGACATGCGCTGTATCGAACACTCATGGTTGAGCTGTTCCGCCACGAGGAGATCACGACCACTGAGGCCAAGGCGCGGGCCATCCGCCCGCTTGCCGAGCGGCTTGTCACCAAGGCACGCAAGGGACGCGCCGACCGCGTCATCGAATTGGCCAACCAGCGCAACAAAACGACGCTCACGGCTTGGTTCGGCGCCCGGCGCGCAGAGCAACTAATCGCGCTCGTCGATCAAGGGGATGAGAAGGCGCTTGCGACGGCGGCCCAACAGATGGCGCTCCATGCCAGGCGTCAGGTACTTGCTACCCTGCCGGACAAAGAAGTGGCGCACAAACTCGTGGACGAGATCGCCCCCCGCTTTGCCGAGCGGCCGGGTGGTTACACGCGCATGTACAAGATCGGCATCCGCCGGGGTGATTCCTCACCCATGGCCTTGCTGCAGTTGGTGGAGTAGGGCAATGCACAAGGCGGAATGCACAGGGCGAAACTGACCCAAGTGCATTGAGAATCGCGCATTGAGCATTGAGAGACGAGTCTGGGCTAGGGTCGAATACGACGGGACCGACTTCTACGGCTTCCAGGTCCAGGCACGCGAACGGACAGTTCAAGGAGAGATCGAAAGGGCAATCCGAGCGGTAACAGGGCACGCGGCGCGAGTGGTGGGCGCCGGCCGGACAGACCGGGGAGTTCACGCTCAGGGACAGGTGATTGCATTCACTGCCAACTGGAAGCATGGCTTGCCGGCTCTCCAAGGTGCCCTGAATGCGACGTTGGCGCCGGATGTGGCTATACTGGCGCTGGGACCGGCCGCCGAGGAGTTCCATCCTCGCTTTTCCGCCCGGAGCCGTACCTATCGATACTCGGTAGCAAACCGGCCATGCCGGCTGGCGCTGGAGAGAAGACATGCGTGGCATGTGGCGACGCGGCTGGATCACGATCGGATGTCCGCCGCGGGCCGGTGCTTGGTAGGGAAGAAAGACTTCTCGACCTTCGGACGGCCACTGCACGGAGACAACACGCTCCGCACCGTCTTTCGGGCGGAGTGGGAGTGCCCGGCAGGAACTGGACGCTCGCAGGAAGGCAAGCTCTTGGTCTTTGAGATAGAAGCCGATGCCTTTCTCTACCGCATGGTGCGAAGCGTTGTCGGGACGCTCGTTCGGGTGGGCCTCGGCGAGCTGACTGCTCAAGAGTTTGAGGGCCTGCTACGGGCCAGAGACCGGAGTCAGATCCGGTTGGTAGCGCCCGCTCAAGGGCTGTGCCTTGCGCGGGTGGATTATGATGCGACGTTTCAAGGAGTTGTGCAGTGAGGACTTTTACCGAGAAAACAGCAGACATCAAACAGGCGTGGTATGTGGTCGATGCTCAGGGTCAGACCCTCGGGCGGCTTGCGGCACGCATTGCCCCTATCCTGAAGGGCAAACACAAGCCGACCTATACCCCGCACCTGGACTGCGGCGATTTCGTCATCGTCATCAACGCCGAGAAGCTGCGGGTGACCGGACGCAAGCTCGATCAGAAGCAGTACCACCGGCATTCCGAGTATCCTGGAGGGCTGACCACCATCAGCTTGCGGGATCAGTTGGAACGGCACCCTGAGCGGGTGCTGGAGGCGGCCGTACGCGGCATGCTGCCCAAGAACAGGCTGGGCCGTAGGATGTTCAAGAAGCTCAAGGTGTATGCCGGCGGTTCACATCCTCACCAGGCCCAACAGCCCAAACCGCTAGACTTTGGGGAGAGAGACAATGTCGGATGAGGTTCGTTTCTACGAAGGTGTTGGCCGCCGCAAGCGCGCGATCGCCCGCGTGCGCCTGTACCCTGGCGATGGCCAGATCGTGGTCAATGAAAAGCCCCTCAAGGAGCATTTCGGTCGCGCTCAGGACTGGATGGCTGTCGCAGCACCGCTCAAGCTGACCAGCACAGAGGCAAGCTTCAACGTCTCGGTTCAGGTCAGCGGAGGCGGTGTGACCGGTCAGGCAGAGGCCATCCGGCACGGCGTGGCTCGCGCGCTTCTGCTGGCCCAGCCTGAGTTGCGGCTCGCCCTGCGCCGGGCTGGCTTCCTCACACGTGATCCTCGCGAGAAGGAACGCAAGAAGCCGGGTCTCAAGCGTGCAAGAAAGGCGCCGCAGTACACCAAGCGCTAGCGCTCCCTACACGCCGACTTTCCTGGTGCAGCGAGGACACTCGGCCCCGTACTACCTGTAGCAGGTCTGGGTGGCTGGGCTGCAGTCTACGGCGCACCACATGTTGGCAGAATAGCCAAGACCCCTGTTTTCCATGAGGAAACAGGGGTCTTGCGTTCTCCAATGGGCCGCCGGCAAAACCGTGGGGCATCTGCCCCTTCCGCAGTTGGCCCTGGACAAGTTGCGGGTTATACTCAGCACGGGAGTGAGCTTGGCAGGTGGCGTGCCGTCGCCCACGCCTTGGGCAGGCACTGCCAGCCGATGAACTGGAGGAGGGTTTGCGTGAAGACTGGCAAGTCTTGGTGGCACTGGCACTTGGGCAGGTTTGTGATCCTCCTTCTGCTCGCGCTTGCGCTCTTGGGACTCGTCTGGCCGGCTGCGGCGCAGCTGCCTGCGCCCTCGACCTCTTCGCCGGCTGCGCCGGTCGAGCTCCAGCCCGGGAAGCTGCCGGCCAAGCCACAGGTGAGAGCAGCCCTGGGCACGGAGGATGCCCTGCACAGCGGCCCTGATAGCCCCGTTCCTCCTCCCGACACCCCGTACCTCTACCTGCCCATGGTCTTTGCGGGCTACGGCCACGACGTGCTCGTGGCCGAGAGCTTCGAAGGCGCGGTCATTCCGCCAACCGACTGGGACCTGATCCCGACCAATCCTGTCTACACCTGGGAGATTTGGCCCTTTGTTCCGCCATTCCCGCCCCCGACCTACCCTGGACCCTTCGACGGCTCCTACTCAGCCGCCTGCGATACAGTCGGGCTGGTTCAGGACGAAGTGCTGTTGAGCCCGCCGTTCAAGAGCGCAACAGCCCAGCTCCAGTTCTACTCCTTTGGCGACGATTCCTTCTGGTATGATCACAGCCTCAACGTCTGGGTGGTGGTCGGCGCGTGGGATGGGGTAGACGACGTCCTGGTCTACACGGCAAACGGTGATTGGATCGTAGATCCCAGCCACCACTACCTTTGGTCCCCCAGTACGGTTGACCTGACGCCCTACCTGCAACAGGATACGCCGGTGCGCATTGCATTCCAGTACGAAGCCGGTGACGATGGGGATCTGGTCGGGCTCGACGCGATCCTCATTACTCGCTAGTTCCTTCAGGTAGGCGAGCCCTCGTCGCGGGGCGGCCGTCGCCGCATGGCCGCCCTGCCACACTCCCCGGCCGGTCTTGGCCCTTCGGTCGCCTTGTGCTATACTTCCGTACGGAGACAGAGGGTGATCATCGACTTTCACACGCACGTCACGGCGCCGGACATCATCGCGCGGCGCGACGAGCACTGTGTGCGTGATGCTTGGTTCCGCGACCTCTACGCCAACCCCCAAGCTCGCCTGGCTACAGCCGACGATCTGATCGCCGCCATGGATCGCGCCTCCGTGGACCATGCAGTAACCTTTGGCTTTGGTTGGTGCGACATGGATCTCTGCCGGCGCGACAACGACTATGTCATGGAATCTGTCGCGCGCTTCCCCGATCGGCTCACCGGATTCGCCGTAGTCAACCCCATCGCGGGAGATGAGGCAGTCCGCGAGCTGCAGCGCTGTGTGTCCTTTGGCCTGCGCGGCGTTGGCGAGTTGATGCCCGATGGCCAGGGCTTTCGCCTGGACGACAAGGGAACCATGGCGCCGATCATGGAGTTCGCCCTTGAGCGTCGGATGCCGCTCCTGGTCCACTGCAGCGAGCCGGTGGGCCATCTCTACCCCGGAAAGGGTACGGTGACACCCGGAGTCGTGGTCAGCTTCGCCCGGCACTTCCCGGAGGCAACACTCATCTGCGCCCACTGGGGAGGCGGAGCCATCTTCTACGAGCTCATGCCTGAGGTCGCCGCGCTGATGCGCAACGTCTACTACGACACGGCGGCCTCTCCCTACCTGTATCGCGACGACATCTTCGAGCTTGCAGCGCGCCATTTCCCATGCAAGGTGCTATTTGCGACGGATTATCCCCTGATCACGCCTCAGCGCATGATCGAGCACATGGGGAGATCTGGGCTATCCGGCCCTGCGTTTCAGGAGATACTGGGAGGCAACGCCCGGCGGCTCTTGTCCGCCCAAAGGGATTCGAATGCAGACGTTGCGGACGTTCGTAGCAATTGAGCTGGACGGCAGCCTCAGGGCCACGCTGCGCCAGGTCCAGGATCGGTTGGCTGGGCAGGTTGCGGCGCGGATTGTCCGATGGGTGAACGTCGAAGGCATTCACCTAACCCTCAAGTTCTTGGGCGATACGCCGGTGGACAAGGTCGAGGCCATTCAGGCAGGCCTCGATAGGGCAGCCTCCGGCACGGCGGCGTTCCGGTTGGCGGTGAGGGGACTGGGCTGCTTCCCGAATCATCACCAGCCGCGCGTCGTATGGGCGGGTGTCGAGGAGCCCCTAGGTCTTCTCTCAAGCCTGCAAAAGTCAATCGAGGCTCAGGTGAGCCCCTTGGGTTTCCCCGCTGAGCGCCGAGCCTTCAGCCCACACCTGACGCTGGGGCGCGTTCATCAACATGCGTCTCGCGCAGAAGCGAAGAGCATCGGCGATGCCGTCGCTGGGAGTGCCTTCGAAGCGCTCGGTGAGATGCTGGTCACGGCGGTAGCCTTCATACAGAGCGATCTCACGCCGAGAGGCGCGGTCTATACCAGGCTCTTTGAAGCCAAGCTGAATCTCTAGGCGATTCTCGGGCGGGGTTCATGGGCCATGGCACGATGAGCCCTGCAGTCGTAGGAAGGGAGCTGGGTAGTGGAGGATCTCAGGCGTCATTTCGGGGAGCTGAAGCTGATCTCGGGCAACGCCAACCTAAGCCTCGCGCGCAAGATCGCGTACGAGCTGGACAAGCCATTGGAGAATGCGAACATCGGCCGTTTTGAAGATGGTGAGGTCCAGGTAGACCTCGATTGCGTCGTGCGCGGCTGTGACGTCTTCATCATTCAGCCCATCTGCCAGTCTCATGCCGGCCCCCAGAACAGACCTTGCCTTGCTGCAGGGGCGCCGGGCGGCGGAGAGCCTGAGGTATGCACCTATCAGTCGGTCAACGACAACCTGATGGAGCTGCTGGTGATGATCGACGCTGCCCGCCGCGCGTCGGCCGGCCGCGTCACCGCGGTGGTTCCCTACATGGCCTACGCAAAGCAAGAGAAGAAAAAGCGAGCGCACGAGCCCATCACCGCAAAGTTGGTCGCCAATCTGATCACCCAGGCTGGCGCCGACCGGCTTCTGACCATGGACCTTCACACCCCCGCCATCGAGGGTTTCTTCGACATTCCGGTCGACCACATGCGCATGGCGCTGCGTATGGCGGCCTACTTCCGCAAGGACCTCGGCCTGGAGGAGGCGGTCGTCGTATCCCCGGACGCCGGGGGCGTCGCTCGGGCAACCGAGTTTCGCGACAGCTTGAAGACGGACCAGCTCGCGATCGCCAGGGATGAGATGGCCATCGCATTCAAGCGCCGGACGGCCAAGCGCGAGCCCACGTTCATTGACATGGTGGGTGACGTAGCCGGCCGGCCTGCGGTGATCTTTGATGACATGATCCAGTCAGGAGGCACGCTCCTGCAGGTAGTGGACCGGCTGAAGGAGAGGGGAGCCACCGATGTGCACGCGGCAGCCGTCCACGCCGATTTCACAGTGGGCGCCCTGGAGAGGATCCAGAGCCATCCCGATCTCAAGACCCTCATCTTGTCCGACACGACGGCGACGGCGTTCGAGTCCGAATGGGGAAAGGTCAAGATAGTGACCTCAGCTCGTATCCTTGCCCAGGCCATCTGGCGTGTCCACACCCAGCAAAGTGTCGGATGGATCTTCGACACACTGCGTGACCGGGGAGAGTTGCCGTCCTTGATGCAAGAAGCCTAGGCGCCAGCCCTGGGCCTTCTCCCTGATTAGTCTTCCTCTTCCGGAGTTGGCACTGCATGCCAGAGGAGTAGCAGCACCTTCAAAACCAGGAACAGGGCACCCACCAGCAGAATCGTGGTTGCCGCAATGGCAGCCAACCCGACCAGTTGTGCGTTGATCTGGCCGGGCCAGTCGGCGGCATAGCCTTGCGCCGGGAACAACCCGGTGACTCCCTGGCCAACCGTGCCTCGATAGGAGCCACTCCCTGTGCCATTCCAGCCAAGGCCGGCGAGCCCATCGCCAAAGACGCCCGGCGCAAGCCCACCCAGCACGCCGCCCAGCACGCCGGCTGAGATTGCGCCGATGGGATCTTCGATGCGCAGTACCTTGTGCAGCAGGAAGCCTGTCAGAGGCACCAACAGGCCAGCAGCGACGCCGGTGGCCAGGGCGGCCCATGGTGCGACAAACGGAGAAGCAGCTGCAAGGGCGATCACTGCGGTTACGGCGCCGCGCGCGGCGGCCAAGGAGTCGGCTGCCCCCGCTGTGAACCATGTGTAGAGACACGGCAACAGCGCGCCGCCGGCGGCTGCCAATGCCACATTCACCGCTGCTCGGGTGCTCGCCAGCTCGGTGTGGCTGCGAGCGGGGTCGGCACCAACCATCGCCATGGCGCCGAGGGCGACCGCGCCGGCACCCAACATCGCCAGTACCGGCAGGTGCACTGGCGGGAGAGCGGGCACCTCGCCTTCCGCCAGCGGCGGCAGGCGCCGCCCAAAGACCACGACGCCCAGGAGCGAGGCCAGTCCGCCCACCAGGGCGGCCGTGCTCAACCCGGTGGCGTCGATGTAACCGTGACCCATGCCCAGTGTCTCTCCAACGTGCATCAGCCAGCCGCCGCCCGAGGTCCAGTTGCCGACCAAGGGAAAGACCAACCCGCTGAGCAGGACACCCGTCAGTGCAGCCATCCAGCCTGGCACCCTGTCCCGGAGAGTGAGTAGGGGCAGGGCGACAGCTGTGATGGCAGAGGGCAGTATGGCCAGGTAGAGGCCGAAGGCCGCTGGGGTCGCGCCATCTCCCTGCAGGAAAAAGCCGCGCAGCCCGAGCACGCCCCAGTCCAGCTTCAGCGGTGAGGCCCATTCCCAGACCAGGCCCTCCAGCCCGGGCACGGAGGACGTGAGACCGACGCCTCCAGAATGGAAGGCGAAGCCGCAGGCCCACAGGCTGACGGCGGCGATGGCAGCTGCTCCGAGACCCGCCACGGCCGATTTGGCCGGCCGGCGCCCCGCGAGCCCCGCTACCAGGACGAGCAATAGACCGTATGGCATTGACAGAGAAAGAACGGCGGACAGAGTGTTCGGCATCGAAATCGGTTCCTTGTAGGTTCGCCGTGGATGGCATGCTTGGCACACTTGCCAAGTGGCTGCGCATCCTCGGCTATGATACCCTCTTTAACCCGGCCTGGACCGATCACCAGCTGGCGCGCCTGGCGAGGTCTGAAGGTCGCGTGTTATTGACTCGCGACCGGGAGCTTTCCCGGCGGCGCGGGTTCGGCTCCCTCCTCATCACGAGTGAAAGCCTGGATGAACAGATTCGCCAGGTCTTGGAGACCGTCCCGGGCACCGGGGAGGCAGGCATCGATGCCTGCGGACTTGCGTCGCGTTGCCCAGTGTGTAATGATGTGTTACAGGTGATCGACCGGGAGACGGCCTGTGCCCTGGTGCCGCCCTATGTGGCACAGACCCAGAAGTCGTTTTCGCAGTGCCCTGGCTGCCGGCGTGTCTATTGGCGCGGCACGCACTGGCAGCACATGCTGGAATACCTTGAACGGATTCGGCAATAGGAGGAACCCGAACTGGAGTCACTAGAGCTTGCCCATACGATTGTGGACGCAATCTCCGAGCGATTTGGCTCGGACATCGTGCTGCTCGATATGCAGCAGGTCTCCCTGCTGGCTGACTACTTTGTCCTCTGCAACGCCGGCAGCACACCCCAAGTCCGGGCCATTCAGGAAGAGATCGGGGCCCAGGCTGCCAAGGCGGGCACCCGCTGTCTGCACGTGGAAGGAGAGCCCGAATCGGGCTGGGTACTCCTGGACTATGGCTCGATAGTGGTTCATATTTTCGACCCGGAGCTCCGCGCCTACTATGACCTTGAGGGCCTATGGAGCAAGGCCCGCCTAGTCGTTCGCATCCAATGAGCCTGTACCAGTATACTTCGGTGAGAGCCGGCGAGCAAACGCGAGCTCTCTTGGTCCGCCGAATATCACATGCAAAGGAGTTGCGCAATGTTTCAGACCCTTGATCAGGCCAGGCAGTTCATCCAGGACCGCAGCGTGCGCATGGTGGATCTCAAGTACACCGATCTGTGGGGCCGCTGGCACCATGTCACCATCCCGTCTCGTGAGTTCACCTTTGACTTGACCCAGCAGGGCGTGGGATTCGATGCGTCGAGTGTCGGCCTCAAGCCGCTGAAGGCTGGTGACATGGTGATTGTCCCCGACCTGATGACCGGTTTCATGGATCCCTTCTGGGACGCCCCGACCCTCAGCTTCATCTGCTCGGCCAAGGAGGCCGACACCCGTGTCGACTTTCCTCGAGACCCGCGCAACATCGCCCGTCGGGCAGAAGCCTACCTCCAGGAAACAGGCATTGCCGAGGCCAGTTGCTGGGGACCCGAGTACGAGTTCTACATCTTTGACTCAGTCGCGTACGAAAACGAGGTTCACCGCGTCGGCTACCGGCTCCAGTCCGCTGAAGGGGGCTGGAACAGCCCCACCGGCGGCCTCGGCTACTACATCCCCCTGCATGGGGGGTATCACGCCCATCCGCCCCGCGACTCGCTGTACAACTTGCGCAGCGAGATGTGCCTGAACCTGGAGGCCATGGGGGCTCCTGTCAAGTACCATCACCACGAGGTCGGAGGGCCCGGCCAGGTTGAGATCGAGACCCCGATGATGGGCTTGCTGCAAAGCGGCGACGTCACGATGTTGGTCAAGTATGCCACCAAAATGACCGCCGCCAGCCATAACCAGACGGTGACCTTCATGCCCAAGCCCCTCTTCGGCGAGGCCGGCAACGGCATGCACTTCCACCAGATGCTCACCCGCGGCGGACTCTCGCTCTTCTACGATCCGGCAGGCTATGCGGGACTAAGCCAGCTTGCCCTTCACTATATCGGCGGACTCCTGACCCACGGCGCTGCGCTCCTGGCCTTCACCAACCCGAGCACCAACTCCTTCCGGCGGCTGGTACCAGGGTACGAGGCGCCAGTCAATCTCTTTTTCTCCTTGGGCAACCGAAGCGCCGCAGTGCGTATCCCCAAGTATGCCTGCACACCCACCGACCAGCGCTTCGAGTTCCGCCCTCCCGACGCGACCTGCAACGTCTATCTGGCCTTGGCTGCACAGCTCATGGCCGGCCTGGATGGAATCCAGCGAAAGATAGATCCGATGCAGGCCGGCTTCGGGCCCTTCGACAGCAACGTCTTTACCTGGAGCGAAGCGGAGCGCCGCAAGATCAAGGGTCTCCCTTCCTCCCTGGACGAGGCACTGGCGGCACTCGCAGCCGACCACGGGTTCCTTCTTGCGGGCGGCGTCATGGATGAGCAGTTCATCCGAGACTGGATCGACTTCAAGCTCACGCGCGAATACATGCAGGTGCGCGACCGGCCCCATCCCTACGAGATGGAGCTATACTTTGACGCCTAGGAGGCCTGGCATGCCGGCTCGAGAAGTCCACCCTCCCCGAGGGACCCAGCTCACGTGCAAGAACTGGCTGATCGAAGCCCCCTTCCGCATGATCCAGCACAACCTGGATCCAGAGGTGGCGGGCGACCCGGCGCGCCTGATCGTATACGGGGGCAGGGGTCGCGCGGCGCGCAACTGGGAGTGCTTCGACGCCATCCTCGATGCTCTCCGCCGCCTGGAACCGGATGAGACCCTCTTGGTCCAGAGCGGCAAGCCGGTTGCCGTCTTTCGCACCCACGACGATGCGCCACGCGTCGTGATCGCCAACACCAACATCGTGCCTGCCTGGGCGACTCAGGCCAACTTCGACCGATGGGAGGCCGAAGGACTGATCATGTACGGCCAGATGACCGCTGGATCGTGGATATACATCGGCACCCAGGGCATACTTCAGGGAACGTACGAGACCCTGGCCGCAGCTGCCCGGAAGCACTATGGGCCGGCGGCGAGCCTCCGCGGCAAGCTCGTGCTTACCGCCGGGCTGGGCGAAATGGGCGGAGCGCAGCCGCTCGCCGTCACCATGAATGACGGAGTGGCGCTCTGCGTCGAAATTGATCCGTGGCGGGCCCAACGCCGGCTGGACCACGGTTACCTTGACGTCGTGGTCGACAGCCTGGAAGAGGCAATGACCCTTGCTGAGGATGCTCGGCATCGTCAGCAGCCCAAGAGCATCGGCTTGTTGGGCAACGCTGCCGACATCCTGCCCGAGCTGGTGGTGCGCGGCATCATACCCGATATGGTGACCGACCAGACGTGCGCCCACGACCCGCTGATGTACGTCCCCAACGGGCTGAGCCTGGAGGCAGCCGCTGAGCTGCGGCGCGCAGACCCCCGGGAGTACCAGCGGCGGTCCATGCAGGCCATGGCAGACCACTGCAAGGCAATGGTCGAGATGCAGCAGCACGGTGCCGTCGTCTTTGACTACGGCAACAACCTCCGCCAAATGGCGTTCAATGCGGGCTATCGCGACGTCAAGGTCGGTGGTGACCCCGCTGCGGACTGGGTCTATCCCGGTTTCGTGCCTGCCTACATCCGCCCCCTCTTCTGCGAGGGCCAGGGACCCTTCCGCTGGGTCGCGCTGTCGGGCGATCCCAACGACATCTATGAGACCGACCAGATCATCATGGACCTCTTCCCCGAGAAGGAGCACCTGGTGCGCTGGATCAAGATGGCGCGACAGCGGGTCAAGTTCCAGGGACTGCCAAGCCGAATCTGCTGGTTGGGCTACGGCGAGCGCGACCGCGCCGGCCTCGCCTTCAACGATGCTGTGGCAAGCGGGCGGCTATCTGCCCCGATCGCCATCGGCCGCGATCATCTCGACTGCGGCTCCGTAGCAAGCCCGAACCGCGAGACCGAGGGCATGCGCGATGGTTCCGACGCCATCGCCGATTGGCCGCTCCTGAACTTTGCCATGAACACCATCGGTGGAGCGACTTGGGTCAGCTACCATCACGGTGGCGGAGTTGGCATCGGGTACAGTCTTCATGCCGGACAGGTTATCGTAGCCGACGGGACGCCGGCAGCGGCGCGCCGTCTAGAGCGCGTCTTGACCTACGACCCCGGCATGGGCGTCGTTCGCCACGTCGACGCCGGATACCCCGAAGCAATTGCCTTTGCCCGCGAGCACGGTGTCCAAATCCCCATGCTCAGTGTTCAGTGAGAAACACTCCGTCCTGCACCTTGCACATTGTGCATTCGGCCTTGTTCTGCTAGCATCTGGCCATGAGAACTGAGCAGACGATTTGGCTGCTGCGGCAGCGCCGCGAGCGCCGGACGAGAAACAGGGGCGGCCCGGGCAAGGTTGCTGCGGGTGTCTTGGGCAGCCTTGCCGCCATTCTGCTCCTGGGCGCTGTGCTCACCGTTCTGGGTGCCGCCGGCACCGCGGTGGGCGTCTACGCCTATTTCGCCCAGGACCTCCCCGACCCAAACGAGATCGTCACCGCCCAGGAAAAGTTCGAGACGACCAAGATCTACGACCGAACCGGTCAGACCCTGCTGATGGAAGTGATCGATCCACGCCGGGCCGACCGCGAAAAGGTGCCGATAGACCAGATCCCTCTCACACTGCGCCACGCCACCGTCGCACTGGAGGACAAGACCTTCTACCAGAACATGGGGGTTGACCCCGCAGGCATCGCCCGTGCCTTTGTCTCGAACCTTCAGGGAAACCAGGTCCAGGGTGGTAGCTCTATCACCGTGCAGCTCGTCAAGAACATTCTGATCCCTGAGGAAGAGCGTTACGTTCTATCGTACAGCCGCAAGATCAAAGAGGCCATGCTGGCCGTCGAAATCTCCCGCCTCTACTCCAAAGACCAAATACTGGAGTGGTATCTGAACAGCAACGACTATGGCAACTGGGCGATCGGCGTGGAGGCGGCTGCACAGGCCTACTTTGGCAAGCACGCCCGCGACCTGGATCTGGCCGAGTGCGCCATGCTCGCGCCCATTCCACAGTACCCTGGCATGAATCCTGTCTACAACCCGGAGCAGGCCAAGAAGCGGCAGGGCATCGCCCTCCAACGCATGGTGGAAGAGGGCTACGTCACCCAGACCGAGGCTGACGCAGCCTTTGCTCAGGAGCTGGATATCCACACCGCAACGCTCAAGCGCTACGACATCGTGGCCCCGCACTTTGCCATGTACGTCCGCAAGCAGCTGGTGGATATGTACGGCGAGCAGGTGCTTTACACGGACGGGCTGCGGGTCTACACCACCATCGACCTCGACATGCAGCGCATCGCCGACGAAGAGGCAAATGCACAGGTCAGAGCATTGCAGGAAGACAAGAAGGACGTCTCCAATGCCGCCGTTGTGGTTCTGCGTGCACGCACCGGCGAAATCCTGGCCATGACGGGCAGCATCGACTACTGGAACGAGGAGATTGACGGCAACGTAAACGTGGCCACCGCTCCACGCCAGCCCGGCTCTTCGTTCAAGCCTTTCGCGTACCTGACCGCCTTTCACCAGGGCTACACGGCGCAGGAGATGGTCATGGACGTGCACTCCTGCTTCGATGACTGGCCCAACCCACCCTACTGCCCTGAGAACTACGACCGCAAGTATCACGGCGCGCAGAGCTTCCGTACGGCCCTTGCCAGGTCCTACAACATCCCGGCTGTCAAGGTCCTCGACAAGGTCGGGGTGGACAACGTGATCCGCAATGCCCATGCGCTGGGCATCAATACCCTCAACATGGACCTGGATTACTACGGCTTGAGTTTGGTCCTCGGTGGAGGCGAAGTCTGGCTGCTGGACATGGCGTACGCCTACAGCGTCTTTGCCAACGGCGGAGTGATGATGGGCCAGCCCACCAAGCTCCAGCAGCCTGGCTACCGGGAGCTGGACCCCGTGTCGGTCCTGCGCGTGGAGGATGCCACAGGGAAGGTGCTTTTCCAGTACGACCAACCCCAGGCGCGCGACATTGTCCTCTCAGACGGCAGCGCGCTGACACCGCAGGAGGCCTACCTCCTCACCGATGTCCTCTCCGACAACAACGCACGGGCTGCCGCTTTCGGCAGCAACAGCGTCCTCAAGCTCAGCCGACCCGCTGCAGTCAAGACCGGCACCACGACTGACTTCCGCGACACCTGGACCGTTGGCTACACTCCCCAGATCGTCACGGGCGTCTGGGTCGGCAACAACGACAACACCCCGATGGAGGGGGTCTCCAGCACGCATGGCGCCGGTCCTCTCTGGCACAACGTCATGGAGCGCATCTACGGCGAGGGGCATGCGGCCCGCATCTTGGGCGAGGTTGCGCTCTCCTTTCCCGTTCCTGACGGGCTTACCTCTGTGCAAGTCTGCTCTGTGTCGGGGCTTCTCCCCACCGAGTACGATCCGAAAAGGATCACGGCCACCTTCATCGCCGGTACCGAGCCCACCGAATACTGCAACGTTCATCACCTGGAGCGGGTGAACAAGTTCACTGGCAAGCTGGCCACCGTCTGCACCCCTCTCGATCAGGTGGAAGAGCGAGTCTACGAGATCTTCCCTCCCGAGGCCGCCGACTGGGTGCGCGAGCAAGGGATCCCGCAGCCTCCGACCCAGCGCGACGAGATCTATGGCTGCAGCCCCGAGAGCGGCGATGTGGTCGTCAGCACGCCCACGCTTGGGGGTCACGTGGCCGGCATCGTGGCCGTACGCGGCAATGCCCGGTCGGGCAATTTCGCACTCTACCGCCTTCGCTTCGGAGAAGGGCTCAACCCGTCCTCCTGGACGCAGATCGGGGGCGATCACTACAATCAGGTGACCGGCGATGTGCTCGAATTCTGGGACGTCCGCGGGCTTCGGGACGGCCTATACACCCTGGAGCTGGCCGTCGTCGATGGCAGCCAATGGACCAACACCTCGACCATCTATGTGACGGTGGACAATACCCCGCCTCAAGCCTACGTCGGCTACCCGTGGCCCGGCCGCGTCTATGTGATGGAAAAAGACGAGTGGGCCAATCTATACGCCGACGTCAGTGACAATGTCCTGATCGATCGCGTCGAGTTCTACCTCGATGACGAGCTGCTCGACTACAGCGTGGTAGAGCCCTACGGCATCAAGTGGGTCCTGACCATGCAGGATCTGAGGCCCAATCGCAACATGGCCCCGGTCTATGGCACCGAGACCATCACCAACCCTGATGGGACCGTCACCACCGTACCGATCACTGTCACGTGGGTCGAGGTGAGCCCGGACCGCAAGACCATCACCCAGACGTGGCATTCCGGCGCGATGGTCATCTCCAGCACCCATGGCTACACCGAGTCGCACGTGGTCAAGGTCATCGCCCTTGACGCCGCCGGAAACAAGACGGAGAGCGAGCAGGTTCGCTTCTACGTCATCCACAAGCCCAAGGAGAAAAAGGCGGAGGTCCCCCTATACTTCCATGACCACGGGCAGGATCATGGGGCGCCGTTTGGTCTGCGCGTAAAGGAGCTCGCCGAGGCCGTCCTTAATCCGGGAGGCAAGCTCTGCCCTGGACCCGCCACCCTGCAGAGCTTCCACGATCCGCCCAGACGCCAGGTCGATCAGCTCGCCCGCCTCACGTAGGTAGACGAAACCGCGTGTGATGATCTCCGGCCCCTGGACGAGCTCACCGCTGTCGGCAGCCACCGCCACTACCACGACCACAAACCCATCCCGCGACAACAGGTGACGATCGCGCAGCACAACGCTGCCTACATCGCCCACCCCCAGGCCGTCTACCAGTACGTGGCCTTCCGCCACTTTATCAACCACCCTTCCCCAGTCTGGGCCAAACTCCAGCACCTGCCCGCTCTCGACCACGAATATCCTCTCCCGCGGGATACCCATCTGCTCTGCAATCCGGGCGTGGTGGACCAGGTGTCGGTACTCCCCATGGATAGGCACAAAGAAGCGCGGCCGCGTGAGGCCAAGCATCATCTTGTGCTCCTCTCGGCTGGCATGGCCCGAAACATGGACCGGGGCAAGCTCGTGGTAGTACACTTCGGCCCCTGCGCGGTACAGGTTGTCAATAGTGCGGTTGACCAGCTCTTCGTTGCCTGGGATGGGCGTCGACGAGATGACGACGTGGTCTCCCGGACGGATGTTGACCTGGCGATGCTCCCCCACGGCCATGCGTACGAGCGCCGACGTGGGCTCGCCCTGGCTGCCCGTGCAGGCGATCGCCACCTGCTCGGGTGGCAGGCTGTTCATCTGATGCGGGCTCAACAGGTCCTCGGGACTTAGGTCCATGTAGCCCAGCTCGGCAGCCCGCCTGACATATTCTAGCATGCTCCGTCCGACGATGCCCAGCCGGCGCCCGTGTTTCCGCGCCACGTCCCACACGAGTTGGACGCGCGAGATGTTTGAGGCGAACGTGGCGACGATGATTCGCCCCGTCGCCGAGGAAAAGATGCGGTCGAGCGTATCGCCGACAACTTGCTCCGATGGAGTCTGCCCTTCGGCTTCGGCATTGGTCGAATCGGAGAGAAGGACGTGGACGCCGCGCTCTCCCATCTCCGCGAGCCTGGCATAGTCCGTCAGCCGGCCGTCCACGGGGGTCTGGTCGAACTTAAAGTCGCCCGAGTGCACGATCAGGCCGGCAAGTGTCGTGATCGCCACCCCGATCCCATCGGGAATCGAGTGGCACACGCGAAAGAACTCGACCCGGAACGGCCCAAGGCTCAGCACGTCTTGAGGGGAGATGGTGCGCAGGTCGGCCCCGGCAAGGAGGTGGTGCTCCTTGAGCCTCACCTCGACGAGGCCTTGCGTCAGCCGGGTAGCAAAGATCGGAGCATGCACCTCCTGCAATAGGTAGGGCAGCGCTCCGATGTGATCCTCGTGTCCATGGGTGACGATGATCGCCTCGACCTGCTCCCTCCGCTCCAGGACGTACGTCATGTCTGGGATGACAATGTCAATCCCCAGCATGTCGCTCTCGGGGAACATGAGACCGCAGTCAATGATCAACAGCCGGCCGCCGGCCTCCACCACCATCATGTTCTTGCCTATCTGGCCGACTCCGCCCAGCGGGATGATCTTGATGCTGTTCTCGGACAAGAGACTGCACCTCTCTGATTGCGGGGGCAGGATCTTCCTCTGTTCCCCCATTTGCCCTAGAAGAGGCTCAGCTGCTCAGCTTGGGGCGGCTCTGGTTTCTCTTCATCAATCTCCTCCACCTTGGCCAGCAGCCCCGGCAGCTTGGCAAAGTCCTCCTCCACGATCGAACGCCACTTCGGTTGGTGTAGTGCCGCTGCTGGATGGAACATCGGGAAGTAGATCACCCCCCCTGCGCGCTTTGGCTGACCGTGGATGCGTGATATCGAGGCCCCCGGAAAGTAGCGTGCCATCGAGAATCGCCCAAGCGTGACCACGACTCGAGGGCGGATCAGCTCGATCTGCCGGTCCAGGTACGGGCGGCAGGCTTCGACCTCCTCCGGCTCTGGGTCTCGGTTGCCGGGGGGGCGGCACTTGATCACGTTGGCAATATAGACGTCTGCCCTTTTCAGACCGATCTGGCCGAGCAGCTCCTCCAGGTATTGGCCGGCCAGGCCGACGAAGGGTCTTCCCTGCCGGTCTTCGTGAAATCCCGGCCCTTCGCCGATGAACAGCATACTCGCGTTCTCGGGGCCTTCTCCCGGCACCGCGTTCGTCCGCCCCAGCGCGAGCTGGCACTTGCGGCACGCTCGGATCTCTTCATAGAGAACGTCAAGTTGCGACACCCTTCGTCTCCTCGGTAGGTCTATGCGTTGCTTTCTCTTCCGCCATCCTCTTGAAGGCGAGCTTCCAGCCGCGAGCGGCACAACCCCAAGAGGGCCTGGAATCGCGGGCCGTGCAGGTCAGGGGTAGCCATGATATACGCATCTTCGTTGTTGTCAGAGTAGTAGGCCTTCTGAACCGACACGATATCGAACCCATACCTGCGGTACAGAGCCACTGCCCCGAGGTTCGAGATGCGCACCTCGAGGGTAGCTCGTCGCGCCTCCAGTTCCTGGCCTCGTTCCAGCAGGGCAATCAGGAGTAGCTCTCCCAGGCCCCGTCGCCTCCAGTCGGGATGTACGGCGATGGTGCTCACATGGATCTCGTCCACCAGCAGCCACGCCCCGGCGTATCCGAGCACAGGCGGCGGAGCCTGTCCGAGCAGCCGCTGCAGGGCAGACCCCAGTGGGCCCTGCCAGCGTGGCTTGGGCCGGACCACGCGCATTGTGCTGTGCGGGTTCTCGGTGATCTCATATCGGTACGCGCGGGCCGACCAGGGCGACGAGAACGAGGCCCGTTCAATGAGCAGGACTTGGTCCACGTCGCTCAGGCCCATGGGCTCGACCACAAAGAGGCCGCTATTCATCGATCTTGGGTTGCTGCAAGTAGATTGGTGTGAGGGTCGCGGGGTCGTCAGAGTCGCCCCTGGATAGTCTCTCCCAGCCCGCCTCCGCCAGGTAGGCTGCTCGTCGCAGTGAGGCCGCCGGCGAGGCAATCGTCACGTCGGGTCCGAGTTGATCGCGGATTGAGTCAGCATCCCGGGAATCGATCTCCCCGCATAGCAGAGCCGGCCGTTCCACCTCGGTGCACAGCTGCCCCCAGGTGACCAGGTAGTAGTCCCCTAGTTGCAGCCAACGCCCTCGCCGTCTGACATGGTGCGCCGCACAGATCCGGCCCCGGCCTGCCTGACACACCGCCCAGATGGGCAGGACCTGGCCCATGTGCGGCCGGGCCACGACTTCCAGTGTCGGCACGCCTACCAAAGGCGTCTGGTTTGCCACGACCAGCCCCTTCGCTACACCCAGTCCGGCCCGCAGGCCCGTGAAGGACCCGGGGCCCAGGCTGACGACGACACCGGTCAGCCCTTGCACAGGTACGCCCTGCTGCTCCATCATCCGGACCAGCCGCGGCATCAGCTCTACAGTGTGGTTTTCCGAGCAGGACCACGACTCCTCGGCGGGCACTCGCCCGCCCTCCTGGTCATACAGGGCAATGGTGGCCGTTCGGGTCGCCGTATCGATTGCTAGAAGCATGGTGCGCGCTTCCCGTCCTCTCTCGCGTGGCACGCTACGACTGGCCTGCTTGTCTTGCGCCAAAACTCGGCGCCGCAGTCCTAGTACCCGAAAGCGCTCTCGCGGAACTGCCGCAGCAGCTCATCGTAGCGGGTGCCTGAGGCGATCATCGTGAGGCCGCGTTTTGCCTCCCCCACGTGGCGTAGGGTGATCCAAAGCCGCTCCTCAGGGAGAAGAGCGCGGATCCGGTCGGCCCACTCCACGACACAAACCCCTACGCCCTCCAGGTAGCTCTCCAGGCCCAACGCCCACGCCTCCACTTCTGGGGAGGTCAGGCGGTAGACGTCGACATGGTACAGGATTGGCCTTGCCGAGGGCGGACGATGTTCGGCAACAAGTGTGAAAGAAGGGCTGACGATCGGCTCCGAGACCCCCAGCCCATCTCCAATGCCCTGTGTCAGGCAAGTCTTCCCCGTGCCCAACTCGCCCTCCAGGCAGATCGCGTCACCCCCCTGGACAAGCGACCCAAGTCGAGCGCCGAACCGGCGGGTCTGCTCGGGGCTGTGACTGATAAAGTCAAGCGTGTGCTCGTCTAGGATTGCCATGCAGGTGGGCCTCTCGGCACGATTCTACACCCAGCACATAGAAACGGCAAGCACTTGACCCCAACTGGAAGGCTATGTTATCATTCTCTTGGCGGCATGATCTGCCAGTCTCACCGGAGAGGCCCGCCTCACCTCGTGGCAGATCCGGCTTGCCTACGGACGAAAGGAACCCCGCATGCGCTGCTTGGTAGTCTCGGACATCCACAGCAACCTGGAAGCCTTTGAAGCCGTCCTGAGTCATGCAGGTCCTGTGGATTGCACCTGGTGCCTGGGCGACCTCGTCGGCTATGGGCCCGACCCGAATGCCTGCGTGGACCTGCTCCGATCCAGGACGCATCTCTGCGTCGCGGGCAACCACGATTGGGCAGCGCTTGGCAAGTTGGACCTAACCGAGTTCAACGCCGATGCAAGATTGGCGGCTGCCTGGACGCAGGACCTTCTCACGCCAGCGAATCGGGCCTTCCTGGAAGCACTGCCCAAGGATCTGCCCTGGCCCGACACGGGGCGCTTTGGACTGGTTCATGGCAGCCCCTGTCATCCGATCTGGGAGTATATCCTCGACGAGCGATCGGCGGTCGCCGCTTTTCGGTGTGGCGGTGCGGCCTATTGTCTGCACGGCCACACCCACGTTCCGGTCCTGATCAGTTTGGTCGCCCAGAAGGGCCGTGATCGGGTCACCTGGGCCCAGCCCCCCGGCGCTCCCTGCTCACTAGGGCCGGAGCGGATGCTCATCAATCCCGGCTCCGTGGGCCAACCGCGGGATGGCGACAACAGGGCAAGTTACCTGATACTGGACCCCGATGCACTTCTGATCGAGCACCGGCGCGTGGAGTATCCGTACGAGCAGACACAGAGGAAGATGCTCAACCGCGGGCTTCCGCCCCGGCTTGCGACGCGCCTGGCGTTCGGACTCTAGGAGGAGGCTGCTGCACCGTGAGCGAAGACAAAGCCATCCACCTTGGCCACCCCAGCTACGTGTGGGGATTTGGGCAGGAGCGCCGGCTGAGCTTGATCCGCCGCCACGCTCCACTGGAGGGGCGCACCATCCTCGACGTGGGCTGCGGGTTGGGGATGTACGTCCGTGCCTTCCGCCGCTACAGCCAGGACGTGCACGGCGTCGACATCGATGCGGAAAAGGTGGCAGAGGCTTCGCGCGGACTTCCCAACATCCGGGTTGCGCCCGCCGAGCACCTCCCCTACGCGTCGGGAACCTTCGATGTGGTCCTGCTGCACGAGGTGATTGAGCACGTGGCAGACGATGGGCAGGCGATTGCAGAAGCGGTGCGCCTTCTCCGCGAACCGTCCCCCGCAGCGGCTTCCCCGGTCTCAGCGGACGGCCGCCCGGAAGGGTCCGGCGGCCGGGTCGTTCTCTTCGCGCCGAATCGCCTCTATCCTTTCGAGACGCACGGAGCCTATTGGCGTGGGGAGTACCACTTTGGCAACATTCCGCTCGTCAATTACCTCCCCAATCGCTGTCGGGCCCGCTTCTGCCCTCATGTCCGGGCGTATACGGCGCGCGACATGCGGCTGCTGCTCAAGGACCTTCCAGTCAACGTCACCGTGCACACCCAGATCTTCCCCGGCTACGACAAGCTTATCCGCCGCAGCCGCATCCTGGGAGGGCTGCTCCGCGGAGTCACCTACTTCCTGGAGCACACGCCATTGCGTCTTTTCGGCCTCTCCCACTTCGTCGTGGCCGAAAAGGTCGGGCCCGGAGCCGGATCCGCAGCCGGCGTCGGCTGAGCGTAGGGTAGCCGTCAGGCTCCCATCCAGCACAAACGGCAGCTGTGTGGTACCCTATGGACACTTGAAAATGCATGGCTCATGGCGGGCGAGCAACCTCGCGGCCAGGTCCGGCAAGCGGCCAGGACCACCCGCCGCAGGTCAGCATGGGCCATGCTCCATATCGGATTCTCTTCTCCTCCTTTTGAATGAGAGCCAAGGGTCACGGGGCCGCCCTTGGCTCTCCCGTATTATTGACGGCAATCGCTCCCTGTGGGCACGCCGGGATACACACCAGGCATCCGTAGCACAGGTTGCCGTCAATGAAGGGGGGCTCTCCAGGATCGATTTGCAGGATCGCCTTCGTGCGGCAGACAGACCGTGCCAGGCACTTCCGGCACACATTGCACAGATCGTCCACCACGTGGGGGACAGCGCCCGCCGGCGCTTTGCCAAGGTCGACCATCACAAGTAGTCCTCAATGCGGAATCGCGCAGCGTGCGCGCCTGCCTGTGCGCGCGAGCTCAGGTTCAGTTTGCCGAGAATCCGGCTCACATAGTTCCGCACGGTCTTCTCGCTCAGGTGGAGCTTGTCCCCGATTTGCCGGTTGGTCTTGCCCTCGGCAATACCTGCAAGGATTTGCATTTCCTGGGCATTCAGGTCGGCAAACGCCCGTGCCCGCTCCTGCCGGTGCACCTCGCGCATCTTGGCAAAGACCCGCGTCGTCAACGAAGGGTCCAGCAGGCTTTCACCGCGGCCCACCCGCTCCAGCGCCAGGAGTAGATCGCCAGACCCAATCTGTTTCAACACATAGCCGTCGGCGCCGGCTGCAATCGCCTCGAAAAGCATCTCCTCGTCGGGGAAGGAAGTCAACACAATAATCCGCGTTTCCGGCCGCTGCGCCTTGATCTGCCGGCACGCCTCCAACCCGTCACCTCCCGGCAGCCTCAGGTCCAGCAGCACAACGTCTGGTCGCAGCTTCTCCGCCTGGGTCACTGCCTCGCGGACTGTGCCTGCCTCGCCGACGACGACCATGCCCGGCTGGCGCTCGATCAGGGCGCGGACGCCGAGCCTTACTACCTCGTGATCATCGACCAAGAGAACACCGAGCTGCATTCCACCCGCCTCCTGCAGCCAATCCGCATCGCTCCGGGAGCACTAGTCCAGGTGTGCGACGCGTCCCGGCGGACTCGCAGAGCCGGCGCACAGGTTCCCCCCGCAGGGAAAAGTCACCGTGAGTCTGAGACCCTGGCCCGGTGCAGTCTCTACGCTCAGCGAACCGCCCAGCAGGCGGGCACGCGCGCGAATGTTGGCCAGGCCGCGGCCAGTACCGTTCCCATTATCGGCGGTGGCCGGGTCCAACCCCTTGCCGTTGTCCGTGATGGCCAATTCGGTGCGATCCCCCAGATAGCTCAGCCGCACCGTCGCCTCCGTGGCGCCCGCGTGCTGCACAACGTTGCTCAGCGCTTCACGTGCGATCTGCGCGACGTGGGTGGCCGACTCTGTTCCCAGGACACAGCACCGCTGCCCCACTACTTCTAGGTTGGCCTCCACCATCGTGTCCAGGCGTATCTCCCGGATGAGGTTCTCCAAGAGCACCTCCAGCTCCCGGCTCTGCTCCGCGGCGTGCAGGTTGAAGATGTAGCGCCGGATATCTTCAACCGTCCCCGTGAGGCTCTGCATCGCTGCCTGGATGCGCGCCTGTGCCAGCACAGGCTGTTCCTCCACCATCGCTTGGGCTACTTCCAGGCTCAGGCCGGTCGCATAGATCTTCTGGATGATGCCGTCGTGCAGCTCCCGGCCGATCCGCTCGCGGTCCTCGGCCAGCAGCCGGGCGTGCTCCATCGCCGCCAGCTTGGAGTCGGTCTCCACCCGGAAAATGTCCAGGGAGCGCACCATAAAGACCGCCATAGCCAGGCCGCAGATGGAGCGAAAGACGGGAGCGGGCACTCGGATGGTTGTGCTGAGCAGCGTGTAGTTGAAAACGCTCGCTGGGAAGAACCAGGCAGCCGGCACCAGCAGGCCACCTACCACGGCAAAAGCGAAAAAGGCAACCGCCGCCCCGGTTAGGGAGCCGCTAATCCGCCCCAGGCCTGCCCTTCGCACGTGCGCCGCCTGCCGCAGCAGACCTACACCGGCCAGGCACGCGCCCGGCAGGCACAGCATATAGCGGCTCAGCGTGTCCCCAAGGTTGAAAAGAGTGGTGAGAGAGTCTTGTGCGCTCAGTCCGCGCGCCAGAACAGCACCGGCCCACAGCAGCAGCATGGCCGCCGGCATCGCTCGCAGCCATCTCCGCCAAGGGACAAGCGGCCGCACAAGCTCAATACCATACTGCAGCAGAAAGAAAAAGGAAAGGGCGTGGAGCAGGAGGTGTGCAATGACCATGACCTGCACCGCTGCCTCGCCCAGGTAGAGGGATTGCAGCGGGATGAAGATGTAGGCCCAGGCATTGAAGCCGTGCGAGACCCCAAAGGCAGCCAACCAGGGAAGCGAGCGGGAAAACTCCATGGAGCTCCGCCGGCGCCACTGGAGCCCGGTCGCAAGCCCCATGACAAAAAAGACTTGGCCGCAGATGAAGTAGAGGATCAGCCAGTTGACTTCCAGGATGTCGCTGAACATGGCAGGCCCATTGTAACACTGCGCCCTGGCGCGCACAACTACCGGATTGTCCCACGAGAATAGGGACAGATGTCAGATGCGCTCCAGTCTCGTCTGTGCTATGATAGCTTCTTGGCTGTGCCCGAAGGCATAGCTGCTCTGCGCGTTCTCAGACGTAAACGGTCTGTTAAGTCTACATCAGGGACCGACGCGAAGGGAGGTGGTGCGGGATAGATACATGACACGGTCTATCGTCTCGTGCCCCAGGGTGGGGTGTTGCGCAAAGCTCCGAACAAGCAAGTCAAGAATCAGGAGGAGATGACACAATGAAGTGGAGACTGTCGATTGTTGTGGCGCTCGCGCTGTTGTTGCTCGCGGCTGTACTGGTCGCCTGCGGCACCACCGAAGCCACGCCATGCCCAGAATGCCCCGCGGCCGAGTGCCCCACGGCGGAGGCTTGTGCAGCGCCCGAGTGCCCGGCGTGTGAAACCTGCCCCACCTGCCCCGAGGCCGTCGCCGGCACCGTAGTCACCGGCACATGCCCCGGTTGGGATGTGTGGGCCACTTCCGGTCACGCCGACAAGACCTCCGAGGCGTTCAATCACTGGAACGAGGACGGTGAGGTCGAGGCTGGATGCGCCAACTGCCACAGCACCACCGGCTATGCCGCTTACGTGTCCGGCGTCCAGGACGACCTGGCTTTCAAGCTCGAAGCCGGCGCTCCCCTCGGTGAGGTCGTTTCCTGCAACGCCTGCCACAGCGAGGCAGCGCAGACTCTGACGACCATCCCCTTCCCGTCTGGCATCACCCTAACGGTGGACAGCCCCTCGGCCCGCTGCATGGTCTGCCACCAGGGTCGCGCCTCCACGGTCCAGGTCGACAAGAAAATCGTCGACTCTGGCGTCGTGGATGACGACACGCCGAATGCCAAGATCACGTTCAGCAACATCCACTACAAGGCCGCAGCCGCGACCCTCTACGGCACCGAGGTCAAGGGTGGTTACGAGTACCCAGGCAAGGCCTACAGCGTCAAGTTCGAGCATGAGCCCGGCTACGAGACCTGTGCTGATTGCCATGATCCGCACAGCCTGGAGCTCAAGACCGAGTCGTGCTTCTGCCACGATCTCGAGACCGCCGAGGATGCCAAGAACATCCGCGAGGCCGGATCCCTGGTAGACTATGACGGCGACGGCAACGTCGAGGAAGGCGTCTACTTCGAGATCGAGACCCTGCAGCAGACGCTGCTCCAGGCTATCCAAATCTACGCCACCGAGGTGTCCACCGGGCCCATCGGCTATGATGCTCACACCTATCCCTACTTCTTCGGCGACAAGAACGCCAACGGCACGCTCGACGAGGGCGAGGGCGCGTACCGCGGGTGGACTGGGCGGCTCTCCAGGGCCGGCTACAACTACCAGGTCTCGCTCAAGGATGCTGGCGCCTATGCCCACAACGGCAAGTACGTCATCGAGCTGCTCTACGATTCGCTCGAGAGCCTGAACGAGAAGCTGGCGACCCCCATCGACATCTCCAAGATGCACCGCAGCGATGCCGGTCACTTTGACGCGTCGGCCGAAGCGTGGCGTCACTGGGATGAGGAGCCGGCTGTCGAGGGAGGCTGCGTCAAGTGCCACCAGGCCGAGGGTGTGCCGCAGTTCATCGAGAACGGCGCCAACATCGCCATGCCGCAGTCCAGCAGCATGCAGTGTTCCACCTGCCACAACAGCGCTGCCTGGCCGGCACGCCACGAAGTCACCGAGGTCGAGTTCCCCAGCGGAGCTGCGGTCGCCACGGACAACCCGGACGCCAACCTCTGCCTGGAGTGCCACCAGGGCCGCTCCTCCACCGTCCAGGTCAACGCTGCGGCCGGCGCCACCGAGGCGGACACGGTCATCGAGCGCGGCCGCTTCATCAATGTGCACTACTTCGCCGCCGGTGCGACCCTATTCGGCAGCGAAGCGCAGGGTGCCTACCAGTATGAGGGCAAGGAGTACGCCGGCAAGTTCGTCCACGTACCCGCCGCCGATACCTGTATCGAGTGCCACGACGCCCACGCCCTGCAGCTAAACACAGCGATCTGCGCCGGTTGCCACGCGACGGAGGATGTCGCGGCGATCCGGCTGGACACCACCGACTTTGACGGTGACGGCGATACGAGCGAAGGCCTGCAGTCTGAGATGACTGGCCTCGCCGACGCTCTGTACGCAGCCATCCAGAAGTACGCCGCCGACGCCGGAGCGCCCATCCTGTACGACGCCTACCGCTATCCCTACTTCATCGCCGACCCGAACGCCAACGGCACGGTCGATGAGGGCGAGGGCAACTATGCCGCATGGACCCCGCGCCTCCTGAAGGCCGCCTACAACTACCAATACTTCCAGAAGGACCCAGGCGCCTTCGCGCACAATCCTGACTACGTCGTCCAGTTCCTCTTCGACTCGATTGAGGATCTGGGGGGTGACGTCGCCAAGTTCACCCGGCCCTAGCCGGACCTGACACCCGATGCCCGGCACCACACGGTGCCGGGCATCTTCGCGTATTGCGTGATTCGCTTTGCTGGTCAGAGAGGGCCGGACGGGGAACCCAAAGGTTCCATTCCGGATGGCAGTCTATCTGGAAGTCCTGCCTCATCACGATTCTCGTGTGAAGGAGGAACGAGGATGTCCCTCAAGCAGCGTGCTATCTTGATGATAGCGTCTGGGGCCCTACTGCTGGCGGGCCTGGCGTGGGCCGGCGCTCAGCCGGCCCACGCTCAGGATCCGGGCAATGACGGCTGCCTGGCTTGCCATGGCCAGCCCGGCATGCAGGCCACCCTGCCGTCGGGCGAGGTGATCTATTTGACCGTGGACGCCGGCGTCTACAACGCCTCGGTGCACGGCCAGGCGGGCCAAGCCTGTATTGAGTGCCATCCCGATGTCGACCTGCAGGCGCACCCCAAGGGTGACACAGCCTGGAGCGACTTGGGCGTGCGCACCCACCGCGATCTCAGTTCCCTGCTGTACCGCGATGCCTGTGTTGAATGCCATCAGGATCAGTATGCCGATAACCTCGATGGCGTGCACCAACAAGCCATCGCCGCCGGCGATGAAGCCGCCGCCATCTGTACCGACTGCCACGGCACCCACAACATCACCGACCCAAGACAGCCGCTGAGCAAAGGCTCGCAGATGTGTGAGCGGTGCCACTCCGAGATCTATGAGCTGTACAAGGAGAGCGTTCATGGTGGCGCTCTCCTCGGCGAGGGAAACGGCGACGTCCCTTCCTGCACCGCATGCCACAGCGTTCACGATACGCAGGGGCCGCTGGGAGACACGGCTGACAGCAACTTCCACCTGTCCTCTCCAGAGCTCTGCCGCAAGTGCCACTCGGACACTGCTCTCATGGCCAAGTACGGGCTCACGGCGGACGTCTACGACACCTACGTGGCCGACTTCCACGGGACGACCGTCGCCGTTTTTGAGAAGCAGGCGCCCGGACAGGAGACCAACAAGGCCGTCTGCATCGACTGCCACGGGGTGCACGACATGCGCAAGGTGGACGACCCCGAGAGCGCCGTGATCAAGGAGAACCTCCTGGTCACCTGTCAGAAGTGCCATCCCGGCGCCTCGGCCAACTTCCCCACCTCCTGGATCGGCCACTACCGGCCCGATGCCAAGCGCGCCCCCCTGGTCTTCTTTGTGAACCTCTTCTACTGGATTCTGATCCCCGCGGTGCTGGGCCTCATGATCGTGCTTGTCGCCATCGACGCGCGCAAGCGGATCGCTGACCGTGGGAAGAAGGAGCACCAACATGCCTAGCACCTCGCGATTCCATCGCTTCTCCATCTCCGACCGGATAGAGCATTGGCTGCTCTTTGCGAGCTTCACCCTCCTGGCGGTGACGGGCCTGGTCCAGCAGCACGTGGATTGGGGCGTGTACGGCGCCATCATCCGCTTCTTTGGCGGCATCGAAAACACCCGCACTATCCACCACATCGCCGCCATCGTGCTGATGTTCGAGACCATCTACCACATCGGGATTCAGGGCTACCGCTTCTTCGTGCTGCGCAAGAGCCCGAGCATCCTGCCCGGCAAGAACGACGCGGTCAACCTCGTCCAGTTCTTCAAGCACGGGCTGGGGCTGAGCAAGAACCGGGCAGAGGAAGGCCATTTCACGTTCGCCGAGAAGTTGGAGTACTGGGCCGTCATCTGGGGTACCCTTGTGATGGGCATAACCGGCTTCATGCTCTGGAACCCCATCCTCACGACCCGCCTCCTTTCTGGCTCCATCATCCCGGCCGCCAAAGCTGCGCATGGGAAGGAAGCCCTCCTGGCCGTCTTGGCCATCCTCATCTGGCATCTCTACACCGTGCACATCCGCCACTTGAACCTGAGCATGTTCCACGGCAAGATGACCGAGGCCGAGATGGAGGACGAGCACCCTCGCGCCCTGGCCGATATCAAGGCCGGCAGGTTCGATCCACGCCCCGATCCCGCCACTATCCGCCGCCGGCAAAGGATCTACTTCCCCATCTTCGCCGTACTGGCAGCGGCTATGCTGGCCGGTGTCTACTTCTTTGTGGCGTACGAGACAACCGCCGTCGCGACCGCCCCGGCAGCCGAAGAAGTGGCCATCTATGCTCCTTATACGGCGACCCCCCTGCCTACTCAGGCTCCCACACCTAGCCCTGTGCCGCCCACAATCACGCCGACTCCTCTGCCCGGCGAGACCCCGCTGCCCCCGGCAGCCGACACCTGGCAGAACGGCATCGGCGAGCTGGTTCAGACCAAGTGCGGTGCCTGTCACAGCGCGGCTGCCCCGATGGGAGGGCTGGATGTCACCAGCTACCAGGTTGCCTTGAAGGGGGGCAGCACGGGCCCGGGCATCGTGCCCGGCGAAGCCGGCACCAGTCTCTTCGTCAGCCGCCAGACAAGTGGCAAGCACCCCGGTATGTTCAGTGCAGAGGAGCTCCAGCGAATCCTGGGTTGGATCGAAGCCGGCGCCCCGGAGTAGGTATCGGCATCTCCCCGACAGAGACATGGGGTGTAGCCCGCCTCTTTGGCGGGCTGCATCCCCATTTGACGGGTCCCCGGCTACCTGATACAATGGCATCATCGGCTTCCCGAGTCCAATGGATCACAAGGAGGTGTCTATGAGCGAGTCACCAAAACATCCCCCTGAGGGCGAGACCCCCCGCGATGCAGCCGTAGCACAGAAGGAGAAGCGCACCACGCGCAGGCGCGCGCTCTGGCGTGTGGTCTTGATTGGACTGGCCTTTCTTGCTGCATTTGTGGTCCTCATGATCGCCGCCATCCAGGCCTGGGAGTACTCCAACAGCGTTGCCTTCTGCACGAATGCTTGTCACGACGTCCACCCCGAAGAGACGGCTGCCTTCAGGGACTCCTACCACGCCGAAATCAAGTGCACGGAGTGCCACATGGGCCGTGGCGGCACCCTGAGCAGCCTCGTCCTCAAGGCAGGGCACTTCCGGCACCTCCCCGAAGTCATTTTCAAGAAGTACGATCGCCCTCTCCACTCCGAGTCGATGCGGCCTGCAAGCGAGTCTTGCGAAAAGTGCCACTACCCTCCCGCATTCCACGGAGACCGGGTCCGCCAGGTGAAGAACTTCAGGGATGACGAGCAGAGCAATGGCGAAGACACCTACCTTATCCTCAAGACCGGCGGCGGGCAGCGCGATCGGGGCCTCGGCTACGGCATCCACTGGCACATCGAAAACCCCGTCCAGTACATCGCCCTGGAGGAGGACAAGCAAAAGATCCGGTGGGTGGGGACCACCCTTCCCGATGGCCGCACAGTCGAGTACAACGATGTGGCCGATCCAATGACCGGCGCCGAGGTCGCCGCGGCCGAGAAGCGAACCATGGACTGCGTGGACTGCCACAACCGCGTTGGCCATCCCTTCCCAGGCCCTGAGGACCTCGTCGATGCGGCCCTTGCCGATGGGCGGCTCAGCTCGAGCCTGCCCTTCGTCCGCCGCGAGATGGTCGAGCTCCTCTCGGCCAAGCACTCCAGCCAGGAGGAAGCACTCGCAGCGGTTGACCAGGCCAAGGCGCAATACACCGCGGAGTTCCCCGACGCTGCGGCCAGGTACCCTGCCGAGATCGATCAGGCGCAGGCGTTGGCCAAGGAGCTCGTTCTCCGCCTCGTGTTCGAAGAGCCCGGCGTTTCCTGGGAGAACTTTCGCGACAACGGCAAGCACGACGTAGCCGCCGGCTGCTTCCGCTGCCACGACGGCAAGCACCTAAGCGCCGACGGCGAGTCGATCCGGCTTCACTGCAATATCTGTCACAGCGTGCCCGAGACGGTGGCCGCCGGCGACCGCGCGCCCCAGGTTCCCTTGTCCTACATCCAGGAGCCCGCTTCGCACCTGGCCACCAGCTTTGTCGCCGATCACCGCTTCCAGGCCAGCGAGTCCTGCGCAGAGTGCCACGGGCAGGTCCACTTCGGCAGCGACAACTCCAGCTTCTGTGCCAATTCCTCCTGCCACGGGCGGGCTTGGCCCTCCGTGGACCTTGACGCCGCCTTCCCGCACCCAATCGCGCTGGAGGGCAGCCACGCCCAGGCGCTCTGCTCCGATTGCCACAAGGGCGAGGCTAAGCCCGAGTTCAAGTGCTCGAGTTGCCACCAGCCCCCGCAGGCTACGCACTTCGGCGACGATTGCGAGAGCTGCCATACGCCGGCAGGCTTCGACCAGGCCACCGTGACGGGCTTTCAACACCCCGTTGCCCTGGAAGGCAAGCACGCCGCGCTCGAGTGCGTAGCGTGTCACGCGGAAGGCAAGACGCTGGCCTACGAGTGCTCCGCTTGCCACCAGCCTCCGAGCGCAACGCACTTCGGCCCCAACTGCGAGACCTGCCACACCCCGGAAGGCTTCGAAGGAGCCACGCTCGCGCCCGAGCTCCATCCGGTGCCGCTGGTCGGCGCGCACCAGCGGGCAACCTGCGACGTCTGCCACGCCGAGGGGCAGCGGGTGCCCGAGTACGTCTGCAGCAACTGCCACAGGCCGCCCGAGGGGCACTTCCCCGAGGCGTGCGACACCTGCCACACGCCGGACGGTTGGCCGCAGTCAGCCTCTGCCCTGACGCAGGCATCGCCCAAAGTCGCGCACCCGCTGGAGGGCATGGGCGACTGCATGCTCTGCCACGCCGAGGGCAAGCTGAAGCCGGCTCCCTCCAACCATGCGCAGTTCACCATGGAGCAGTGCACCCTCTGCCACAAGGCTGAGGACTAGCATCATCAACGCCTGCCCGGCGCGGTGACCGGCCGCGCCGGGTAGGTGCTCCCGGTAACCTCCATCGGGCGGGGCCGCAGCTGCCCCGAGCCAGCACCTTGCCTCTACTTCGCCCCAGCGCGCCTTCTGGAACCGCAGCGCCGGCCATGGCGTCTTGTAGGTGTCAGATGCTCAAGCGGAGGAGTCGACCCATGAATGCAAGAATCAGGTCCCTGCTCGCGGCCCTCTTTGTCGCGGCCTTGTGCACTACCTTGGCTGCGCCCGCCCTCGCCGATGGACTCATCATACCGGTGCCCCCGCCCGGCATGCCGCCCGTAGAAGTGCCCTTCCTCACCGTCAAGTACCACCACGTGACCGTCACCATCGACGGGCAGGTGGCAACCACCCATGTGGACCAGGTCTTTGTCAACGAGGCATCCTACGAGGTGGAGGGCACCTACATCTTCCCGTTGCCCGAGGAGGCGGCCATCAGCGAGTTCTCGATGTGGGTCGATGGCCAAGAGCTGAAAGGGCAGGTACTCGAGCGTGACGAGGCACGCCGCATCTACGAGGACATCGTCCGCACCAGGCGCGATCCCGCCCTGCTCGAATATGTGGGCCGCGATACCTTCCAGGCCAGCATCTTTCCCATCCCTGCCGGCGCTGAGCGGCGCATCGAGCTGGAATACAGCCAGGTCCTCCCCATCGACAACGGCCTGGTGGAGTACGTCTATCCCCTTAGCACGGAAAAGTTCTCCCCGCGGCCGCTGAGAGATGTCTCTGTCACGGTTGCCATCCGCAGCCCACAGCCGATCAAGGCCGTCTACAGCCCGAGCCATTCCGTCAGCATCGACCGGCCAGGGGAGAGGGACGCCGTCGTCGGCTACGAGGAGAGCAACGTCCGGCCCGAGCGTGACTTCGTGCTCTACTACACTGTCTCGCCCGAGGATGTTGGCCTCAATCTGCTGACCTACAACCCGGAGGGGAGCAGCGACGGCTTCTTCTTGCTCCTCGCTGCCCCCAAGGTCACGGTAGACACCCGGCAGGTCATTGCCAAGGATGTCATTCTGGTCCTCGACATCTCCGGCTCCATGCGCTCCGACCAAAAGATCGACCAGGCCAAAGACGCCCTCGGCTTCGTGTTGGACAACCTGAACGAGCACGACCGCTTCAACATCATCGCCTTCTCCACGGCAACCCAGGCCTATGCGCAGCGCTTGGTGCCGGCCGGGGAGCGTGGCGAGGCACGCGACTTCGTCGATCGCCTCGACGCCAACGGCTCTACCGACATCAACCGCGCCATGCTGGAAGCAATCGCCATGGTCGACAAGTCCCGGCCCGCCATTCTCATCTTCCTGACGGATGGCCTCCCCACCACCGGCGAAGTCGACGTGGACCGTATCATCGCCAACGTCGGCCAGGCCGCGCCCGAAAACCTTCGCGTATTTCCCTTTGGTGTTGGGTACGACGTGAACACCACCCTGCTCGACACCATTGCCGAGAACCAACGGGGGGCAACCGGCTACGTGCGCCCCGAGGAAGCCATCAACGAGGTGGTATCCGCCTTCTATGCCAAGGTCAGCACACCGCTCCTCTCCGACCTCTCGCTTGGCTTCGGCGACATCGAGGTCCTCGATGTCTATCCCTATCCCTTGCCCGATCTCTTCGCCGGGACGCAGTTGGTCGTCGTCGGTCGCTACCGGGAGGGCGGCGACACCGTGGTGACTCTTTCTGGAGACGTGAACGGCGAGAAGCAGTCCTTCCGCTACGACGGAAGGACCTTCCGCGAGCAGGGCGGGGAAGACTTCATCTCTCGGCTGTGGGCGACGCGCAAGATCGGCTACCTCCTGCAACAGATCCGCCTGCACGGCGAGGAGAGCGAGGTCGTGGGTGAGATCGTGGAGCTTTCCGTGCGCTACGGCATCATCACCCCATATACCTCCTTCCTGGTCGAAGAGACCGAAGAGGCTTTGAGCGCTGAGGGGCGTGACCGGATTGCCTTGGATGTGCAGGAGACGGCTGTGCCGGCTCCCGCCTCTGGCCAGGATGCCGTGGACCGAAGCTCCGCCGAGAAGGCTCTGGCCGGGGCGCAGGCCGCGCCCGCCGCCCTCCCGCCCGGGGGGCTGGGAGGGGCGTCGGCCGACGAATATGGCAACGCGGTCAGCCCCGTGCGCCACGTAGGAGACAAGACCTTTGTCCTGCGCGAGGGCGTCTGGACCGATACCACCTTTGATCCCACCAGGATGACCCCGGTCCAGGTCGGCTTCGGCAGCGACGACTACTTTGCCCTGGTGGCTTCCCGACCCGACTGGGGGCGTTACTTCGCTGTAGGCGACCAAGTGATCGTGCTCTTGGAAGGGACCGCCTATGAAGTGGGTGAGGGCGACGCGCCCCCGGTGACTGCGCCGGCGGTGTCTAGCCCGGCTCCGGGCGCCGCCCAGCCGGTGGAGCCGGCGCCTCCTCCGCCCTCCGCCCTCGCCAGGTTCCTCCAGGCCATCCGCGACTGGCTCGCGAGGGCACGCGGCCTCTTCCAACGCTAGGTCGGCAACTCGGGCAGGGCTGTCCGAAAACCGTCATTCCGAGGGAGCGTAGCGACCGAGGGTCTCTGATTCCGCCTGGAACGCAGTGAGACCAGGTGCCTCGTCGCGCTCAGCATGGCAGGTCTCGCGCTTTCTGGACAGCCCCGCCCGCCTACAAGTGCTCCTTGAGCTGCTCCGCGGCTCTGCGGGTCATGCCCTGCACCGCTGCCAATTCCTCCACACTCGCGGCACGGATCGCCTCCAGCGATCCCATCTGCTTCAGCAGCGCCGCCCGCCTCCGTGGGCCGATGCCAGGGATTGAGTCGAGCTGTGACGCGACCGTCTTTTGCCCGCGCAGGTGGCGATGGTACGTCACCGCGAAGCGGTGCGCCTCGTCGCGGATCCGCTGCATGAGGTACAACCCCTCCGACGTTCTGGAGAGCCGCATCGGCTCGGCTCTCTCCGGCAAATAGATCTCCTCTTCCTGCTTGGCCAATCCCACGGCCGGCACCACCTCGCGCAGGCCGAACTGGTCTAGCACTTCCAGCGCCACGTTGAGCTGGCCCCGGCCCCCGTCCACCACGAGCAGGTCTGGCAAGAGGTCCCATGACGACTTCTGGGCCCCCGGCGCCTGTTCACCATGCAGCTCGGGGTCCTTGGCGCGTTGGAACCGGCGCCGAAGCATCTCCCTCATGCTGCCATAGTCGTCGTTTCCCTCCACGCCCCGGATCTGGAACCGGCGGTAGTCGCTCTTTCGCGGCACCCCCTTCACAAAGACGACCATGGACCCCGTCGTAGCACTCCCCTGGATCGTAGAGATGTCGTAGCACTCGATGCGGCTGGGTGGCGAAGAAAGACCCAGCGCCTCCTGCAGTTCTGCGATTGCGCTGGCCTGCTTTCCTTCGTCCTGCAGCCACTGAGCGCGCAGGTGTCCCAACGTCTCGGCCGCGTTCTCTGCTGCCATCTCCACCAGGCTGCGCTTGTGGCCGCGCTGAGGAACGCGGATCAAGACCTTGTGGCCGCGCCGGCTGCGCAGCCACTCCTGGATGACCATTGCCTCGTCGATCTCCTGCGGCAGCAGGATCTCGGGGGGCACGTAGGCAGCCTCCCCATAGAACTGCTTCACGAACGAGGTGACGACCTCTGCGTCGCTCTCGTCGGCCGCCCCGTCCAGCACAAAGTACTCGCGCCCAATCAGCCGGCCGTTCCGGATAAAGAACACCTGCACGCAGGCGTCTCCGTCCGCGCGGGCAAATGCGATGACGTCCTGGTCGGCCATCGCCGCCGACACAATCTTCTGCCGCTCGACCACGCGCTGTATCGCGGCCAACTGATCCCGGAAGGCCGCTGCCCGCTCGAACTCCCACCGCTCGGCAGCCGCTTCCATCCGCGCCTGAAGATCTGCAACCACCCGGTCAGAACGACCGTCCAGGAAGTGGCACAGGCCGTCTATCATCACCCGGTATTCCTCTTTGCTCGCGGCGCCGGTGCACGGCCCCAGACAGAGGCCAATGTCCAGGTACAGGCAGGCCCTCTCGTCCTGTCCCGTAAGGGTCCGGCTGCACGTATGGTAAGGGAACACGCGCCGAAGTGTGTTCAGTGTCTGCTGCACGGCCCACGAGGCAGTGAACGGCCCGAAATAGCGTGCGCCGTCGCGCTCCATCCGCCGCACCACCTGGACGCAGGGATACTCCTCCTGCCAGGTTACCTTGATATAGGGGTAGTGTTTGTCATCCTTGAGGCGGACGTTGAACCGGGGCCGGTGCAGCTTGATCAGGTTGCTTTCCAGGATCAGGGCTTCCAGCTCCGATGCAGTGACGATAAAGTCCAGATCGGCGATGCTGGCAACCAGCCGGTCTACCTTCCGGCTGTGGGAAGCCGATACCTGGAAGTACGATCGAACTCGCGCGCGGAGGTTGACCGCCTTGCCGACGTACACCACCGTCCCACCCGCATCTTTCATCACGTAGCAGCCGGGCTTGGTGGGCAGGGCGTCCAGCTTCTCTTGCAGGTGTTCCAGTGCCTTGCTGGCCATGGGGCCATTCTAGCATATCCACAACCATGCGCAAGCCGCCCCAAACCGGCGCGCTCCACCTCCTCGCCTGCCGGCCCACGTCCACATTGACATCCCCTCCCTTTTCTCCTATACTGTCTTCGTTTTGCCGGGTTGTACCATCCATCAGTACCAGAGGCGCCGATGACCATGCACGATGACATTGCCGAAGTCCTGGTAGACGAGGAGTCGATCCGTTCCAAGGTCGCCCAGCTCGGCCGCCGCATCTCCGACGATTACCGCGGGGAGAGCCTCTTGCTTGTCGGCCTCCTGCGCGGAGCCGTCGTTTTCCTTTCGGACCTGATGCGAGCCATCGACATCCCCGTCCAGCTCGATTTCATCGGCATCTCAAGCTACGGCGCCCGCACGGACAGTGGGGCAGTCCGGCTGGAGATGGACCTGGAAACCGACATCGCCGGCTGCCACGTCCTGATCGTGGAGGACATTGTCGACACCGGCAAGACGCTCTCCTACCTGATCCAGACCCTGAAGGCTCGCGACCCCGCCAGCCTTCGGATCTGTGCCCTGCTCGACAAGCCCGATCGGCGCCTGGTTCCTATCGCCGTGGACTATGTCGGGTTCGAGATTCCCGACAAATTCGTCGTTGGCTACGGCCTAGACTTCGCGGAGGGCTACCGAAACCTGCCTTTCGTTGGCGTGCTCAAAGAGCATCTCTACAAAGAGGTACTCGCCCGCGGTGAGATCCTGCGCAGCTTCAACGCCTACCTCGGACACCACACCTCGCTTCCCCAGCTCTCCCTCTGGGCGACGGGCGCGCTGGCGAAGGGCGGCCTGGCGCCTCGGGATGAGGCCCTCCTGCGCGACCTCGTCGCGCGCGCCTCGGAGCCCAGCCGTGCCCACGGCCTGACGCTCGAGGATTGCAGCGAGTTCCTGGGCCGGCTTGGGCAGGAGTTGCGGGTCAGCAGTGCGCCGCTGCACAAGCGATAGCCGCCGGCCTGCGCCGGCCAGGTAAGGGGTGAGCCATGACGCTAGCCAACACCATCGCAGCTGCCAGGGGGGAGCATCCGGTGGACCTCCTCTTGGCCAACGCCCGCCTGGTCAATGTCCTCTCCGGTGAGGTCCATCCGGCCGATGTCGCCATACATGCCGGCCGCGTGGTCGGCTTCGGGCCGTACCGGGCTCGCCAAGTCGTCGACCTCGGCGGCCGCTACCTCTGCCCCGGCTTCATCGATGCCCATGTCCACCTCGAGAGCTCCATGGTCCAGCCGGCTGAGTTCGCCCGCGCCGTCATGCCCCACGGCACCACCTCCGTAGTCTGCGATCCCCACGAAATCGCCAACGTCTTGGGCGTAGATGGTGTGCTCTACATCCTCAAGGCCAGCCGCCGTCTCTACCTCAGTGTCTATGTGATGGCGCCATCCTGCGTTCCTGCGACCGCTATGGAGACGTCCGGTGCCGAGGTGACCGCCTCCAACATCGCGAGGCTGCTCCGCTCGCGCCGCGTCCTTGGCCTTGCCGAGGTGATGAACTACCCTGGCGTCCTATACCGCGTGCCCGAGGTGCTGGCCAAGCTCGGCGCCGCCGCGGGTCGCCCCGTGGATGGCCATGCGCCCGGCCTGTCAGGCCGGGACCTCAACGCTTACGTGGCTGCCGGCATCCGCTCGGACCACGAGTGCACCGGCCTGGAGGAGGCGCGTGAAAAGCTGCGCCTCGGCATGCACATCTTTGCCCGGGAGGGGACAACCGCACGGAACCTGGAGGCGCTCCTCCCGCTGGTCACGCCGGCCAACGCCCGCTACTGCCACTTCTGCACCGATGACCGCCATCCAGACACCCTGCTCGCCGAAGGCCACATCGACGACCTCGTGCGCAAGGCAATCGCCTGGGGACTCGATCCGCTCTTCGCGGTCCAGATGGCCACCCTGAACACTGCGCGCTACTTTGGCCTGCGCACCAAGGGTGCCGTGGCGCCTGGCTACGACGCTGACCTGCTCGTCCTCGACGACCTTGAGTCGGTTCGCGTGGCTCAGGTCTACGCCGCGGGACAGCGAGTAGCGGAGGACGGCTATTATCTTCCGGTCGCCGCCGGATCGAGGCCGCCCCTCCGGCAGAGCATTCATGTAGACGCCCAGGCTGTCAGCTTTGCCATCCCGGCTGGCGAAGGCCCGGCCCGGGTCATCGGAGTGATCCCCGGCCAGATTGTCACCGAGCACCTGCGCATCCAGCCCAGCGCCCGGGACGGGCTGGTCGTAGCGGACCCCGAACGCGACATTCTCAAGATGGCCGTCGTCGAGCGTCACCAGGGCACCGGCAACGTCGGCCTTGGCTTGGTCAAGGGCGTGGGCCTCCGGCGCGGGGCGATAGCATCCAGCGTCGCCCACGACTCACACAACCTCATCGTCATCGGTGCCAGTGATGCCGACATGCGCGCTGCCATCGCCGCCGTCGCCCGCATGGGGGGCGGCCAGGTCGCGGTCGCAGACGGCCAGCTCCATGCAGCCTGCCCACTCCCCATTGCCGGCCTGATATCCGATCGCCCCCTCGAAGAGGTGAGCTCACAGGGCGCGGCGCTGACCCAGGCCGCGCACGATCTCGGCTGCACGTTGCCTGACCCACTCATGACCATGTCGTTCCTGGCCCTGCCTGTCATTCCCGCCCTCAAGCTGACTGACCGCGGGCTTGTCGACGTCGCCCGGTTCGACTTTGTTCCTCTCTTTGGCGGGTGATCCGGTGGAGACTCGCAGTCGGCTCCCCCTTCTTGCTGCTTATCTGCTTGCGCTGGGCTTGGCCGCTGCGCTTCTCGCGGCGTGCGGACAGGGGGCCCCGCCGCAGGCCACTAATCCCACCGGCACGCCTCCCATCTCAGGGGGCCCGACAGAGCCCGGTCCGGCGGAGCCACCCGGCGAGGCTGCGATCCTGGCGCGCGAGCCCCTTACCTTGACACTCTGGACCACCGAGGCGTTCTCCCCCACCCAGGACACCCTTGCCGGCCAGCTTCTCGCCGCACAGGTACACTCCTTTCCTGACCTCAGGTTCCGTTTTCTGCTCAAGCAGCCCTATGGGCAGGCAGGAATACAGCGCTACCTCCTCAGCACCAGTGCCGTCGTCCCCGATCTCCTGCCGGACCTGGCCTTCGTGGATGTGGAGGAGGTCGGTTCGCTCGTCTATGCAGGGCTGGCCCACCCGCTCGATGCCTTGCTCCCAGCGGACCTCCTCGATGAACTATATCCCTTCGCCCGCGAGGCCTGTACCTTCGAGTCCAAGCTCTACTGCCTCCAGATTGGGGCCGACCTCGATCACCTTGTCTACAATTCCTTCCGGCTTGCGAGCGCGCCGGCTTCCTGGACTGCTGTGCTCAGCGAGAGCGTTCCCTATGTTTTTCCGGCAGGCGGCGAGGGCGGCTTGGTGAACGATGCATTTCTGGCGCAGTACGAGTCGGTGAGGCCAGGGGCGGTTGCGACAACCGATGGTGCCGCCTTCCTTGACGAGCTCAGCCTGGTGGCGGTCCTGCAATACTACCGCGACGGCGCCCTGTTGGGGGCCTTTCCCGAGTCCATTCTCCAGCTCCACACCACCGACGACGCCTGGCAGGCATACCGGTCTGGCGCGGCCGCCATGGCCCAAGTCAGCGCCCACCGGTTCATGGCCGAGCGCAGCCAGGCCGCGTTCGCGATGCCGGCTGCCGTGCCTTCCATCAGTGGACCCGCTGCTCCCCTCATCCGTGGGTGGACCCTCGTCCTCGTCACGCCCGATGCCGCCCGCCAGGCCGCCGCCGCCCGCTTCCTCAAGCTTTGGCTTTCTCCCGAGACCAATTCCGGCTGGAACCAGGCCTCTGGCACCTTGCCCACCCTCCAGGCTTCTCTGGCATCCTGGGACCCTGGGGATGCCTATTTGGCGTTTCTCCACGAGGAGCTGCTGAAGGCTCGCCCACGCCCTGCTGTGCCCGGATACGGCAAGATAGCCGCCGCCCTCCAGGAAGCGGTTCAGGCGGTTCTGACCGGTGCGCAGACACCCGAGGAGGCAGCCGCCCGAGTCATGGGCACAACCCCGTAGCGTGCTCCCGGCCTAGGCCGGGCCCAGACCAAGAAGGAGTAGAGAACCATGAGCATACGATTTGGCACCGACGGCTGGCGCGCCGTCATCTCCGACCAGTTTACCTTCAGCAACCTCAGGCTCATTGCCCAGGCCGTCGCGGACTATGTCCGGAACGAGGGTGCCAACGGACGGGACGCCGAAGTAGTCATCGGCTTCGACACCCGGTTCTTGTCTGATCGCTACGCCGCCGAAGTGGCTCGTGTAATGGCCGGCAATGGCATCGTTGCTTGGCTGACGCGGGCCGACGCGCCGACTCCGGCCATTTCCTACAGCGTAGTCGAAAAGAAAGCGGCTGCAGGGATCATGATCACCGCCAGCCATAACCCGCCTCGCTACAACGGTTTCAAGCTCAAGGCATCCTATGGCGGCGCGGCTTCCCCTCAGCAGGCCGGGCGCGTGGAGCACTACCTGGAGGAGGCGGAGGCCCAGGCACGCGGCCCCAACATCATGGAGTACCAGCTTGCCCTGGACCAGGGTCTGATCCGGCGTTTTGACCCATTGTGGGCTTACTACTCACACCTGGCGCGGCTCATCGATCTCGATATCATCTCCGCTGGCGAGCTCCGGGTCGTGGCGGACGCTATGTACGGCTCGGGCCGCGGCTGCATCTCCGGTGTGCTGGCCCGCACCCGCTGCAAGGTTACCGAGATCCGTGGCGAGATGAATCCCGGCTTCGGCGGGATTCACCCCGAGCCGATCGCCCGCTACCTCAATGCACTGGTGGCAGCCATGCAGGCCGCCCAGGCCGATGTCGGCCTCGCCACCGACGGCGACGCCGATCGCATCGGCGCCATGGACTGCATGGGCAACTTCGTAGACCCTCACCACATCTTCGCCCTGGCGCTGCGCTACCTGGTGGAGAAGCGCGGCTGGCGCGGGATGGTCGTCAAGACCGTCTCAACCACCATGATGATCGACCGCTTGGCCGCCCGCTACGGCCTCCCGTTCTGCGAGACACCGGTCGGCTTCAACCAGATCGCAGACTACATGCTCCAGGGTGATGTCCTCATCGGGGGCGAGGAATCGGGCGGTATCTCCATCAAGGACCACATTCCGGAAGGGGACGGGATCCTCATGGGCCTGCTGCTGCTCGAGGTGATCTCGCATGCCAAGGTGCCGCTCCATGAGCTGATTGACGACCTCCAGCGCCAGGTCGGGCCCGCACGGTACGCCCGTGCAGACCTGCACCTGCGGCGCCCGGTCGAAAAGAAGCAGATGGTACTCCGGCTGACCGAGGGGGCGCCCTCCGCGATCGCCGGCATGTCGATCCGGGCGATCGACACGCTCGACGGCGTCAAGTACCGCTTCGACGATGATAGCTGGCTGCTGATCCGGCCGTCCGGTACAGAGCCCTTGCTCCGCGTGTACGCCGAGGCTCCGGGCGACGACCAGGTCAAAGCCCTCCTGGGCTACGGGGAGGAGATAGCTGCCGAGGCCTGAGAGCCCCGTGCCCTATTGACAGGGGCTGTCCCGAACTGTCATTCCGAGGGAGCACAGCGCCCTAGGAAGCTCTCATTCCGCCTGAAACGCAGGCGGACAGAACTCATCGTTGCGCCCAGCATGGCAGGTCTCGTGCCTTGTGGACAGCCCCTGGTTCGGCAGCTTACCCCGAATGGCCCACTACGGGATGCACAGCTTCTGCCCGATGTAGATCAGGTTCGGGTTGCAGATGTGGTTGGCTTTCATCAGGCCGTTCACGCTGCTCCCATACCACCTGGCAAGGCTATACAGCGTGTTCCCAGGCCGGACGGTATGCCAGGCTCGGCAGCCGCTGCTCTTGGAGCTGGCGGGACCGGTGCTCTTCGGAGGCGCCACCGTCTCTTTGGCCATGGTCTTCTGGCGGTTCAGGAAGACCACCGGTCCCGTCGAGTTGAGCGGCCAGCACGGCTCACTGGCGCCCAGCTCAAACGGCCCTATCTTTGCGTCCGCCACCGCCACCCAGGGATCGGATATCGCCTCCTCGACCACATACATGCCCGCCGTCAGGCTGTCGAAAAACGCCCGCCCCGTTCCGTCGGTCGCCACCTCAATTGCGGTGCCGCCGTACGCGGGCCGCAGCGTGATCGGGACACCGGCGATGCCGCTGTAGCCAATCGGGCTGGCGGCGTTCTCGTCCGATGCATCCCCCTTGTAGACCTCGAGGCAGGCCGAGTCGCGGACATTCTTGAAGCGCACCGGAACGCACTCCGGCCCGCGCTTCATGACGCTCACCTGCTGCGTGGAGGCGGTCACCGCCGACCAACGCTCCCTTACGGTCTCTTCGATGGTGTATGGGCCAAAGGGCAGGTCCGGGAAGTAAAAGTGGCCCAGAACATCCGACAACGTGGCATACCGGTCCCCCGTCAGGCCATTCGTCGCGATGATCTCCCACTCTCCCAGCCCGCGGTTCAGGTAGTCGATCTTGTATCCGTCGATGCACCCCAGTGGCTCATTGACGAACGCCACGGATACCGTGGTTCCCGGCGTGGTGAGGGTCACTGGCTGCGATGGCCCGATCGCGCCGTTCGCCCGGTACCAGGCTTGGGGCGTCTCCGTGACGGTGTAGCTTCCCATCGGCAGCCCGCAGATCACGACTCGGCCGTTGCCGTCTGATCCCGTCTGCCCGACCCTCTCCTGCTGTGTGCCGTCGTCCCGTCGCACCGTCATCGTCCAGCCGTTCAGCAGCTCACCTGCCGAGTCCGTCTTCAGGACCTCGATACATCCATCTCGGATCTGCTTGTTGACGAATGTGACCTCGACGATCCATGGCGTCGCTGTTGCCTCCGTGGGCGCGCTGATCTGGATGAGCTGGAACGGGACGGCCGGATTCGCCGGCTGCCAGCCGATCTTGCTCTCCTCTGTCACCAGCCATTCGCCCAGGTGCGGAAGGGCAAAGTACACCTCGCCCAGCCCGTCGGTGGAGCCTTCCATCGTCACGCCGGAATTGTCCGTGACGGTCATCGACCAGTCTGGGATGCCGGCTGGCCTTCCGCCGGGGCCCGTCTCGTCAAGCTTGACCACCTTGAGGGTGGGCAGCAGGCCGACCTTGAAGCGCACCTGCGCACACTTGTCCTGCCCCTCTTTTCCCGTCAGCGTGACGGGCACCGAGGCGGGAGTGATCGGCTCCCACCCCGCTGGCACCTCGAGTGCGATCTGGTACGGTCCCGGGCAGATGCCGGGTGGTGGATTCCAGGCGGGGACGTAGAGCTCACCGCCCGCCGGGACTCGAAACGTCTTGTTCGTCCCGTCGGGGTACGTGATCGTCATCCTCCATCCACCCCCCACCCCTTTCCGCTCGTACCGGTCGATGATCCAGATGTGCATGCAGCCGGTGCACTCGGCCACCGCCGGAAGCTGGTCCACAGTGATCTCTGGGCTTGCATCTACCCCGGTTGTGGTCGTGATGGTAGGTGTCACAACGGTCGGCTCATCGAGGACCAGTGCCGCCGCCTTGGCGTTGGCTGCGGCGGCAGCCTGGCCCGTGAGCGCCGCGATCGTGCCCTCTGGCAGGAGCAGGGCGACGATCAGCAGGAGGAGCAGCGCAAGGGCTCCCGCGATCGACGCCAGGCCAAGCGTCTGCCATCGGTCGCGCCTCTTCAACGCCTCTTGATCTCGCGGACGACTCGTCATCGTGCATCCTCCCATGAGTAAAGCAGGTCTGCTTATCAGGGGCAGACACTCTCCCTATTCTACCCCACTTCACCCGCGATTTCAATCAGCCCAAAGGAGGATATCTAGGGCTTGCCAGCCCTACTTTTCAGCCCTCCGTCGTCGCCCTGCCCACCTTCTGGCCCATAGGTCGCAGACGATTTGCCCCGCGCCTCTGCGTATGCTATACTCGCGCCTGCTTAATCCATCTCGCACACCCTCAGACAGGCTGGGCTGTGCCGGCAGTTGGTCGTGCCGGTTCCCAGCCGGATGAAGGGGGTGGAGGAAAAACAGGTAGGAGGAAATCGTGTCCAGAGTCAGCATGAAAGCGCTCCTGGAAGCGGGAGTGCACTTCGGCCACCGCACCCAGCGGTGGAACCCCAAGATGAAGCCATTCATCTTCACAGAGCGGAATGGCATCCACATCATCGATCTCCAGCAGACCATTACCCGCCTCGAACAGGCCTACAACCTGGTGCGCGAGTCGGTCGCGCAGGGCGGCACGCTGCTCTTCGTCGGCACCAAGAAGCAGGCCCAAGAGGGGATGTCGGCGGCGGCTGAGTTGTGCAACATGCCCTACGTCACCCAGAGGTGGTTGGGCGGAACCCTCACCAACTGGCAGACGATCCGGCAGCGGATAGGCTATCTTCTGGAGCTCGAACAGCGGCGGGACGCGGGTGATTTTGAGCGCCTGCCCAAGAAAGAGGCGCTCAAGCTCGAGCAGCTCATCGAGAAGCTGAACCACCGTCTGGGCGGCCTGAAGAAGATGAGCCGCCTCCCCAATATGATGTTCGTGGTAGACGTTCACCGCGAAGGGATTGCCATCAAAGAGGGCGGGATCCTCAAGATCCCTGTGATTGCCATGGTGGACACCAACTGCAATCCCGATCCGGTGGACTTTGTGATCCCTTCGAACGACGATGCCATTCGTGCGATCAACTTGATTGTCGGCCACATGGCCGATGCGGTCAACGAGGGCCTGCGGATCCGCCAGGCGGTGCAGGTGGAAGAAGAGGTTGCGGAGGAAGAGCAGTATCTCGGTGCGGCCACTCTCGCCAAGCTGCGCTCGGGCCTGTACGAGTTTGAAGAGGAAGACACCGACTCCGATGTCGACTTGGATGAGGAGGTATTCTAGCCATGGCTGCAGTTACTGCTCAGATGGTCAAAGAGCTCAGAGAAAAGACTGGGGCAGGCGTCCTCGACTGCAAGAAGGCGCTGGACCTTCACGAGGGGAACTTTGACAAGGCGGCCGACTACTTGCGCGAGAAGGGCATGGCAGCTGCCTCCAAGAGGGCCGAGCGCGTCGCCCGCGAAGGGCTCGTCGGCTCCTACATCCATGCCGGCAGCAAGATCGCGGCCCTGGTCGAGCTGAACTGCGAGACTGACTTCGTCGCCCGAACGGAAGAGTTCAAAACCCTGGCCCACGATCTGGCTATGCAGGTCGTCGCTGCCAAGCCCCTCTACCTGGCGTCGGCCGACGTGCCGGAAGATGTGCTGGAGAAGGACTTGGCCGATCGCGGCTTGAGCGGCGACGCGGCTCGCGAGAAATACCTCGCCGAGATCTGCCTGCTGGAACAGCCCTTCATCAAGGACCCGGCTGTCACCATTCGTGAGCTCGTTCAGCAGCGAAACGCTGTCCTGGGCGAGAACCTTGTCGTGCGCCGCTTCGTGAGATTCGAAGTCGGCGGGTAGACAAACAACAGTCGGTCCCGGACCGGTGGTTCTTCCGTAGCGTCGAGCAGGGGCGGGAACCCCGCCCCTGCTATCTAAAACCTACTGCCGGGAGGCGAGTGTGGCCGCAATCAGCTATAGGCGTATCCTCCTCAAACTGGGCGGCGAGTCCCTGGCTGGCCCGGGAGGCTACGGCATCGACCCCGATATGGCCGACGAGCTCGCAGCCAAGATCAGGCGCCTCAAGGAATACGAAGTCGAGCTGGCCATTGTCATGGGCGCAGGCAACATCTGGCGCGGCGAGATGGGCGTCGAGCATGGAATGGACCGCGCCTTGGCCGACCAGATGGGGATGCTGGCTACCGTCATCAATGCCCTCGCGCTGGCCGATTCCCTGGAGCGCATCGGCGTCGTCACTCGGGTCCAGACTGCCATCGAGATGCGTGCCGTCTCCGAGCCCTACATCCGTCTCCGGGCGATCCGCCACCTGGAAAAAGGCCGTGTGGTTATCCTGGCGGCCGGCACCGGCAACCCCTACTTCACCACCGACACGGCGGCTGCACTGCGCGCCACCGAGCTGGATGCGGACCTCTTGATCAAGGCCACCAAGGTCGACGGCGTCTACGACGACGATCCTCTGGTCAACGCCCAGGCCAGGCGCTTTGAACACCTGACCTACTTCGATGCACTCAACATGCGTGTCGGCGTGCTCGACTCGACGGCCATCACCCTCTGCATGGACAACAACCTCCCTATCCTGGTGCTCGATCTCTGGCAGCCCGATGCGCTCATCAAGGCCATCCTTGGCCAGCCGGTGGGAACGACGATAAGCGATTGACAGGCCCGGTCACGGCCTGGCGAGTCTTCCCGGCACTCGACGCAGGGGGTAACATGATTGACGAGGTAATGGATGATGTAAGGGAGCGCATGGCCAAATCGGTGGATGCGCTGCAAGAGGACCTGCTGGGCATTCGAACCGGGCGTGCCTCGCCGGCGCTTGTCGAAAAGCTGCCCATCGAGTATTACGGCGCGGTCATGCCCCTCAACCAACTGGCCAGCATCGCCGTCCCCGAGCCGCGGCTTCTCGTCATCCGCCCCTGGGATGCTTCTGCCCTCGCCGACATCGAGCGCGCCATCCAAAAGTCCGATCTCGGCCTCACCCCCATGAACGACGGCAAGCTCATCCGCCTCAACATCCCTCGACTCACCGAGGAGCGGCGCCGTGACCTGGTCAAGATGGTCGCCCGTCGGGTGGAGGAGGCGCGGGTCTCCATTCGCAACCTCCGGCGGGACGCTCTCCAGGACCTCAAAGAGTACGAGAAGGAAAAGCTCATCTCGGAGGACGACTTCTACCAGGGCAGGGACAAAGTCCAGGAGCTCACTGACAAGTTCGTCGAGAGGATCGACGAAATCGGCCGGCGCAAAGAAGCCGAGATAATGGAGATCTAGCTCGTGCGCGTGCCGCAGCACGTCGCCATCATCATGGACGGCAACGGCCGCTGGGCCCAGGCCCGCGGCCTCCCCAGGCTCAAGGGCCACCAGGCGGGCACAGAGAACCTCCGCCCTGTACTCCGGGCCAGCGCCGAATTCGGCATCCAGATCCTCACCGTCTGGGCCTTCTCCACCGAAAACTGGAAACGCCCACCAGCCGAGGTCCGCGGGCTGCTGCGCCTCTTGCAGCAGGAAATCAAGCGCGAGCTCGGCGAGCTTCACGCCGAGGGCGTCCGCATCTGCCACCTCGGACGCCTCGATCGCATTCCCTCCGGTCTGGCGCGGCAGATCCTCGATGCCGTCGAGCTTACCCGGGACAACACCCGGATCACCCTCAACGTCGCCTTCGACTACGGCGGCCGCGTCGAGATCGTCCAGGCCGTGCAGCGCATCATCCGGGACGGCATCCCCGCCGAAGCCGTGGACGAAGCCCTGCTCTCAAGCTACCTCTACACGGCCGGTCAGCCCGACCCTGACCTGATCATTCGCACCAGCGGCGAGATGCGCACCAGCGGCTTCATGCTCTGGCAGTCGGCCTATTCGGAGTACTACGTCACCAATACCCTCTGGCCCGATTTCGGCCGCGACGAGCTCCACGAGGCGCTCCTCGCCTACGACCGGCGCGACCGCCGCTTCGGGGGCATCACGCCCGGCGGTTCGGCCGCGGATCGCGCGCTGGACTGACTTCCCCATGCTGCGCACCCGCGTCCTGAGCTCCGCTTTGCTCATCCCTCTGGTGGCCGCCGCCACCTGGGCCGGCGGCTGGATCCTCGCGGCGGTGCTGTTCGTCGTGGTGGTCCGCTCCGCGTACGAGCTCTTCCACTTGATGGAGCAGTCCGCCTACCGCCCCTCCCTGCCTGCCTCCGCCTTGGTTATGGCCGCCTTCCTCGTCAGCGCTCGCTTTCCCGAGGCTCATCTGACGGGCGCCGTCCTCGCCGCCGCGGTGATCGGCACCCTCATCGTGCAGCTCCTGCGCCCACCCAAGGGCCAGCCCACCCAGAGCTGGGCGCTGACCCTGGGCGCTGCCCTCTGGCTCGGGTGGCTCATCAGCCACTTCCTACTCCTGCGCGACCTGTCATCCCCCTTTGGCTTCGGCGTCGGCACCCGCTGGCTTGGCCTGGTCTTCCTCGTCACCTGGCTAAACGACAGCGCCGCCTACTTCGTCGGCAAAGCGTTCGGCCGGCACCCCTTCGCTCCCTACCTCAGCCCCAAGAAGACGTGGGAGGGCACCGCCGGCGGCGTGATCGGCGGCGTAGCTGGAACCATGCTCCTTGGGCATTGGCTGGTGGGCCTTCCCTGGCTGCACGGTCTCCTGCTCGGCGCGCTGGTGGCGATCGTTGCCCCCTTGGGCGACTTGGCCAAGTCCATGGTCAAGCGCCAGGTGGGCGTCAAGGACTTTTCCGACCTAATCCCCGGCCACGGGGGCATGTTCGACCGGATCGACAGCCTGCTCTTCGTCGCCCCCGTCGTCTACTGCTACGCCACCTTCATCCTGCCCTTGTTCTAGAGCTGGCTTTCTCCCTCTCCCGGACATAATCCGCTACCGCCTGCGCCATCGCTTCCCGCTCAATGTCGCGGAACATCTCGTGCCCGCTCTTCTCAAACCAGGCGATCCTCTTCTCGCCCTGCGGCGTGGACACCTCGCGGAAGATGATCTCGGCACTCTCAGGCGCCACCGTGGCGTCCTTGCGGCTTTGCAGGATCAGGATCGGCGCACTGACCTTGGGCAGCACCTTCCGTGTCGCTCCGCTGAACTCGAGCAGAGACATCACTGCCGGGATCGGCGCATACGAGTAGTTGCGGTGGCCTTCTAGCGCACCTGGGTCCACGTAGTTGGGCGGCATGGGCCAGTTCCTCAGCAGCCGGCGCACCGCCGGGATCAAAAAGCCAAAGGGCCGGCCCGGCGCAAGCGGGCTGCTGAGCTGGACGGCTGCCGCAGCCGCCACCACGCTGTCGATCCGTTCCCCATTCCGCGCAGCCAGCGTCAGTGCCACCAGCCCACCCATGCTGTGGCCAAACACGATGGCCCGATCGACCTCTGTGAGCAGGTCGTCGAGGGCAGCCTGGCCGTCGGCGACCCAGTCGGGCCACGTCACCGCTCGCAGCGCCTCCGGCGATGCTGCACCGTGCCCACGCAGCACCGGCACGCGCGTCGGAAGGCCCTGTGCGCGGACGGCCTCTTCGACAATCGTGACGCAGTTCAGGTCGGATGTGAACCCGTGCAGCACCAACATTCCCAACGGTTGCTTCGTCATTGTCGTCCTCCCATGCTTGCCACTGCGTGTCGCAGCGGTGCGGCACGCCCTCTCGGCTCCCCGCCGGAACCGGCCCCCTGATCATGGCAGGGAACTCCAGGCCGGTCAAGTCCCGCGCTCCGTTCTGCGCACGGCACCCGTGGCTTGCCAACCCTCCTTCAGCCGGCTACAATTCCCGCAGGGAGGAAGCATGGATCCAGTTGCGAGTCACCCGGAAGCCTGGGAGAGCAATTCCCGACCCCTGTCGGCCGTCGCGCTGCGCCTCCACCCAGCCGACGACGTGGCCATCGCGCGCCACGACCTCCCCGCCGGACTGGTCCTGACGCAGGAGGTAGGCGCGCCGATCACTCTTCCCCGGCCGGTCCCCGCAGGTCACAAGATGGCCCTGGTGCCGGTCGTCGCCGGCCGCCCGCTGCGCCGCTATGGCCATGCCATCGGCCTGGCCCGCTGCGACATCGCGCCGGGCGAGCATGTCCACACCCACAACCTCACAGCCGGCGCGCTCGAGAACTTGCTGGAGCGCGATCCTACCATTTCCCCCGTCACTCCCCTGCCGGCCGAGGCCCGCCGCACCTTTCAGGGCTACGCCCGGCCTGCCGGCCGCGCCGGCACCCGCAACTACCTGGCAGTTGTCTCTACCGTCAACTGCTCGGCGGGTGCAGCCCGCCAGATTGCCTACCACTTCACCCCCCAGCGCCTGGCGGCCTATCCAAATGTGGACGGTGTCATCGCCCTGACCCACGGCTCCGGCTGCCCGGTGGGCCACACCCTCCTCCGGCGCACCCTGGCCGGAATCGTGGGCCATCCCAACGTGGCAGCCAGCCTGCTTGTGGGGCTTGGGTGCGAAACTGACGGGGTGGATGCGGTCCTTGCCGAAAGCCGCCCCGCGTGCAGGCCCGTCCGCCGGCTGGTCATCCAGGAGCTGGGCGGTCTGAGGCCTGCCGTCGAGGCAGGCATCGCCGCCCTCGAGGAGCTGCTCCCGCAGGCCAACCGCGCTTCGAGGATCGCACTGCCCCTCTCCGAGCTGGCCGTTGCCCTACAGTGCGGCGGCAGCGATGCCTGGTCCGGCGTCACCGCGAACCCGGTGGTCGGTCTGGTCTCCGACGAGTTGGTGCGCCAGGGGGCAACCGCCGTCCTTGCCGAGACACCCGAGATCTACGGCGCCGAGTATCTCCTGGCGGCGCAGGCGGTCAGCGCCCCGGTGGCCGAAAAGCTGATCGATTGGGTGCGCTGGTGGGGCGAGCACGCGCGCCGGTTCGGCCTGGACCTCGACCAGAACCGCAGCACCGGCAATGCCGCCGGCGGCCTGACGACCATCTATGAGAAGTCGTTGGGCGCGGTAGCCAAAGGGGGCAGCACGCCTCTCGTGGAGGTATACGGCTACGCGGAGGCCGTCGGGGCACGCGGGCTGGTCTTTATGAACACCCCCGGCTTCGACCCTGTCTCCGTCACAGGCCAGGTCGCCGGCGGCTGCAGCCTGGTGCTCTTCACCACCGGTCGTGGGTCGGTATTCGGCTTCAAGCCGGCCCCGGTGATCAAGATCGGCTCCACGACGGCGCTCTATCGGCGCATGCCCGGCGACATTGACCTGGATGCCGGCCGCGCCTTGGAGGGCGTGGCGCTCGAAGAGGTCGCCGCCGAGCTCCTCGATCGCGTGGTGGCCGTCGCCTCGGGCGAGCCCAGCCGCAGCGAAGCCCAGGGTGCCGGAGAGGCCGAGTTCTCTCCCTGGAATGTCGAAGGCGTGATCTGACCGTCTAGGATCTGCACCCTCCGGCCCGCGTACTGTGCGGCAAGCGGATCGTGGGTGACCATGATCACCGTCTGGCCGGCTTGGTTCAGCTCGCGCAGCAGCTCGAGCACCTGCGTCCCCGTCTGCCGGTCTAGGTTCCCGGTAGGCTCGTCCGCCAGCAGCACCGGAGGCTGGTTGATGATGGCCCGGGCAACGGCCACCCGGCCTTGCTCGCCGCCCGACAACTGGTAGGGCAGGCGCCCTTCTTTGCCCCCCAGCCCCACCCGCGCCAGCGCCTCCCTCGCTCGCGCCCTCTTCTCGGCCTTGGTCAGCTGCGCAATGACCAGCGCGAGCTGCACGTTCTCCTGCGCGGTCAGGTAGGGTAGGAGCTGCAGGTGCTGGAAGACAAAGCCGATGTACTCGTGCCTGAAATCTGCCTGCCGCTCCGCCCTCAGGCCGTAGACGTCGATGCCGTCGATAACCACCCGGCCCTCGCTGGGGGAGTTCATGGCTCCCAGCACGCCGAGCAGCGTGCTCTTGCCCGAGCCGGAGGGCCCCATCACGGCCACGAACTCCCCTTCGGCCACCTTCAGGCTCACATCGCGCAGTGCGTACACAGGTACCTGGCTGCCGTTGTAGATCTTGCTGACCTTTTCCAGTGTGATCATCGTCTCCCTCTGCGGGTGCCTTTCCTCAATGCTGTGGTGCGGCCCTTCTGCTCGTCGCCCATGGTCCGCTGTCTGCCTACAAGGACCTCAGCGCCATGCTAGGGTCCAGCCTGGCAGCACTCCGGGCCGGATAGAGGCTTGCGAGCAGCCCCACCAGCAGCGCGCCCCCAAGCGCGGCGAGAGCGAGCCAGGGGCTCCAGGCCACCGGCTCCGTCACCCCGGCCAGGCGCGGCGCAAGCACGACGGCCGCTCCCATGCCCATCAGCCACCCAAGCAGGCCGCCGGCCACGCTTACCAGCGCAGCCTCGCTCAGCACGATGCGCATCACGTGCGACTGGCGAAAACCCAGCGCCCGGAACAGCCCAATCTCCTGCCGGCGCTCCGAGACCGCCCCGAGCATCGTGGTCAGGACCACCAGCGCGCCGATTACCACCACCACCGCCGACACTGCGAGGGCAAACTGCTCCAGTTGCCCGACCGTATCCATGCGCAGTTGCACGGCCTGGCGCAGCGCCGTCACGCGCGCTTGGGGCAGCACGCCCGAGATTTGGTCGACCATCTCCTCCACAGGGCAGGCATCGCACAGCGCAGCCACCTCGGCCAGGCTGACGAGACCCGGCTTGCCCATCGCCTGCTGGGCAGCGGCCAGGTCGATGAAAAGGATGTCGTCGTCCTGTGACCCGTTCTCGGCCAGCACACCCACCACCTGGAACGCCTGCCCTTCGACCTGCACCCTGTCCCCGGGCCCGAGCCCGAGGGTGGTCGCCAGGCGCGACCCGAGCAGCGCGTCTCCCATCGCAGCGGGCTCCATCCCCTGCGAAACGTGCCACCACTGTTTCAGACGGATCTCGTCCGAGAAGCGCACCCCCGCCACCAGCACGCTTTGGCCGCCCACAGTGGCGGTGCCCAGCAGCTTCGGCGCGACGATGGCGACGCTTGCGGCATCCTTGATCGTCCCGATCTGCTCCAGGTCCGGCATCGTCAGCTCGCTCACGTCAAAGGCCGCCGACGCAACCGTCACGCCCCCATAGGAGAGCGTCAGGTCATTGGCCTCCGGCACGATCAGGATGTTCGCGCCATACTGGTCCATCTTGCTGGCGATGTCGGCCCGCATCGTCGTCGTGATGGCGGTGAGCGCAACCACAGTCGCCACGCCGATCATCAGCCCCGCAACCAGCAGAGCCATGCGTCCCTTGCGCCGCCGCAAGTTGCTCAGCGAAACGTCAGTCAATCGCATGTTCGTCCTCGCCTCAGAACAGCCTCAAGCCGTCGACCAGCTCGCTCGCCTGGATGACAATCGAGTCCCCCTCCACTGCCGGGCTCAAGGGCGCAGGATTGCATCCGCCATGCACGGCGCCGACCTGGCTGACCGGTATACGCCGGCCGCAGTTGCTGCAGACCATCTCCTCGCCTTCCTGGTGGTACCCCAGTTTCCCCGGGAAGCATACCTCGCAGGCATTGAGCGCCGCTCGGATGGCACCAGACCCGTCCCTGACGACAAAGAGCTCCACCGCGCGGCCGTTGACCATGACTGTGCAAAAACGGGCTACTCCGTCCGCCAGGGCAGCGGCAGGCAGCCGCACCACACCCTCCTCGGCGGAGAGCAGCGGATAGGGATCGTGTCCCTGCGTGGCAGCCTGGACCGGCTGCTCCTTCCCGGCATCACCTGCGAGCGGTGCCGCAGCCGCTCGCCCCGCGGGGCGCGACAGGGCATAGAGGGTGCCTCCGAGCACAGCCAGCACCACGGCCAGGCCCGCAACGAGGACCAGGGGTGAGGCGCCTTTCGGCTTGGGGGTCTTCTTCTCAAGGCCAAAGCGAGCGCGCTTGGCGTCACGGGATCCTGTCTGGGTCATCGTTTCTCCTTTTCTTCGAGAATCGGTGACGCCACTATACCAGGGGGTGAGGCCCGGCGGCAGCGCCAGACGGCCCGTCTTGCACCCGCCATTCGGCGGGTATCTCTGGACGGGGGAGCCTTGGGCCTTGTCGGGGAGAGGTCTACTCGCCCTGCGCTCTGGCAGGGGGCGGATAGGGCAGGCGCACGATGACCTGCGTCCCCTGCCCCGGTGCGGAGCGGATCGACAGGCTGCCGCCGTACAGGAGCGCCCGCTCCTGCATGCCCATCAGGCCAAAGTGCCCACCGCGCGCCATGGCATCCGGCAGGTTGGGCGCCACGAACCCCTGCCCGTCGTCCCGCACCCGGAGCACCAGCTCCTGCTCCTCGAACCGCGCCTCCACCCATGCACGGCTGGCCCGGGCATGCTGCCGCACGTTGTGCAGCGCCTCCTGCGTGATCCGGTAAGCAGCCAGCTCCATCTCGGGCGGCAGGCGCCGCACGCTGCCCGTGACATCCAGCTCGGCGCACAACTCCTGCCCACTGCACGCCGTGCGCACCAACATCTCCAGCGCCGGGACAAATCCCAAGTCCTCGAGGTACACGGGCCGCAGGTCGCGGCTGAACCGCCTGACCCCCTCCAGCGTCTCGGCCAGCATCCGGCGGACGGATTCCAGTCGCTCGGCCGCTCGTTCAGAGCTGGTGGGCAGCGCCTTCTGCGCCATCTCCACCTGCTGGCCAAGAGCGATCAAGGCCTGGGCCGTGTCGTCGTGCAGCTCCCGCGCCAGGCGCCTGCGTTCCTCTTCCTGTCCTTGCGTGATGGCGGCGATATAGCTGTGCATGCCCCGCTGATAGGCCTGGATCCGCTGGGCCATATCATCCATCGCCCGCCGCAGGTCCTCGATTTCCTCGACGCCCCCGACCGGCGTGCGGGCCGCGTCAAAGTCGCCCCACGCCACCATCTCCGCCCGCTTCCTCAGCGCTCGTAACGGCTGGACGAGCGACCGGATGCCATAGTACAAGGTCAGCAGGGCGATGACCGCCGCCAGCGCCGCCACCAGGGGCACAGCCTGCGAGTAGCGCAGCACAGGGCTCGAGAGCTCGCTCCACGGCTCTTCGATGATGACGTACCACCCCGGACCCGGTCCCAGCGGGGCGTACGCCAGGGCCATCCTCTCGCCCTCCGGCGACTCGCACTCGGTCGCGCCTGCGCCTTCCGCCTGCTGCGCGACCGAGAACCCACTGTGGCCGGCCAGGCTCGTGCGGACGTGCGCCGCCGCCGAGTGGGCCACCACCAGGCCGGAGGGGTCCACCAGGTAGGCTGTGCCATGCTCCCCGGCCTGCGCCTGCCCCAACGCTCGCTCTATGCCCGTGTCCCGCGCGGTTACCGGGCCTGCCAGCACGCCGCTTATCGCGCCCGATGCGTCGTGCACCGGGACGCCGAGCAGGAAGGTGCCGGGCTCCCCCCCTGCCTTCTCCAGCACCGGGCTCAGCGTCATCTCCTGCCGGACACCAGCCGACCGGACGAGCGCCGCAAGCGCGCTCTGCTCCGCTGCCCATGCAGGCACGCTCCTTCCGCTGGCAGACAGGCGCCCGTCGTCGCCGATCAGTGCGGCCTCACCCGCCAGCCTTCCGCCCAGGCAGCCGGCCGCCGCCAGCAGCTCGTGCGGCGCATCCCCGCCCTGCCAGAGGGCTGGCTCCTCGGCCAACGCCTCCAGGGCCGCGCTCGGCCCCTCCAGGAGCGCCTCCACCTCTGCCGCGGCGACAATCGCCAGGGCGCGGTCGCGCTCCTCGACCAGGGAGCGCATGGCCTTCTCGTGGCTGTAGACACCGGTGAAGGCCACTCCAATCAGAACCAGTGTCAGCGGCAGCACCGTCCACAGCACGATCTGCATCGCCAGGCCCCGCAAGCCCGGCAGGCCCCTCCGTGTCATTCGATCACAATCCAGCCCTGTCGCAGCGCTTCCATGACTGCCTCCGTCCGGCTTCCGACGCTCATCTTGGCGTAGATGTTCGCCAGATGTCCTTGCGCAGTCCGGTCGCTGATGCTGAGCGCCTGGGCGATGGCCTTGTTGGTCAACCCTCGCGCCGCCAGCCGCAGCACCTCCAGCTCCCGCTCCGTCAGAGCCTCCGTTCCCTGGACAGCACCCGGCGGCCTCCCACCGGCCATCTTCTCGATCATCTTGCGCGTGATGCTGGCATCCAGCGCCGGCTGGCCGCGCTGGACCGCTCGTACGGCCTCGACCAGCTGCGCCGAGTCTGCTGTCTTGAGGAGGTATCCGTGGGCGCCGGCTTGAAGCAGCGCAAAGACGTACGGATCGTCGTCGTACGCCGTCAGCACCAGCACCTTCACCCGCGGATGCTCTGCCCGGATCCGGCGCGTGGCTTCGATCCCGGTCATCCCGGGCATCTGGATGTCGAGGACGGCCACGTCCGGCCGGTGCTCGGCGACCAAGGCCACCGCCTGGGCACCGTCGCCCGCCTCCGCTACGACCTCGATGTCCCCCTCCGCCTCGAGGAACTCGCGGATGCCCTTGCGCACCACGGCGTGGTCGTCCGCCAGGACGACGCGGATTCGTTGGCTCATTGCCGCATCTCTCCCCCAGGCGCCCATACTACCACACGGTCGCCCCCTCGTCAACCCTTCGCCAAAAAGCCCGGACAGGCCGTTTGGCGGGGTCCCGGTCGCGCCGAATGGCGCTGGTCGGCTTCACCGGCGCGTGATACACTATGGCGATGAGTGCAGTGCCGGCGCCTGGTTGAATAGGCAGACGCACCCGCAGACTCAATCACGAAAAGGAGACGGTGCAGGATGAAGACGGCCCTGATCGCATTGGGAGTGATCGTTCTGGCGTTGGCCCTTGTGGCCGGGGGGATGCTGCTCGGCGGCACCTTCCTGCGAGGCCGTGCTGCCTCGCCCGCGGCATGCCCGCTGGCCGCAGGAGGGCTTCCGGACGGCCCCGGCTGGGGATTTCGGGGAAACCAGGCCGGCGCATTCTGCGGAGGCGGGCTGCTCGGCCGGGGGATGATGGGCGGCCGCTACCAGGGAATGCCCTGCGCTGGGTCCTACGCCCCGCCCCGGTCGGGAGACGTCCTCTCCCTGGAGGAGGCCGGCGCAGCGGCCGAGGGCTACCTGGATCGCGCAGGCTACACCGGCCTCGAGATCGAGGAGGTCATGGAGTTTCAGTACAACCACTACGTGCTCGTCCGCGAGTCGGACACCGGCATCGGTGCCATGGAGCTGCTGGTCGACCCCTCCACGGGAGTAGTCTCGCAGGAGATGGGACCCAACAGGATGTGGAACGCCAAGTACGGAATGATGGGCCAGGGCGGCCGCCGTGGCATGATGCGCGGCTACTCCGCGTCGGGCGAGATGACCCTATCGGCCGAGCAGGCCGGTGAGTCTGCCCAGCGTTGGCTGGACGAGAACCTGCCGGGGCGCACGGCCGGAGAGGCCGATGCCTTCTACGGCTACTATACCTTCCACTTTCTGAAGGATGGAGCGATCGACGGCATGCTGAGCGTGCACGGCAGCAGTGGCGATGTCTGGTACCACAGCTGGCACGGCGCGTTCGTCCGCATGGCCGAAGAGACCGGCCTGTAGCAGCGCCGCATTCGGCGCACCTGCGTTGGCTGGCAGAGCGGCGGAGTGGGGCTGTTCAGCAACTGTCATTCCGAGGGAGCGCAGCGACCGAGGAATCTCTGATTTCGCCTGACACGCAGCGAAATCACGTGCAACGCCGCGCTCAGTATGGCAGGTCCCGTGCTTTCTGGACAGCCCCGCTCCGCCCTCTTGTCACCCGCCTGCCCGCTGCATGATCCAGCGGTAGCTCTGCTCCCAGACCGCTTCCCTCTCGCCGTCGGCCAGCAGGTTGTGCCCCGACTCTTTGAGCCAAACGAGGGTCTTGTCCCGCGAAGCAACGCCATCGTACACCGCCTGGGCCGCCGTGGGCTTCAGCGTTGCATCTCGTCGCCCCTGGAATAGGAGGATCGGCTGCCGGATCGTGGGCAGGGCCTTCCGTACCCGCCGCTGCAGGAGGTACACCTCGGCCGCTCCCCACAGCGGCGTTCTGTCGTAGCACCAGACGCGCTGCCTCGCCGCCGCATCGCACAGGTCGGTGTCGCCCTCCGGCTCGCCCGGCCGGTACTTCAGCACATGCCGCAGCACCACCGACAGCGGCATGAGCCGGTTCTGGACCTGCACGGCGGGCGCCATCAGGACCAGGCCGGAGATCTCTGCGTGGCACGCGCCCAGCCACAGCGCCAGCAGCGAGCCGAGCGACAGCCCTCCCACAAAAACCGCCTCGCACCGCCCCTGGAGCTCATGCAGCGCCGCCTCGACCGCCGCCGCCCATGCCCGCCATCCGATGCGCGTCAGGTCCTCGGCCGAAGTGCCGTGCCCCGGAAGCAGCGGGCACCGCACGCTCAAGCCGCGTGCGGCCAGGTACTCCCCCATCGGTCGCGTCTCGGCCACGGCGCCTGTAAACCCGTGAATCAGCAGCGCGCCCACTTGCCCGCTGTCTGCTGAATAAGGCCCCGGGTCAAGGCCGGCCGGCTGCGGCATCGGCTTCTCTCCTTCGCCTCTCTTGGGGCAGATTCACGGCTGCCTACGCCAGGGGCAGCCCAAAGCCAAAGGTGCTTCCCTGCCCAGGCCGGCTCCGCCAAAAGACGCGGCCGCCGTGCTGCTCCACGATCGCCCGCACGATGGGCAGCCCGAGTCCGTGGCCTGCAACGCCGCGCACACGGGCATCGTCGGACCGGAAGAACCTCTGGAAGAGGTGCGCCTGGTCCGCCTCCGCAATGCCCGGCCCTGTATCGCTGACCTCCACGATGGCTTCCTTCTCCTTCACCAGCAGCTCGACGGTCACGCACCCGCCGGCTGGAGTGAACTTGATCGCGTTGCTCAACAGGTTGCTCATCACCTGTCCCAGGCGTGCCCTGTCGGCCGCAACGATGGCCGGCACCTCCGTGATCGCGGCTTGCAGCTGCAGCCCACCTTCCTTCGCCAGGACCCGGAACCCCTCCACGGCCTGCGCCACCAGCGCGCTGAGATCCACCGGCTCCAGGACCAGCCCGGCCTCCCCCTGCTCGATCCTCTCCACGTCGAGCAGCGTGTCGATCAGGCTGGCCATCTGCCGGCTGCGCGCCAGCACGATGTCGAGGTACTCGGTAATCTCCGTGCCCAATCCCGACCCACCCAGCTGCAGAACCAGCTCCACATACCCCCGGATGATGGCCAGGGGAGAGCGCAGGTCGTGCGCGGCCATGCGCAAGAAATCCGACTTTTCCGCGTCGAGCCGGACAAGGCGGGCGTTGGCTGCTTCCAGCTTCCCCCGCAGCAGGCGGACCTCGTTTAGGTTCTGCATCAGCTGCTGGGCGAGGATGCCCCGCTCCGTGTCGTCGTGGACCAGCAGGACGAGGCCGCCCTCGATCTCCGGGTCGGCGATCCCCGTCAGAGAGAGGTACCTTGGGCTGTCATCCGAAATTGACCGGTTGACCAGCGGCATCTCGAAGGAGGCCGACTCGCCGCGCGCCACGGCCAAAAGCTCCTCTTCGCAGCCGATCAGCTCTGGGAAAACGTCCGTGACGGATTGGCCGCACAGGCTGCCGCCTTGCGAGCCGGCCATGACACCTTGCCCAGGCGAGTGCGCCCGCACATGCAGGTCCGGGCCGGCATGCACGACGGTCACCCGGAGGTCGGCCAGGTTCTGTTCGGTCAGCCACTCCCCGGCGCGCGCCGCTGCCAATGCCGTCACTCCCCTTCGGGGCGCCCGACCAGGAGCATCCCGAGCCAACTCAGGAGGCTCTCAACGCTCTCTCCCGTCTTGGCGCTGGTCAAGAAGCAGGCCACTCCGGCCGAGTCCGCTGCCTGCGCGAGCGCTTCGTCGCCCACCTCGCGCTCTTCGACGAGGTCCACCTTGTTCGCGGCCAGGACCCACGGGGCGCCGGGATTGACGGCCTGGAACCCCTCGGCATAGTGCTTGGTTCCTTCCAGCGTCTCAGGCCGGGTGACATCGCACACGATCACCGCACCCGCGGAGCCGCGGTAATAGCTCGGAGACACCGGACCTATGGTGGGCCCACCGGCCAGATCCCACAGCATGAGGTTCAAGGTCACAGCGCCGTCCGGCCCCGGCAGATGCAGGACCTTTCGGTCGACCTTGACGCCGATGGTGCTCAGGTACCGCTCGTCGAAGCGGCCTTCCACGCTGCGGCGCACGAGGCTGGTCTTGCCTACCGCAAAGTCGCCCAGCAGGCAGACTTTCTTGGTCAGGCGTCGTTCGGCCCTGCCCATCCCTTTCGCTCCGCCTACGGTCCCGGGGTAAGGATGGCCAGCGGAGGGGCTGCAAACAGGCCCACCCACTGGCCCGGAACCCAGCCCTGCACTGCGGATGCATCGCCCGGTGGGAAGCGGATCAGGTACCAGCTTCCGGAGATCGCCACAATCTCGACGGGCCGCCCATTCGTCACCGTGATTCCGGTGACAGGGCTGTTGTCTCTCGGCTCGGCACGCAGCCACACCGACCCGATCATGACCCCGACAAACGGGGTGCTGGTGGGCGTCGCGCTGGGCGAGGGCGTGGCACTCGGCACGGACGTGGGCGTGCTCGTCGGCACCTGCGTCGGGACCGACGTCGGGGTGGATGAGGGCATCTGGGTGGCCGTCGCCGTCAACGTGGGCACGGCAGTGACCGTGGGTGTGAGCGTGGCAGTCGGCGTCGGGGTCGGCCGCCCCCAGGTCAGCCTCCACGCACCAAAACAGGCCGTAGCCAGGCATAGCAGCAGGACGGCACTTGCCCCGGCTATGGCCAGCCACGGTGCCCGCGCCTGCCCCCTTTCCCTGGCCCCCGGCGACTCCTCGCCCAGCAGGGGTCTCAGGTGCGCCTCCACGCCCGCGAGCTCGCCAAGCTCGCCGTCGAATGACTCCAAAGGCTCCGCGTACGCCCGGTTCACGTCGCTCAGCGCGCTTCGCATCTGGTGGCGCAGGCCTTCCGGCGCAATCCCATCCACCACCACTGCCAGGTAGGCCCATGGTCCAGGCTCCAGCACGATTGAGAGGTTTCCGTACTGGATCTCGTCCAGGCCCCCGTCCCGCTGCTCCCCAAGGGTGTCCTGGGCAAAGTCGCGGATGGCGGTCAGCATGGCTCCGATCACGTCGCTGTCGGCCTCGCGGTCGGCGCTTTTTGAGAGGTGGCAGAGCAGAAGCCCGGAGGTCCGCTGGATCAGAAAGACGTCCTGGACGGAGAACGGAAGCGCCTCGCGGAGCACCAGCTCGGACTCGGGGATGCCCTGGACGCGTGCTCGGATCCGCTGTCCCACCCGTTTCAGGCTAAAGGTGCTGCGCAGCCCACGGTCCACTCGGTCGGCCAGCGCGCGCATCGCTTCGGCCACCGAGCGCTGGATCGCCTTGCCGATGACCGGGTACAGCGCATCGATGATGTCGTCCTGGGATTCCGCGATTTGGTGGCGGATGGCCTGGCCCAGAACCGGCGCCAACGCGGCCGCCATCTCTTCCTTCGACTCCTCTACCCGGCCGGCAGTCGCCTCTGCAATCACCGTCTGGACGGTGTCTGTCAGGTACTCCGGATCCTTGCGCAGCAGGATGTCGCGCAGCTCCTGGAGCCCGCCGTCTTCTGGCACGCGCGCCCCATCGCCGGACGCCATCTCCTCGCCTGCTGACACGTCTCTTGACCTGCCGTGTTGTCTCTGGAGGGACGTAGCCTTAGCGTGCCTGGCTCAGCTGCCCCAGCAGGTCGGTGATGCCGGCCTGTTCCTTGAGGCGCGTGCCCATCTCCACCAGCAGGTCGCCCAGGTGATCGCGGCTCGTCTTGTCGTCCTCCAGGGACGCTATCGCCTTGGCGAGCTCCTCGCGGTTCTGCTGGCTCAGCTTGCGCAGCTCGGCCGACCGGTCCCGGATCTGCCCGGCGAGGTCGCTGTTCTGCGCCTCCACCTTGGCCTCCAGTTGCTTGGTCGTCGCCGCAAAGCCGGCTTCCAGGCTCTCCAGGCGCTGCTGCGCCTCCTGCTGGATCTTGGCGGCTCGGGCGTCTTGATCGGTCCTCTGCCGGTCCAGCGCTGCCCTCAGGTCATCCAGCTCCTTGGAAACCTGCTCGAACTGAGCGGTCATGCGCCGAAACTGCTGCTCGTACTGGCGCATCTGCGGGCCCATGATAATGTCGCGGATGCGATCCACCTCAGGGATCGGGTGCTCCTCCGTGATGCCCTCGGTATTTGCTTTCGCCATCGTTGACCTCCTCGTTTTCAGAAGAGCCGGGTAGGTTAACAACCAAGTACGATTATACTTCAACCCTCCTTTCCCTGCAAGCCCTCGCTCGACCTGGCATTGCCCCCGCACTCCTGGGTATCGCGGTGTTCCGGGCCGGTCCCTTCTCCCTCTGATGAGCGAAGGTCTCCGACCGTGCCCGCCCTCGGTGCGCTGCGCCTCGTCTCCGATGCGCGCCGGTCGTAGGGCGGGTTTCCATGCCCGCCTCTCCGCACTCGGATGCGCGCCGGTCGTAGGGCGGGTTTCCATACCCGCCTCTCCGCACTCGGATGCGCGCCGGCCGTAGGGCGGGTTTCCATACCCGCCTCTCCGCACTCCGATGCGCGCCGGCCGTAGGGCGGGTTTCCATACCCGCCTCTCCGCACTCGGATGCGTGCTGGCCGTAGGGCGGGTTTCCATACCCGCCTGCTCCGCACTCGGATGCGTGCCGGCCGTAGGGCGGGTTTCCATACCCGCCTGCTCCCGCCCCGATCGAGCCCCGCATGCCTGCCCCCAGGGCAGTGCGCAGGTCGCACTTGCGCCCTGTGCCTTGTGCATTCTGCATCCGTCTCGGATGTGCGTCGCCCCCGGCGGGCGCCCACCCACACCCGCCTGCCTCCTTGGCAAATCCGCTGACTTGGGCTAGGATGATACCCAAGCCATGGATTACGTGACCCTGCTACTGGTCGACGACGACGCAGAGCTCCTGCGCATGCTTCAGCGCCGCCTGGAGCTCGACGGCTACGACGTGATGACTGCCGCCGGAGGCCGTCTCGCCCTGGCGGCGCTCGACCGCAGACTCCCGGACCTCGCCGTCATCGATCTCCTGATGCCTGGCATGGATGGCTTTGAGCTCGCCGAGCAGATTAAGAGGCGAGGCGACCTGCCCCTCATCTTCCTCACCAGCGTCGGCGATGCCAAGACCCGGATCGACGCAATCCGCCACTATGCCGAGGACTATGTCCTCAAGCCCTTCGACTACGAGGAGCTCATCGCCCGCGTGCAGCGCATCCTTCGTCGAACGGTCGGCTCGAATCCGGTGTCAGACCCCCTCGTCGTCGTCGATGCCGGACTCACGCTCGATTTTGGGCGGGCCGAAGCCCACCGCCCGGCCGGGGTCGTCAAGCTCTCCGTCACCGAGGCCAAGCTGCTGTACCACCTGGTACACAACGCCGGACAGACCCTCCCGGTAGGCACCCTCGTGGCCAAGATCTGGGGCTATGCGGACGAGGCGGGGCCAGAGGCGCTGCGCGTGGCGATCTATCGCCTAAGGCGGAAGGTCGAGCCCGATCCGCGCCACCCCCAATACATCCTCACCGAGCGAGACGTCGGCTACCGTTTCGTCCAGTTCAGGCCGCGCTAGTACCCAAACCTCGCCGCCGCCAGCCGCCGTTCCGAACCGCCGCCAGCTGTCCTTCCGAGCCACCGCCAGCCTGTCATTCCGAGCGACCGAAGGGAGCGAGGAATCTCGCCGCGTTCCTTAGCAGCAGCCTCGGGTTGCACCACGCGGCCGGTCCCTGCTGTAATTCGGTGCGTAACTCCTGCGTGGTAGACTGCATCTTGGAGCGCAGATGCAGATTTTGGACCTGCCTGGGGTCGATCCCCGGCACGCCGCCGGCCTCAAGAACGCGGGCATCTGGACCTGCCAGCAGCTGCTCCAGCTGGCCCGCTACCCCAATCGCCTGCCCGGCCTCGCCCAGGCCTCGGGGCTCTCGATGGGTGCCTTGCGGGACCTGGTCGACCGCGCCGAGTTGAGCCGGCTCCAGGGCGTCGGGCCGGCGCACCTCGGCTACCTGATCGCCGCCGGCATCGACACCCTCGCTGCCCTGGCGGCCCAGGAACCGGAGGCGCTCGGGCTCCGCCTGAGCCAGGTCACACCCCGCAGTCCCAACCTGGCGGTCGTCGAGGACTGGATCCTTCAGGCCCGCCGGCGGGCGCGCCAACCGGGGCAGGATGACCCTCCTGCCCCGGGCTTTGTCTCCTGCTAGAGGTCGCGCTTCGCTGCGGCCGCCTCCAGCGCCATCTGGCAGAACTCGGCCACAGGCTGTGCCCCCAGGTCCTGCCCGTTGCGCAGCCGGACCGCCACCTTGCCGGCCTCCGCCTCGCGGTCCCCGACGACCAGCATGTACGGCACCTTCTGGAGCTGTGCCGCCCGGATCTTGGCCTGCATCCGGTCGCCCGACTCGTCCACCTCCACGCGCAGGCCGGCCTCCCGGAGCTGCTCCGCCGCCTGCTTGGCATACGCCGTGTGCCGCTCGGCGATCGGGATGAGGATCGCCTGCACCGGCGCCAGCCAGACCGGGAAAGCGCCCCCGTAGTGCTCCAGCAGCACTCCGAAGAAGCGCTCGATCGATCCCAGCAGCGCGCGGTGCACCATGTACGGCCGGTGCTCCAGGCCGTCGGCCCCCACGTACGTCATGCCAAAGCGCTCCGGCTCGTTAAAGTCAAACTGGATCGTGGTCGTCTGCCACTCCCGGCCCAGCACATCCTTGAGCTTTAGGTCGATTTTGGGCCCGTAGAAGGCCCCGCCCCCCTCGTCCATCTCGTACGGCACGCCTTCCACCGCGATCGCGCGCTTCAGCGCCTCGATCGCCTGGTCCCAAGCCTCCGGCTCGCCGATGGCATCCGCCGGCCGCGTCGCCAGGTACGCCTTGAACTCCTGGAAGCCAAACGCCTCCAGCATCCTCAGCGAGAAGCGGAGAACCTCGAGGATCTCGCCCTCGATCTGCTCCGGCGTGCAAAAGATGTGGGCATCGTCCTGCGTAAAGCCGCGCACCCGCATCAGCCCGTGCAGCACCCCGCTTCGCTCGTAGCGGTACACCGTGCCCAGCTCCGCCCACCGCATCGGCAGCTCGCGGTAGCTGCGCCGCTTCGCCTGGTACATCATGATATGGAATGGGCAGTTCATCGGCTTCAGGTAATAGTCCTGCCCGTCGATATCCATCGGCGAGTACATGGCATCCTTGTAAAAGCCCAGGTGACCGCTCGTCTCCCACAGCCGCGCGCGCCCGATGTGCGGCGAGTAGACCACCTCGTAGCCCCCCTGCCGGTGCCGCTCCCGCCAAAAGTCCTCGATGAGCGTCCTGATGCGTGCACCCTTGGGATGCCAGTAGACCAAGCCGGCGCCCGCCTCCTCGTGGAAGCTGAAGAGGTCCAGCTCCTTGCCCAGCCGCCGGTGGTCGCGCTTGTCGACCTCCGCCAGCCATGCCAGGTACACCTCCAGCTCCTCCCGCTTCGCCCACACCGTGCCATAGATCCGCTGCAGCATCGGCTGCTTCTCATCGCCTCGCCAGTACGCCCCGGCGACGTTCAGCAGCTTGAAGGCATCGGCCGGGATCTGGCCCGTGCGCTCCAGGTGCGGCCCGCGGCACAGGTCCGTGAACTCGTGGTGCGTATAGATCGAGAGGCTGCTCACCGGCTCGGCGCCCGCCTCCCCATGCTCATCCTCCGCGCCCGAAGACAGCTTCTCGATCTGGTCCAGCTTGTACGGCTGGCCGGCAAAGAGCCCTCGCGCTTCGGCGACGCTCACGTCGCGCCGTACGAAGGCATAGTTGCTCCGGATGATGGCGCGCATCCTCTTCTCGACCTCGGCCAGGTCCTCGGTCGTCAGTGCCCGCGGCAGGTCAAAGTCGTAGTAGAAGCCCTTCTCGATCGGCGGGCCAAAAGCCAGCTTTCCCTCCGGAAAGATCGACAGCACCGCCTCGGCCATCACGTGGGCCGTCGAATGCCGCAGCCGGTGCAGCGCCTCCTCCCCATTCACCTGTTCGTGTGCCATTCTTTCCTCCTCGACAAGTCAGATGTCGGACAAACAAAAAAGCCCCTCGCCCATGGGGCGAGAGGCAAGCTCACGCGGTTCCACCCAATCCGGTGACAGGCCAAACGTCTCTCTGTCACCCTCGTCCGGCTTGATAACGGGCGCCGCCCGGAGCCCTATACTCGGAGGTCCTTTCCAGGGCCCGCTCACAGGGGGTTTTCGTCGGGGCCATGGCTGGCGGAGCTCCCACCCGGTGGCTCCCCCTCGCTGAAGCCGGTCCCCCGGCTACTCGTCCTGCTCGTCGCGTTTCTCTATCTGGTGCAGACCCTCGCTGTCTGCCGGCAGTGGGCGGTAGAGGACTTGAACCTCTGGCCTCCACGATGTCAACGTGGCGCTCTAGCCATCTGAGCTAACCGCCCAAAGTGCGCACCATTCTACCACACCCGCGCCAGGGTGCAAATCCCGTTCTCCCCTCGTAGCCGTAGGGCGGGTTTCCATACCCGCCCGCTCCAGTGCGGCCGCGGGCGCACAATCACTCGCCCGCCGTCGTCGGGCTCGGCCCATCACGGCACCGGGGATGTGTAGTACGTCTCGCCCCCGAATACATCGCGCACCACTTCGAGCATGTCGAACTGGTAATTCCCGGCCGGATACTTGGGCCCCAGGTTGGCCGTCGGCTCGACCGTCGTCGTCTCGGCCCAGTTGTTCCACGTGTTCAGCCAGATCAGCTTCAGCCCGTTTGTGCCGAACGGTTCGGCGTGCTTGCGGGCCACCTCCGCCATCGCGACGACCTGGTCCTTGCTTTGGGCAGGCACGTAGCTGGGATGGCCCAGGTTGAACCTCCTGTCGTCATACTGGGGCGCCCAGGCCGGCTGAAAGTTCACCAGGTCCTCTCTGCCGGCTACCTTCAGCCCGGAGAGCTGGTCGCGCCACCAACGGAAAGCGCCGTCCACCTCCACCGCCGCCTTCCCCACGTCGCCGAACGTGCCCGGATCGAGGCCCGGGATCAACATCGTGAACGTGGAGCTGCCGTCGAACAGCGCGGCGTGCGGCCGGTTGAAGCAGCCAACGCACACCTCGTCTCCCACGATGAACACGTCATAGCCCAGCGCAGACACCTCATCCCGGGCGTCCGCCATAGCGCCCGCCAGGTCACCCACGAAGCTGTTCGTGGCCCAGATGTAGACCACGGGCCGGCCGTCGACCGCCAGGTACTGGGGATGCCCAAAGTACTTCTTGGCAAAGTGCCGGAAGTCCGACACAAAGGTATCGTACACATCCGGCTGGTCGAAATTGATGTTGGGTACCACGTCGACGTCCAACCCCGGCGTCTGCTCCAGCCGCAGGGGAAAGTCATAGAAGATGGCCCACCGCAGCTTGTGGATATTGGGCGACTTGAGAAAGACGTCGTCCAGGATGGTCTCGATGTCATTCCCCTTGCCGGCGCCGCGTGGCGTGATCCACTCGATCGAGAAGCCATCGACGCCATACTCGGCCGCCCACTCGATCTGCTGGTAGACCACAGCCGGGTCGCTGGACCAATAGCTCTCGCCGAGAAGCGGGGTGAGCGGCGTGTTCCGCTCGTGGTTCTCGTTCTCAAAGCCGCCCCAGAAGCCTGGGCCGTAGTACCAGAGGTTGAGCTGCCCGATGACGATGTACTCGTTGGGCGCAGCGTCCAGGAAGGGTGCCGGGGAAACCTCGAAGGTCTGCGCGTTCTGCTCGCCGGGCTCGATGCCGTCCCAGGTGAGCACGGCGACGGCCGATGGGGTCGCCTCCGGGTAGCTCGAGATCTCGACCCGGGTCGAGCCGATGTGCCCGCGCCCGATCTCAAACAAGAGCGGCTTGGCGGCCTCGATCTCCGCGAGTAGGGCCTCCGCCACCAGCTCCACGCTCTTGTGGCCCTCGGCTCGGGCCAGCGATTGGCCGAGCACGAGCGAGTCCCCCTCCGGTCCGGCCGGCTGAGCCTCTTCGCTGGATGAGCTGACCCTGACCTCGTGCAGCGTCCCGCCGCCAGCCAGCCGCAGGGTGGTCCAGTCCGAGGTCGTGCTGACCCTGATCTGGACGCGGTAGGAGGGCGTGGGCACCTCCGGCCGTGCCGTGGTGGCGGTGGGCGAAGGCTCCACATGTTGCGTGGGCCGGCTCGTGCGGGTGGGGGGCGGGGCGACCGGCTCGGAGGTGGGGGACGGCTGCGCCGGCTCTGAGGGTGAGACGGTGGGCACGGACGCCGCAGACACCTCCGTGGACACCGGCGCGCTGGTGGCTGGGGGTCCACCGCAGGCGACGGTCAGCAGCAGGGCCAGGGCGCCGCCCAGGATCCTCACGGTCCAGGACCTTGCCTTCATCGTGGCCTCCTTCTGGCGTGGGGCGCTTCCCGTCCTGCGACAGGACGTGCCCCCTGCCAGGCGAGCCCCCAGGCCGCTGGCCTCCCAGGTCCGCCTCGGGGCAGCTTCACGGTCTGCCCTATCATACCCCCGAGTCGTGTGCCGTGCAAGGGCGGCATGGCAGCCATGGGAAAGCGCCCCATCTCCCGTGCCTGCGGCCGCTGCCCAACCCGCACTTGCTCGCGCGCCCTTCGGCCCAAGGGGCAGTTCCTGCGATTTGCGTCGCCAACCCCGCGGAGTATAATGGAGACACATGCCGATCCCACCCAGGGGTGCAGGAGCAGGGCCATTCGCGCCGCCCGGCGACCTTGCCGGGGCAGAGGAACGCGGTGCGCCCCCTCGGGCACGCCGCAGGGTAGACCGGAGCAGGGCTCTCACAGAGCACACCCCTGCAGGGCGGGATGGGAGCCCGTTCCATGTGCGCAACGCGGACCAGGATGCGAGGCCGGAAGCCTCCGCGACCTGGGTGAAAGGAGAAGACGATGCGCAGGGAAGCTGGGATGATCGCGGTCACACTGCTGGTCCTCTGCCTGGTCTCCTGCTCGGGCATGACCTCGTCGGGAGGGAGCGTCAAGGCGGGGCACAGCGGGAGCTCCGGCATGCTGGAAGTCTCCCATGCCAAGGCCAACGGCACGACGCAGCGGGATATCGCGGAGGATGACGCAGGGCTCGACGACATCGTTTCGCCCGGCGACGTGCTGGAGGTCGACCTCACCCTGGCCGTGGGCAAGGGGAGCTTCAAGATCGAGCTCCTGGGCCAGGATGGGCAGGTGACCTTGACGCTCGAGGCACGCGACGGCGAGACCCTGACCGGACATGGCCAAATCGTCGTGGACAACTTTGGCGCGGTGCCTTACCGCGTGACTGCGGTCGAGGCAGAGAACGTCGACTACTACATGGAGTATTGGCTGCAGTGACCCGGGGCCAGGGCCAGCCGGCTCGCGACCCCATGGCGCACCGGCCGCGCATCTCGTGCGCTCGCGACCTGGCCGGGCGGCGCGCGCGCCAGGGGGAAGGAGGGTAGCCGCAGAGAGTCCATCGAAACAGGGCATGTGCAGGCGCTAGTCCCAATCTGACCCAAGGAGAGAGGATCATGAAGACACGTTGGACCGCTGCGTTTTGCCTGGTTATGGTGCTGACGATTTCGCTGGGTGGCGTCAGCTTCGCCGCCTCTTCCCGGGCGGGCACCGGCCCGCTTGAGCTCCAGGTCACAGAGCCCGACAACGGTCGCGCGGTCGAGCTCAAGGGCGAGGTGCTGGTCGTCAAGCTGCCGAGCAACCCCTCCACCGGGTATGGCTGGCAGGCACAGGGTATCGACGCACAGGTGCTGCGCCAGCTGGATGCCACCGAGTGGCTCCCTGACACGGAGGGCAAGCTCGGCGGGCCGGGGACGGAGGTCCTCCGCTTCGCCGCCGTCGGCCGAGGCCAGACCACCCTCAACCTCGTCTACGCCCGCCCCTGGCAGGCAGCTGCCCCAGCCGCAGCCTTTTCCCTGCAGGTGCGCGTGGCCGAGCCATCCCGCAGCGCGATCTACCCTGAGCCTGCTGCCGAAGGGCCGCTGCCAGATGCCGGCGGCGGGGTCACCGCCCTGCCCTCGGTCTACAACTGGTGCGACCTCGGCGAGTGCACGGCCGTGCGGGACCAGGGCAACTGCGGCAGCTGCTGGGCCTTTGGCACCGTCGGCTCCTTCGAGTCGGCCATCCTGATCGCGGACAACCTCACCAGGGACCTGTCGGAGCAATGGCTGGTCTCGTGCAACACCGACGGCTGGGGCTGCAACGGCGGCTGGTGGGCTCACGACTACCATGTGTCGCCCGGCTCGGTCTATGAGACCGACTTCCCCTACACCGCCACCGATGCCCCCTGCGGAGGCCCCTACACCTACCACGAAAAGCTCGCCAGCTGGGCCTTTATCGGCAGCGAGAACGGCGTCCCTGCCACCGACGCCATCAAGCAGGCGATCTACGATCACGGCCCCGTCTCGGCTGCGGTGTGCGTCAACACTGCGTTCCAGCTCTACACGGGCGGGGTCTTTAGTCCCACGACTCGCTGCAACAGCATCAATCACGCCATCGTCCTCACGGGCTGGGACGACGCCAAGGGAGCCTGGCGGCTGCGCAACTCATGGGGGTCCGACTGGGGTGAGGGCGGCTACATGTGGATCGCCTACGGCAAGTCGTACGTCGGCTACTCGGCCAACTACGTGCTCTATGGCGACACGCCGCCGCCGTCGCCCACGCCGGCTGCGCCCACCAACCTGGTGGCAAAGGCCGTCTCCAAGACCCAGATCAACCTCACCTGGACCGACAACGCCACAAACGAGCTAGGCTTCCACATCGAGCGCTGCACCGGCAGCACGTGCACCAACTTTGCGACTATCGCCGACGTAGGGGCGAACGTCACCGCCTACTCCAACAGCGGCCTTACCGCCAAGACGACCTACCGCTACCGTGTGCATGCCTACAACGCCGAGGGCGACTCCGCCTACTCCAACATCGCCAAGGCGACGACACTGAAACGCTAACAGACCGAGCATGCCGGGCCCTTCAGGCGCCCCACGCCTGAAGGGCCTCCGCCCCGCCCCGGTGCGGTGCACCTCGCCTCAGATGGGCGTTGGTCGTAGGGCGGGTTTCCATACCCGCCCCTCCCGGCAGCTGCTCGCCTCTCGCTCCAGCAGGCCGCCGCCGGCCTCGGCCGTGGTCGTCGCCAGTTGGTTGTAGGGCGGGTTTCCATACCCGCCCCGCCCGGCAGCTGCTCGCCTCTCGCTCCAGCAGGCTGCTGCCGGCCTCGACCGTGGTCGTTGCCAGGGAATGGACCAGGGCCGGCGGCTCCTCCGGGCGCAGGGCCGGCGAGCTGTGCCACTGCTCTACAAATCGTTCTGTGGGTTAGGCGGGGACCGTGCTTGCCCCCGTGGGTGTGGAATCAAGGGCAACCTGGTAGCCGAGCTTCTGCAGACGGCGTACGAGTCGGTTGGCGACAG
>Ga0209096_1000203_pt1 | contig 85710 bp, 66 predicted proteins | sample AD_UKC034_MetaG_FD_184407 | JGI IMG/M metagenome (GOLD analysis project Ga0209096, IMG submission 184407) | Active sludge microbial communities of municipal wastewater-treating anaerobic digesters from USA - AD_UKC034_MetaG (SPAdes) (version 2) | ecosystem: Engineered > Bioreactor > Anaerobic >... | reverse complement strand
GTGGACGGGGTGGCGCTGTTTTCGGTGATCAAATGGCTCTGTTTTCGATGATCAAACTGCAAGCAAGATGGCCCAAGTGGCTCTCTTTTCGGTGATCAAATGGCTCTGTTTTCAGTTGACAAAAACAGCCTGGTGCATGTCTCGCAGATGGCTGAGCGCTATGTGCGCGATCCCCACTCATTCGTTGGCGTCGGGGATGTGGTGGACGTCACCGTGGTCACCGTAGACCTGGAGCGCGGGCGGATTGGGCTGAGCCTGAAGAAGACCCCCCAAGCCTAGGACCGGGGAGGGCCACGTTTTGCCGATCTGAAGTGCGCTAATCGAGCCCGTACCTTTCGGCGGCCAGGTTCAGGATCTCGTTGATGAGCTGTTGGTAGCTCCATCCATAGGCATTGGCTTCAACACACAGGTCGGAGTAGCCCGGGTTCAGTCCAGGTAGAGGGTTCACCTCGAGGATGTAGGGTTTGCCCCCCTGGCTTTCCTCGAGCCGGAAGTCCACGCGGGCTACGTCGAGGCAGCCCGTCACGCGAAACACGGCGGCCGCCAGCCACTGCAGCTCCTCCACAACTCTCCCCGGAAGTGGCGCCGGGCAGTGATAGCGAAAGTCGCGTGCCATCTCAACCTTGATACGGCTGGTGTAGATGCCCGCTTCCTCCGGGGGATACGCCGACATGTCCACTTCCAGCGGCGGTAGAAAGTGCAGCCCCTTGAGAATGCGCGCAGCTTCCTCGTCCTCTGGGACTCTCCGCGCCACTGGCACGCGAAGGTTTCCGATGATTCCCACGGTGATCTCGCGTCCTTCAATGTACTGCTCAGCCAGGATGGGTTGGCTATACCTCTGGATCTGCCGCTGAAGTTGCGCCCGGAGTTGCGTCTCGTCGCGAACGACCGACTCCGCACTGACACCCATCCCTGTTCCTTCGCGGCTCGGCTTGACAAAGAGAGGAAAGGTCAGATCGGGATCGACTGGCTCGTTGACCCGTTCGAACACCTGGAAGGCAGGCGTGGGTAGGCCATGGTAAGCCATGATCCGCTTGGTCATCGGCTTGTCCAGCGCCAGCGCTAAGGTCAGGACCTGCGAACCCGTGTACGGGATGCGTGACATCTCCAGGAGTGCAGGGACGTGAGCCTCACGCCCGTCGCCAAAGTGCCCTTCGCAGATGTTGAAGCACATGTCCGGCCTGAGCTTGGGCAACTCCACGAGCAGGCTTGAGTCACCTTCGAGGAAGGTTGCTTCATGGCCCCCTGCGCGAAGCGCGTCCAGAATGGACTCGACAGTCTCCTCTGAGTCCAGGTCGTCCCACCGGTCAGGCGACATGCCAGCCCAGCTCGGTGCATTCTTCTTTAGGTTCGCCAGCAGTGCAACGCGCATCTCACTGATTCTCCACTAGCGCAGATGGCCGTTAGCCCCGGCAGGTGCCAGGGCACCAATCTCGGGCGAGGCAGAGTGGGGGCGCAAGGGTGCGTCCACCACCTCAAGAGGCTCGATGGTTGACCGCCGTCCTGAGAGCAGGGCGGCGACGCTCTCGCTCTCCTGCGGGTCGGCGAGTATGTGGCTCTGGCATGAAGTGCAGTTGCTCGAATCGTGGCGGAGGTATGCGTCGGGCTGGGTATAGGCCGTGATGAAGCCCAGGTAGTTGCGGACGACAACCCGATCGGGTGATTGGCTTAGCACGTAGTTGGGCATCACTGGGATCTTTCCGCCGCCATGAGGCGCGTCAATCACATAGGTCGGCACTGCAAAGCCTGATGTGTGCCCTCGCAGTGATTCGACAATGTCCACTCCGACGGAGACCGGTGTCCTAAAATGCCCGGCGCCGTGCACCATGTCACACTGGTAGATGTAGTACGGTCTCACTCGGCTCTTGACCAGCGCATGTACGAGGTCCCTCATAACATTCGGGCAATCGTTGATCCCTGCCAGGAGAACCGATTGATTGCCCAGCGGGATACCAGCATCGGCCAGCCGAGCCAGCGCTTGCCGCACGTCGGGCGTGATCTCTCTCGGATGGTTTACGTGCACATTCATCCAGAGAGGGTGGTACTTTCTCAGAATGCTGGTAAGGTCAGGTGTGATCCTCATCGGAAGGAAGATGGGCACTCGGCTTCCGATTCGAACGACTTCGACGTGCTCGATTGATCTGAGCCGTCGCAGGAGGTCCTCAAGGACATTCTGTGGCAAGGTGAGAGGATCGCCCCCGGAGAGAAGCACGTCCCTGATCATGGGGGTTCGAGAGATGTACTCGATTTGGGCATCGTATGCCTTCCGACCCAACTGAGCGGCGGGGTCGCCGACGAGGCGGCTTCGGGTGCAGTAGCGGCAATAGCTCGCACACTGGGTGGTCACCAGCATCAGCACGCGGTCAGGGTAGCGGTGGACAAGTCCGGGTACGGGAGAGTGCCTGTCTTCTGCCAATGAATCCGCCATTTCGTAGCGGTAGGGCACCAGCTCTTGGGATGTCGGTATCACTTGCCTGCGGATCGGACAGGCTGCATCGTCTGGATCCATCAAGCTGGCGAAGTAAGGGGTGACATCGACTCGGAATCTTCCGCGGGCAGAGAGACCTTCGATCTCTTCCTTAGTGAGGTGGATTACGTTGCCCAGGTCCTCGACGCTGTTCAGCCGGTGGGCAAGCTGCCAGCGCCAGTCGCGCCACGACGCTAGGGGAACGGCCTCCCAAGGATGGGGCGGCTGGAGGGGGCTACACCCGGGTGGTTCTTCAAGCTCTTGTGCTTCCTTTTCGGTATCCATTTTCCTTTTGCATGCCTTCTGCTACATGAATAGAACCCTGTGCCTGGCAGCGCCAGCGCAGGGCTCTCTAGTATGGTCGTGCGAGACTGCTACGCGGACTCAGCCGCTGTTCGGACGACTAGAGCTCGTCTTCGTCCTCGTCCTCGTCGTCCTCCCACTCGTCTTCTTCGTCCTCCCAGTCCTCGTCATCTTCCCAGCTGTCTTCCTCGTCGTCCCAGCCTTCCTCCTCCTCTTCCTCTCCTTCAGATGCGGGCTCGTCGTAGGCCCAGTCAAGCTCGAGCGGGCTTAGGTGGATCACCTCCAACTCAGCGTCGCAATTCGGACAGATGAGGCGCTGTCCCACTTTCAGGATGGGACCAGTGCGAAACTCGCCTTCGCATTCTGGACAAGTAGCTACCTTCATGATCGGATCACCTCTCGTGCTGTGACATATACGCGGGCCGGCGCTCAGGGTTTCGGCCGCGTCACCGGGGCTTCACTATGGCGTATTCGTGTTCAAAAGACGTGCAAAAAACCTGCCAAAACGGTCACATCCAGAGCCCGCGGATAGTGCTTCTGCTATGCCACAAAGGGCTGCGGGCTCCTGGTGTCGGTGCCAGCGTCTGCAGTGCGTTGTCGCCAATCGGCCTTGGTGAGCGCCATGTCGAGGAACTGCACCTCGAGAGCCGTGCCCTGTCGCCTGAAGCAGCCGCGGAAGTGCCGGTATTGGGCTTCGAGCGCGAGAGCGCGATAGCTGGGGTGGCAGGCTATCTCCCAGTGTCGACTGGTCTCCCGGAAGCCCAAGCTCAGATAGCAGCGGATAGCTCGCAGGTTGGTGGTTGCGACATCGAGGTCCAGCCGAGCAAAGCCCATCCGCTCAAAGTAGTGGTCGAGAAAGAGGCGCAAGGCCTCTGTCCCCAGTCCCTGGCTAAGGTGGTCTGCCCCCAGCGTGATGCCAAGCCGAGCCGACTGGGGGCAGACCATCTCTCGCAAGGTCAAGCTTCCGATGACCTGACCAGAGCAGCTCTCGACAGTACAGAGCAGTCGCGCCGGATCACGAGCACGGTCCGAAAACCAAGCATAGTGCTCTGTCTGGCTTCTCTTCGGAAAGTCGAAAGGTTGGTAGACCGGATCGGCCGACGGGCGCCAGCGCATCATCGCGTCAATGTCGTCTCGGCGCATCTCGCGAATGATCACTCGCCTACCACAGAGCCTCATCCGCGCATCCCCGGCATCTTCACGGCAGTCGCAGCACCTCTGCGATCCTGTCCAGCGCCCAATCGAGTTCCTGTCGGGTGATCACCAGCGGCGGAGCGAGCCGTATGACATTCCAGTGAGTCTCCTTGGCGAGCAGACCCCGGTCCATCAGTGCCTCGCAGAACCGCCGCGCGCCGCCGGCTTCGGGCCTTAGCACAATGCCTGCCCACAGACCCTTGCCGCGGACCTGTGCCACGTGTGGGCTTGCGATGTGACGGAGTCGCTCAATCATGTATTCACCCAGCTCGGCAGCTTTCTCGACAAGCCCCTCGTCAACGAGGACTCTCAGCGCCTCTCGTGCAACGGCGCAGGCCAGGGGGTTCCCCCCAAATGTCGAGCCATGGTCGCCGGGTTCAAACACGCCAAGTATCTCCCTGGACGCCAGCATTGCTGAGACCGGATACATGCCGCCTGACAGCGCCTTTCCAATGACCACGACGTCCGCGCGGACGTCGTCGTGCTGAGTGGCGAGCAACTTGCCGGTGCGCCCGAGCCCACTCTGAATCTCGTCCGCAATCAGCAGCAGATTGTGCCTGTCGCAGATCTCGCGCACTTGTCGCAGGTAGCCTACAGGCGGCGACACCACGCCTCCCTCGCCCTGAACCGGCTCGACCAGGAACGCCACCGTGTGAGGGCGGACAGCTCTTTCCAGGGCCGCGGCGTCGCCGTATGGGACTAACTCGAACCCAGGAGTGAATGGGCCAAAGCCATCGCGATACTGCTCCTCGGGTGAGAAGCTTACGATGGATATGGTCCTTCCGTGAAAGTTCCCGTCGCACGCAATGATATGGGCGCGGTCCTCATGAACGTGCTTGAACTGGTAGCCCCACTTGCGGGCTGCCTTGAGTGCGCTCTCGACTGCCTCAGCCCCAGAATTCATGGGGAGCATCATCTCGTAGCCCATGAGCTCACAGAGCTCGCGGGCCAGGAGAGGCAACTGGTCGTTCCTGAAGGCGCGGCTCGTCAGCGCAAGACGTGCGGCCTGTTCCACCATGGCCTTTACGATGCGTGGGTGGCAGTGCCCCTGATTGACCGCCGAATAGGCAGCGAGGAAATCCATATATCGCTTGCCTTGAACATCTTCTACCCAGACACCGTTTCCACGCGTCAGCACAACGTCAAGAGGCTTGTAGTTGTGCGCATTGTAGCGATCCTCGATGGCGATGTATTCCTGTGTGTCCACTGTGCTCTCACCTCCCTCACGTAGCGCTCAGGGTCCGCCGGTCCCCGAGCATCTCGCCACTATTGGATAATCTCGACTCTCTCCCTCAAGCCAATGCCCTGGGTTTCGAGCTCAGCCAGAATCGGGTCATAGATCTCGGGGATGACGGGGGTGTGAACACCAGTCACCCGGATGCCGCCTTGTAGGATGAGCCGCACGGCAATGGCGGCCGGCAGGCCCACGGTTCGGGACATAGACGTATCGCCGAAGGGGATACCGTAGTCAATCATGGTCGACGTGATGGCTTCTTTGTGATCTGAGTACTCGGCGACAAACTCGTGCTGCATCACCAGCAGGTCTCGCTGGCCTGGCGCATAGGACATCTTCTTCAGCATGCGGGCCGTGAGGGCATCGATTGGCGTGTGCTGACCTGGTGGCAGGGGATCGTCAGAGAAGAGCCCAAGCCACTCGAGATCCGCGATGGGCTTGGCGTCTCTTGGCAAGCCCCAGCGGGCCGCAGTCCGCTTCTCCAGCCCTTCGCCGGCCTCGAAACCGAGCAGTTGGGCCGTCAGCTGGCGGTAGCTAGCCGGTTGGCCTACGAAAGGAGTCTCCTCCAAGTAGCCCATGGTTGCAATCCTCTTCAGCGTTGCACACCATCCGAGATTGCGGAGTGTCCCACGAAACATCCATCCACTGGGTTGGATTCCATATTGCTCCATGAAAGGCAGGCTGTCTCGGTTCGGGTAGCACTCAAACTCGCCGAGGCCCTGGATCTGCACGGTCCAATAGTGATCAAACAACTCTTCGCCTGGAACCTCCACAATCTGGCCGTCCTTGAGGAATCGCGCCGGGTTCCTCCCAGCCAGGAGCACACCCTTGGGGCTCCAGGAGAACTTGTAGCCGAGCGGATTGTCGTTGGCCTCTGGAGCTGGGAGTCCACCGCACCACGAGTCGAAGCTCGTGATGCGCCCGCCGCGTCGCTCGACATTGTGGATCACCTTCATTGCCGACATGTGGTCAATACCGGGATCGACCCCAACCTCGTTGAGCAGGACAACGCCAGCTTCTCTTGCCGCGCCGTCAAGAGCACGCATTGCATCTTTGACATAAGAGGTGGTCACCATGTGCTTGCGGTGCTTGACGCACAGGCGCGCGACAACGGGATGATGGACATAGGGCAGCAGGCTCACTGCGAGATCGCACTCCTCTATGAGAGCGTCGAGTGCACCCTGGTCATCAACGTCTAGGGCAAGTGCGCGGCCCTGCGCGTGACCCTGGATGAGGGCCTCTGCCTTGCTCACAGTTCGAGAGGCGACAGTCACCTCAAAGCCGGGAACGTTGAGTAGGTAGCGAACGTGCGGACGGCTCACCAGTCCTGCGCCTAGAATGAGTACTCTCTTCATAGTCTTCATCTCCTGATGGTGGAACGTGCGGCCATGGGATAGCCTTGCTCACTTGCCGAGATGCTGCCGGATGTGCTCGTAGTCTGGAGTCAGCTGCCCTCTGTACACAATCGTCGCCCTCCGGATTTCGGGCGGTAGGCTACACTCCGAGAAGGGCACGGAGAAATCGCACGCCGCAATTGCCGGAATGAAAGGCCGCAAGACGCGCGAGAAGTACGTGGACGCCTCCCGGGGAAGCTCCGCGGGAAGAATATCCACTGCCATGATGACAACTCCCGGGCCCTCATACCCATCGGCTATCCCCGCACTGGCTGGGTCGTACACGAAGACGGGGTCGCCGGGAGATGTTGACTTTACCGTGCACTCGATCGCGCCTTCAATGTCGCAGCTGATGTCGCCGATGACAAGCAAGCGCGGCTTGCTGTGCCCTCTGAACAGATTCGATAGGTCGGCATTGGTGACGAGCCGCGGGTAGTCCCCGGTCCAGAAGATCGCATTGGCCAGAACGGTCAGGTGGGGAAGGTACTTTCCGAATACTCCCCGGTACCTCTCCGGTCGCGCGTAATAGTCCTGCAGGTCGAAGGGAGCCCCCGGTGTCAGAGGCTCCACCATGTGCCACTCCTTAAACACCGCCATGTAGATGTGATTCCGCGATGAAGCCCTGTCCGCCGCAACCGAAGCTATTTGCTCAGGCTCGATCTGCTCGGTAGGCAGCAGGTTTAGGATCTCCTGGACCCCGCGAGAGACATTTCCATAGCCGGCGACGCCAACGATGAGCGGAGTCACCTGTTCAGGAAGGCCATCCTCTTCAATGCGCCGCCCGACCTCAGCGAGCATCGCCTTTGCCTCGGCCAGGTCGTGATAGTCATGCGTCAACTGGAGTAGTGAGAAGGGGTTGGAGATCCCCTCCCAGGCAAGGCGCCGCCCAAGAGCCCATAGTGTGTCGATTGCCCCCGCAACGCCGGCGTGCCAGCCGAAGAAGATGAGGCGGCGATTCTGCTCGTCAACGACGCGCTCGTAATCGATCAAAGTGCACCCCAGATCCATGATCCTCTGGAGCATTGGCATGTTGTACTTCTGGCCCTTGATGACGTGCGCAAAGAACACGTAGGTTCCGCCTTGCCGGAATGACTCCTCGGGCATCTCCTTGATTCCGAGGACGACTCTGCACGAGGATAGGTCTTCGTGCACGATAGCGCCCGCCGATTCGAACTCCTGAGAGGTGAAGACGCGTGTGGCAGAAGGCTGCACAATCACCTGGACTCCGTGCTCCAGCCAGAGGAGCTCGGCGTCGTCTGGGGTCACCGGCACGCGGCGTTCCCAAACGGACTTGTCTTCGCGACGAACGCCCACATGTATCGTCATCTGATGCACTCCTATCTTTTGTAGGGCCGCCCGGGGGGCACCAGCATGCCCGGCACAAGAGGAAGCCGGTGCCCCAAGCACCGGCCGCTGCCCGCAAGTGGTGTCGCAACTGGATTCGCTGCCGCCCGGCCGCTCTGCCGATGCCGCGGAGTATACGACGACCAATTGATTCTTGTCAAGAAGATGCCATAGGCTGACCGGGCGATCCGAGTCCTCCACCCAGCGGTTGGCAATGAGCAAAGCTTGGTGTACAATGACTTGACACTGATTTGACAGGGCGTGGGTTGCTTGATAGACTTCCCGTTGGATACCCTGGTGGGGTATACTGGATGCGATGGGGGGCTGATGGACACTACCGATCTTATCCCGGATTTTATAGGCCGCCAGCGTTGGGCAATCGTAGGCGTCAGCCAAGATCCGGCCAAGTACGGTGCACGCATCTACCGGGCGCTGCGAGATGCAGGCTACATCATCTTTGCCGTGAACCCCAAAGGAGGAGAGCTGGACGGGATGCCGGTGTATCGCTCCTTGGCGGACCTGCCTGAGCTGCCCGAGGTGGTAGACTTGGTGGTGCCGCCTTCCGTTACCGAGGAGGTGATTCGCGTGGCGCACAAGCTCGGCCTCCGGCGGATTTGGATGCAGCCCGGCTCAGAGTCGGACCTGGCCATCGCCTACTGCCGCGAAAACGGCATGCAGGTGGTCTTTGGCGCCTGTGCCATGGTGCACCGCGGGCACTGGGACTAGTTCGAAAAGGAGAGACGCAATGTCAAGCCCGGAACCCATCTTGGTCATGGTCTTTGGAAACGAGCTCGCGGAGTCTTGTCAGGCGCACGGCTGAGGGCCGACTCGGTCTTCGGAGGAGACCACACATGCAACCAGGCGCCACGTTGAGATGCTACACGGGTCGCGTGTGCGCGTGGAATACGTCGACCTTAGCGGGCCTGCAGGCAAGGCGGAGTATGCGGACGTCCTCGAGCGGATCGATGAGCAGGGTTTGCCATATCCGCTCGTGGCGGTAGGAGGCAGGCTCAGATTGGCTGGAAGTGCGCACCATTCCCACGTGATGCCCCTGATCGAGGAGGCACTTGCCTCGCAGCCCGTTCGAGAGTAGCTTACAGAAGGAGAGTTGACTGTGGCCTTGATATCGGAGAAGGATGCGGAGATTCTACGCAAGGAGCTCGCCAGCCGGATGGTGGAGCCGGTCAAGCTTGTGATGTTCACTCAGCAGGTGGAGTGTCAGTTCTGCGCCGAGACTCGCCAGATCGTCGACGAAGTCGCCAGCCTGTCTGACAGGATCACCGCAGAGGTGCTCGATTTCGTCGAGGATAAGGCTGCGGCAGAGCGCTACGGTGTCGACAAGATCCCTGCGATTGCTCTAGTGCGCGAAGAGGATACCGGCGAGCGGGACTATGGGATCCGCTTCTATGGTATCCCGTCTGGCTACGAGTTCACCACCCTGATCGAGGACATCCTAAACGTCTCTGTTGGGGCGACCGAACTGAAGGCGAAGACAAAACAGGTGCTCGCCGATCTCGCGCAGCCTGTACACATCCAGGTGTTCGTCACCCCTACCTGACCTTACTGCACCCAGGCAGTTCGCCTGGCTCACCAGTTCGCAATTGAGAGCGACCAGGTACGGGCCGACATGGTTGAGGCTGTGGAGTTCCCGCACCTGGCTGGCCACTACCATGTCCATGGTGTGCCGCGGTCGGTCTTCAACGAGAGTGTGCATGTAGAGGGCGCCGTCCCCGAGCCGATGATGCTAGCCAAGCTCCTCGAGGCGGCGGGCAAGTAGGTGTTGGTGTTCCACTCGGCGTGAGGATGCCTATGCCCAAGGAGTCGAGCAGTCTCTGGAACGACATGGCTCCGAGGATCGACGTCGGGCGATGCCAGCGCTGTGTTGACTGCCCGGCGGTGGCTGCATGCCTTGCCAGAGCACTCCTGCGAGACGGCTCAGCCGGCATACCTTATGCTGATGGAGACCTCTGCTTTGCGTGCTACTCATGCGTGGGCGCTTGCCCGTTCAGCGCGATTGCCGCGCCAAGGATGCATTAATCAATGAGAGTTGTTGTCTACACGACGCCGACCTGACCTTACTGCAACCAGGCGAAAGAGTTCCTTTCGCGAGAGGGTGTTCAGTTTGTGGAAAAGGACGTGACATCAGATCGTCAGGCTGCCGGGGAGATGGTCCGCGTCTCGCGACAGCAGGGTGTTCCGGTGATCACCGTAGATGGGGAGGTCGTGGTTGGTCTTGACCTGCCTCGCCTGCGTGCCCTGGTCTCTCAGACGCGGCCCAGGCTGGGAGCCTCCGTAGCCGATGCTGCCACGCAGTCGAGAAGGCTCCCGGGGTTACCCGCTTCGGGGGCTTATGTTGGACACGTACGCCCGGGTTCTGCGGCAGAGAAGGCAGGTCTCAGAAAGGGTGATGTGATCATCTCGGTTGCTGGGCAGCAGGTGCGGGACGCTGTCGATCTCAACCGGCGGCTGCGCGTTCTTCCCAACGGAGCCACGCTGGTCCGGTTTGTCAGGGAGGGCCAGGAGCAAGAAACGCGAGTCTCGCTCTAGCCAACCAGTTGTGCGACAGCCCATCTGCCTGTGCATCACAGCCCTCGCTCCGTGGCGAGGGCTTATGTTTGGGTTGGCTGGCTCGGCGTGCTACAATTCCGGCAATCAGTCTAGGGGAGCAATGGTATGGATGACGAATGCGTGTTCTGCGCGATTGTCGCCGGGAGGGCGCCGGCAAGCCTGGTCTGGCGGGATGATCGCGCTGTCGCCTTCATGGACATCCGGCCGGTGAATCCCGGTCATCTCTTGGTTGTGCCAAGACTGCATGCGGCGAGTCTGGCCGAACTGTCCCCGGTCGTTGGAGCGCACCTGTTCCAGATTGCGATGCGGCTGGCGCCGGCTGTGCGAAGGTCCGGTGTGGCCTGCGAGGGGATCGCCCTCTTCCTGGCCGATGGTCGGGCAGCTGGGCAAGAGGTGATGCACGTGCACCTGCATGTCTTGCCGCGCTTCCGCGGAGACGGCTTCCGCATCAGTCCCTTGGGTTCTCCATCGCCCGACCGGGCCGCACTGGACCGTATTGCTGCCGGCATCCTTGGGGCGCTGGATGGTTAGCCGCCCATGACATGCCAAGGGTTGGCGATCCGTCGGCTGGTGCTTGCGTCTGGCTCTCCTCGGCGCAGGCAGCTCCTATCACTCCTGGGGCTGCCATTCGTGATCCAAGCGGCGGATGTGAGCGAGGAGCAGCACGACGATGAGCTTCCGGAGCAGATGGTGCTGCGGGTCGCGCGTGCGAAGGCACAGGCAGTTGACAGTGCCCGTGCCGACGAGCTGGTGATTGCCGCAGATACCACGGTGGCCCTCGATGGCAAGTCACTAGGAAAGCCCAAGGATGCGGCGGATGCCGTGCGGATGCTGCGAGTGCTGCGCGGCAGGCCACATGTGGTCTATACGGGGGTGGTGATCTGGCACGCAGCCGCACGGCGTCTGGTTTGCGAGCTTGGCAAGAGCAGCATTTTGATGCGTGACTACGCCGACAGCGAAGTGGACCGCTACGTGCAGAGTGGTGATCCGCTCGACAAGGCAGGAGCCTATGCGATTCAGCATCCCATTTTCGACCCAGTGGCCACCGTACAGGGATGCTGGCTAAATGTGATGGGAATGCCCATCTGCCACACAGTTCGGGCGCTCACTACTGCTGGCCTGCCTGCCCCGGCGGCCCATGTGCCCGCCTCCTGCTGTGCGTTCACTCAGCGCGCGTGCTCGGCATGGCCCGAGATCCTGGCAGGCCTGTACCCTCGGGATCATAGCGGCAGTGGGTAGCCGATGGCACTAAGTACGGTTCAGATTCCGGGCGGGCAGACGGTCTGTCTGCGTTCCGCGGTCCCGGAGGATGCCGCAGAACTCATCCGTGCGATTGACAGCGTCGCACGGGAGGGTGCGTACTTTCTCCGATCACGCTTCGAAATCGACGAGAAGGCAGAGCGCACCCTTCTCTCGGCGGCACAGGAGCGCGGAGACCTTGTACTCGTTGGCAAGGCCCGCGGCAGGGTAGTGACCTGGCTGACGGCGCTGCGGGGGACGTCTGAGTTCCAACGTCATGCCGCCGAGCTAGGCACTGGCGTGGTCCGCGAGTGGCGCGGGCGCGGCGTGGGCTCAGCACTGATAGAGCACGCACTCGAGTGGGCGGCAGCGCAAGGGGTAGAGAAGGTCAGGCTTGGGGTGCGCGCGGAGAACGACCGCGCACGCCATCTGTACATAAGGTTCGGATTTGTCGAGGAGGGGTACCGGCTGAGAGACGTGAAGGACTCGACAGGTACCTACTACGACGTAATAGAGATGGCGTGGTTCGCGGCTGGCGAATCCGAAGACCACAGGTTCTCCGTTGCCTGAGCTTCCCGAGGTCGAAAACATCGTGCGCGGGCTTCGGCCCCTTCTGATTGGCCGGACGATTGCGCGTGCCCGAGTGCTGTGGGAGAGGACGGTTGCTCGACCATCCCTTTCAGTGTTTGGGGCCGAGGTGCAGGGGCGGCGCGTGCTCTCTGTCGGCCGACGGGGCAAGTACGCGCTGATCGAGCTGGCTGGCGGGTGGCTGCTCTTTCACCTGAAGATGAGTGGCAGGCTCCGCTGGGGCGCTTCGGGTGAGCCGGATGGCCCCTACACCAGGTTGGTCCTCGATCTCAGCGACGGGTACCAGCTTCGGTTCGACGATCCGCGCAAGTTTGGACGCGCCTATCTCGTCGGTGATCACAACGAGGTAACCAGGCACCTGGGACCAGAGCCGCTGGATGAGCACCTTTCTCTGGATGATTTCCGCGCCCTCCTGGCGAGGCGCCATGGGCGGCTCAAGCCGGTATTGGTTGATCAGCGCTTCCTGGCTGGAGTCGGCAACATCTACGCGGACGAGATCCTGTTCTGCGCTCGCCTTCACCCGCTGCGCCTGGCCAGTACCCTTGCCGACCATGAGGGCGTGAAGCTCTACTTCTCGCTCCGCCATGTGCTGGAACAGGCAATTGTGGGCCACGGCACGACTCTGGATGACGGCGGCTATGTGGACAGCAAGGGTGACAGGGGTCAATATCAAGACCAGATTGCCGTCTATCGCCGGACCGGGCAGCCCTGTCGATGCTGTGGGAACCCCATTCAAAGGATCGTCATTGGGCAGCGCTCTGCCCACTTCTGCCCGGGCTGCCAGCCCAGTCCAGACGGTTTCTAGTCGAACGGCACCGGCTCCAACCGAAAGCGGTCAGGGCGCTCAGTTGCGTGTAGGAAGCCGGCGGCCACGTTCACATGGTGCTCAAAGATGAGCAGGGCATGCCTCTCGATTGCCCACTGGGCTGTTCTGCGCTTGGTCTCGATGCTGGTCATCGGCTCTGCATCGTAAGCAGGAACCCACGCCGTTCGCTCAATGTGGATGGGCCACGAGGCGACGTCCCCAAGAAAGACCGCCGTCTCCCCACAGCTTTCGACCACAACGCATTGGTGCGACCGTGTGTGTCCGCGTGTCACAAGGACGGACACCTCATCCGTCAGTCTGGTATCACCCGAAAGAACGCGCAGCTGCCCTGCCCTCTGAAGCGGCAGCCAGTTCTCCTCCGCGTAGGTCGCCCTCGTGCGCTCGTTGGGAGAGGAGGCATCGGCCAGCTCCAGCCTCTGGACGCAGTAGGTGGCGTTGGGAAAGGTAGGCCGTACAACCCCGTCGCCAGCGGCTGAGGTGTTGCCCCCACAGTGGTCGTAGTGCAGGTGGGTGTTGATAACCAGGTCTATCTGGCTCGGTTCGATGCCCTGGGCAGTCAAGCTGCCGATGAGGCGCCTCTCGCCTGCCAGGCTGATGTAGTTGCGCTCCTTGGGAGCCAGTTTGTCCCCGTAGCCGGTGTCCACCAGGATCAGCCGCGATGGAGTCTCAATCAAGAGTGACCGCAGCTCAAACGGGAGGCGGTTCTGTTCGTCAGGGGGCCACACTTCCTGCCAGAGCATCTTGGGCACGAGGCCAAACAACCCGCCACCGTCCTTCCAATAGACTCCGTCAGAGGCAAGTCTCAGGGAGACTCTCCCAAGGCGCACGGTGCTCTCCCCGAGCAGGCTATTGCCTGGCGAACGCAACTCCCCGGTCGAGAGCGCGCTTGTTGGGTGCAATGATACCGCGGCGGTTCGCGGGTAGGTGTGAGTCCAGAGTGCGCTTGATGCCTTCGATCGGGACTACTTCGCGTCTGCCCAGCATGGCTCCCAAGAGCACGACGTTGGCCATGCGCACGTTTCCTAGCTCGCCCGCTAGGTCGTTGGCCGGCACATGCAGTGCTTCGACATCCGGGCGGCTGCACGTTTCGCGCACAAGCGTCGAGTTCACGACCAGGAGGCCGCCGGGCTTCACCAAATGGGCGTACTTGTCCATCGAGTCAGGATTCATGACGATGCAGATAGTGGGCTGGCGGATGATGGGCGAGCCGATCTCGTCGTCGGAGATGATGACCGTGCAGTGAGCTGTGCCTCCCCGCATCTCTGGTCCGTACGATGGAATCCAGGTCACGTGCCATCCTTCATCCATGGCTGTGTAGGTCAGAAGCTGTCCGGCAAAGAGGGTGCCTTGCCCGCCGAAACCGGACACGATGATCTCTTCGTGCATTGCGTGCTCCTTCTGCAGCGGGGCTACGTGGCGTGCCCAGTGGCCCTACTCACCTCAGACTCTTGACTTCCTCTCTGGTCTTGTAGTCTCCCAGTGGATAGTAGCCAATCATCTGTTGCTCTACGAACGAGATAGACTCCCGTGGGGTCATGCCCCAGTTGGTGGGGCAATTGGAGACGACCTCCACGAGTGAGAAGCCAAGGCCAGCCATCTGTACCTGGAAAGCGGTCTTCAGCGCAGCGCGCAGCCGGCGCACCTCCAGCGGTTTGAAGGCGGTCCGTCGAACGACGTAGGCAGCGCCATCAAGCTGAGCAATCAGCTCGCACACACGCACCGGAAAGCCCTGTGTCTTGACGTCGCGGCCGTACGGCGACGAGGTGGTGACCATGCCCGGCAGCGTAGTCGGAGCCATCTGGCCTCCAGTCATGCCGTACACGGCGTTGTTGATAAACACGGTAGTGATGTTTTCGCCCCTGGCCGCCGCATGTATGAGCTCGTTGGTACCGATGGATGCAAGGTCCCCGTCGCCCTGGTAAGTGAAGACGATCAAGTCTGGATTGGTGCGCTTGATGCCCGTCGCCATCGCGGGGGCCCTTCCATGGGCCGCTTCGGCAAAGTCGCACTCGAAGTAGTTGTAGGCCAAGACAGAGCAGCCCACGGGCGCGATGCCAACGGTCCGCTCCCGGATCCCAAGCTCGTCCATCACCTCTGCAATCAGCCGGTGAGTGATGCCGTGAATGCAGCCTGGGCAGTAGTGCGTCACTACGGGCGACAGAGATGCCGGTCGGTCAAAGACGAGGTCTGCTTCTTCTGTCATGGGAGTCTCCTCCTATACCAGTCTCTTGATCTCTGCGAGGATGTCTTCAGGCAGCGGCACCAAACCACCCAGCTTTCCGTAGAACGAAACCGGGGCGCGCCCGCAGACAGCCAGCTGCACATCTTCTTTCATCTGGCCGGCGCTCATCTCCACCACCAGGACATCGCGCGCCAAACCGACCTGCGCAGCCAATCGATCGTATGGGAACGGGAACATGGAGATTGGGCGGAACAGTCCGACCGGAATCCCCTCCGCGCGAGCTTGCTTGACGGCTGTCTGCGCTATGCGGCCCGCGGTTCCGTACGCCACAACTACGATCTCAGCGCCCTCCAACATGTACTCTGCGTAGCGCACCTCGGTGACCCGTATCTGCGCGACAATATCGAGTAGCCTCAGGACCTTCTGTTCCATAGTCTCCGGGCTGAGGAAGAGCGATGTGATGATGTTCTTTGGCCGCCCCTTTGCCCCGGTCAGGGCCCACGGCCTTTTCGGGCGAACTGGCTCCTTGATCTCCGGGAACTCGACGGGCTCCATAATCTGACCAATCATGCCATCGGCAATGATGGCTACCGGCTGGCAGTACTTGTCGGCCAGATCAAATGCTTCCACCACGAGGTCAACCGTCTCCTGCACAGTGGAGGGCGCGAGCACAATGGTGTTGTAGTCGCCGTGGCCGCCGCCCTTGGTCATCTGGAAATAGTCGCCCTGTGACGGTTGGATGTTACCAAGCCCAGGCCCACCCCGCATCACGTTGACCAGCACGCAGGGCACAAAAGACATGGCGATGTACGAGATACCTTCTTGCATGAGGCTGTAGCCAGGGCTAGAAGTTGTTGTCATAACGCGGGCCCCTGTGCAGGCAGCTCCATAAACCATGTTGATAGCACCCAGCTCGCTCTCCGCCTGGACAAAAACCCTGCCCACCTCCGGCATCCGGCGCGACATGTACTCCAGGACTTCCGTCTGGGGCGTGATTGGGTACCCGAAGTACGCCTGGCAACCAGCGCAGATGGCCGCCTCGCCAATGGCTTCGTTCCCCTTCATGAGTGTCTTCATCTCTTCACCCTCTTTGTGCGATAGACGCGAATCACGACGTCTGGGCACATTGTGGCGCACAATGCACAACCGGTGCACTTGGCTTCTGGGTCGACAAAGGAGGATGGCCGGTAACCCTTGGCATTGAACCTGCGGGCCATCTGCACCAGGTCTCCTTGCGGGCAGACCATTGTACACAGCTCACATCCTTTGCACCGGTCTTCGTCGATGACGATGTAGCTCATCTCTTGTCCCTCACTTGGTCAGGTGTATTCCCAGAGCTAGAGAGAGGAGCTTCTGCTCTGGGGGATCGGACCTCGACGGTAGCACGATGGGACACTTGCCTCCCACAACTACGGCAGCCATCTGGGCTTGGGCGAAGTAGGAAAGCGCCTTGGCCAAGATGTTGCCCGACTCGACATCGGGAGCGATCAGGATATCTGCAGAGCCTGCTACTTTGCTCTCGATGCCTTTCATCTTGGCTGCCTTGAGGGAAATCGCGTTGTCGAGAGCCAGAGGACCGTCCACGACGCCGCCCCGAATCTGGCCCCGCTCCGCCATTTTGGATAGGTTCGCGGCATCCATGTTGGCCGGAATCTCCGGGTTGACCATCTCGGTCGATGCCAGGATAGCGACCTTGGGCCTCTCGATGCCAAGCTCGATTGCAGTGTCAATGGCATTCTGGACGATCTGAACCTTCTGAGACAGGGTTGGTGTGACTACCAGGAAAATGTCGCTGACCAGGAGCAGCCTGTCAAAGTCAGGGATCTCGAATACCGAAACCTCGGTCATCAGGCTTCCCAGACGGAGACCTCGGTCCGTGTCGAGGACCGCTCGCAATACCTCGATCGGCTGAGCCCGTCCGTTCATGATCAGGTCGGCTTGTTCGGCATGGATCATGGCAACCGCGAGGGCGGCGGCTTCGCTCATGTCTGCTTCGGCCACGGTCTCCATGGTGGAGATGTCCACGCCCTGCTCCTCAGCGATCGACGCCAAGCGGTGCGGGTCATCTATCAGTATGCACTTGGCCAGACCCATGCCGACCGCAAGGCGGAGGGCATGGAGAGTCTGCAGCTGTCCTGCACCAACCACGACCACCGTCCTGGGTGCGCGGCTCAGTGCGACATCGAGAAGCTGGCTAAAGGTGCGGATCGTCATTGTAGTGCCTCTTCTTCCTGCCGTGGTCGCGCCTCGGCAGGTGCGGCGGCGATGTCTTCCCAGGGGTGTGTCATGAAACGGTCCAGAACGAGCGTAGGCTGTGAGAATGCGCCCGCTCCGAATCTATCGTGCCAGTCGCGTGTCAGGCAGATCATGGCCAGTGGGAGCTTCAGACTATGTGCGAACTGCTCCACCTGGCGATGCCCGTTGAGGATCTGCTCTGTGGTTGTGTCCTGCATCAGATTGGGGTTGCTCACTAGGCTGGTCACCCGAAGGCGCGCGGTGGCCTCGATTTCAGCGATGGAAGTCTCCAGCGCGGCCAGAGTGCCGGTGAAAGGACGATACGGATTCACCACAAACTGCATCGTGTAGCCACGCCGGACGACCGCCTGGCTAAACTGGCCGAGCGCGCGCGCTCCCTGCCGATCGCCGCCGACATCCACGACAGTCGGTCTCTCCCCCTGCTCAATAGCGCCCAGTATCTCAGGGGTGATGGCGGGTGTGTCCAGGTGCCGGCCGATCGCCATGGGAGCGATAACCGTCACTCCGCGTTCACGGAGTGCTGTCTGAGTCTCACGGCTGCGAAAGTAGGGCGTCACGATGTCGAGATCGATCAGGATCACCCCGCGTCTCAGTTGCACCAGCGCCAGCGCATAGGCGATTGCTGCCTCGCTCTTGCCCGAGCCAAACCGGCCGGTGAACAGGGTAAGGCCGGTTCCGAGATGAGACAGTGAGGTCAAGCGAGCATCACCCCCAGCGCCAGCGACACCAGCTTGGCTTCGCGCGTGTCGGAGCGAGAAGCGACGATGAGCGGGCAGCGCGCGCCAACGACGACTCCAGCCATCTTGCCTTCAGCGAAGTACGTGATGGCCTTGGCCAGGACGTTACCTGCTTCGATGTCGGGAGTGACAAGGATGTCGGCGTAGCCTGCCACTTCGCTCTTGATCCCTTTGATCCGCGCTGACTCGGGTGAGATGGCGTTGTCCAATGCCAAGGGGCCGTCCACGAGCCCGCCCTGGATTTGGCCGCGGTCCGCCATTTTCGATAGATTCGCCGCGTCCAAAGTGGCAGGCACTTTTGGGTTGACTACCTCGGTGGCGGCCAGTACGGCGACTCTAGGCAGGCTTATCCCAAGGGCATGTGCCACGTAGATGGCATTTTGAACGATCTGCACCTTCTGCTCAAGGTCAGGAGCCACGACCACACCGGCATCGCTGATGAACATCAGGCGGTCGAACCCGGGAATCTCGAAGGCAGCCACGTGCGTGAAGAGGCGCCCTGTGCGCAGACCGAGCTCTTTGCTCAGGGCTGCCCTGAGGTAATCGCTGGTCTCCACCTTGCCTTTCATGGCGATATCGGCCTGCCCCTGGCTCACGAGCCTCATCACTTCGTATGCCGCTTCGCGGGGCTGTGGCTGGTGGATTATCTCCATGCGGCGGATATCGAACGACTTCTGCTTGGCGATACGATGTACCTCGTCGCGGTCGCCAACAAGAATCACCTCGGCAAGGCCTGCCACCTCGGCGTCGAGGCCTGCCAACATGACCTCGCTCTGGTGACCAGCGGCAATCGCCACTCGCTTGGGACCCTTGGATCTTGCTGCGTCTAGGAGATCAGAAAAGGTACGGACTGGCATTTGTGCTACCCTCTGCTTGTGGTCAGTTTTGCCATGGCGCGGGTCGGGTATCGCTTATCACACTATAGCACTGCCGCTCTTGGACCCAAAACGCGATGACCAACAAAGCTGCGACCTGGAGCTATTCCTCGAGAGGCACTGCAGCTTGGCGGAAGAGGGAGCGGACAACCGTACGACGGATATTCTCCGTCAGCTGCTCAAAGAGCTCGTAAGCCTTTCGCTTGTACTCAACGAGAGGATCGCGTTGGCCGTAGGCCTCGAGTCCGATGCCTCTCCTGAGGTCCTCAATGTCCGTGAGGTAGTCGATCCACAGCCGGCTGATGGCGTCGAGCAGGACTCTACGTTGTACGCGGCTCATGACTCGGCGGCCTAGATGCTGGCTCAGGTGCCCCTGCAGAGGCGTACTCAAGTCCTTGACTCTTGTCTGAGCGATTTCCTGTATCGCGGACGTGCCCAGGAACCACGCGAGGCTTTGGCTGGTTTCGAGTTCCAGATCTCCCACCCTCCGAGGACGGAGCGTACGCATCTGGCTCTCCTCTACACGGACTCCGCGCTCAAACAGGAGCTGCCATGCCAGCATGCGCTGCTCTCGAGTCAGCTCGGAAAGGTTCTGCCTCTCCAGTCGGGCAATCTGCTCTCGGCACAGATCGGCCGCGAGGTCCGCGACGTCCAAGTCGCGGAGCCGGCTGGCATCGAGGCTCTCCTGCCGTTGAGGGTCCAGGAACCAGTCCTGCCTCTGCACGAACTCTAGCAGCGGCTCCAGGTCCTCTGGCGGCAAGTCCCTCAGGGCAAGCCCTGACCACTTGCCGAGTCGCGCTGCGCCAATCTCAACCGCCAGGGCATCAAGATCAACCCTCGACAGTGTGCCCAGCGGCTGCTGAAGTGCTCTATCCTGTGCCGTGCCGCTCTCGAACACCCCCGCTGCTTCCACGCCCTCGCGGAGTGCCTGCCGCAGGTCATCGGTCAGCTCCGCGATTGGCTTGCCCGCGACCTCACCTCGGATCTGGTCGGCGAGGTCTCGTTCGGTCAACACAAGCAACTCCTCGCCCAGGTCACCCAGCCGTTTTTCCAGCATATCGCGTCGCCGGAGGTCGTCCAAGAAGTAACCGGCGCCGTCAAGATAGCGCCACAGCTCTGCTTGTAGAGAGGCCGGGAGCCGGTCAATCGGTGTGTTGCCCAGGGCATCTGGCGATAATGAGGGCAGGTCACGCAGTGTGCCCTCAAGCAGTGTCGCGTCGACGCTGATACACTGCGCGAAGCAGTCACAGATGGCACTTCCCAAGTCTGGGGGAAGCTGTGTGACAGGTAGGGTCTCGGCGCTGTGCGCAAGTGAGGGGTTGACGTACCACCCTGTTCGCGCCAAGTGCGCCTCGACTTGGGTTCTGGTTGGGGCAGGTAGCTCACCGATAGTCTCTCTGTCGAGGTGGCCCCTCAGGTCAGCGAGGAGGACCGCCTCTACGTCTTGGCGGACCTCAGGACCGAACTCCTCCAGGGTCATGTACCCAAACAGCTCCTCTTTGTCCCTGTCCGAAACAAGGCCTTGGTCGCGAATGAAGGCCCAGACAGCCTGCCTATCGCCATCGGGCAGGGCAGCAGGCCGCATCTCCCGGATGCGCACTAGCCAGCGACGTCCCAGCATCTGGGCAACCGACTGCCAGTCACCTCTGGACAGGTCCGCGAGACGACCCGTCTGCGTCAGCCGCAGCCTTTCGGCGCGCTCCGGCAGTATTCCCTCGCTATCCAGGATGGAGAACAGGCCTTCGCGTAGTTCCGGGGTCAGGTCTCGGAAGGGTACTCGCTCCATCTGGCGCAGGTGCATTTGTCCAAGATGCTGCTCGAGTCCCCGCAGCAGGTCACTCGGGAGCTGCGCCAAAGTCCGGCGCTCGTACCACCCGACTCGCTCTGCGTCGACGAAGTATCCTTTGTCGGACAGCGCTCTGTGCACGAGCGCTCGCGTGTCCGTGGGAAGCTCGTCCATGGTGCGGGCGGAAAGACCGTCCCGCACGGCGCTGGCAAGCTCCTGCCACAGTTCGGCTGCGACCGCCTCTCCCAAGTCGTCGAGGCGCATGCTTGCGGTCGCCTTTACCCGCTCAGGATCGTCCAGAGAACCGCTGTTGCGAAGCCTCTCGTGGATAGCTCGCCGCAGCCGCTCTGGTAGCTCGCCCAGACTCTTCCCATCTCCAAACGCTTGCCGGGCCATGTAGAGCGCGAATCGCGCTACGTGGTCACCTTCGAGCTCTGCAATGGTCTTGTCATTGACGGCTCCTCGCCCGCCCTGCGCAGACAGGAGGCCCAAGCGCTGTGCTGCGTTCAGCACTACCTGCCGGGTTGCCACATCGAGATTTGCGATCTTGCGGCGGCCCAGCCGCTCGAGCCGTCCCCGGGCCACGTGCGCAAGAGCAGCGTCACGGGTATCGGCCGGAAGGTCGTCCAGACTTTCGTGCACCAGGAACCTCTGCACCCGCTCCTCGTCGACAAACCGGCGCTGCCTGCGGAGGTAGCCGAGAACGGCTTGGCGGTCGTTTTCCGCAAGTTGGGATAGTGGTACTTCCCGCGCTGCCTCGATCTGCCTTGTACCGATGGCGCGCGCAATCGCTTCCATCGCCCTGCGGTCCCAGGTACCGATTGGCCGCTCCATGAAGGCCAACCGAGCCTGGGCATCCTCGAGGTCGCCTCGTTCGCGCAGCCGGTTGCGGATTCGCGACCGGAGTTGGGCATCCAGCTCGCCCACTGGGGTATCGAGAAGCCGAGCTTCCATCTCTTTGCCCAGCTGGGAGGCAATCTCCGCGCCAGAGGGGAGGGTGCCAATCGCCTGCCGGTCAAGTTCCACCATCGCCGCCACAAAGCCGACTCGCTCATACAACTCCGGTGGGAGCTCATCGATGCGCGTGTCCTGGTGGGCGTCCATTTCACCTTCACCGAGGGAACGGGCGAAACCGTCAAAGATGTCGTCAGGAAGGTCTTGCAGCGTTGACTCCAGCCATGCCCCACGCTTTCTGGGCTCCTGGAGCTCCTGAGCGCCCCATGTCCCCTCACGCAGGTCGTTGATACGCCCGAGCGTGGCGTGGATCGAGCCCTCCAGCTGCTCAGGGCTCATTCCCTCTGAGAGCACTGCGGCCATCTGGCAAAAGGGAAGGCGTGGGAGCACGAGACCTTGTCGAAGCGTACTCCACGTGTTCAACAGGTGAAGTGTGACTGAACTCCAATCTGTGGCTGTGACAGGGCTCTCAACGACCGCTGTCTCAATGTCTGCAAGCTGACGCTGCGCCCAGCGATCGTACTCATGGTCCAGCGCCTGAGCCAGCAGCTCCTCGATATCGGAGAACTCGAGGTAGACGAGACCGTTTATCTCACGCAGGAGCGAGAGAAGGTCCGGTGCTCCACTACGGCGCGCCTCCGCCAGTCCTTGTCTGATCCTTTCGAGGTCCCTGCGCGCGCGGGCCTGTGAGGAGTCCATGGCCCCCAGGAACCTGGCAATCAGGGTATCAAGCGTGGAGGCAAGTAGGTGTTCGGCAAGACGGTCAAGGCGGCCCACATCGAGGTTGGCCTCGGCCTTCAAGGACTCCACAAAGCGGGTCAGTTGCGCAGTCTCACTTCCATCGAGGTGGGCACCCATGCTGCTGCTACCCGATGCGGCAGTTCCCCGAGATTGCTTCGTGGCTAGCTCCATGACGCGGGAGACCTCCTCGCTCAACCGTGCCGGTGCGAGGAGGGACGGGCGGAACCTGTCGAGCCGGATGCCGAATGGTAGCTGCCTGACGATGCGCTCTATCAGTTCGGCGCACATGCGCTGGTGAAGCTGGCCCGTGATCTGCTCGCCCCATGCCTGCCTGAGCTGCTCCGACTCGAGCACTGCCCCGTCTGGGACATGAACCTTGAGTTCGAAGTTGCGTTCCAGGTACTGCGCTACGCCTCGAGCGTCTGCAACCTTGCCTCGTTCTTCGCTGATCTGTACATAGTCATCGATGCGGCTGTCCAGAACCTCACGCTGCCGGGCCAGCTGATCCTCATGTTGGCGTGAGGCAGACTCGATGGCATTGGTTAGCAGGCGCCCAACCTGCTCTCCATATCGGGCAATCGTGGCTCTGCCCAGGTCCTGCAGCCGGCTCTGTGCGGCTTCCACGGTGCCGCCCTCGAGGTGGTCCGCAATGAAGCTACAGGAAAACGACGGAAACACGCTGAGGCTACCGGTCAACGAGAAGGCGCACCGTAGCAGCCTCCTGGACGCCTCCAATGCCTGTGTGCTCGTCCGAAACCCCTCGTCGGTGCTTGCAAAACGGAGTACTGATAGCGTGCGGCGGTCTCTGGCACCACCCGTGGCTTTGGACAGGATCTCCAGTTCGTACGTTGGGACTATGCGGTCCATCTCTGCGAACAGCGCCGCGTGCTGCTCTGGCTTGGGCGCTAGCCGCTCCGCAAGGGATTTCACGTGCGCGGCGAGCATTTTCCAGGTCTCGCCATGAAGGTCGTGGCTCTGCAAGATCCTGAGCCGCTCGGCATAGATGGTTTCGCGCTGCCTGCTAAGCACATCGTCGTAGTCGAGCAGGCGCTTGCGGATGTCGAAGTTGTAGCCTTCCACAGAGGTCTGCGCCCGCTCGATCGTCTTGGCCACCAAGCCGTGCTCGATCGGGAAATCCTCCCCCATCTGCTCCATGAGTCGGGAGAGAATCTCCTGGCGCCCAAAGCGGCGCATCAGGTCATCTTCAAGAGAGAGAAAGAATCGTGAGGAGCCGGGTTCCCCCTGGCGGCCAGAGCGACCGCGCAGCTGGTTGTCGATACGGCGGGCCTCGTGCCTTTCGGTGCCCAGCACGTGAAGACCTCCGGCTGCGAGCACTGCGTCCCTGCGCCTCGCGTACTGGGGATCGACCTCAGCGACGGCGCTGTCCATTTGAGCTGACGTGGCCCGGAAAGGGTTGAGCCCCTGGGCGCGCAGCACTTGATGGGCGCGTTCGATGACCTCTTCCGACAGCTCGCCACCGAGCCGGATGTCGACGCCACGACCCGCCATGTTCGTCGCGATGGTAACGGCACCTGGCTCGCCTGCTCGCGCGATGACGCCCGCTTCGCGCGCATGCTCCTTGGCGTTGAGCACCTGATGCGGGATGCCGTCTCGCAACGAACGCTCGAGAGTGCGCTGCGCATCAACGCCTGCAGGCAAATGCAGATAGTCCGCAAGCCACTCCAAGTGCTCTGGCGCCAGTGGATTGGGATCGAGGCCTAGGTCCCGCATCAGTTTGCGCCACGCGGTTGAGCCGCTGGCCTCGAGGTTCACGTTCTGGGCCTCGCGCAGGCGGGCCTTCTCCTCCTTGGTCATGTTCGCATCTTGCAGTGTGTAGGCAATCCGTGGGGCAATTCCCGCCATCTGGAGGCGCTCGCCCGTCAGTCGGTTGCTCAGCCGCTCCGACATTTGAACAGAAGTCGTCCCCACCAAAACAGGCTGGCCCCGAACATGGCAAGTTAGGATCTCGCGGACCACCGCACGGAGCTTAGCCTCCTCGCTCCGATAGACCACGTCGGTCTCATCCTGCCGTTTCATCGGCCGGTTTGTGGGAATTGGCAGCACGTCCAGCTTGTAGATCTTGAAGAACTCCTCCGCTTCGGTCATCGCCGTGCCGCTCATGCCGGCCAACTTCCTGTACATTCGGAAGTAGTTCTGGATCGTGATGGTCGCGTTGACCATGTCGCGCGCCTGAACCGGCACCCGCTCCTTGGCCTCGATGGCTTGGTGAAGCCCTTCGCTGAGGCGCCGATCCGGCATCAGACGTCCGGTATGCGGATCGACGAGGATGATGCGCTTCTGCTGCCGAATGTAGTCGCGACCTTCCCTGAAGAGCACCTGTGCCTTGAGCGCTTGCTCCATGTAGTGGACAAAGCGCTCATTGGCCTCATCGTAAATGTTATCGATGCCAGTCTGCCGCTCGACCTCAGCCAAGCCTTCGTCCGTCAGGAAGACTGTGCGCTCCTTCTCGTCCAGCTCGTAGTGGACCCCGGCTTCCAGCCGTGGAGCAATCTCGGCGAACCTGCGATAGTCCTCCACTGACTCAGCCGACCGACCGGAGATGATGAGAGGCGTGCGAGCTTCGTCGATGAAGATGTTGTCAACTTCGTCGACGATGGCAAAGTGCAGTTCCCGCTGTACTCGGCCATCAAGCGAGTAGGAGAGGTTGTCTCGCAAGTAGTCAAAGCCGAACTCGTTGTTCGTGCCATACGTGATGTCCGCGTCATAGGCCTGCCGGCGGTCTACGGGCCTGAGGCCCGGGTAGGGCTCCCGGCGGTACGCCGGATCGAACAGGTAGGCAGGCTGGTCGCTTCCTGACTGGAGTAGCCCAATGCTTAGGCCCAGGAGATGATAGATGGCGCCCATCCACAGCGTGTCGCGCCGGGCAAGATAGTCGTTGACCGTGACCAGGTGAGCGCCCTGGCCGGCAAGGGCGTTGAGGTACATGGGAAGCGTGGCGACGAGTGTCTTGCCCTCGCCGGTCCTCATCTCCGCCACCTGGCCCTGGTGAAGGACGATGCCGCCCAGCATCTGAACGTCGAAGGGTCGCATAGAGACGGTTCGCTTGGCCGCCTCTCGCACCGCGGCAAACGCTTCTGGCAGAAGGCTGTCAAGGCCGGCGCCCTCAGCAAGCCGCGTGCGGAATCCATCGCTAAGCGCCCGCAGTTCGGCGTTGGACAGCCGCTCATAGTCGGGCTCGTAGGCGTTGATGGCTTCGACGAGCGCTTGTAGCTTGCGAATCTCGCGCTCGTTTGGATCACCGACTACCCGGTTTATCAGTCCCCGAAGCATCTCCTGTTGTGCGTCCCCCGTTTCGCGCGATTCCTTCTCGTGATGGGTATTGTACCATGCCGGGGTGCCCCAAACAAGCGAGCGCGAAAGGATGGGCCTTTCGTCGCGGTTGACACCCTGGATCGACTATGCTACCATGCCTTCAGATGCCGACGAAAGGGAGAGGATTGTGACCAAGACCATCGCCGTAGCTGGCAAGGGCGGAACCGGGAAGACGACCATCTCGGCGCTCATAATCGACTATCTGGCCCGTAACAGGAAGGGCTCAGTACTGGCCATCGATGCGGATCCAAGCACGAACCTCAATCTCGCGTTGGGTGTTCCCTTGACGGATACGGTCGGCGACGTGCGAGAAGAGACGGCAACGGCCGCAGGTGGCGGAAGGGCTACCGGCGGGATGAGCAAGTGGGACTATCTTGACCTCCGGATCAACCAAGCCCTGGTGGAGGAGCGAGGATTTGATCTGCTTGCCATGGGCAGGCCGGAGGGGCCTGGCTGCTATTGCGCCGCAAATAACATTCTGCGCGTCTCAGTGGACCGCCTCTCAGCGGCATATGACTACGTAGTGATCGACAACGAGGCGGGCCTTGAGCACCTGAGCCGGCGCACCACGCGTGATGTGGATGTGCTGTTCCTAGTCTCAGACCCGACCTTGAGAGGGCTGGTCGCGGCGGCGCGCGTAGCCGATATTGTGGATGAGCTCAAGACATCCGTTGGCTCGGTCTTCCTGATCGTGAATAGGGTCCAGGGCGACATGCTGCCCGATTCGCTGGCTGCGTACATCGGAGAGCGGAATCTCAGGTTGGCTGGGTTGATCCCGGCAGATCCCTTGGTCGCCGAGCTGGACGCCCGTGGAGAAGCGATCGTCCGCCTGCCCCCTGATGCGCCAAGCCGCATCGCCCTGGAGTACATCCTCGATCGTGCAGAGGCTGGCCTCTAGCATGCGCTGCCGTGATAGGGAGGCAGGGACCCTAGCCGCGGGTAGGCACATGGTTGCCGGATGAGGAAGCCCATGCACGAGGCCATGCTCTTCGACAGGCTTGAGGGTGACCGCGTACAGTGTCACCTGTGCTCACATCGCTGCACCATCGCCTCGGGGCACAAGGGCATCTGCCAGGTACGTGAGAACCGCGATGGGACCCTCTACTCGCTGGTCTATGGTATCCCCCTGACTCAGGCGGTAGACCCGGTTGAGAAAAAACCTCTCTTCCACTTCCACCCGGGCACCAGCGCCTTTTCGATTGCCACGGCTGGCTGCAACTTCCGCTGTGCATTCTGCCAGAACGCGGATATCTCGCAAATGCCTCGCAACAAAGGACTGATCCAGGGGCGAGCCGTGCCTCCTGAGCAGGTAGTCGAGGCTGCTGCCCGGTATCAGTGCTCTTCCATCGCATTCACCTACAGTGAGCCGACCATCTTCTTTGAGTACAGCTATGACATCGCTCGCTTGGGTCACAGCACAGGCCTTGCCAGCATATACGTGACAAATGGCTACATGACTCGGGAGATGCTGGACCTCTTCAGCGGTGCAGGCCGCACCGAGGGTTTCCTTGACGCAGCAAATGTGGACCTGAAAGCATTTCGCGACGAGACCTATCGCTCGGTTTGTGGCGCCGAGCTGCAGCCGGTTCTCGACTCGCTAAAGCGCATGAAAGAGCTAGGGATCTGGGTTGAGGTCACGACCCTGGTGGTGCCAGGGCTCAACGATTCTGATGCCGAGTTGCGCGACCTTGCCCGGTTTGTCGCGGAGGATCTGGGCGTCGAGACCCCCTGGCATGTCAGTCGGTTCCATCCGGAGTATGAGATGCAGGATCGGCCTCCAACCCCTGAGCGGACCTTGCGGCGCGCGCATGAGTTGGGACGTGAGGCGGGCCTTCGCTACATCTATGTGGGGAACCTCCCCGGAGCGCAGCTGGAGGATACTCTCTGCCCGAACTGCGGCGCGGCAGTCCTGCGAAGACAGGGCTTCCGCGTAGTCGGCCGAGCACTGATGCACGGCCTGTGTGCGCAGTGCTCGACCGCCATAGACGGAGTCTGTCTCTAGCGGTGTTCCAAGACGACGATCACCGCCTCGGCGAAGCTGCGCCTGAGCTGTGCCACTGCGGCGCTAGTCCGGAGAGCTTTGGCCAGCGCCGTCGCGCAGAAAGGCGATGACTCTCTGATCCGCAACGGGAAAGGCGAACTGGTCGAGGTCATCAAGGGTGACCCACTGCCAGTTGGTGCAGCCGATACACTTGGGGAGGCCCGCAAGCCATCTGCAGTCAAAGGCATACAGAGTCATCTGGAAGTGGGTGAATCCGTGCTCGACCGTGCAGAGCAGTCTGCCCACTTCGATCTCAATCTCCAGCTCCTCGCCAATCTCGCGCTTCAGGCAGTCCGCCAGCTCTTCGCCAGGGCGGCGCTTGCCGCCGGGGAACTCCCACAAGCCACCGAGCATCGCATCCAGCGGGCGCTGCGTGATGAGAAATCGTCCCTCCGGGTCCCGGATCACCCCCGCGGTGACGTCCCGGTGAGGCCGTGTCTTGCGCGTTGCCCGTATGGGAAGCAGTTCCTGGATCCCCTCTCCCTGTGCCTCGCAGAGGCCGACGAGAGGGCAGATCAGGCAACGGGGATGTGCGGGAAGGCAGGTTCCGGCTCCCAGATCCATGAGAGCTTGATTCAGCTCCCCAGCAAACCCGGGGGGCAGCATCTCGTGAGCAAGGCCGATAAGGCGAGCCTGGGTGTTAGGCCTTCCCGGGTCATCGTCGATCCCGAAGACTCGGCACAGCACGCGGCGAAGGTTTCCGTCCAGGGCGATCACGTCTTGGCCAAAGGCGATGCTGGCGATCGCCGCGGCTGTGTACGCCCCAACACCGGGAAGCCGCAGGAGCGCTTCGACGTCATCGGGTACTTGACCTCCCTGTTCCAGCGTCAGACGCTGCGCCGCAGCGTGGAGGTTGCGTGCTCGAGCGTAGTAGCCAAGCCCCTCCCAGGCCTTGAGAACCTCGGACAGCGGGGCATTGGCCAATGAAGCCACGGTGGGAAACCGCGTCAAGAACCGCTCGTAGTACGGTATCACCGTTTCGGTGCGGGTTTGCTGGAGCATGACCTCGGCAACCCAGATGGCGTAGGGGTTGCGGGTGTTACGCCAGGGGAGGGCGCGACGTTTCGGCTCGTACCATTGTAGGAGTCGCTGGCCGAGCAAGCCCGGATCGGGGTGGCTCACGGAGCCTGAGGCTGGTGCCATACCGTCGCCACTATACCGCCGTTGGGGGAGCGAGGCAAATCGGACCTCCGAGGGGGCCGGCTGTGGGACGGTGTGTAGGGCGAACTCGGGGCAGTTATCCCGGGGATTGGAGGCAGAATGCGCGCGGAGCTGGGAGCGGCAGTAATCGAGCTGGCGGAGGGTGACATAACGCTTCAGGACACCGATGCGATCGTGAACGCGGCCAACTGCACCTTGCTGGGTGGCGGTGGAGTGGACGGGGCGATCCACAGCGCAGGTGGTCCAGCAATACTGGCTGAGTGCCGGAAACTGGGGGGCTGTGACACTGGCGATGCCAAGATCACCACGGGGGGCAGGCTGCGCGCCCGCCATGTGATCCACACTGTGGGCCCCATATACGACCCCCATGCGCTGGAACGATCTGCCAGCCTACTGGCGCAGGCCTACCGGCGCTCTTTGGAGACAGCCAGCGAGAATGGCCTGCACAGTATCGCCTTTCCTTCCATCAGTACAGGCGCATTCGGGTACCCTGTCGAGCCGGCCGCCCGCGTAGCCCTCGCTGCTGTGATAGGCTTCCTCTGTAGTGCCGCGCCGACCAGCATCCGGCTGGTGAGGTTCGTGCTGTTCGAGAGCCGCTCACTCCGGGCGTACGAGCAGGCTTTGTGCGAGCACCTTGCGGCGCAGAGAGAGCACAAGAATCAGGAGTGCGAATCATGTCGGTAGAGACAGCGCTGCTGCGCCTTGGACTTGCAATGGCCCTGGTGGCGATGAATGGCTTCTTTGTGGTGGCCGAGTTTGCGTTGGTGAGTGTGCGCCGATCCCGCATCGAGGAGTTGGTTGCCCAGGGGAACTCCGTCGCTCGCGTAGTCAGGCACGCAATCGGCGACCCGGATCGCTTCATCGCTGCCACGCAACTAGGCATCACCCTGGCCAGTCTCGGCCTGGGGTGGATCGGCGAGCCGGCCTTTGCTGACCTGATACGGCCAGCCTTGGCAGCGATCCCAGGCCCGTGGGACGAAATCGTCGTGCACTCTGTTGCGTCTGGCTTGGCCTTTGCCGTGATCACTTTCCTGCACGTCGTCTTGGGCGAGTTGGCGCCCAAGTCCGTCGCCCTGATGTACCCGGAGCGCGCCTCCCTGCTGGTGGCGCGCCCCATTGTCTGGACCGAAAACCTATTCCGCCCAGCGATCTGGGCACTCAACGGCACAGGCAATGGCCTGCTGCGCCTTTTCGGCCTCCGCCGAGCCTCAGGACACCAGCAGGTGCACTCAGTCGAGGAGCTCAAGTATCTGGTCCGGGAGAGCCAGGCGGGAGGGGTTCTGGAGGCGCATCAGGAGGAGATGCTGCAGAAAGTGTTTGAGTTCGCCGACCGGCAAGTCTCCGAAGTCATGATCCCCCGCAACGCTGTCCAGGGGATCGAGCAGCGAGCGTCCATTCAGGACCTGCTTCAGCTCTTCTCGGGGGCGAGCCACGCGCGCTTTCCGGTCTACTGCGATGACCTCGACGAAGTCGTGGGCGTGGTGCAAATCAAAGACGTGTTGCTGGCCCTTGCGGGCGATCCGTCGGGTGCTGCTGGTCCCCTGGCGCCACTGGTTCGTCCTGCCCTCTATGTGCCGGAAACCGTGGAGGTAGCCGACCTCTTCGCCCGGATGCGTGCTACGCGAAATCAGATGGCCATCGTCCTGGATGAGTACGGCGGGACGGCCGGAATCGTGACGATGGAGGAACTCGTCGAGGAGATCGTTGGCCAAATGAGTGACGAGCTGGTCACGATTGAATCGCCAGTGGTGAGACTGGATGAAGGCACAGTCGAGCTGGACGCGCAGCTCCGGGTGGATGAGGCAAACGATCGACTCGACCTCGACCTGCCCGAGGGAGAGGACTATGAGACTGTCGCGGGCCTCATCCTTTACCTGCTGCAGCGGATCCCCGAAACAGGGGAGGCACTCGCTCTCGGCACCCTCAGGTTGAGCATCGTGGAAATGCAGGGGAATCGCATCGAGAGAGTCCGCATCGAGCGCGTCTCCGGCCGCCAGAAGGGCAGGTAGGGAGGTAGACGCGTGTAGGCTCTCGCCGAAAGCGACCGGGCCCTCTCCGTGAGGAGAAGGCCCGGTCGCTCGCGCTGTCGCCCCCGATCTCACTATACGCGGGTCAGGTACTTGCCATCCCTCGTGTCAATTCGAAGAACGTCGCCTTCGTTGACAAACAGCGGGACATGGATCTTCAAGCCCGTCTCGAGCGTCACTTCCTTGTTGGCGCCTGTTGCCGTGTCGCCCGCCAGGCCAATGGGCGCCTCTGTTACACGCAGGTCTACGGTCGTCGGAAGCTCGATGTCGAGATGCTCGCCCTCATAGCTGGAAAGCTCGATTTCCATGTTCTCCAGGAGGTAGGGAATCGCGTCTTCCAGCAAAGCAACCGATAGCGGGAACTGCTCGTATGTCCGCGTATCCATGAAGTAGTAAAAGTCGCCGTCAGTGTACAGATACTGCACTGTCTGGTGCTCCAGGCGGATGTCCTGCACGCGATCGCCGGAAGTGAACGTCTTCTCCACGGTTGAGCCGCTGCGAAGGTTGCGCAGCTTGGTGCGGATCACGGCATTGCCGCGACCTGGCTTGGTGTGCTGGTAGGATATCACCCGGAAGAGCACGCCGTCCAGCGTGAATGTTACGCCCTTGCGGAGATCGTTAACGTCTATCATTCTTGCTCCTTGGTCATCCGAAACGTGGTCGAGATTATAGGCATTCGCCAGGGCCTGTCAAGTCAAGCTCCGTTTCTGAAGCAGCGGCTGCTGCACCCCGCCGGAGTGCGGCGCGCTTCTTGTGCTGGGTAGCGCCCTGGCGTTCCCCTAAGGCTCATCTGCACTGAACCTGAGCACTCCAATCCCCGCAGCTAGGTCCGGTTCTGTGGCGCCTGTACCCACGGCGAGCGAAACAGGACGCATCCAGTCCGTGGCCTCGAGAGCCGTCCCGGGCTCCGCTCCCTTGATCCCGATGATGGCGTGTCCCCACCGGAACTTGCTTCGGAGGTCGCCCTGGGCGCCGATTGCGCGTAGTGCTTCTACCGCCTCAAGGCCCAGTAAGCGCGACGCCTCATCCGCGGCGCTGACTGCGACCACGCGCCCTTCCGGAATCTGTTGCAGGTACAGCGCCAGGGCCTGGCTGGCTGCCGGGTCCATGTGGGTATCGTACACCGCGGCGTCCAGCACGGTGCCGCTCACTTCATCGACGACGACGAGGTTGTACCCTCTCCTATTCGGGGATACCTGAGTACCGTTGACATAGATAAGGCCCAAGTCGCCAACTTCGTTGCCTGCGCTCAGCACAGCGATGCTTGCTGGCGATTCAATCTCCGTCCCCCCGATGCTCCTGCTGCCAGCCAGGATGCCGGCCGCAGCGGATAGTTGCCGGAAGCGCAGGACGACCTCGTTCAGCCCCGCGATGACCGGCTCAGGTGGAATGTCGATCGAGTAGCTCTGTGAGCCTGTTTGCAGCTCTACTCTGCCGACTGCCTTGCCGTTCACCTCTATGAATGCTGCCTGCCCAGGGTACGGCGCCAGGGCCTGGAAGGCCATAACCTGGGGCCCGCCGTTCATAGGCACGAAGAGGCGAACCTCCTTGCGCTGCGCCCATCTCCACTCGCCAGAAGGGATGCCCCATCCTTCGGCGTAGCTCAGACGGCTTAGTTCAGTGCCGGGGCTGACGATCCAGTCATCGGGCGCCGGGCGCGAAGCTACGCGGTAGGCGACAACTGCCCCGGTGTCGTGGATCCGAGTTACCGGCATGACGGACTCGACGTATGGGATCATCTCAGCGCCGGCCTTTCCTGGGTGGACCACGATTCCTTCGATTCCGAAAAAGGCCAGGACGTCGGCGGCCAGTAGTCCGTCACGCGCGACCTGTTCTTCAGGGACGCTGTGGCCGGTCTCAATTGCGATGAGCGTGCTGATCACTGGGGCTTCGGAGAAGTACTGGAACTTGAGGATCGGGTTGCGAGAGGTGTTTCCCGCCAGCAGCCGTTTCTCGTGTACCGACTGGTAGTACTGCTCGAACATGATGATCGTGTCAAGGGTCCCGGTCACGCGCGAGCCGTTGCGCCACGCAACCGGGATGTCAAGAAGGGTCCAGTCGCCTGGCATCTCTGATGCGATGTCCCGGTATACCACTGGCACTCGCATGTCAGACAGGGGCAGTGGCGCCGATAGGTGTTCGAAGGTGAGAACCAGTATTGCCAGCGGCGCTGCCCATCGCAGAGCGCGGCCGCGACGCCCGTCGGCACGGCGCCCGGCCGACCTCACCAGGGCAGCGATGCCCAACCCAATCAGCACCGCCAGGCTGAGCATCAGCAGCACACTGTAGCGGCTCGGGTAGCGGTTGCCCTTGAAGAAGGGGAGCTGTTCGATGAGGCGGAAGGGCAAGGGAATTCCTGTGTCTGTCCCGTTTACGCGCAGCGTCGGCCCAAGGGTAAGGAGCCACCACACGAGTGCGGAAGCACACCAGAAGCGGACAACAGACGCGGGCGATGCCACAGCGCCAGGCGGTTGGGGACAAGCCGCTGCGGCGGTGGGCGCACCGCTGACCGGTGGTCTGTTTGGCGCGACCTTCCTCTCGGAGCGTTGACCCCAGTAGAGCGCTGCGATGGCACTCAAGGCAAGGGCCGAGTAGCCCAAATAGAGGTGCTGTCCCACGTCGTGGGGAAAGCTCAGCGTCTCGACGAGGTTCCCCAAAATGGGGTGCAGCCTCGTTGGCACCAGGAACCCCATCAAGTCGGCGGAAAAGGAATCCGCAAAGCCACCGCCCTCGGCAAAAACGTCGCCCTCAGCGAGCAGGTCCGGTACCATCTTCGCCAGGATTGGGGTCAGGCCCACGGCAGTCAGGAGCGCGATGAGGAGAGTGCTCGCCGCAAGCCGGCCGATCTGAGCACGCCTTGGCGGCGACCGGAGAAGCCAGGCCCGCCACAAAAACCAGAGGATGGTGAAGAGCGCCAAGAAGGATGCGTAGGTCAGCTCCGCATACGCCTGGAGGATCATAAAGACCCCAGCCAGGAGCGGGTAGCGCAACTTCGTAGGCTTGTCACCCACTCTGATCAGGTAGAGCACGTAGAATGGTATCCATTGAGAGCTGGAGATGTTCCACTGGCCCAAGGCAGCATAGAAGAGCTTGCTGGAAGCAAAGGCGTAGAGCAGGCCTCCACTGAACGCCGCAATCGGGATGACCGTCGGGGGCCAGCGATTGGCGTCGTCGGCCTGCCAACGCGCGTGCGTCCGCAGAACGTGGGTGACCAGCAGGAACGCCCCGTACCCACTCAGGACGAACGACGACAGAAGCAACAGGTTGGTGGCGATCACCAACCCGGCGGCGGACTGCAGTGGAATGGAGAGCAGCCCATTGAGAAGGGTGAGCGTGTAGAACGCCAGGTTTATGCCAATGGGGTGAAAGAGGTAGCCGCAGTCAAAAGGGTTCGCTCGCAGTTCGAGCAAGCTGTAGCGGACCCACCATAGGTTCCATGTGAGTGGAGGGTCATCGCCCCCGTTGCCCGGAACGTGTGTCGTGATCGCCGTCAGGAGGGGCCACGTCAATGCAAGGGCCAACAGCGTGTAAGCCACCAGGGAGAGCAGGTGAGTCCGGCAGCGGATGCGCAATAGTCTTCTCCGCAGCCATCTTAGCAGTCCCCGCTCGTTTTGGCAACTTGGCATTTGCCCACTCTTGCACTAGAATGGGCGAAATACCACCGGAAGCAGGCCCATGCCAACCACCTACCGCAGCGCACTGACGTTCATTTACAGCTACACAGACTACGAGAAACGCGGCTTTGCGACGTACGCGCCCGAGTTCTATGACCTAGATCGGGTGCGCCATCTCTTGGCGCTGCTCAGGAATCCTCACGACCGTTTCCGCGTGATCCACATTGCCGGGACCAAGGGCAAAGGATCCACTGCGGCCATGACCGAAGCCATCCTGCGTGGTGCCGGGTACCGCACCGGTCTCTTCACATCGCCTCACCTGCACACCTTTCGGGAGCGCATGCAGGTAGGCCGTGTGCCGATCTCAGAAGCCGATGTTGTCCGCCTGGTGCGGAGGCTGCGCCCAACCATCCGCCGTATCCCGGGCATCACGACCTTTGAGATCATGACGGCCCTCGCCTTTGTCTGGTTTGCGGAGCAGGGGGTCGATTGGGTGGTGCTTGAGGTCGGTCTGGGGGGACGCCTGGACGCCACCAACGTAGTGCTGCCACAGGTCTCAGTGATCACCCCCATCAGCTTGGATCACACGGCGATCCTGGGCGATACGGTGGCCAAGATAGCTGTTGAGAAGGCCGGGATCATCAAGCAAGGGGTCCCGGTGGTCAGCGCGCCGCAGGTGCCAGAGGCCGCGGCGGTCATCGAGAGCACCAGCCGGCGCCTGCGCGCTCCTCTCGTCAAGGTTGGCAGCGACTGGACCTGGGTCGGCACAAAGGCTGACTTGACTGGGCAGGCTCTCTCTGTTTCCCATTGCGCTTCAGACCCAATAGACCTATGGATTCCGCTCTTGGGCGAGCACCAAGCTCTGAATGCGACAGTCGCCGTCGCTGCAGTAGATGTCCTGCGCGGGGCCGGCGTCGCCGTTCCCGAGGCAGCGCTGCACTCGGGCTTGCGCGATGTCTACTGGCCAGGGCGGCTCGAGGTGCTGAACGAGCGACCGCTGCTGGTTGTGGACAGCGCGCACAATGGCGACTCGGCCGAGAAGCTGACGCGGGCCCTGCGCTCACTGGTCCCATTCAGGCGCTTGACCATGATCCTCGGAGCGTCGGCCGACCACGTAACACCTGACCTCTTGGGAACCCTGCTGCTGAGCGCGGACCGCTGCATAGCCACCCGGTCGCGACATCCGCGGGCCGCTGCACCCGAATGGCTTCAGTCCCAGGCTGCGGCCGAGGGATTCGAGATGGAGGTGTGTGACACCGTGCCTCTTGCCATGGAGTCTGCATTGGCTGCCTCCGCACCAGAGGACCTCGTCTGCTGCGCGGGTTCCGTCTTCCTTGCGGCGGAGGCGCGGGTAGCGTGGTTCCGACGAGAGGGGCTGCCCCTCCCACCCTCTGACCCCGTCTAGCTGTTTGTCCTTTCAGCTGACTTGCGCTACATTCTTCAACAGCCGTGGCTGTATCGGAGGGAAGGAATCCGTTGAGTTTCGATTTTGGCTTCAATCCATTTGACCTTGAAGACCTGGACGATGCGGGCGGTGACATGCCAGGTGACTGGCCGCTGTTGCCTCTGCGCGATACGGTGGTCTTCCCGCACATGGTCGCTCCTCTGGTGGTGGGACGAGACCGCTCGATGAAGGCGGTCGAAGCTGCGCTGGACGGTGACCGCACACTGGTTGTCGTCGCTCAGCGCAGTGCCGACGTCCAGGAACCTGGAGAGAGCGACCTCTACTCCGTCGGCGTGGCAATACATATCGCACGCGTCTTGCGTATGCCAGACGGTACATCCAGCATCCTCGGGCAGGGCCGGCGGCGCGTGCGCCTCGCGAGCTTCCAGCAATTGCGTCCCTACGTGCGTGTGCAGGTGGAGCCCATCGAAGAGTCGCAGCAGGTGACCCTGGGCACGGAAGCGCTGATGCGCGCCGTGCTGTCGCTCTTCGAGAAGGTAGTGCAGCTCTCCCAGCGCCTGCCGGAAGATGCTTACGTCGCTGCCCTGAACGTGCGGTACCCGGGCCAACTGGCGGACCTGATCGCTTCAGTGCTTGACCTTGAGTTTGCCGAACGCCAGGAGCTGCTCGAAATCGTGGAGCCGCCTGCGCGGCTCCAGAGGTTGAGCGTCCTGCTCGCCCGCGAGCTGGATGTGCTTGAGCTGGAGTCAAGCATTCAGGACCGTGTGCAGCGGGAAGTCGATCGATCGCAGCGGGAGTTCTTTCTGCGTGAGCAGATGCGCGCCATACGCTCAGAGCTCGGCGAGCTGGATGTCGAGGCTGAAGAGATGCAGGAGCTTGAGGAGCGCATCGGCCAGGCCGAGATGCCGGCTGCGGTTCGTCAGCGCGCGGAGAAGGAACTGGGGCGCCTTCGTGTCCAGCCTTCGGCATCGCCCGAGGTCGGAGTCATCCGCACCTACCTCGACTGGCTACTGGAGCTGCCCTGGACACAGACAACCGCGGACAACCTGGATATCTCCGAGGTTGCCCGTATCCTAGATGCCAACCACTACGGGCTGCCGAAAGCGAAGGAGAGGATCCTGGAGTACCTGGCCGTGCGCAAGCTGTCGGCCGGCAGGCCGTCCTCCCGTAGCCCAATACTCTGCTTTGTCGGCCCACCCGGCACAGGCAAGACCTCCCTGGGCCGTTCCATAGCCGAGGCGCTCGGTCGCAAGTTCGTGCGCATCTCGCTCGGTGGGCTGCGCGACGAGGCCGAGATCCGAGGGCACCGCAGAACGTACATCGGCGCGCTGCCTGGGCGCATCATCCAGACCATGCGGACGGCGGGCACGATCAACCCGCTCTTCATGCTCGATGAGATCGACAAGATAGGCATCGATTTCCGTGGCGATCCCTCAGCCGCTCTGCTCGAGGTCCTCGATCCCGAGCAGAACCACTCTTTCTCCGACCATTACCTTGAGCTTCCATACGATCTCTCCAAGGTCTTGTTCATCACGACGGCCAACCTGCTCGACCCGATTCCCCCGGCCCTGGCTGACCGCATGGAGGTCATCGAATTCCCCGGCTACATCGAGGAAGAGAAACTGGCGATTGCTCGCCAGTTCCTTATCCCCAGGCAGCTGGCGGAGGCGGGCCTGGATGGGGCTGACAGCCGTCTGAGTTTCTCTGACAGCTCGCTGAGGGCGATCATCCGTGAGTACACCTACGAGGCCGGCGTCCGCAACCTTGAACGCGAGATCGGGAACGTCTGCCGGAAGGTGGCCCGGAGGGTCGCCGAGGCACGCTCTACGCCACGCTCGATCACCACACAGTCGCTCCGGCGATATCTCGGCGCAGCACGCATTCTCCGATATGAGGGAGACCGGATCGACGAGATTGGCCTTGCTCTGGGTATTGCGTGGACCGAGGCGGGCGGCGACGTAATGCCGGTAGAGGTGTCCCTGATGGAGGGCAAAGGCTCCCTGACCCTCACGGGACAGCTGGGAGAAGTGATGCAGGAATCGGCGCAGGCTGCGTTGTCCTATGCCCGATCCCACGCCACGGATCTAGGAATCGGCGACATTGACTTTGAGAAGCTGGACATCCACATCCATGTCCCGGAGGGCGCAGTCCCGAAGGATGGCCCCTCTGCTGGCATTACGATGGCGACAGCGCTCATCTCCGCATTAATCCAGCGGCCCGTGCGTCACGAAGTGGCCATGACCGGCGAGATCACTCTGCGCGGGCGCGTGCTGGCCATAGGCGGGCTGAAGGAGAAAGTCCTGGCTGCGCACCGCGCGGGCATCCGGACCGTGCTCCTGCCGAATCAGAACCGCAAGGACCTGACCGAGGTGCCGGCTCGTGTCAGGCGAGATGTGAAGCTTGTCTTTGTGGACCGCATGGAAGAGGTACTGCCCGTAGCGCTCCTGCCGGAGTCGGCTGCGGCCCAGCCGCTCTAGGCCAGCAAGGAGGAGGCTCGTGCTCATCCTGGTGCTCTTTGTCGCCTGGCTCGTGCTCATGATCCTGACCTTCCGGGGATCGGGCACGCCGGCCATCAGCCGATTCCTCTTCTTCCTCTGCTTTCTCGTGGCCACCGGGCTTCTGGCTTTCCAGTTCGCGGTCAAGGTGCTCAAGTGGAATCCAAATCCCCTCCGAGTCGACCTGGCTCACCGGCTGATGGAGGACAAGTTCATCGATCTGGCGCAGGTAGCGCCCGGTGTCTATGACCTGGACTACATTCATCTGATCGATGCCGACGTCGCGGCCACTCCGGTAGCTGACACGGCAGTGCCGGCCGATCCCTCGGGCCAGGAATGGCTGGTTTTCTACCAGTATGATGTGGTCGACCCGCATGCTGAGACAGTAACCGGTCCTTTTGGGGCCGCGATCTACGGGCAGGTCAACTGCCGGCCGCCCTCCATTCTCTCTTACGAGTTGTCGTCGACGGCCGGTGGTCCACTGGGCGAGGATGAAGTCGACGTGGCCGTCGAGAACATCGTGACCTACGCAGATCCCTTGTCGGCTGCCGCGGGTTTGCCCCTCGACCGGCCAGAGGTGATCATCAAAGGTTTCGCCCGGGGCGCGGTCACCGATCTTAACATCTTCCGCAAGGTTGGAGTGCAGCTCAACTGCCTGCAGCAGAGACAGTGGCGCGCAGCACACCCCGGCGAGGCCTTCCCTAACTCGATTCGCTACGAGAACATCGGCTCGTTTCACGCAAGTTACCTGATTCGGCGAGACAAGGACACCATCACGACGCTCGACCGGGACGGTATGGAGCGAAGCCAGATAGCCACCCAGCGAGTTTACGCACCACAAGCTGGCTCCTATTTCAGGCCCGGCACTCAGGTTCTCCTAGACCCCGCAGAGAAGGGATTGGTCTTTGGTCCAGGCCAACCTCAGGATGTGACCCAGGTCCACTACCCCGAGAAGGCGGTGCTGGCCTTCTACCTCGCCTTGGGCAAAGACGGAGAGAAGCTCGCCACCGCCAGGCAGTACCTAAGTGCGCCGGCTCAGGAGTCCTACGACATCGCGTCCGACACCTTTGGGTTGGCGCTCGCCCGCAGCGAGCTCGAGCGGGTGCTGGTCTGGGAGATTGGCTATGTGCCCGACATTCAGGCTGAGCAGCTCCGCCAGCCCCGGCCGGTCCATGTCTCCGTGGCGGGTGTGAACTCTCAGGGCGCGGCGGACACCAACAACGTGTGCCGCGTCACCTGGCGTGTCATAGGTGTCCCCAACGACGAAGCGCTGCCCTACGGCTGTGAGTGGCGCCTGGACAGCTACGAATCGACGTGTGCCCCTTAGGGCCGGCGCATGCTGCCCCGCCTAGGCATGGAATGACGGACGATAGCGGGCCGGTGCTCGTTCGGCGAACCACGTCCGTAGTCAAGCTTGCGGAGACGTTGTGCGCCCTGGCCAACGGCAAAGGGGGCACGGTCCTCGTCGGCATCGATCCTCGGACCTCCCAGGCAGAGTCCCTGGCAGACCCTGACCTGGCGATTGACCGCGTGCTGCAGGCGGCGTTATCACTCGATCCTCCGCTGGTCATTCCTCTACCTAGGCTTGTCGGCTACGGTGTGAACCACGTCGTCGAGGTGGTCGTGCCTCCAGGACTGCCTCATGCCTATGTCTGCCAAGGTCGCTTCCTGACGCGCGATGGCGCCCACAACCGGCCAATTGGGTCGCGGCGTCTGAATGAGCTCCTGATGGCGAGGGGGGCCGCCAGCGTCGAGGACAACGTGCCGGAAGGAGCCCGCCTGGATCACATCGACTGGGAGAGTGCGGGCCGCCATGCCTCGTCGCTGGGTATGGCTGGCGATGCGGCCGGCCAGCTGCTGAGGTGCGGCTGTCTGCGCGAGATCGAGGGAGTCCTGCATCCCACCCTGGCCGGCCTGCTGCTCTTTGGTCTCGATCCCCAGCGCTGGGCGCGAACCGCCCGAGTGCTGGTCGTGCGGTACTCCGGGCGCCTGATGGCCGACCGGTTTGTCAAAGAGGAGATCGCCGGCTCACTCCCCGATCAGATCCGGCGAGCCGAGGCTTTCGTTGTGTCCAATCTGCAGCGGGCCGTGCAGATCACGGGTCTCGAGCGCGACGAGGTGGCGGAGTACCCGGCGGATGTGATCCGCGAGGTGATTGTCAATGCGGTCGCCCACCGCGACTACCGGATCGGAGACGAGATCAGGGTGCTGCTCTTCAGCGATCGCCTGGAGTGCCACAGCCCTGGCAGGCTTCCGGGTCACGTCACGTTGGAGAACCTGGTGGAGGAGCGCTTCAGTCGGAACGAGACCATAGTCCAGGTCTTGTCCGAGATGGGCTTCATCGAGAGGCTAGGGTACGGGATCGATCGCATACTCCGCCTGTCAGCCGAGGCAGGCCTGCCCGCGCCCCGCTTTGAGGAGACATCGGGTGGGTTCCGCGTGACGCTCTACGGCGCCCCGGGCGCACAGAGTGCGGAGGCCGCCAGCCGGCGCTGGCGCCGCCTCGGAACAAGTGACCGCCAGGAGCGCGCGCTGGCCTACCTGGTCGAGCGGGGGCGCATCACCAACCGGGAGTTTCAGGATCTCTGTCCCGATGTGAGCTCGGAGACAATCCGCCGGGAGTTGGCCGAGCTGGTCGCCAAAGGTCTCCTTCTGAGGATTGGTGACAAGCGGGCGACCTACTACATTCTCAAGTAGGGCCTGTTGTGCTCTGTCGGCACCTCAGTCTGCGGCGAGGATATCCCCCATTTATCCCATATTATCCCACAGTATCACACAAAAACGGGCCAACGGGAGGAATCCCGTTGGCCCGTCTCGTCTGGAGAGTGCGGGTCTACTCCCCCTTGACTATCAACGGCAGGTACAGCCTGTTGCCGACCACCACGACCGGCTGCGCGGTGGCGGCCGTTCCCTCGCTATTGGTTGCGGTCAGGGTGACTTGGTAGATCCCGGGTAGCGCATAGACGTATTGCGGACTCACCTCGGTGGACGTGCCCGTTCCGTCACCAAAGTCCCAGAGATACTCGATTGGAGGCGTGCCGAGCGTCTCGTTGGTGAATTCCACTGGCTGTCCGAGAGCCACCGGACTGTTGGTGGCAAAGGCAGGCACAGGGGCCATCGGCTCCCAGCAGGAGGAGTCGCCACCGGCCAAGACGATGTCGTCGATGTGCCACCCGTCGTACGACCCGGTGTACCAGTTGGTCGCGAGCCGAAAACGAAGTCGGGCATCGGCCTGGTTGCTCAGCGCGGGCAGATCGACCTGGGCTTGGGTCCAGGTGTTCTGGTCCTCCAGGCTGTAGGAGGCAGCCGTGTTCCATGTCCCGCCCCCATCGGTCGAGTATTCGACATACCCATAGTCGGCATTGGCCTCAAGGTCCATGGTGTGCCAGAAGTAGAGCTTGACGCCGTCGGTCTCAGACAGGTCAATCACTGGCGATGTTAGCTTGATGTCGAGGTAGTTCCCGTAGCTAGTGCCTGGGCTGTCCGTCCAGGAGTGGCTTGGGCTGTGCGAGGATTCCTCGGTGATGGCCCAGGGTGCATCGGCACTCCAACCGGCATTGCCCGACTCCACATCGTCCGAAAAGACCTCGCACACCGGGAACAGGTAGAAATCCTGCTCGACCGTCTGGTAGTCCTCGGCAGCCACATCGGAGGCGGTTGACACGGCGTACCCGGGGACTTCTGCCGTCATGTCATACGTCCCGGCCACCACCATCATGCTGTAGAAACCGGTCTCCGCGTCGCTGTTGGTCTGGAACGATCCCGCCGTGACGGTCGCGGCCAGCGGTGCGTTGTTGCTGGCGTCGCGGACATAGCCCTGGATGACGGGCGACACCCCGGGCTCCAGCACGTACAGGAAGACGGCTGTGAAGGGCCCCCAGTCTCCGCTGGAATTCCGTCCATGCACCAGGATGTAGTGCTGGCCCGCGTCGAGCCCCGCAGTGTCAAGAACGGCGAGTGCCTCCTCCGAAGTGCTGCCCCATGCACCGTCAGCAGGGGCGAGCGGTGTGCCGGTGCCGTCCTCCCCGGGGCCATCGATGAAGTACTCCGCAGCAGCGACTGGTTGCAGCGGATCGTTCGAGTAGCGCCGGTCGGCAATCGTTGCAGTGAGCTGGACAGGTTCGCCGGGCGCGGCACCCACGGGTGATACCGCCAGGTCAAGCGCGTCGGGGCCGAAAACGGTCATGTAGGGGGTATGGGCAATCTTGTGCAGGAAGATGAAGGCCGGGCGCTGCTCGGCCCAGAAGTCGCGCGGCATCCCGTCGATGCCGTCGATGCATCCATACTGCGGAAAGAAGTCACCGCACGGCCCTGATGTCGGGCCCACCTCAAACAAGAAGGAGGCAACGCCGAACTTGCCGTAGGTCCAGTCGTAGGTGTCCCCATCCACTGTGTACAGGGTCTGTGTCGGGAGGAAGCCGTTGTAGAAGGCAAGCTTTCGGCCGATGGCCTCGAGCTGGTCGCCGTTCGGCGCCGGCGCGGACTGAAACCCCCAGGGCCAGAGAATCTCGTCCTGGTAGCTGTGCAGCGACAGGAAAGTACCCGTCGCGTCGTCCGGCGCGGCGGGCGGTATCTCGTCATCTCCGTTGTCGCCGTTCTGGTCCTGCATGACCGAGGCAAAGAACGCCTGGAACGCTTCGGTCTCTGGCTCACTACCCCGGCTGGGACCCCGATACGTCTCTGAGCAAGGGTCACCACTTGAGCCTCCGCAGCAACCCCACCTGAAGCTGTGGTTGCGATTCAGGTCGATGCCCCAAGTGCCCGGATTGTTGCAGCCGTCGTCATTGTCCATGTTCTTGCGACGGTAGGCGTCGATATTCTGTTCGTTTACGATCCTGCCGTCCGGATTGGAGACCACCAGGAAGTAGGCCACGTTGTGGTTCACCATCCACGTGACATCAGCGTCCTGACCGTATCCGCCCAGCCCCTCAAACCCCGATGTCAAGTATCGGATGTATCGAATGGCGAGCTCGGGTGTTGCCACCTCGCGGGCGTGGATCTCAGAGTGCAGGATGAAAGTGGGCTTGTCGGGAATGTCCCCATAGGCAGGGTCTTCGTTGGTGATTCGCAGGACCCAGAGGTCCCGGTGATACCCCCCATGGGAGGCCTGCCAAGCGTCTCCGACGTCGAGCAGCTCCGTCAAGCTCGGGTAGGCTGTGCTGATGGCCTGCAAGAAGTCGACGACATAGAGCCCGTTCGGGTTGATGTTGTAGTCGTCAAAGTAGTAGAAACGCGGGTCGAGTGCTGCCTGTATGCCGAGTTTCTCGGTTTTCTCTGCGTCGACTTCGATCTGGAAGCCCAGGTCGTGCAGCCGCTGGTACTGCTCAGGTGAGATGGCTGCGACGATGTACTTCTCCTCGCGATGCACTTCCCACACATCCAGCTCACTGGCCAGGCCGTTCAAGGCCTCCTGGTCCGAGTACTGCACCCGTGCGACTACAGGGGAGGTCGGAGTTGGTGGTGGCGTCCCTGCAGCCGGTTGCGGGCCGAGCATGCCCGCAAGCACAAGAGCAGCAGCCAAGAGCGGCAACCAAACAGCTCGCTTCTTCATCGGCGTTCCCTTCCTAGCATACGAACTCGGCGCCTTCGCCGGGCGTCATACACCGGCCCGGAACCGGCAGCCTGCACAGCGCCGTGAGCGTATCACCATCGGGTGACTCTGTCAAGGGCCGTCCTGCCCAGCTCACCGGCTCATTGCCCAGCACCGCGCCTGGCCGCAATCACCATGTGCTCATCTGGCGCAGGTTGCTCTGCATCGGTGCCTGTGCTATAGTGCTCTTGCCCACAAGTCTGCGATGGGAGGGTGTGATGGATAGCTACGTGCAGCTGCGAGCCAAGTTGGCGGCTCACCCCGCGGGGGCGCCAGACAGCCAAGAGATCCTGGAGATACTCCGCATCCTGTTTAGCCCGGAGGAGGCGGCCGTTGCGCTCCATCTCCCTTTCCGACCCATGCGCGACATCGACATTGCCGAGAGGGCAGGCCTGACCGCAGACGAGGTGGTCGCTCGATGCGAATCAATGGCCGACAAAGGCCTGGTGTATGCGTACGAAGCGAGAGGCCGCCACTTCTACATGCTCTTCCCGACGGCACCCGGCCTCTTTGAGTTCCCCATGATGAAGCACGGACAGCTCGACCTCCCCTACGATCGGCTGAGCGAGCTGTGGGACTCCTACTACCGGTCAGGCTGGGGTGCCGAGATGATAGGGGACGCGACCCACATGGCCCGCGTGATCCCCATCGACGAGGCCATACAAGCACAGCAGACCGTCCTCTCTTTTGACGAGGTGTCGGGTTATCTAGAGCGCGCGAAGTACATCTCCGTCCAGGACTGTGCCTGCCGGGTAGCCAACCATCGTTGCGAGGCACCTGTGGACGTGTGTCTGGCCCTCGACTACGGGGCCAAGTACCTCTCAGAGCGGGGCATGGGCCGGCTCATCACACGCGAGGAGGCTCAGGCGGTGCTGCGGCGGGCGCACGACGCCGGCCTTGTGCAGATGACCTCCAACACCCGCGACAAAGTCGAGTTCATCTGCAACTGCTGCTCCTGCTGCTGCGGGCTCCTGGGCACGGTGACACGGCTCGGTGGAGCGGCGCACTCTATCGCCTCCAACTTCCTGTGCCGGGTGGCAGCCTCGGAGTGCATCGCCTGCGGGCTGTGCGAGGCTGCTTGCCCGGTAGGGGCCATCTCCGTGGACGACGTGGCGAGCATCTGCGATGAGCAGTGCATCGGCTGCGGCGTGTGCGTCCCCCAATGCCCGCAGGGCGCCCTGGCCTTGGTGCGTCGCGAATCCACTTCGGTGCCGCCCGTCGACCAGCAGGCGTTGCTGCTCGAGGTAGCAGCAGAGAAGGGCCGCCTCGATCGGTTCGCGAAGGAGCTCGGCTCTCAGGAGTAGCTTCTGCCCGGCGCCCGGCCTGCAGGCCACCGCCGGTGGATGCCAGGTCCTACTCCTTCAGCGGAGCCTGACCGACCTTTGCGAAGCGTCGCGGCGAGCGGGATGCCTCGCGGACTTTGCCCAGCCTCGACAGGACGCTGTCCACCCCCCAGAGGGGTGCGCTCAGCCGTGCCGCGCCCGGCTCGACGTAGAGGGTGAGGTCGCGTGGCCGCACCAGTCCGCTCTCGCGGCTGAGGCCGGGCTTGATTTCGGCAGGGTCGAGCCCGAAAGCTCGGGCAAGTCGCACGCCGAAAGAGTAGCGGTCGATGGCCTGCGGTCCTGCCAGGTGCCAGGTCCCGGGCATCTCTCGCCTGGTCAGCTCCAGCAGGGCGGCCGCCAGTTGCTCCACCCAGACCGGGCAGCGTACCTCGTCTGTGAAGAGGGTGATCGGATGCCGGCCGCGCACGCTGTCCAACACCCAAAGCGTACGTGGGTCGGGAGGAGAGAAGCCGTAGATGAGCGAGGTCCTCACGATCGCCGCTGTCGGCAGCAGGGCTGCCACGATTTCCTCTGCTCTGGCCTTGGCCTGCCCGTACGGCGTTACCGGCTTGGGCATGTCCTCAGGCACATAGGGAGCATGCTCTCCGTCAAACACCATGTCCGTCGACATGTGGATGAAGTAGGCGCCCACGTCGGCAGAGGCCAGAGCCACGTTCCGGGTGCCCTCGACGATGACCGCCTGCATCGACTCTGGTGACGTCGTGTCCATGGCGGTGTGGATGATCGCCCGAGGCCGGGTTGCACGCACAAGGTCGCGCACGGCGTCCCCTTCCCGGATGTCGAGTCGCACCTCGTCCACACCCTCAACGGCTACGCCCCGTGTGTGGGTAGCAGCGATCACCCGCCACCTCGCGGCGGCTTGACGGATCAGGCAGCTGCCCAGGTAGCCACTGGCGCCGGTGACCAACAGGCACTCAGCCACGAGGGACTTGCTGGGCTCCTTGGGGGTCGTCCTTGCCGGGGCCCTCCTGTTCCTCCGGCGCCGGGCTGCAGGCCTCATCCTCGAGGCGCTGAAGGGCCGCTTGAGCGGCTGCCTGCTCGGCCATCTGCTTGCTAGGCCCGGAGCCGCCGCCATAGGTCTCGCCGCCGATTGTGACCTGCACCACGAACTCGGGAGCATGATCGGGGCCGGTCTCGGAGATGGTGGTGTAGTTTGGCCTGCCGCGGGCAAGGCCCTGAGCCATGTCCTGCAGACGGCTCTTCCAGTCTCGGTCAGAGTGGTTCTCGTGCACTGCCACAGCGGCCGGCCCTATGAGCGGCTGAAGAAACTCGCGGGTCTGCTCAAGACCCTGGTCGAGGTAGATCGCGCCGACCAGCGCCTCGAAGGCGGCACACAGGGTCGCTGGCCGTTCATGCACCTTATCGGCGTGGGCTCCCGCCCCCATCATCAAGAAGCTTCCCAGGTCAAAGCGCCGCGCCATCTCGGCGAGCGCGTCCCTCCGGACCAGGGCAGCGCGCAGGGTGGTGAGTGCGCCCTCTGTCACCTCGGGGAAACGGTGGTAGAGGTGCTCACCTGTGATAAAGCCGAGGGCTGCATCTCCAAGGAACTCCAGCCTCTCGTTGTCCTCGAACGAAAAGCCCGGGTGCTCGTTTCGGTAAGAGCTATGGACGAGGGCTCTGAGCAGCAGGCTCTTGTCGGCAAAGACCAACCCGATGCGCTTCTCTACATCGCCCAGATCGATCATCGCTCCCCCTGGGGCGCACTGGATGTGCCGCCGGCCTGCAGTTCGAGCTAGGGTGCTCTGCGCAGCACCAGTGAGCAGTTGTGGCCCCCAAAGCCAAACGAGTTGGAGAGGGTGACCGTGACATCGGCCGCCCTCGCCTTCCCGGGAACATAGTCAAGATCGCAGGCCGGGTCGGGTGCCGTCAGGTTGATGGTCGGTGGCAGGATACCGGTTCGCAGCACCTGCACACACACGGCCGCTTCGAATGAGCCGGCTCCCCCGATCATGTGTCCCGTCACGGACTTGGTAGAGCTCACGGCGACCCGGTCCGCGTACCTCCCGAGTGCTTCTCGGATGGCCCGCGTCTCTGAAGGGTCGCCGAGCGGCGTGCTGGTCCCATGGGCGTTGATGTAGCCGAGCTCTTCGGGAAGAACGCCTGCCCGCGTCAGGGCAAGGCTCATGCACCTGGCTGCACCGGCGCCCTCGCTGTCAGGAGCGGCCAGGTGGATGGCATCCGAGGTTGCGGCGTAGCCTGCCATCTCGGCAAGCGGCTCGGCCCCGCGCCTCAGCGCGCTCTCCATCTCCTCGAGGATGAGAATGGCGCCTCCCTCGGACACGACGAACCCATCCCGCCCTGCGTCAAAAGGCCGGCTGGCTCCCTGCGGATCGTCGTTGCGGTGTGAAATGGCCCTCATCCGGTCGAAGGTGGCGATCGAGATAGGAACGATCGCTGCCTCCACGCCACCCGTGATCATGACCTGCGCGTGTCCGCGGCGAATGGTCTCGTAGGCTTGCCCAATCGCGTCGGCCCCGCTGGCGCAGGCCGACGAAAGGCCGAGGTTCGGACCGCGGGCTCCGGTGCGCAGGGCCACCTGCACGGCCGGTACATCCGATGTGATCATGGGCACGAGCAGCGGGCTGACCCGCTTGGGGCCCTTGGAGCGCAGCACGTCGAATTCATCCGAGTAGGTCTGGATGCCCCCCACGCCTGCACCAATGATGACGCCGACGTCGTGGCAGTTGCCTGCTTCGACGGAAAACCTCGATTGTGCCAGTGCTTCCTGGAGTGCAGCGAGGGCGAACTGCGCAAAGCGATCGGTCCGCCGCGCCTCTTTCGGCGACAGGTAGTTCAGGGGATCGAATCCGTGTGCCTCGCCCGCTATAGTGACGTCGTACCCACTGGTGTCAAACGCGGTAATCGGCCCGATTCCAGAGCGACCTGCCGTCAGGTTGTCCCACGCGGTTGCCAGGTCCAGGCCCACGGGGCTGATGACACCAATCCCTGTGATCACCACGCGCGCTTTGTCCATAGTGCTGACCAATCTCCCTGCTTCTTTGCATAGCTGCATTCAAGTATAGCAGAGCAAGCCCTCGGTCGCAATCGTGTCGTCCTCACAGGCGCGTAACCAGCCCGCCGAGCCAGGCCCACAGCCGCTGGACCGGTCGCGGTTGGATGTCGTCGTGCACACCCAGGTCGTACTCACAGGAGGTCAACATCCTGCCATCGCGCGACAGGGAGCACGTGGCCCGCCAGCAGTTCCCCTCTGGCAAGGTCCAGGACACGCCGCCGGCGATTGCGGCAGAGTGCGCGGGGATCTCCACCGGTCGGCTCCAAGCCTGGAGCAGCCGCCCATCGCCATCGAAGAGGCTGGCGCGCAGCTCGCACCCCGGCACTGGGCTGGGCGTGTCGTTGATCACCCATACTTCGCCGTCGAACTGGGAGCCGGCCGAGTATCTTCGGAGCGGATAGGCAAGCGAGGTCATGAGCGGGTTGAACAGCCCAGCGAGGGCATGGAAGGCCGATTTCGGTTCGCCGCTGTGTGGGATCACCGCCCACGATATCGCCGGCCATGGCTCATTCAGCTGCCAGATCAGGATGCCTCCGCACCCTGCGGCTTTTCGGCGCCGGAAGTGCTCGATCGCGATCTTCAGGCCCTGAAGCTGCGCCCGCTGGCTGGCCTCGAGGAACGCGTCCGGTGTGATCCCATGCCAGTCTGGGCGCGCGCGGCCGCTCAGCGGGGCGGGCAGATAGGGTCGCGCATAGCGCCACAGCTTCTGAAGGCCGGCGCCACGCAGGATCCATGCCTCCCCTGGGGGCCAGCACTGCTCCGGCGCGAGAAAACGGTGCAGCTCGTCGAGGGACGGAGGCGACTGGAGCCCGAGTTCGCTGGCAAACGTGGCGTCGTCCTTCGTATAGTCCTCAGGTGGATGGAAGTTGTGCCACACCTTCCAGTTGTGGTGGTCGCCGCCAAGGGGCGAGGCAGCCAGGAAGGGGCGCGTGCCATCCTCAGCCTCGACGGCTTGCCTGAGCACGCGGAGCACAGGCGCGTTGCGGCGAGGAGACAGCTCGTTGCCGCCCGACCAAGCTGCCAGGCAAGCGTGGTGCCTCAGCTCGCGCACGATTCCTGCTGCCTCTTGGCCTGCAAGCTCCAGATACTCCGGCGACCGGGGAAAGTGCGTGACGAAGGCGCAGGCCAGCGGGAACTCCTGCCAGACCAGGAGCCCTTGGCGGTCACACTCGTCATAGAAGGCCTGCTTCTCCCGCAGACCCCCACCCCACACGCGCAGCATGTTCATGTTCGCCTTGCGCGCCATCCCCGTCAGCCTGGCGTACTCCCCGCCGCCAACGCGCCCAGGAAACAGGCTTGCTGGCACCCAGTTGGCACCCCGCGCAAACACAGGCTCGCCGTTGACTCTGACTGAGTAGTCGACGACCTCAATCTCCCGGAGTCCGATCGATTGCGCGAGGTGGTCGTGCATGCGATCACCGCCCCAGACCTCGACGGATAGGCGGCACAGGGCTGGCTCGCCATGATCCCAAGGCCACCAGCGCCGTGGTTCGGGGACCTGCAGCGACAGTAGGAGGGGAGACCCAAGGGGCTCGGAGGCGACGTCCCTTTCGGTGCGCAGAGGCAAGTCCGAGGTGGTACCGCCGTCGAGCCGCGCGATGACCCTAACAGGGCGATTCTCCCCTCCGAGCCAGAGCCGTATGTCCAGCCGGCCCGTGGCACCCCGCCCTTTCTGGGAATAGATCGCGTGCACCGCGCGGATATAGGTCGAGCCGCCTATGACGACCGAGGCGTCATCCCAGAGGCCCAGGTTCAGCAGGGGAGGGGCAAAGTCCCAGCCGAACTGCATCTGGCACTTGAGCGTGTCGCGCCGATCTGGGTAGTCGGCCGGAAGCCCACCCCACCGCGCTTCGGCACGATTCAGCAGCTTTTCCCACGGGGTGCTCCGCGAGCGCGGCAGCCAACGCGTGCCGAGCAGTCGGACGGCCAACCGATTGCTGCCACGCAGCATCTGCGTGACGTCGTACTCCACCGGTGAGAACATGCCCTCGTGCCGCCCAAGCACATGGCCGTTGACGAGGACATCGGCGATATAGTCCACTCCACGCAGCACAAGGCGCGCCCGCTCATCCGGCGTGGGTTCAGCCCAAAAGTCGCGGACGAGCCACCAGGTCGCTTCACCCACCTCACGAAAGGCCCGAGCGTCGAAAGAGCGACAGGGGTCCGGCAAGCGGCCGTGGTCTACGAGATCCGCATGGATGTTGCCGGGCACCTGGGCAGGAAACCACTCGGCGATCTCCTCAAGCTCGGCCCACTCGGCCCTCCCGGGGTCGGCGCCTGCCGGTGCCCTGCCCAGCTGCCAGTCGCTGCCGTTGAGATCGATGACTTTCCGAGGCACCGCTCCCTCACAAAAAAGCCACCGGATCGGGTGCGATCCGGTGGCGCCGTTGTCGGGGTCCCCGCTGTGCCGTGTGTCCTGCTGGCGTCGAACCTGTCTTGACAGGTGGGTGTCTACCCAGAGGTTACTGCCTTGCCCCTTACGAGGCTATCGCATCCCCCCTGGCGCCCGACTCCCTTTCGGAAGGTGTTGGCTCGTACCCTCTCTACGGACATCACGCACACAGCAGGGTGTGCATGACGCCATTCTAGCACATCTGCCCACAGGGCGCAAATCAGGGACGGCGTAGTTGGCAGCACGCTGCGGCCACCCAGGGCGACCAGGAAGGAACGAGCCCCCAATCCTGGCTCTAGTGGTCTTTCCCGTAGCGCAGGCCGACCCAGCGGCATTCACGGTTGTCGCACCGGTACCGTCTCACCGGCACCAGCAGGTTCACCAACCGGTCGAGGCCGTGCCGGTGCACGCGGTGCAGCGAGCCTCCGCACTCCGGGCACAGGCGATCTCTGAAACGAGGCGTATGGAGAAGCCGCCAGCGCAGCCGCCAGAGGATGACGACCACGGCAAGCAGAAGAAACGCGATTCCAGTGAGATCGGAGAGGGTGCGGCTCTGGATGAAGCGAGCCAGCCCCTCCGAGGCCGTGCCCAGCAGGCGTGCGAGTGCTGCCCATCCCGTCTGCAGCCAGCGCAGCAGGCTCTGCCGGATCTGCATCCTCTCAAAGAGCAGAAAGACGCCGAAGGCAACCAGCAGGCCGATCAGCACCTCGGCCCACCAGTCGGACAAGAAGCGCCCCACCCTCCGCAGGAAGCTGCGCGGCCGCCTGCGGCGAGAGGAAGAGCGCGAGAGTCCTGGGGGGGGGGACTCTGCCATCCGCTAAAGCTCAACCCGGTTCTTGAGCATGGCTACCAGCAGCCTAACCGCGTTCTCCACATCGCGCAGGTCCACCATCTCCGAGGGCGTGTGCACATAGCGGCAGGCGATCGAGACACAGCCCGCTGCCACACCGCTTCCCGAGATCTGCATGGCAGATGCATCGGTGGTGCCGCCGTCCAGGACCTCGAGCTGGTACGGGATGCCGTGCGCTTCTGCCGTGCGGACAAGCAGGTCCTTGACACCCGGGTGCGCGATGAGCCCCGGGTCTGCCACCTTGATGCACGGGCCATCGCCCAGCTTCATGCTCAGCTTGCGGCACTCAGGCGTGTCCGCGGCAAGGGTAACGTCCAGCGCGATGCCGATCTCGGGCGCGATGTGGAACGCACTCGTCCGCGCCCCGCGCAAGCCGACCTCCTCCTGCACGGAGAAGACAAACGATACCTCGTGTGGCGTGTCGTCGAGCTGCTGCAGCGCAGCGACGAGGATGGCGCACCCGATCCGGTCGTCGAGTGCCTTGGCGACCAGCCTCTGGCCCTGCCCAGCAAAGGGCCTGACGAAGCAGGCGGCCTGGCCCAAGCGGCTCTGTGCCTCTTCCCGGCTCGCCGCCCCGATGTCGATGTAGAGCTTGCTGAGGAGGGGTTCGCTCTTGTAGGACTGCCTGTCTTCAGGATGGATGACGCCCAGCACACCATCCGCGAACTGCACGCGGCTGCCTGTTAGGCTCATGAGGTCAAGCCCGCCGATGCCCTGGAAACGCAGGAAACCCTTCTCGTCCACATAGCTGACGATGACTCCGATCTCGTCCATGTGGGCTGCCAGCATGATCTTCTTGCCGCCCTTGCGGCCGGCCTTGGCGGCAATCAGGTTCCCGAGCGCATCGACGCGCACGCTGTTGGCATGCGGCTCCACCGCATTCCGAATGATGTCGCGAACCTGCTCCTCGTGCCCGGATGGCCCGTACGCTTCCGTCAGTTGTTTGATGAGCTCTTTCACAGCGGATCTCCTTGATCGGTTCTGTTGGCCCGGCGAACTCAGTTGCTCTGCTCTCTGCGCTACCCGGTCCAGCCTTCGGGAAGCGAGTGCAGCACGGCTTTCATGAGCCGGACGAGGTTGTCCAAATCCACCATGCTCAACAGGCTGACCGGGGTGTGGATGTACCGGCACGGGACGGCGAGCGCCACCGCCGGGACACCGGACCTCGACTGGTGGATGGCACCGGCGTCCGTTCCGCCGATGCCTGGCTGCTTGATCTGATACGGGATTCCCTGTTGGGTCGCCGTCTCCTGCAGCAAGCGAACCAGGCGGTGGTCGGCTATGAATGACCGGTCCATCAGCGTGATCGCCGGCCCCTGACCAAGCCTTGTCGTCGGGCTAACGTCGGCCTTCTTGGGCATGTCATCGCAGATGGTTCCCTCCAGCGCGAAGGCAATGTCGGGACGGAGGGCGAAGGCGGCGACCTGCGCGCCGCGCAGCCCGACTTCTTCCTGGGTGCTGAAGGAGAGCGCCAGGTCGATGTCGTACTCCTCGTCGACCAGCGCAGCGGCAACTGCGCATCCGGCCCGGTCGTCGAACGCCTTGCCCTTGGCGACTCGCAGCCCGCCCTCGGTCAACACCTCGAACCGGGTAGCGAACGTCGCATAGTCACCCAAGTGTACGCACTCGCGCGCCTGGGCGTCGCTCGTTGCGCCGATGTCGATGGCAAGCTCGCTCACTCCAACCACCTGCGCGCGCTGCGCAGCCTTGGTCAGGTGGATGGGCGGCGCCAGGATCACGCCCGGCACGCGCTCGCCGCCGATCACGACTCGCTTGGCCATCAGCAGCCTTGGATCGATCCCGCCGACGACCCGGAAGCCGAGCAGTCCGTTCTTCTCGATGCGGGTGATCATCAGGCCAACCTCGTCCATGTGCGCGTCCACCATGACGCGCAGGCGAGGCTCGCGCCCCCTGCCACGCTTGAGGGCAATCAGGTTCCCCAACGCGTCACTGTGCAGCTCATCGACCTGGCTGCGCACGGCTCGTGCGAGGATGCGGCGGACTTGGTCCTCACAGCCAGACGGCCCAAAGGCGTTCGACAGCTCTTCGAGAAGCAACGTTGCCTCCTATTCGGTTTCGTCAAGGCCCAGGTCAAAGGTCAGCTTGTCCAGCGACTTGCCGTCGAGCGCGCGGATAAAGGCCGCCAACAGGCGGCCCACCCGCTCAATGTCCTTGACCGAGCAAACCTCGACAGGGGTGTGCATGTTGCGCTGGGGGATGCTGAGAAGCCCGGCCGGGATGCCTTCCCGCGCGATCTGGATGGCCCAGGCATCCGTGCCCCCAGGCCGGGCGGCGGGCTCCAAGTGGACGTCCATCTCCAGCGAGTCGGCTGTGTCCCGGAGGGCTTTGACCAGCCCAGGATGGAAGTTGGGGCCACAGCTGATGGTCGGCCCTTCTCCTAGAGGGTAGGTGTACTCGTCTGGCGCGCCCGGTTGGTGTGCCCACGTCACGTCAATGGCGATCCCGATGTCGGGAGCCAGCCCGAAAGCGCTCGTCAGCGCCCCCTTGCAGCCCTCCTCCTCCTGGACCGTGGCGACGGCATACACGTCCCACTCGTGTTGTGACCGGCTCAGCTCTTCCAAGCAGACTGCGACGGCTGCCACCGCTGCCCGGTCGTCGAGCGCTTTGCCCGCTACAAGCCCTCCCTTGAGCTCGACCAGGGGTGCGTTCATGGTGATCAAGTCACCGACGCGCACCAATTGGCTGACCTCGTCTGGGGGCAAGCCGGTGTCTACCAGCAGCTTGTCGGTCGGGTACGGTTTTTCTGACTCGCCCGGAGCCAGGACGTGCGGCGGGCGCGCCCCGATCACCCCGTGCAGCTCGCGCCACCCATGGACGATCACCTCCTGCCCCGGCAAGACGCGCTCGTCGTAGCTGTGCATGCCCGGGACGTGGAGAAACCCCTCCTCGATGTGCGAGACGATCAGGCCGATCTCATCCATGTGGCCGGCCAACATGATCGAGGGGCGCGGTTCCGGTCCGCTGCCCGGTACGAGCGCAATCAGATTGCCCAGCGTGTCGGAGCGGATCGATGTCGCGTAGCGGCCAAACTCCTCTGCGACCAAGTCCCGGATCGGATGCTCATAACCCGAGACGCCTGTAGCTTCGGATAGCTTTCGGAGCAGTGGGACCAGTTCCACGGGCAGGCCCTTTCTTCTTTCGCACTGGGAGATGCATGCCAATCGGACGCGATTATATGCGCGGTTGCACGCGCTGTCAAGCGGCCGCCCGGCCCGGGCCAGGGCCATGAGCGCGTAACATAACGGTTCGAAAGCGGCGCCGTAAGCAACAGGAGGCGGACATAACGCTGGCGTGCGCTCCCGCGCCGGGGATCGCGTGAACATAACGGGCCGGCGCCCGATTCGTCACCGCGACGCACCCGGGTAGTGCAGCCCCTCGTGGGTGTCAGTCCGGACGCAGGCCGTGCGGGATGCCGCACCCGGGTAGTGTAGCCCCTTGTGGGCGTCGGTCAGGACAAGTTCCTGGGCTGCGGGCGCCTGCGGCCGGCCCTTGACGAGCGCCGCGGCTTCCGCTACAATGGTGCCTGCCGGATGAACTGCGCGAAGCGGACCGGCGTTCTTATGGAAGCGGAGGCGGCGCAAGAGCCGGGCGAGGAGATTTAGGGCGTGTCAGATTACCGGTTGCGAGAGGGCTGGTTCACCGTTGTTCTGCTGCTGCTGATGCTGCTGTGCCTGGCCTGGTCCATCGCCGTTGCGGACTGGGTGCCGGGCCTGCCTGTGCTCGTCTGGGTTGCCCTCGTCGGCGGCCTGCTCGGAATCCTGCTGGCGAAGAACCGCCTGCCGGCCTGGATGTCGCACACCCTTTCTGGCCTGACCGGCCTGAGTTGGGGTGCGTGGTTGACGAGTCGGGTGCTGGTGGCCGAAATGCATCTGCCCGGCGCGGCAGCCCTGCTTGAGCTCGACTGGAGGCTGCAGGCGTGGGTGGGACAGCTCATGGCCGAGGGGCAGAGCTCCGTCGCCCACATCCTGCTCTTTGTCCTCTGCCTGCTCCTTTGGCTGATTGCCTACATCTCGGCACTGGCGGTTTTCCGGTGGCACCGGTCGTGGTGGGCGGTCCTTGTGTGCAGCGTGGCTATGCTGATCAACGTCACATCCGCCCCCTCGCACCAGACCTGGTTCCTGCTCTCCTTCCTTCTCTTGGCGCTCCTTCTCATCGTGCGCACGAGCCTGGCTGCCTATGAGCAGGAGTGGCGCACGGGCCGAGTGCAGTATGCGCCGGAGGTGGTAGCCGGGTTCCTCCGGGCCGGGCTGACTGTGGCTGTCCTGGCACTCGCCCTCGCCTGGCTCGTGCCCGCTGTCGTCTCCGGTGACCGCTTCCAGGCAGCCTGGCAGAAGGTCCGCGAACCGTGGCTGCGTTTCCAGGAACGCTGGGAGGTGGCCTTTCAGGACATCAACTCCCGGGAGGTGCCTCCCGCCGTCCTTGTGCGCAAAGGCATGACCTTCGGCGGCCCCGTCACCCTGACGGACAAGCCTGTCATGGACATCGAGGCTCCCGGCGGGCGCTACTGGCGAAGCCATGCCTACGATACCTACCTCGGTTATGGCTGGCTGAACACGGACAAGGAGACTTTGACTCTGGGCACCGGTGGCACTGGGCTGGAGGCGGAGCCGTCCTACTCCGAGCGCCAGGTGCTCACGCAGACGGTGACGATGAGGCAGGATCTAGGGATGGGGTACGCGTTGGTGGCTGCAGGGGATCCACTGCGCGTGAGCGTGGAGGCGCAGGCAGTCGTGAGCTACCTGACCCCGACCCTGACCGTTGATGCGCCGCTGCCGTCCATGTCATCGAGCCGGACCCCTTGGGGCGTCTCCCTCCTCTATAGCAAGACCGGCCTTCCCACGGGAGCGAGCTACCGGGCCGTCTCGTCGGTGTCGGCCGTCACGGCCGAGTCCCTGCGCGGTGCCGCAGCCGGCTATCCTGAGTGGGTGCAGGCCCGCTACCTCCAGCTTCCCGACACTCTCCCCAGCCGCGTGCGCGCGCTGGCGGGGGAGCTCACCGGTGGCCTTACGGCGCCCTACGACAAAGTCATCGCCGTGGAGGCCTACCTGCGCAAGATCCCCTACAGCCAGCAGATTCCGGGACCCGAGCCCGATCAGGATGGGGTCGACTACTTCCTCTTTGAGGAGAAGCAGGGCTATTGCAGCTACTACGCGTCGTCGATGGTCGTCCTGCTGAGGGCAGTGGGCGTGCCGGCGCGCTACGTGGAGGGATACAGCCGCGGGCAGCCGGTCCAGGGTGTCTACCGCATCCTCGAAAAGGACAGCCATGCCTGGCCCGAGGTGTTCTTTCCCGGCTATGGCTGGGTCGAGTTCGAGCCGACGGCCTCTCAAGCCCTGACCTCCCGCTCGCCCAAGGCCACCACCACGGCTGCGGCGGTGAGCCAGAGCTTTGACCGGCAGCTGCCGCAGATGGACGACGGCGAGGACCCCACCCTGCGGGACGGGGGCTTCGGCCCGCTCGCCGGCGCACCCCGGGTGCCCTTCTGGCGAAGGCTCCCGGGCTGGGTGTGGGGCGTCCTGGGCGCAGCGCTGCTGCTGGCGGGTGGGCTCGCAGCGCTTGTCCTGCGCCAAAGGCGCAGGATGCTCACGCTCACGCCGGCTGAGAGGGCCTACTACCGCCTCAGCCGCGGCGCCGGGCGGCTGCTCAAGATGCGGCCCCTCGACCACCAGACTCCGCTGGAGTATGGGAGGGCTGTGGCGTCGGCTGTGCCCGCCGGCCGTGACGCGGCGCTTTCCATTGCCGAGGCGTACGTCGCCGAGCGCTTCGGCGCCCGCGCCGACTCAAGCAGCAGGGCCGAGGAGGCATGGGCCTTGTTCCGCCCCCTCCTCTGGCGCAGGTGGCTGGAGCTGAGGGTGGGAAGGGCAAAGAGGGTCTTGCAGCAGCTGCTCAGGCCCCGCCGCCGGCCGGAGGCCCAGCCGGGCGTCTCCTCCGGCGACTAGGCCGGCGGCGCATCCGGTTCCCCGCTGCCGGTGCGCGCGAAGCCGGGCTCGCTCCAGCCGCCGCCTCCCGGCGTCAGGATACACAGGGCGGCGCCGGCCTCTACCTCGACTCGCACTTTGCCGGGGAGGGGCGTCGCGCTGCCCGCCCGGATGAGCAAGTTGACGCCCGGCGCTCCGGGTGTGCCGCACCCCAGGGCATAGGGAACTGTGCGCCTTCTCTCGGACAGGAGTGCCACAGTGGACGGCACCAGGCACTCAAGCTCGCGTACCAGCCCGTCCCCTCCGCGCGCGCTGCCCTCCCCTCCCGAGCCCCGGCGCAGCGCATAGCGCCGCACGCGCAGGGGATAGGCATACTCCAGCGCCTCGATGGGCGTGTTCAGCGTATTGGTCATGTGCACCTGCACGCCCGACAGCCCGTCGCCCAGCGGCCCTGCGCCCGCGCCGCCGCCGACCGTCTCATAGTAGGCAAAGGGCGTGCCCCGCTCAGGGTCGTGCCCCCCGATCGTGAGGTTGTTCATCGTGCCCTGGCTGGCGGCTGGTACGATCTCGGGCAGCGCGCAGGCGAGCGCCCCCAACAGGACGTCCACGACTCGCTGCGACGTCTCGACGTTCCCCGCTGCCACGGCGTGTGGCGGTCCGGCGTCTAGGAGGCTTCCCTCTGGCACAATCACCTGCACCGGCGCAAAGGCGCCGCTGTTGACAGGCACGTCCACGGCGGCGCCGGTGCTTTCGGAGAGCAGCGCCTGGGCGATGCAGCGCACGACGTACCACGTTGCCGACTCGGTTATGGCTCGCACCGCGTTGAGGGGACCCGGCACCGCGGGCGACGTGCCGCCATAGTCCACAGTCATGCACCCCGCGCCAACGCGGATGGTCACCCGTATCGAGGGGGGCGCGACGCCTTCGTCTCCGGCGTGCGCCAGCCCATCGTCGTCCATCTCGTCGGCAAATGTGTAGCTGCCTGGAGGGATGCGCGACAGTGCCGTGCGGGTCAGGCGCTCAGAATACGCCAGCAGTTCCCCTGCATACTCCAGGGCTTCTTCGATCCCGTAGCGGGCCACGATGTCGAGAAGGCGCTGCTCACCCACCCTCTGCGCTGCCATCTGTGCCGCCAGGTCGCCGCGGCGCTCGACGGGCGTCCGGACATTGCGCAGGACAAGGTCCAGGAGCGCACGATTCGTCTTCCCGGCCTCGGCGAGCTTGACCGGGGGAATAATCAGCCCTTCCTGCCAGATCTCAGTCGCAATCCCCATCGAGCCGGGCGTGGCGCCTCCCACGTCGGCGTGGTGGGCGCGGCTGGCGACGAAGAAGGTGGGTGTCTGGGCGCCCGGCGCGAACACCGGCGACACCATCGTGATGTCGGGCAGGTGTGTTCCGCCGAGGTATGGGTCGTTGAGAAGCACGATGTCCCCTGGGCTCCACGCCTCAAACGCCCCAAGTGCCGCCTGGACGGAAGCCGGCATGGCCCCCAGGTGGACCGGGATGTGCGCGGCCTGGGCGATCATCCGGCCGTCGGCTAGGAAACAGGCGCACGAAAAGTCGCGCCGCTCCTTGATGTTGGGGCTGTACGCCGTCCGGCCAAGCGTCAGCCCCATCTCCTCCGCCGCGGAGATGTAGAGATTCTTGAGTATCTCGAGCGCAATCGGGTCGCTGGCCGTCATTCGGCTGCCCTCAGAATTAGGTTTCGCCTGCCGTCCACGCTGCCGTGCCACAGCGGAGGGATCGCCGTGGTGCAGTCGAGCTGCACCAGGACGGCCGGCCCGATCACGACGTTGCCTGGCTGAAGCCTCTCCCGCTCATACAGTGCGGTTCGAAAGGCGCGCACGCGGTACGGGGGCTGGGGATCGGAGAACCATGCCTCCTTGCTGCCGGCATAGGCGGCCTTGGGGTCCGCGCCCCCCAATGGTGCCGCGGAGGGCACTGGCTTGCTCGTTATGCCGGTGGCTGCCAACCGCAGGTTCACCACCTCGATCGGTTCATCGGGTTGGGCGTAGCCAAAGCGCACGCGGTGGGCGTCGTGGAACGCGGCTGCCAGTCCTGGCAAGCCGGCGGGCAGCGCCTGCCCTCCACTCCCCGGACCGCGCTCGGTGAAAAGCTGCAGCGGAACGGTGATCTCGAACGACTGACCCACGTAGCGCATGTCGAGTGCCGGCGCGAGTACAATGTCGCCGCGCCCGATGCCCTCGGAGGTGAGCTCCTCCACTGCGCGCTTGCAGAGCGGGCCGAAGAGCCGTTCGAGGGTCCCCGCCTCGGCGCTCTCGAGGGGAAGCATCACCGTCAGGGCATAGTCTTTGGCGACGTCGGCCAGGATCATGCCGAGTGCCGAGAGGATCCCCGGCTGCGGTGGCACCAAGACGTACGGGATCCGCAGGGCAGCGGCCAGCTCGCAGGCATGCAGCGGACCGGCGCCGCCGAACGCGGCGAGAGTGAAGCGCCGCGGATCGTGCCCACGCTCCACGGAGACCTTGCGGATGGCTCGCTCCATGTTCGAGTTGGCCACGCGGACCACACCCCACGCAGCCTCCTCCGGCGACAGGCGCAGCCTCTGCGCCAGCTCCGACAGGCTCTCGCGGCTGCGCGCCATGTCAAGCCGCATGGCCCCACCGAGGAAGTGGTCGGCGTCGAGCCGCCCGAGCAGCAGGTTGGCGTCCGTCACGGTGGGCTGCGTCGCGCCCGGGCGGCCGTAGCAGGCAGGGCCGGGATCGGCGCCCGCGCTCTGTGGCCCCACCCGAAGCGCCCCCCCGGCGTCGACGTAGGCAATCGACCCGCCGCCGGCGCCGACGGTGTGGATGTCGATGATCGGCAGCCTGAGGGGCAGCCCGGCGATGGCTCCTTCGCTCGTCTGCGGCACCCATCCCGGACAGAGCGACACATCTGTGCTCGTGCCGCCCATGTCAAAGGTGATGACTTGCTCGACGCCCGCCTGGCGCGCCAGCTCGAAGGCGCCCACCACGCCGCCTGCCGGGCCCGACAGCGCAGTCCGTGCGGCCAGGGCCCGCGCTGACTGGGCGGAGATGGCTCCCCCGTTGGACTGCATGATCCGCAGCCTCCGGCCCTCCAGCCCCTCTTCCAAGTGTTCCAGGTAGCGCGCGATCAGCGGGGCCACGTATGCGTTGATCACCGTCGTGGTGGTGCGCTCATACTCGCGGAACTCGGGCAGCACATCCGAGGAGAGCGAGACTGTCAGGCTACCATCCGGCGCCGCCGCGAGCAGGCGCTCGCGGATGGCCCGCTCGTGGTCGGGGTACAGGAAGGAAAAGAGGAGGCAGACCGCGACCGACTCGATACCAAGCTCGATGAGCTGCCGAGCTACCCGGTCCGTTGCCGCGGGGTCCAGCGGCTCCAGCAGCAGGGCGCGTTCCTTGTCTGCCGGCACTCTCCCCCTCGCAGGCGCCACCCGCTCCGGCACCTCAAAGCGCCACTCAGACGGCACCAGGGGCGGCGGGCGCTGCGGGTGGAGGGCATACAGCTCTGGCCGTGTCTGGCGGCCTATCTCCAGGACATCGCCGAAGCCGGAGGTGGTGATCAGGGCGGTGCGCGCGCCGCGCCGTTCCAGGAGCGCGTTCGTGGCAACTGTCGTGCCGTGCACGACCGCCGTATCGAGACCGGCGCCGATCTCGGCAATCCCCTCCAGGATGGACCGCGAGGGATCGCGCGGCGATGTCAGGCGCTTGTGGACCCGGATGCGCCCGCCGTCGTCCAGCAGACAAAAGTCGGTGAAGGTGCCGCCGACGTCGACGCCGAGGATCATGGCGCCGGCAGCGGCTCCGCACTATCCTCGCTGGCGGCCCCTTCCGCGCCGGTGAGGGCGCGGTAGGCAAGCGTCCAGGCCGCCGACGTCAAGGTGGTCACAATCGATTCGACCAGGGCAAAGACGAGAAAGGTGATTATCCCCGAGATGACGGCCAGCGCGACAAAGGCGGCCGTAGCCCCGCTGACGTTGAACAGCGAGGCCAGAGCCGCCAAGATGGGCAGCGCGACAAGCCCGAGCACGAGTCCCACGCCCAGCGAGACCCCGAGCAGGATAAGCCACAGGACGAGGCTGGGTCCCATCCGCGCCCGCAGAACGCGCCATCCGCGCCCAATGGCCTCCAGCCAGGGCGTGCCCTCCAGGACGGCCGCCCGCTGCGCAAGCACGGCGAGGATGGCCAACCCGATCGAGATGGGGATGAGGGCGCAGCAGAGCAGGCCGCCACACGCCACCGATATCGCGCCGGCAATCCCCTCGCCGCCCGTCATGTCCATGGAGCTGGTGACGGGCACCAAGCCCAGCACAAAGAGCAGGGCGGCCCCGGTGGCTGCGAGTGCGACCGGCGCCTGGGTGACCAGCGCGATGCCGAGAAGCCGCCAGAAGTGCCGGACGCCCACCCGCCAAGCGCTTCTCAGCGTGGTCGAGCCGCTCTCCTCGATCTGCTGGACCCCACCGATCAGCCCGCCCGTGGCGATCACAGAGAGCACCCCGAAGGCGAGGGCCAGGAGGATGACAGCCGCGGCGATCAGGGCCAGCCATGCCGGCGCGATCGGCCACGAGCTCGGATCCCAGCCCCAGCCGGCGATATCCCGCCCGCTGTACTGGTACACATTGGTGCCCGACAGGGCCGAGGCGCCCGCCCCCGCCAGGAAGCCAAGAACCCACAGCAGCTTCCATTTTCGCGTGATCTGCCACGCGCGGCTCAGCACTTCTCCGTACCTCATCTCTTGCCTCCTGGCTCGGCCACTGCGCAGGGACGCGGCCCGCGGGGAGCCGGCCTAGATGTACAGCCTCTGCCTGTCGACCTCTTCGCGTAATATGCGCAGCTCCTCCGCCGTCGGTGCCGGATTGGAGAGCACCGGGTCTGCGAAGAGCAGCTCAAACCCCGTCTCTGCGACGACCTGCTGCACCGTCACGCCTGGCTGGGTCGCCACCAGCTTCATCCGCTTGGTCGCGTCGTCAAAGCCGAGCAGGGCCATCGTGCTGACCACGTACAGCGGCCCCGTGCCCGGCGGAAGTCCAGCGGCCTCGCGCGCGCCGGGCCCGGTCAGGTACCCGGGCGTGGTGCAAAAGTCGAGATGCTCGACAAAGCTCCGCCGGCTGTGCCGGATGATGATGATCGTCCGCCAGCAGAGGGAGCCGACATCGTTCGCCCCTCCGCTGCCGGGCAGGCGCACCTTGGGTGGGTGGTGCACTGCGCCGATGACCGTGCTGTTTAGGTTGCCGTAGGGATCGATCTGCGCTCCTCCAAGGAAGCCATAGTCGATGAAGCCGCGCGCCGCGGTCTCCATCGTGTCGCAGATCCCCGACGCCGACAGCCCTCGATGAAAGGTGCGCGCCTCGCCGACCGCCATCGGCAGGTCCTCCAGGATGGCGCCCATGCCTCCGAATTCGAACACCGGGATCAGGTTCGGCGCCTGCCGGCGCTGCGCCAGCGATGCAGCCAGCATCGGAATGCCCGTCCCGATAAAGGCCGTGGTTTCGTCTTCCATCAGGCGCGACGCGCTGCAGATGAGCAGCTCGCTGGGGTTGTACTCTGGCTCGCTCATTCGCGCTTCTCCCTCCCTTCGACCAGGCGGGCAAGCCGCTGCTCCCCCACCTTGCCCAAGTAGGCCTGGTGGTCGGGCACGTCGTGCACCCACTCCTTCAGGTACGCCGCGGCAGCCTCGGCCGTCTCCGATGCCTTCACCCACGCCTTGATCTCCGGCTCGTCCCGGCAGTAGGCGTACGCCATCTCGCCCGGGTGGGATCCGAACGGCGCGTGCACCACGGCATCCACGAGGTAGTAGGGGACGAGCGTGCGGTCCGGATAGCGCCGGATCTCCTCGTTGGGAACGATCTCCTCGGCGCTGATGATCAGCCGTTTGCATGCGCGCGCGAACTCGGTGCCAAAGCCGGTGATCCCCTCCACCTGGCAGTTGCCGTACATGTCAGCGCGGTGGACATGCATCAAGCCCACGTCCAGGATCAAGGCCGGCAGCAGGGCCAGCTTGGCGCCGGTGAAGGGGCATTCGACCACCTTGGCCGAGCTGTAGCGCAGCGTGTCTGTCCCGAGCATGGAGCGCACAGGGATGAACGGCACCCCCAGCGACGCCGCCTTGAAGCGCCAGGAGATGCCGCCGTTGCTCCATTCCACGACCTTCTCCACCTGCCCCGACTCGACCGCCCGCCGCAGGGAGTTGGACGTGCCGTACACTTCCAGCCCGATGTAGGTGATGTCGAGCGCCTTGACGATCCCGGCCGCCAGCCACATGTCCAGCTCGGTCACCCCCTGTCCCGCCAGGCGGAGGTCCTTCTTTCCCTGCCGGACCACCTCGCGGACCAGGCTCATCGGACAGCGCACCGTGCCGTACAGCTCGGTGCCGATGTAGCAGCCGTCGTAGACAAAGCGCGCCACGGCCTCTTGCTCGGTCATCCGCTTATCGATCAGCCTCCGGCTCTTTTGCCGGTTCCACTCACGAAACGCATCCATGTCAGGCAGCTGGATCAGCTCGCCCATGCCCGATTCGATGACGTTCAAAGTGGCCTCCTTTCTCGCTTCACAGCCCAACAGGTGAGGTTGCAGCGCTAGCGTCATGTCCTTCCTGCCGATCCTGCCTTGGCCTCGCCCGTGCGGGCAAGCACCGCAGCCATGGCCAGGGAGAGGTAGCGCGTCTCCGCGCTGTCGGCGCGCGAGGAGATGATGATCGGCTTCTGTGCCCCGACCACCAGCCCGGCCATGCGCGCCTTGGCAAAGTAGAGCAGCCCCTTGGCGACGATGTTGCCTGACTCGACGTTGGGGACGATCACCACGTCCGCCTGGCCGGCGATCGGGGAGCGACTGCCCTCGATCTGGGCCACCTGCGGTGAGATGGCCGTCTCCAGCCCCATCGGGCCGTCCACCATCGCGCCGTCCACCCATCCCTGGTCGGCCATCCTGGCCAGCGCCAGCCCGTCGATCGAAGCCGGTATCTTGGGGTGCACTGTCTCGCTGGCCGCCAGGATCGCCACGCGCGGGCACGCCAGGCCCAGCCTGTGGGCGACGGCGACCGCGTTCTGGATGATCTCCAGCTTCTGGTAAACGTCCGGGGCGATGACGACGCCCGAGTCGCTGAGGTAGAGCAGACGGCCGAGCCCGGGAAGCTCAAAGAGGGCGACGTGGCTCAGCAGTCCCCGGTCGCGGATGCCGATGTGGCGGTTGAGGCAGGCGCCCAGCAGATCGGCCGTCTTGATCTGTCCTTTGACCACCACGTCGATCTCACCGGCGCGTGCTTTGGCGACGATCACCTCGGCGGCTTTGCGAGGGCTTGGCTCGTGGAAGAGCTCCATCCCGGCCAAGTCCACGCCGGTCTGGGCCGCATACGCCTCGATGGCCGGCCAGTTACCGACCAGCACCGCCTCGGCAAAGCCCTCCGACTGGGCCTGCCCGACGGCTTTCAGCACCTCGGGGTCGTCTGCGGCGACCACGCCGATCCGGACCGGCCCGCCACGTTGTGCCGCCGAAACGAGCTCGTCGAGGCTCCCGATTCGCATAGTTGCGCAGATCTCCTCTCGGTTCAGCCGGCCCCCGGTTGTCGTTTGCTATGCGCAGGCGGGCGTCTGCTCCCGGCTAAGCGGCGCCCGCCAGGTAGCGCAGCGACACCTCGGCCAGCAGTGCTGTGCCCAGCGGAAGGCAGCGCTCGTCAATGTCAAAGAGCGGGTGGTGGTGGAGCCGCTTGGCCTCGCCTGGGAAGGCCGCCCCCAACCAGAAGAGGCAGCCGGGCACCGACTGTGCAAAGTAGGAAAAGTCCTCGCCCCCCATTTCCAGCGGCGCCTCGGTCACGTTCCCAGCACCCAGCAGCTCCGTCCCAACCTGCCGCACCAGAGCCGACAGCCCCGGGTCGTTCTCGACCGGGAGGTAGCCGGGGATTACCTTCAGCGAGTAGTCGCCCCCGAGGGCCCGCGCGACGCTGCACGCCTTCTCCATCTCGTCGAGCAGCACCTGCCGCGTCGGCTCGTCAAAGGTGCGCAGCGTCCCGGTCATCGCCACCCGGCCGGCGAGGATGTTGTCCTTCGTCCCGCCCTGGATGGTGCCGATCGTGAGAACCTTGGCGTGCGTGGGGTCGGTGCGGCGCGAGACCACCGCCTGGAGGGCCTGGATCACCTGCGCGGCGAGCACGATTGCGTCGTGTCCCCGCTGCGGCATCGCACCGTGCGCCTCCTTGCCCTCGATCACCAGCTCGAACTTGTCAGGGTGGGCGGTCATGGTGCCGTCGCGCAGGCTGATCGTCCCCAGTGGGTCGTCTGCCCAGACGTGGAGTGCGACGGCGGCGTCCGCGCCTTCCATAGCACCCTCGGCCGCCATGCGCATGCCGCCGCTCATGCCCTCGGCGTCTTGGGCCTCCTCCGAGGGCTGGAAGAGGAAACGCACGCGGCCCGGCAGCCGGCCGGCAGCAGACTCCTCCGACAGCAGCTGCGCCGCGCCGAGGAGGCAGGCCACGTGTGCATCGTGCCCGCAGGCGTGCATCACGCCGGGGATGGCCGAGGCGTAAGGCACCTCGTTCGCTTCCTGCATGGGCAGCGCGTCCATGTCGGCGCGCAGGGCGATGCAGCGGCCGCCCTCGCCGAGATCCCCGATCACGCCCGTCTTGCCGACGCCGGTGCGCACGGCGATGCCCAGCTCCGCCAGGCGGCGCGCGGCGAGGGCGGCCGTCTGCTCCTCGCGAAACCCGAGCTCGGGGTGGCGGTGGACCTGTCGCCTGAGGGCGACGAGCGAATCGGACAGGGATAGGGCTCGCTTCAGCATGGAGCACTCCTCCGGTCGGGATGATCAGAGTATACCATGCCGCGGCGGGCGGCGCAAACGCTGGCGGCATGCGTTGGCTGCACCGGCGCGAGGGGCAACCGTGCCACCGTGCGCACATGCCATGGTCGCGGAGCGGCACTTTCTCATGGCAGGTCTCGTGCTTCTTGGACAGCCCCGGGGGAGGCGTCCGGGCCATGGGTCCAAGTCGCCGGCTTGACAGAACGGGCTGACCGTGAGATAATGTCCAGGGGCGCGAAGGGCCGGGGCCGAGGGTGGCCGCAAGAGGGGGAGGCAGAAGGGAGACGACGATGACAAAGAAGTTGCGTCGACTTGCCCATTGGGCGGGTCTCGCCCTGATGGTTGCCGCGCTGCTCGTGCCGGCGGCCGGGGCTCAAGTGGCGGAGGGGACGGAACCGCAGGGCGCTGCCGGAAGCCGGCTCGTGCTGCTCAGCAGGCTCGACGGTCCCCCGCTGCCGGAGGGGCTCGAGATCCTCGAGGAGTATGGCGAGGCCTTCGTCCTGGCCCGGGTCTCGCAGGGGCCGCTGGCTGCGCTGCCCCCCGGCAACGTCATGGACGCGATGGAGGAGGCCACGACCGTCAAGCTCATCGGGACGGCCTGGGACACCCGGCAGGGCGAGCCTGCCATCCCCGACGGGCTGCGCTCAGAGCCGGGCGACCCCTACTTCCTCGTCCAGTTCTACGGCCCGATCAAGGCGGAGTGGCTCGCCGGCCTGGAGGCCATGGGCGCGTCATTCCTCACGTATTATCCCACCTACACCTACATCGTGCGCATGGACCCCGGCCTGCTGGAGGCAGTGCGAGCCGCCCATGCCGTCCGGTGGGTGGGGCACTACCACCCCTTCTACCGGCTGGCCTCAGCCGAGGAGTTGGCCAAGGCCGAGACGGAGGGCGGCAAGCTGGCTGTGGACGTCACCTTTTTCCCCGGCGACGATGCAGCTCTGGCGCAGGCACGTCTGGAGGCCTCGGGAGTCTCCATCGCGCTGCTCGACCCAAAGGACGACGGCGCGCTGGTGGCGCGCGTCTGGGCCTCTCGCGAGCAGCTGCCGGCGCTGGCGAGGCTCCCGGGTGTCTTTCGCGTAGAGCCCTATTCTCAGCCTCGACTGCACAACGACGCGGCGACCCAGGTGATGCACACCAGGTACCTCTGGAAGGCGAGCCGCAATGGCCTCCTCCAGGACCTGATGGGCGCCGGGCAGGTCGCCGGCATGGTGGACTCGGGGCTCGACGACAAGACCACGAGTCCCAGAGTGAAGGACTTTTACGACTATGCTGGCGGCACGACCACCAGCCGCGTGGTGTACAACCAGAACGGCGCAGGCTGCACGGGTTTCTGCACCTGCACGAGTACGGACAGCATCAGCGGGCACGGCACGCACGTGGCGGGCACGATCGCCGGCAACGGCTACCTGTCGCTCCTGCAGCGCGGGCTCACCGGCCACGCGACGGCGGCCGATCCCTACTTCGACTACGCCTGGGGCGCGGGCCAGGCGCCCGAGGCCAAGATCGCCGTCGTCCATGCCGGCGGGACGAGCGGCGGCATCTGCGTCTCAGCCCAGACGGATTGGACTACGCTGTACAATCAAGGAGCCCGCGCGGTCAACAACTCTTGGGGTGCCTCCACCTACAGCTACGGCGGCAACGCGCGCTTGGCAGATTACATAATGTGGAATTCCCAAGACTACCTTATCGTGGGCTCGGGTGGGAACGGCGGACCGGGTGCCGGGACGATTGGCCAGCCGGCCAACGCCAAGAACATCCTCACCGTCGGCGCTGCCGGCAACCACCGGTCGACCTGGGATACTAGCCAGACATCGAGCAGCCTGACCGACTTTTCCAGCCGCGGCCCGGTGTCCACGAGCGGCGACACCCGCTTCAAGCCCGACATTGTCGCGCCCGGCGCCGACGTCCTCTCGACCCGCACGACCTACATCGCCAACGGCACCATTGGCCTCTGGCAGAACGAGCCGGGTGACGGCGACGGCGACGGGCACCTCGACTATGCCTGGAGCGGCGGCACGTCGATGTCGTCGCCCCAGGTCACCGGCGCGGCGATCATCGTGCGCGACTACTACCAGGACGTCCAGGGGCTGGGCAGCACGGCGCCGCCCAGCGCCGCGCTGCTGAAGGCGACGCTCGTCAACGGTGCGGTGGACATGGGCTACGGCTACGAGGCGAACACGGTGGCCTACCCCTACGGCGGGCGCAACCAGCAGGGCTGGGGGATGGCCAACTTGGAGCAGTCGCTCACCCCGCGGGCACCGCGCTCCTTCTTCTACGACGACTTTACCAACATCACAGACACCAACCACAAGTCCACGATCGGACCGGACGGGTCGGGTGACTATGCCCAGTACTCGGTGGCTGTGGCCGACAGCAGCGAGCCGCTCAAGGTCACGCTGACCTGGACCGACTATGCAAACACCACCAACAGCAGCTATGCCGTCAACAACCTGAACCTGACCGTCACCTCGCCTGGCGGTACGATCTACTACGGCAACAACTTCACCGGCTCCTGGTCGAACAGCGGTGGGGCAGTCGACTCCCTCAACAACACCGAGGCAGTGTACCTTCAGAGCCCAGCAACAGGCACCTGGACCGTCCGCGTGACCCTGGCCAATGCGCCCACGGGCACCTACCAGCCCTTCGCGCTGGTGGTTTCCGGCGGCCTGGGAGTCACCCCCTCGTATGCGCGGACCTGCTCTGGCATCTCCTCCTGTACCGGCCGCATGGGCACCTCTGCGCAGCCCTACTACCCCTCCCTGCGGCCTCTCACCGGTATCCCCGAGCATCTGCAGGCGGGCGATGCCTTCTCGGCGAGCTTCCGCGTGACCAATTGGGGCACCAACGCCGACACCATCAGCCTGTCGCCAGCCGCCACGGACATGAGCGGCGCGCTTGCCTCCGGCTTCACGGTCACCTTCAGCCCGGCGGGGCCCTTGAGCCTGGCCTCGGGTGCCTCGCAGGATGTGCAGGCCACGGTGAGTGCCGGCAGCGGCGTCGCTACCGGGGCGTACGATGTGTCGCTCATCGCCACTTCGGCCGGCAGCGGCGCGCGACAGGATGCACAGGTGCTGGCGCTCAACGTGGTGCCGACCGGCAGCCTGATGAACGATACGGCCGTGGGCCCCGACGCCGTCTCGACGGCGGGAGCCCAGGTGTCGCCTGCCTTCTGGACGTGCCCGAGCGCGCCCGATACCCTCTGGACCGCCTACCTGAGCGGCGAGAGCCACGACAACAGCGCTTTCGAGATCTGGGCGGCGCGCTCCACAGACGGCGGCGCCACCTGGACCAAGTGGCAGGTCGACGCCAACGACGGCTACCACAACGTCCCACCGGCGATTTCCGGCAGCGCGGACTGCAGCAGCGTCACCGTGGCCTGGGCACAGGAGCGCAGCGCCTCGGCTTGGTACCTCTACACGCGCACCTATTCTGGCGGTGCGTGGGGTGCAATCGGCCAGCGCGACGCGATCACGGGCAACTCCTCGGCCAGCATGAACGACGTGGCTCTGGCCTACGACGGAGACGCCGATCAGCCTGACATCGTGCTGGTTTGGTGGTATTACACAGGCTCGGATGGCACGACGGGCCTTCGATCTGCCATGAACATCGACGGCACCTGGAGCGCTGCTTCAAACCTGGTCGTCAGTGCCAACCACCGCTATCCCGCTCTGGCGGTGGACACGGCCAGCAACCACATCTGGCTGGCGTGGAGCTACGCGGGGACGACCCGTGACATCTACGTCAAGTACTGGAACGGCAACACCGACACCTGGAACGGCGCCAACACGGTTGCGGCAAACACCGGCAACCGCGAGAACCACCCTGCGATCTACTGGGCCGGCGGCAGGCTGTGGGTCGCCTGGAACCGCTACTCGGACTATAGCGCGGCTGCCCCTGAGCTGTGCTATACCTACAGCACCTCGGTGCTGCCGGCGATCACCTGGGCGACGGCCCAGGGGCCCTACGGAACGCGGCTTGCCGAGCACACGCCTCCCTCCATCACAGGGAACGGCAGCTACACCTACGTCGCCTACCTCGGATACGACCAGACGTATGCCGGGGTCACGCCCGCCTGGCTGCGTGGGGCCAACCTCTATGCGCTCAAGCTGGACGCTGCCTCGGGCGCCTATCTCTCTACCCTGCAGGCCACGGCCACCGCCGACGACCCGCCGCTGTACGCCCGCGGCAACGCCGGCTCGCCGCGCCTGCAGTGGGCGACGGCCACAGTGGGCACGTCAACCGTCACAGGACCGACCCTGCTCTACAGCAAGAACCCGCCCGGCAACGGGGCTCCGGCCTACGGCACCGTCGGCGCTGCGCAGGCGCTCTACAACCTGGAGGAGGATTTCGACCTCTACCTGGGCCAGCTGGGCATCGCCCCCACGGCGGTGGACCTCGTCCGGTTCGAGGCGTGGCCGGAGGGGGCGGGGCTCCATGTCCAGTGGGAGACGGCGCAGGAGATCGACAACCTTGGCTTCAACCTCTACCGCTCGAACACGCGCACCGGCGCCAGGCTCAGGCTCAACCCCGAGCTGATCCCGACGCTCGTGCCGCCCGGCTCGCCCTATGGCGCCGTGTACGACTGGATCGACGCCTACCGCCTTCGCCCGGGCCGCGCCTACTTCTACTGGCTGGAGGACGTCGACCTCTACGGCGGCACGTCCATCCACGGCCCGCTGCGCGTGCGGACGCCGTAGTGTCATGGGGCTGTCCCAAGACTGTCATTCCGAGGGAGCGCAGCGACCGAGGAATCTCTGATTCCGCTTGAAAGGCAGTGAGGCCAGATGCATCGCCGCGCTCAGCATGGCAGGGCACGTGCTTCTTGGGCAGCCCCGTCTCGTACCTCTGCATGGGCGATGTTCTCTGGCCGAGCCCGGTGCGGCGCACCTCTCAAGGCGGTAGGTGCGGTGCACCTCTCAACACGGTAGGTGCGCTGCACCTCTCAGGTGCGCTGCACCTCCCAGGTGCGGTGCACCTCTCAACACGGTAGGTGCGGTGCACCTCCCAGGTGCGGTGCACCTCCCAGGTGCGGTGCACCTCCCAGGTGCGGTGCACCTCCCAGGTGCGGTGCACCTCCCAGGTGCGGTGCACCTCCCAGGTGCGCTGCACCTCTCAGGTGCGGCGCACCTCTCAGGTGCGCTGCACCTGCAAGAGCCAAACAGCGCGCGCACACTTGGCACGCAGCCCCGGCTGTGCTATAACAAGGCCCGCCAACCGCCGATGATTAGCCAGCCGGGGAGCAGCAGCGCAGGCCAGGCCGGTACGGGCGCCGCGTGGATCCAGCGCGCCGCGCGCCGCCTACCCCGGCTCACCTACCGCGGGCAGGCCACACTCTTTCTCCTCCCCTACCTTCTCGGCACCCTCGTCCTCGTGGTCGTGCCGGCGCTGATGACCCTCGGCGTTTCCTTCACCGACTATCACGCCATCGAGCCGCCGGCGTGGGCGGGCCTCGACAGCTTTCGCCGGCTGGCCAAGACGCCCCTCGTCCAGGTCGGGCTCTACAACACGCTTGTCTTTGCCGCCGCGGCCGTCCCGCTGCGCCTGGCGGCAGCGCTCGGGCTGGCGCTTCTGCTTGGGGGCCGGTCCCGGAGCACCGGGCTCGCCCGCGCCGCCGTCTTCCTGCCGACCATCGTTCCCGAGACGGCCTACGCCCTCCTGTGGCTCTGGATCCTCAACCCCGTCTCCGGCCCGCTCAACCTCGTCTTGGCCGGCTTCGGGCTGCCGGCGCCTGCCTGGATGGCTGAGGCGGGCACAGCGCGGGCAGCCATCGTGCTGATGTCGCTCCTGCAGATCGGCGAGGGGTTCGTCGTCCTGATGGCAGCCCGCCAGATCATCCCGAGGGCTCTCTACGAGGCGGCCGAGGTGGACGGAGCCAACCGCTGGCAGGGCTTCTGGCGCATCACGCTGCCGCTCATCACCCCCTGGCTGGCGCTCCTCACCTGCCGCGACCTGGTCGTCGCCGTGCAGAACACCTTCACCCCCTCCTTTGTCCTGGCCTACGGCGGCCCTTACTATGCGACAATCTTCCTGCCGCTGCTGGTCTACGAGATCTCCTTCGACTTTACCGACCTGGGGCTTGCCTCGGCAGTGCTCGTCGTCGTCTACGCCTGGATCCTGCTGCTCATCTGGGGCGTGCGGAACCTGGTCGAGGGACTGCGCGGGAGGGCGCTCTCCCATGAGGAGTAGGGTAGGGCGGCTGCTGGCCGCGCTGGCAGGGATGGGCATTGCCGCTCTTTTCCTGCTGCCCCTCTACTGGGCCGCCGTCGCCTCCCTGCGCGCGCCGGGGCTGCCGCCCGCCTCGTCCGTCGAGTGGTGGCCGCAGCAGCCGCACTGGGCCAACTACGCCCGGCTCTTCGAGACGGTGCCGATGGCGCGCTATGCCCGAAACTCGCTCTTTGTCGTCGCACTCGCGGTCCCGCTGACACTGCTCACCGCCTCGCTCGCCGGCTTTGCCCTGACCCAGCTGCGCGACCGGGCGCGGAGGCGCCTCGTCACCGCCTCCATCGCCCTGCTCTTGGTGCCCAGTATGGCGGTGTGGACCTTTCGCTTCCATGTGCTGAATGCCTTTGGACTGGTCGACACACTCTGGGCGCTCATCGTCCCGGCATTGGCTGGGGGCAGCCCCCTCTTCGTCCTGCTGTTCTACTGGGCCTACTGGCGGATCCCGCGTGAGCTGTACGAGTCGGCGAGGCTCGACGGCGCTGATGCGTGGACGGTCTGGCGGCGTATTGCGCGCCCGCTGGCGCGGCCGACGGCCGCCGCGGCGCTGCTGCTCGCCTTCGCCCTCTATTGGGGCGATTTTTCGACGCCGGTGCTCTACCTCTTCCGGCCCCAGGTCTATACCCTGCCGGTCGGCCTGCAGCTCCTCCGGCAGATGGACGACACCCAGACCGGGCTGCTCATGGCCGGCTCAGTCCTGATGACCCTGCCCGTCGTGCTCTTGTTCATCATCGTGCAGGTCGCATACCTGCGCCCCAGGAGGATCCCGTGACCGCTGAAGGCACATTCCGATCTTGCCGCCGTTCGTCCCGTGCGATCAGTCTCGTTTCCCTGCTCTTGCTCCTCTCCCTCCTGGTTGTGCCCACTGCGTGCGGCGGGCAACACCAGGGCGTGTCCTTCATGGTCTTTGGTGACCCCGCGGAGCTGGCTGCCTACCAGGCACTGGTCGATGCCTTTCGCGCCGCCCACCCCGAGATTGAGGTCGAGCTGCGCCACGTGGCGGGCCAGGGCGACTACCAGAAGCAGTTGGTGACCGCCTTCTCGGCCAAGGCCGAGCCGGACGTGATGCTCCTCAATCACCGGCGCGTCGCCCAGTTCGCCGCGCAGGGTGGGCTCGAGCCTCTGGGCAGCTACCTTGAGGGGAGCAAGAAGCTCGACCGCGCCGAGTTCTACCCGCAGGCGCTCGAGGCATTTGAGTGGGACGGGCAAACGTGGTGCATCCCGCAGAACGTCTCCAGCCTGGTGGTCTACTACAACCGCGCCCTCTTCGACGCGGCAGGGCTCGACTATCCCACGGAAGGGTGGAGCCTGGACGGCCTTGTCGCGGCGGCGCGCGCTCTGACGCGCGACCTGGACGGCGACGGGCAGGCCGACCAGTATGGCGTCGGGATGGACATCGGCCTGATGCGGCTGGCGCCCTTCATCTGGCAGTTCGGCGGTGAGCTGCTCGACGACGACGCCAACCCAACCCGGCTGGCCCTCGACACGCCGGAGGCGCAGGCGGCCTTCCGGTGGCTCGCCGGCCTCCAGGTGGTCGAGGGGGTCGCACCCGGCGCGGCGGCCGAGCAGGCGGAGGAGAGCGAGAACCGCTTCATGAGCGGCCGGCTGGGCATGTACCTGAACAGCCGTCGCGGCGTGACCACCTACCGCACGGTGGAGGGCCTCGACTGGGACGTGGCGCCGCTGCCCCAGGGGGCGCAGCCGGCCGGGATCCTCCACAGCGATGGCTACTGCCTCTCGGCGCGCGCGGAGGACAAGGAGGGTGCCTGGGCGTTGATCGAGTTCGCCAACTCGGCCGAGGGGCAGACGATCATGGCCGGCACCGGGCGCACGGTCCCCTCGCTGCGGGCCGTGGCCGAGTCGGCAGCGTTCCTGGACCCGGACCAGGCGCCGGCCTCCAGTCGCGTCTTCCTGGATGCGCTTCCGCTGCTGCGCCGGATGCCGAACCTGCCCAATTGGCCGGCCATCGAAGAGACCGCCAGCCGCGAAATCGAGCGCGCCTTCTACGGCCAGGCCACCGTAGAGGAGGCCGCCGCCGCGGCCATCTCGGGGACACTGACGTACTTCCACCAGGAGTAGGTGCGGTGCAGCTTCATGGTGCGCTGCACCTTGTTGCAGCGTGGTCTGCTCACGTTCCGGCGTGGTCTCCTGACCACGCCGTCCGGGCGGTTGTAGTGTAGGGCCTTGTGCCCGTCGGCAGTCGACGTTCCGGCGTGGTCTCCTGACCACGCCGGGGTGCCAGTGATGCGAGACAGATTGGAGGAGATCAATGAGAACGACCTGGAAAGTGGCAAGTGGCTTGTTGGCCATCGCGCTGGTGATGGCTGGGATCGTATGGACCGTGCCTGGCGCCACGCTGGCGGGCACGGGCGGCGCCGCACGCTCGGCGGGCAGCGCGGTAGGGCAGGCAGCGCCGGAGGATGCCGCACCGGCCTCGGGAGAGGTGTTCGTCTCCGAGCCCTCGGTGCCGACCGTCAGCCCGGCGGTGCGCGACCTCCCGGACATTGTCATGGACCCCTCGCTCGACCGCGAGATGGCCAAGCGCGACTACTTCGGCTTCGTCGGCCTGGGCATTCAGGGTCCGGCCTGGCTCGACCCGCTGGTGGAGGTGCAGAGCCGCGCGGTGCTTGCCGGGCCCGACGGCTTCACCACACCCCTCACCAACTGGGCCGGCCTGGACTATAACATCTACCCGCCCGATGCAACCGGCGACGTCGGCCCGGACCACTACCTCCAGGCCGTGAACGCCAACACCGGGTCTACGGTGCAGGTCTTTGACAAGAGCGGCACGGTGCTCAAGACCTTTGCCATGGAGTCGCTCTCGAGCACTGCGCCCTGCAACAACGGCTACTGCGACCCGATCGTCATCTACGACTCGGCGGCCGACCGCTGGCTGATCACCGAGTTCTCGTCCTCGGGCGGCAACGCCATGTGCCTCTACGTGTCGACGACGCCCGACCCGACCGGAACTTGGTACGCCTACACCTTCGACCTGCCCTACTTCGACTATCCCAAGTACGGGGTCTGGCCGGATGCCTACTACATGGGCTACAACGGTGGCAGCGGCGGCACTCGCCAGCTCTTTGCCTTCGACCGGGCCAAAATGCTGGCGGGGCAGGGGGCGACCTACCAGATGTTCACTGTCCCTTCCCTTTCCGGATTTGGCTTCCAGCTGGTGGTGCCGGCTTCGTGGGAGGGGCCCACGCCCCCGCCCTCGGGACTGGGCGGCCTCTTCATGCGCCCGCGCGACACCGAGGTCCACGGCCCAAGCGGCTACGGCTCGGCAGACTTTCTCGAGGTCTGGGAGTTTGACGTCGATTGGACCACGCCCGGCAACTCTACGCTGACCGAGCTGCCCGATGTGGCTATTGCCGAGTTCGACTGCACCCTGTGCGGCACCGGGAGCGACTGGTCCTGCATGGAGCAGCCCAACGGCCAGGGCCTCGACCCGATCCGCGAGCCGATCCACCAGCCGCTGCAGTACCGCAACTGGGGCGGCTACGAGACGCTGGTGGGCGGCTTTGCCGAAGATGTCGACGGCGCAGACACGGCGGCCGTGCGCTGGTTCGAGCTGCGCCGGCAGCTCGGCTTCTGGTCGGTCCACCAGGAGGGCGTCGTCGGCGGCGGTGACAGCCACCACCGCTCGGTGACGAGCGTGGCGATGGACGGGAGCGGCGGCATCGCGCTGGGGTACACACTGACGAGCAGCACGGTCTATCCGTCGATCCGCTACGCAGGGCGGCGGGCGTGGGATGCGCCGGGCACGATGGCCTACGTGGACATCGAGGCGCAGGCCGGCAGCGGCTCCCAGTCCTACTACGACCGCTGGGGCGACTATTCGGGCATTGGCGTCGACCCGGCGGATGACTGCACCTTCTGGTTCACCACAGAGTACATGTCGGGCTCCTCGTCGGCGACGCGCGTCATTTCTCTTCGGCACGATGCCGCCGTCCATGTGGACGCCTCGCCTGACGAGCAGACGGTCGTGCAGCCGGCCGACGCGCTGTTCACCGTCCAGGTGGAGGGCACCTGTGCCCTCGGCGCGCCGGTCACGATGAGTGCGACCGGCCTGCCGGCGGGCACCACGGCCGCCTGGAGCGTGAACCCGGTGACGCCTGCCGGAAGCACGGTGCTGACCATCGGCAACACGGGCGGCGCCGCGCCGGGCACCTATCCCATCACCATCACCGGTACGTCGGGCAGCGCGTCCCACTCCGAGACGGTGACGCTGACGCTGGAGGGGGGCTCCGCCACCAAGCTCCACCTGAACGGGCTGGTGCTGAGCTACAAGGGGACGGCGGTGCCGTACAAGCTGCGGTCAGTGATCACAGTCCACGACCAGGCACACGCCCGCGCCGCCGGCGTGACCGTCTATGGCACCTGGACGCTGCCGAACGGTCGCCCCATCAGCCGGACGGCACTCACAAACCTGCTCGGTCGGGCGACCATCCCGGTGAGCGGAAAGGCGGGCACGTACCAGTTCTGCGTGACGAACCTGGTCAAGGCCGGCTACACCTACGACCCGGCGGCCAACGAGGTGCCGGCCTGCAAGACCATCACGGTCCCTTAACATACACAGGCGCGGCGCACCTTCCAGACGTTGTTCCGGCGTGGTCTCCGGACCACGCCGGACGGGCTGTCCCAAAACTGTCATTCCGAGGGAGCGCAGCGACCGAGGAATCTCTGACTCCGCTCGATACGCAGTGTAGTACAGATGCATCGCCGCGCTCAGCATGGCAGGCCGCGTGCTTTTTGGACAGCCCCGAACGTCGGAGGAGCGCCTGTTGCTCCGGCGTGGTCTCCGGGCCACGCCTGGCGGGCGGTTGTGGTGCTGGGCATTGCGCCCGTTCGGGCGCCATCGGCGGGCGTTCCGGTTGATAGGTGCAGCGCACCCCAAAGGTGCGCCGCACCCCTTGCCTGTTCCGGCGTGGTCTCGGGACCACGCCGGCCGGGCTGGTCGGGAGACCAGCCCGGAACTCCCGGGGTGCGCAGAGGCGCGTGTGGGCTACGCCAGGTACCTCGCGAACGGCAGCAGCTGCCTGGCGATGCGTCCCACAGCCCGCCACCAGCGTCTGCGCCGGAGGCCCCAGCGCGACTGCACCACCGCCAGCCATCCAAGCAGCATCATCGGGGGCTCCGACAGTGAGAATGCCACGCCGCCGCGCTCTACGGAGACCACCTTGCCATAGATCCGTTCCGGGGGAATAACCCCGTCGGCCCGCTGCAAGTTGTCGCCCTGGATCGTGAAACGCAAGCTGCCCTCCTGCCTGCACTGCCCAATGACACGATGTGCCAGGGTGTAGCCTATTTGGCTCCGGAAGAGGACGACATCCCCTGCGCGTGCAGCTCCGCGGGGCAGCGGCTCCACGGACAGAGTGTCACCATGGCGCACCAGTGGCGCCATGCTATCCCCCTTCGCCCGGAAGCGGACCGCCACGCCAATGCCAAGCAGCTCAGAGCACAGCTCCGCGAAAGCCGGTGAGTCGATTTCGAGGCTCTTCTGGACGAGCACGAGCGACGGTCGAACGGGAGGTGTGATGCCTGTCCCGGGTTGTTGGGGCTGTGTCACGTTGAGCTTCCCGGCCCAAGAATGCGGGCCCACCGACCAGCTGCCGGTGGGCCCGCATTCTTGGCCTGCCACTGCTAGGGGATGACCAGCGTGTCGCAGGTCTCCAGGTTGCGGGCGGGCATGTACACCACGCCCGACTTGGCCACGTTCGTGACGCACAGCTTGTGCGTGCCCGACTGGAGCGACTTGGTGCGGAAGCTCACCCTGCCCAGGAGGTCGGTCACGCCCTGCTGGTTAATCGTCGAGCCGTTGGGGAAGGTCCACTGCACCTTTACCGTTGCCCCGTCAACCGGCACGCGCGACAGGTCGCTGATTCGCACCTGGCCGCTGAGCGAGTAGCGCCCCGGGGCCGGCTCCGCATAGCGGAGCACGATCGAGGCGACGCGCATGACGGGGAGTACCGTGGTGCTGACCGAGGCCGTGTTGTTGTCCGGCGACGGATCGGGAGAGGAGCCGGCAATCGACGCCGTGTTCACGATGTCGCCGGCGGGCGTCTGGTTGCGGACGAGCGCCCGCACCTTGATCATGCCGCTGGCCCCGGGCGGCAGGTCGGCAATCTGCCAGTCAAAGAGGGTGCCCGGGATCACTCCGATCACCTCCGGGCTCTGGAAGATCACCTGGGCGTTGACCAATTGAGCGGGGATAGGGTCGCTGAGGACGATGCCCTGCGCTGTGGCCGGGCCGTCGTTGGTGAAGGTCAGGGTGTAGACCAGCGCGTCGCCGGGCAGCACCGGCCCGGCCGGCTCGACCGACTTGGTCACCCCGAGGTCGGCACCCGAGACGGGGGCATTGATATGTAGGGCCGGGTCTCCAAACAGGAGATAGGTGTCCAGGAGGTCCAGGCTCGATCCGGTTGCCCATAGCTTCAGCTTGCCGGCGGTGGTAGCCTCGCCCAAGTCGCGAATGCCGCCGAGGAAGACCGCCTCAAAGAAGCCGCGGTCGAGGTGGTCGTGTCCGCTCGACACCCCCAGCCCGGTCGGCGACCAGCTCGCCACCGCACCGCGGCCGTTCGTGCGTGTCACGACTTCGCCGAGCGACTCGTAGCCCCAGTCCACGGGGAAGGGGTAGATGTAGTAGCCGTCCCAGCAGGTCATCGGCAGCATGATCGGCAGCTTGTCGCCGTTCTGCAGCAGCGGAACATCGGCAGTCTTGAAAAGGCTTTCGGTCGCCCAGGCAGTAGCCGAGGCGTGCCCGATAAAGTTGACGATCAGCTTGCCGGCATTCATGCCGCTCTGGATCGCCGCCCGGGCCTCGGCGACTGTCTGGTGCGTTACAAGGTAGTATACCTTCTCGGCCTGGTAGGGCTCCGGAAGGCAGCAATCGAGCAGCGAGTCTGAGAGCTGGGCAAAGTCGCCGGCCTGGTCGGCGTTGTCGGCGACCGCCAGCAGCTGCTGGTTCCAGTCACCGGGAGCTGGGGACAGGTCGTAACTCATCGTCTTGGTCACCAAGGCATCGGCCTCGGAAGCCGAATTCACGGCCATTCGACCGAGCATCATGTCGGGAAACGTGTCATCTCCCACCAAGGCAACATACCGATTGTCCGCGGCGGTCTCGCCCAACCAAGGGTCGACCCGCGCCAGATAGGGATGCACGTAGCTGGTCCGGCCATAGGCGGAGTGGTCCTTGGGATCATAGTGCCCGTCCCCGATCAGCAGGACATAGGTCGGCGCCGGGGCCTGCCAGTTGGTGTAAGCATAGGCCAGGAAGTCGTGGATGGCGATGGCACCTGGAATCCCGTACCCGAACTCGTCATATACGTCCTGCACGTCGACCGCCACAGCGCGCAGGCCCTGAGTGGCCCGGTGGTCGCGCAGAGTGACCGCCTGGCCCGAAAAGTCGTGATGCGTCAGTATGATGTGATCGGCGCCGTTTGTGGGAGAGGCCAGGTCCGAGGGGTTATCGCTCTCGATGCCCTGAACAGAGAGAAACTGCGGCCCCGATAGGGACCAGTAACTCGTGCCTCCGGTGACCTCATCTTCGAAGGAGGCCGCGAAGCCGCCGGCGGTGGGAGAGACAGCGACTCCGTCGATCCGAACCACCCCGGCGGGATCAGTGACGTCGTACACCGCTACGTCATCCGTGGTGAAGCCGTCGATCGAGAACTGCCAGGTCCCGAGCTCTGCATAGTCAAAGGCCAGCTGGCTACCGACGGCCGTGAAAGTGCTGGCGTACTCGAGCTCAGCCCAGTCGATGTACACCAGGTCCACCCCGACGCCTGTGTCGTTGGGGCACGTGACGGCGATCGTGTTTGCTCCGGCCACCAGCAGGGACTGGTCGAACGCGACGTCGGCGATGCGCCAGCCGATGCCGTCCCACCATGCGTCCTCAAGGAGTGTGCCGTTGAGAAAGACCTGGGTATGATGGTCAGGATTGATCGGGTTGGCGAGGTTGCCGTACATCGCTACCCGGAGGCGCCCGGTGTCCGCGCCGCTGTAGGGCGCTACCAGAGAGAAAGTGTGGCTCCAGGTGGGGATGTTTGGCGGGTAGACGCCTGCCCACAGCCACCTCTCCAGGTTTTCGTCTCCCTGCAGCCCGGGGATGTAGCCGAGGTCCTGCTCGAAGTGCAGCAACGCGCGATGATGGTCAGGCGACACTGCTCCCCCAGGCGACCCGTCCCGCGTAGACATCCGGAGGCCGGCCTGCTGGCCGTAGGTCAACCAATAGACGTTGTCCCAGGTATACTTGGAGGCCAGGGCCTGTCCGAAAAAGACGACCGAATCACCGGGATCGAAGGAATGGTCCGTCTCGCCGGCTACCTCGATGGCAGCCTCCTGCCCGAGGTGGAAGACCTGGAGTGTCTGCGGATCGAGGATGTCGACGTCCAGGCCGGCTGCCTCGAGCTCGGTGTACGTGAGCCTGTACAGGCCGTCGGCGCGGACCGTAACTCGCCAGCCGGGCTCGGGCGGCGCCCAAGGAACGCCGGCGGGCGAGCCGGAGGACAAGGGACCGACGGCGGTCGCCTGCCGCCAGGTGCGCGCCGTCTCGTAGTTCAGGAGCGAGTGCCGGAACAGGTCCTCATAGGCGGTGGACTCGGCCGCAGGCAGCCGGCCGGCTTCGGCTGGCGCGCCCGCAAAGCCAACCCGGACGCGGAGGCTCTCGTAGACCGTGATCTGTCCGCCGGCGGGGTCATACTGGAGAGGGTAGACGGCGATACCGGCGATGCGCTGCTGCCGCACCACCGCGTCGCTCGCAACTTCGGCCAGGACGCCCGGGTAGGCAGCCTGGCCGCCGTAGACGGCCGGGTCCATGCGAGGCACGGTGGTGGGCTGAGGCAGGGCGGCCGGGGCCGAGAAGGCGCTCGCCGGGTCCCATTTCAAGCTGAGGGAGCCCACCGGGGCAACAGGCCCCGCCAGGGCAAGTAGGTGCGCTGGACCGGCCTGAACCTGGACCGTCACCTCGACGCCGAATGGCACGCCCAGTGCCACGGCCTGCATAGGGAGCCTGGGCGCGCCGGGCTGCGAGGTCGCCGGCCAATCGCGCAGGGAAACCTCCACGAACCCCTGCCCGCCCTCCTCGAGGCCCACCTGGTTCCAGGGAACTGCGAGGTCAAAGACGACTTCCGAGACGGTCGACGACACCAGGTGCACGCCCTCCGCCTCGGCCTCGGCAGGGACGCTCACGCCGTCCTGGGTAGAGGCAGAGGGCGTTCCGGTCGCATTGAGCCTGCCGGGCGACAAGACTCCGCCCAGAAGCAGGGCGAGAAGAAGGGCCCAGCGGATGATCGTGTGCTTTTCCATGTCTTGAGTCTCCCTATCAGTCTGGTGGGTCTTGGCACTGGCGCCCTTCCGAGAGGTGCGCAGCGAGATGGTGCGGCTCCTGCCGCCGGTGCCATGGCCGGCCGTGGGGCTCGCAACGCGTTTGGGGAGATAAGCAGCCCACTTGCGCCGTCAGACGCGCCTGAGCAGAACCGCAGGATCCGAGCCCATTTCGTAGCTCAGGCCGTCCATTGGGACGCGCTCGGGCAGGTGTGCCAGGGTCTCGAGGATCCTGCTCACCGCCTCGGGCCGGTAGTAGGGGACAAACGCGGTCTGCAGCAGCCCGGCGATGCCGTCAACCGGTGACAGGGGCCATGCCCCGTGTCCGTTGCTCCTGTCGAGCAGGAACAGCCTGTCTAGGGGAGCCCCGCGCGGCGAGCAGCGGGCCGGGTTGACGTGCCATGGCGTCCCGAATATCCAAAACCGCCCACCCAGGAGCCTGAGCACGACCTGGTCTTCGCCCAACACCGTGACACCCGGCACCTCTGCCAAGGCTGCGGCCAGGGTCGACTTGCCGGCCCCCGACTCGCCCGCGAAGCAGTACCCACGCCCCTCAACTTCCACTCCAGAGGCGTGGAGGATCAGGTCGCCCAAGTCTGCCAACCAGTTGGCAAAGATCACTAGATCGAGGTCCTGCAGGGGATAGGTCGCTTGCCCGCCGGCCGGGGGTAGGTCAAACTCGCCCAGCACCTCTCCCTGTGTGAAACAGGCATCGATCGTGACATGGCGTCTGGGCAGCGACTCCCGCGCGGGCTCAAATACATACCTCCCGGCTCCATCCTGATACAGGTGCCAGCTCTTCGCCGCGCTGAACAGGGGCCGCCAGCCGTCTGTCGGAGGGAGGGAGCCTCCTCTCACCCGGAGGACCAGACCGGCAGGGCTGCTTTCCGGGACTGCGAAGAGCTCGTGACACTCCGGCAGCGTGATGGGGACGCCGCTCTCCACGGCATCGAGCCAGAGCTCGAGGCCGGCCACTGCGAGACCAATCACGGGAGACCGCGATCCTGCATGCACAAAAGCACCGTGTACGGGTAGGGCCTGCCGCCGCGTTCAGGCGCCCGCGGCGGCTGCTTGGGCACGACTCACTCCGGCCCTAGGGACGGGGCGTGGGGCAGTTGTTCTGCCGGCAGGTGAAGCCAAGAGCCATCGGCACAACATCTACACTGGTGTTGCAGAACCCCAGGACCGCGGCCTTGACGTCCAGCCGCACGCGCCTGATGGATGGCTTCACGTAATGCTTCTTCTGTGTCATCTATTATCCTCCACTTGTCGATGCAGTGTAGTGACGCGATGCGCGGCGTCCGCCACGGCAGGCCGGTCCGCAGGCGTGCCGAGCAGCTCGGCCGCCCGCAGGCGGCCCATCTGGCAGATGGCCTCGACCGGTGTCTCGCTGTCGCCATGGACGGCCTGCGACCAGCCCGGGCACTGGATGCAGAGAGCTCCGGCGCTGCACCTGCGGCAGGCAGTCTCCTGCTGCCGCTGCGAGCGGACCAGTTCCCCCAGAAAATCCTCCCAGCCCTGCCGGAAGGTGCCGAGGCGAAGGTCATAGGCAGGGCGGCGGGCCATCAGGCACATGCCCAGCCTGCCGGCGCTGTCCACGTGAAAGCTCCGCGAGCCGGCCCCGCAGGTGTACACATACTCGGAGCGGACCATGGCGCCGCCAAGACGGTCGTGCATCGCCAGCCACTCCTCCCGGCGCTCAGGCTCGGCGCGCTCGAGGGCCATGACCTCCTCCACCGGCAGCCGGACTCCCGCAGGCATCTCGTCGCCGTTGAGCCGCGGCCAGAGGAGCGCGTCCGTGTGGACCTTGAGCCCACGTTCGGCTGCAAAGGCCTTCACGGCCGGCAGCTCGTGGCGGTTGGTCTGCAAGATCACAGACTTGAGGCCCAGCCGCACCCCTCTTTCGAGGAGCAGGTCGATGCCCCGCATGCAGCGCTCGAAGGAGCCGGGCACGCCGGTGACCCGCTCGTAGGTCTCCTGCGTCGTGCCGTAGAGCGAGATCGAGACCGACGAGGGCGGCCACTCTGCGAGAAGGTCAGCCAGCTCCCGAGTCAGCAGCGTGCCGTTGGTGAAGAACGAGACCAGCAGGCCCTTCCGCTTGGCGTGCAGGTAGATCTCCTGAAAGTCGGGCCGAAGCAGGACCTCGCCGCCGGTGAGCACCAGGTACAGGCACCCCGCCGCCGCGATCTCGTCCAGGATGCGCTGCACCTCGGCCGTGCTCAGCTCCAGCTCCCTCGCCTCCCGGCTGCCCGCCGGTTGGTTGATGAAGCAGTGGATGCAGGACAGGTTGCAGCGCTCTGTCAGCTCGAGCGTGCCGAGGAACGGGTGCCTTCGGCCGCTCAGCTGCCCGAGCAGCTCCTCGCTCAGCTCATCCATGGTGACTTCGGGATAGGTGAGGCAGTCCACAGCCTAGAGCCTTCGGATGGCGCCCACAGACACCATCTCCTCGAGAAAGTCGGGCAAGTCGGAGGCAACCGCCTCCGGCTCCGCAGCATACTCCTCCAGTACCGCAGCCTGCAGCTGATCGAGACTGGCCGGCGCTTCCAGGCGGCTCCAGAGAAAGGCTGCGACATCATTCAGCGTGTAGATGCACTCCATGTCGGCCACGTCCCGGTGGATGGGCACCAGTACCGCCTCATCCACGATGCGCCGGAAGATGAAGGTCGGATTCCTCTCGTAACGAGCCTGCTCTTGACCCAACCTGGAGCCTCCTATGCCCGGTCCTCGTCGATTCTGCTCAGGGCGATGTCTCGGACCCGCGACAGGCCGTCGCGCAGGGGCCGGGCAAGCAGGATGTCCCCATCCCGCACCAGCGGGCACATGCTTGTTCCCCTTGCCCGGAGGCGGAGAAGGACTCCTGCGCCCAGGGTCTCGGCGCTCAGTCGCGCAAAAGCCGCCGAGCTGCAGGGGGTGCTCGTGACCCGCATCATTCCATATCCATCCTATCACAAACCCCGGACTGCCGTCAACCTGGCCGGACCGGTGATCCCTGTGCCGCTCCGCGGGGCGGCTCAGGCACCCCCGCGGGCGGGAACCGAGCCCGTCTCCAGCTACAGTTCCCGCCCGTTGCCCGAGGCACCGCCGCGCGTCCCGGGGCACGGTGCTCCCGCCTAAGGTGCGCCGGTGCTGGGGCTGATCCCCGGTGTAGCCGGAAGCGACTGGTACGGGCCGTACAGGGCGGTCACTCCATAGACATCCACCGACTCGAGCCAGTAGAAGTAGACGATCCCAGGGCGCGCCGTCGAATCCGTCCAGGTGTAGCGTGCTCCGAAAGGAGACCCTGGGAGGACCTGAGTCGGGATCATCTGCTCGTTGAGTCGCGCCATGTCGCCCAGCGGTCGCCTTGCTCGATACAGGTTGAAGCCGACGTTGTCGATCTCCTCGGTCGTCTCCCACTCCAGCGTGACGCCGTCACTGACCATCGTTGCCCGGAAGTAGCTCAGCTTGACGCCCGTTGGGTAGTAGTAGAAGCCATAGTCATAGGTGTCGTTGTAGCTGC